>Ga0105045_10004231_pt1 | contig 12439 bp, 13 predicted proteins | sample MAT02_FD_78089 | JGI IMG/M metagenome (GOLD analysis project Ga0105045, IMG submission 78089) | Freshwater microbial communities from Lake Fryxell liftoff mats and glacier meltwater in Antarctica - MAT-02 (megahit assembly) | ecosystem: Environmental > Aquatic > Freshwater > Ice > Liftoff... | reverse complement strand
GGCTGCGCATCGGCGTTGATGACCCCTGAAAACGTCGAACCGTCCTCGAGGAGCAGAACCCCGGGGACGGTATCGAGTGACAGCGGTGCAGCGCCGTCGGTCACGGCTTCGCGGGCGCCGGCGTGGTCGGTGCGGGCGTGAGCGGCAGGGCCGCTCCGGCCGGCGCAGTACCGGGCGCTGGGGTCCCAGCGGCTGGCGCTGCCGGGACCGGCGTCGTGAAGGTGTTGTCCAACACCGACTTCGGCGCGCGCTGGCGGCTCGTCATGAGCTGCAGCACGAGCGACAGGAACAGGAACAGCCCGCCGCCCCACCAGCTGATCTTCGTCAGCAGGTTGCCCGCCTGACGCGTGCCGATCAAAGAATCCGACGACGACGAGGCACCACCGAAGTTGGCCGCCATGCCGCCGCCCTTGCCCGACTGCAGCAGAATGACGGCGATCAGCACGAAGCTGATCAGGATCAGGAGAACGAGCAGGAACGTGTACATCGAATCGGCTGGGTCGGAGACGTCACTGAGCTAGCCTGCAAAGAAAACGAAACCGACCCATCTAATCAAGCGCGGACGATCGCGTTCCACCCGTCGGCGTCCAGACTCGCTCCACCCACGAGCACGCCATCGACGTCCGGCGCGGCCAACAGGGATGTCGCGTTGCCGCGATTGACGCTGCCACCGTACAGGATCGGAATACCGGCGGCCCGGCCGCCGATGGCCGTCTTCAGGGCGGCCACGATCGCGGTGTGCACCGTGCTCGCGTCCTGCGGTGTCGCCGTGCGGCCCGTACCGATCGCCCAGACGGGCTCGTACGCGAACATCATCGAGGCCACCTGCCCCGCCTCGACGCCATCGATGCCGGCGAGCAGCTGTCGCAGCACGACCTGCTCGGTCTCGCCGGCATCGCGCTCGGCCAGAAGTTCGCCCACGCAGAGCACGGGAGTGAGCCCCGCACGGAATGCGGCCTTCACCTTCAGGTTGCTCTCGGCATCCGTCTCGTGAAAGACGTGACGGCGCTCCGAATGGCCGACCAGGACATGCGTCGCGCCCGAGTCACGCGCCATCGGGGCCGAGTTCTCGCCGGTGAACGCGCCCTTGTCTTCCCAGTGGATGTTCTGGATGCCGGTTTCCAGGTCGGGCCGCTCCCGGAGCAGCTCACTGACCGTCGTGACGGACAACGCATTCGGGAAGAAGAGCACCTTCCGGTCCTGCTGTCGCTGGTAGTGCGCCAGAAAGCTCTTCATGAACTCGCGGGCATCGCTCGGGCCGTGATGCATTTTCCAGTTGGCGGCGAAGATCGGCATCTTCACGCGGTCCCCTTGTCGTCCAATGCGGCCACGCCAGGGAGTTCCTTGCCCTCGAGAAATTCGAGGCTGGCTCCGCCGCCAGTGGACACGTGACTCATCATCTGGCTCAAGCCTGCCTCGGCGACGGCAGCGGCGGAATCACCACCGCCGACGATCGTGATGGCTCCCTTGCCCGTTGCCGCAGCCATGGCGGTCGCGACGGCGCGTGTGCCGCCGTCGAATGGTGGCTTCTCGAACACGCCCATCGGGCCGTTCCAGAGCACCGTCTTGGCCGACAGGATGGCGCGAGCGTAGCTTTGCGCCGAATCGGGCCCGATGTCGAGCATCGCCTCGGTGGCCGGTATGGCGTCACGCTTCACGGCGTGTGCGGTCTTCGGCTGGTCCATGCCCTTCGCGACCATCGCATCGTGCGGCAGGATCAGCAGGCTGCCGGCACGCTCGATGAGGTCCTTCGCCATCTCGACGCGATCAGGCTCGACGAGTGACGACCCGGTCTCGTAGCCCATCGCCTTGTAGAAGGTGCAGGCCATCGCGCCGCCGATCAGCAGCGCATCGACCTTGGGCAGCAACGCCTCGACGACATCGATCTTGCCGGAGATCTTGGCGCCACCGAGGATCGCGACGAACGGACGTTTCGGATCGTCGAGCGCGCCGCCGAGGTAGGCGAGCTCGCTCTCCATCAGCAGGCCGGCGACGGCGGGATGCAGGTGCCTGGCAATGCCGGCCGTCGATGCGTGCGCACGGTGCGCGCTGCCGAATGCATCGTTCACGTACACGTCGCCCAGCGCGGCCAGTCGCTGCGCCAGTGCGTCGTCATTCGTCTCTTCGCCGGGCAGGAAGCGCGTGTTCTCCAGCAACAGCACGACGCCCTCGGCGAGCGCATTGGTGGCAGCGACAGCGGCCGCATCGTCAGTGGTCGCACAGAAGGTGACGCTGACGCCGGGGAGTGCCTGCTGCAGCGCGGGCATGACGGCCTGCAACGTGTACTTCGAGTCCGGTGCACCCTTGGGACGGCCGAGGTGCGAGAGCAGCACGATGCGCGCACCGTGCCCGCGCAGCAGCTGGATCGTGGGCACGGCGGCACGGAGGCGTGTGTCGTCGCTGACGGCGCCCGACTCGTCGAACGGCACGTTGAAATCCACGCGCACGACGACACGACGCCCACGCAATTGCGCGGGCGTCAGATCCTTCACGGAACGCTTCTGCATCACGACAGCGAGCTGCCGACGTACAGCAGCAGGTCGACGCAGCGGCTCGAGTAGCCCCACTCGTTGTCGTACCAGCCGGACAGCTTGACCATCGTCTTGTCGATGACGTTGGTGCTCTTCGAGTCGATCGTGCAGGAGAACGGGTTGCCGATGTAGTCGACGCTGACCAGCTCCACGGTGCTGTAATCCAGGAAGCCCTTGAGTGGGCCTTCCTGGCTGGCGGCGAGGAAGGCGGCGTTGACTTCCTCGATCGTCGCGGCACGCTCGACCTCGACGGTGAGTTCGACCAGCGACACGTCCGGCGTCGGCACGCGGATCGAGATGCCGTCGATCAGGCCCTTGAGCTCGGGGATCACGAGTGCCGTGGCCTTCGCGGCACCCGTCGTCGTCGGGATCATCGACAAGGCGGCAGCACGGGCGCGGCGCATGTCCTTGTGCGGCAGATCGAGGATCGGCTGGTCATTCGTGTAGCTGTGGATCGTGACCATCGAGCCGTGGCGGAAGCCGAAGTTGTCACGGACCACCTTCACCATCGGCACCAGGCAGTTCGTCGTGCAGCTGGCGTTGGAGATGATGTGGTGGTTGGCCGGCTCGTACTTCTCATGATTCACTCCCATCACGATGGTGATGTCCTCGCCCTTCGCCGGCGCCGAGATGATGACCTTCTTCGCGCCGGCGGCAATGTGCTTCTGCGCCTTGTCGGCATCGGTGAAGATGCCGGTGGACTCGAGAATGATGTCTGCACCGACAGCAGCCCACGGCAGGTTCGCCGGATCGCGCTCGGCGGTGATGCGGATTTCGTCACCATCCACGACGATCGCGCCGTCCTTCGCGCTGACCTCACCCTGGTAGGTGCCGTGTACCGAGTCGTACTTGAACAGGTGCGCCAGTGTGGCGGTGTCGGTCAGGTCGTTGATCCCGCAGAAATCGATGGCCGCGCCTGATTTCTTCGCGGCGCGAAGCACGTTTCGCCCGATACGACCAAACCCGTTGATGCCGACCCGAATTGCCATGACGCTACTCCAGTGGTGAACGACGGTCGCCGATGGCAGGCGCCCGTCCGAAGGTGACACAGCTGACGATACGAGCGCCGCCGTCCACGAGGGCAGCGGCGCAGGCGACGAGTGTGGCCGCAGTGGTGACAACATCGTCCACGAGCACGCAGTGCGCACCCTGGACGTGAGGCGCACCCGCCGAAGCCACGGTGAACGCGCGGGTTACGTTCACCGATCTCTCCCCGGGTGTCAACCGCGTCTGACTGGTTGGCATGCGCGTTCGAGTCAGCGCCGCACGCACCGGGACGTTCCAATGTGCAGCGAGCGCCTGCGCGAGCACCTGGGCCTGGTTGTATCCACGTTCCCGTTCGCGCCACGGCACGAGCGGTACGGGCACGAGGCAGGCGCGCTCGCGGACCACGTCGAGGGGCCATCGCAGCCGTGCCATCTCGGTGGCCATGCTGTTGGCGACCTGTGGCCAGCCGTCGTACTTGAGCGCGTGCACGAGCTGGCTGGCTACACCATGCGGCGTCATCCATGCGACGGACCGCACGGCACGCACGAAAGGCGGGAGCGCGTCACACCAGCGGCAGGGATCGTTCTGCTCCGCGTTGTATGCGGCCGGATGCCCGCACCGTGCACACTGGGGATGCGAGAGTCGTGACACCCGGCTCCAGCAGAGCAGGCATGCCGGACCAGCCTGACGACCGAGCGGCGCCTCGCAGAGGGCGCACACGCCGGGAAGCGCGAGTTCCAGAAGGGCTGCGCCGAGTGCGCGGCCGCGTGCCCACGCGCTGGGGGCAGGCGTGCTGGTCATGCCGTCGCACTGCTGCGGCCGGCGCTGATCGCGGCATGCCGCATCACGTCACGGTCAGGCGTGATGCCATCGAACCAGCGCTGCCACGAACGTGCACCCTGCGCGATGAGCATCTGCAGCCCGTCGTCCGCTCGACGCCCCTCCGCGCGCGCAAGGCGCACGAACGGTGTGGTGCCGCCACGTCGATAGACGAGATCGAGGCATGCCGCGCCCGGGTGCAGCAGACCCGGATGCACCGGCACCTGCTCGTCACCCATGCCGATCGGTGTGGTGTTCACGACGAGGTCCGCGCCGCGCAGTGCATCCGCCATGAACTCCTCAACGGTGGTCGTCTTCGCCGGGCCCAACGCCAGCAGCGCCTCGGCACGTGCCGGCGTGCGGGCCCAGATGGCGCAGCGGCAGTCCTGCCAGGTGCCGATGGCGGCGACCACCGCGCGGGCCGACCCGCCGGCACCCAGCACCGCCACCTTCATTGCACGCGGAATCTCGCCGAGCAGTGCCCCGACCGCGTCATCGAACCCGCCCACATCGGTGTTGTCACCGTGCAGCGTCCCGTCGACTGACCACCAGGTGTTCACCGCGCCAAGCCGCTGCGCGAGCGGCGTCAAGACATCGCAGAGCCCCGCGACCGCTTCCTTGTGCGGGATCGTGACGTTGCCAGCCACTTGTTCCCTCACGAGCGCTCGCAGCGTGGGCGCGAGGTCCGCCGCACTGACCTCGACGGCGTCGTAGCGAACATCCAGCCCCGCCGCGCGCAGCGCTGCATTCTGAAATGTCGGCGACAGCGAATGGGCGACGGGCTGGCCGAGCAGCACGAGTCGCCCGGGAGTCTGCATCAGTGCGTGTGCAGGCTCGGGTCTGCGGCCATGCGATCGAAGGCGCGGCTGATCAACACCTGCAGCTCGGCGAACGTGTCGCGATAGATCGTGATGTCGCCTCCGATCGGGTCACTGACTGCCCGCGCGCTCTCGCCGTTCGTCGCGAAGGCGCTGAGCAGGTAGGCCTTGCCCCGCCCGCCCATTCCCTCGACGGCCAGCAGGTGGCTCGGGCTCATCGTGAGGATCAGGTCAGCGTCCGCAATCATCGGCGGTGTCAGCTGCCGCGAGCGGTGTCGCGACAGGTCGAGGCCATGCTCCATCGCGATCAGCAACGAGCCTTCCGACGCGCCGCTGAAATCATCGGCAGCGACGCCGGCGCTCGTGACGGTCACGTCACCGAGCTTCCGCTCCTCCACGAGCAGCCGACCAATCACGTCAGCCATCGGGCTGCGGCAGGTGTTTCCCGTGCAGACGAACAGCACGCGGCGCGAGGTATCAGGCATCGCCAAGCAGGTCAGGGACAGTGTGGCGCAGGGTGATCGCGCTGATCGCGCCAGGGCGAATCACCCGCAATCGTCGTCCGGTGCAGTCTACCACCGTACTGGGCGACGAGGGAGGCAGCGCGCCACCATCGAGCACCATCAGGAGCCCTCGGTTGATCTCCGGCGTCCACTGCTCGACGACTTCACCTGCCCGCAAGGCCGGTGCGACACCGGGACGGTTCGCCGAGGTCGACGTGAGGGGGCCGCCAAGTGCGCTGATCAGCCGTTGCAGGCCGGGATGCGGCGTCCACCGCACCGCGATTCCGCCTTCCGGCCCACGCAGCCGCGCCGGCAGCTGCCCCTCGCCGCCGGGCAGCACGAGCGTCAGCGGTCCGGGCCAGTGGCGCGCCGCGAGGTGAGCCGCCTGCGCCGAGAGATGCAGGCCGAGCCGCGTCAGCATCGCGCTGTTCGACACGAGCAGCAGGAACGGCTTGGCGGGGGGGCGTCGCTTGAGCGTCACCAGCTTCTCGACCGACTCGTGATCGACCATCGTGCCGAAGCCGTAGACGGTCTCGGTCGGATAGGCGAGCACCCCGCGATTCTGCAGGTGCATCACCACCGGGGTCAGCGCCGCCTGCACTTCGTCGGGCGACCAGAACGGTGTGACGACGCTCCGCACATTCACTCGGGGAGCACCGAGAGCGACTCGGCGATGGCAAAGTCGTTCGCCTCGGTCACCTTCATGCCGCGCTCGCTGCCGCGCACCACGACGACGGAAAATCCATAGTGCTCGCAGAGCGCGGCGTCGTCCGTGGCCGAGAGCTTGTCGCGGCGCGCGCGGGTGTGCACCTCGTCGATCATCGCGCGCGGAAAGGCCTGCGGCGTCTGCGCGCGCCAGAGATTCGTGCGGTCCACGGTGCGCACGATGCGGCCCTCCGCGTCGACTTCCTTGAGCGTGTCCACGACGGGCAGCGCCGCGATGGCGCCATGCCCCTGGCGCGCCTCGCGAATCACGCGGTCGATCACCGTTCCGCTGGCGAGCGGGCGCGCCGCATCGTGGATCACGACCGTGTCGATGTTCTCGGGCATGTCTTCCAGGCCGTTGTAGACGGACTGCATCCGGTCACGCCCGCCCTGGCTGACGAGCATGCGGTCGATGTCGCACTGGAAGAGCCACGGTGGCGGATCGGCGGCGAAGTCGCGCGGCAGCACGACGACCACCAGCGCGACGTCGGGCCGCAGCTGGAACGTCTGCAGACTGTGCAGCACCATCGGCTTGCCCGCGACCCAGCGAAACTGCTTCAGCTCACTGCCGCTGACGCGCGAGCCGCTGCCGCCGGCGACGATCACGACGCCGACGTTCTGCACGGCCGCAGTCGTGACCTCACGCAGCTCCGTCGGGCGTGCATCGCGCTCCAGATTCGCTGCGGCACGCGCGCCGACGGGCACGCCGTCGTGCATCTCCTGCGGGCCGGTGTCTTCATCGTGCATGGCGTCGGTCATGTGAAGATGGTGTCGAGCAGGTCGCGCACGTTGGCAATGCCGGTGACCGTGAGGCCCGCCGGCGCCTTCACCGCGCCGCTCGTGCGTGCGACGTAGGCGCGCGTGAGGCCGAGCCGCGCGGCCTCGGCGAGTCGGCGCTCGAGTTGCGACACGGCGCGGATCTCGCCGCCGAGTCCGATCTCGCCCAGGAAGAGCGCGTCGTTCGGGAGCGGCCGGTCGTAGACGGACGACGCGAGTGCCGCCGCGACGGCCGTGTCGCCCGATGGCTCGGTGAGTCGCATGCCGCCGACCACGTTCACGAAGGCATCGAGCTGCGCGAAGCCGAGGCCGGCGCGCTTCTCCAGCACCGCGAGCAGCAGTGCCAGACGGCGCGGATCGTAGCCCGTGGTGACACGCTGCGGCGTGCCGAAGCCGGCCTTCGCGGCGAGTCCCTGGATCTCGACCAGCAGCGGTCGTGTGCCTTCGAGCGGCGCGGTGAGCGCGCTGCCGCTCGCATTCTGCGTCCGGTCGCCCATGAAGAGCATCGATGGATTCGCAACCGGCTGCAGGCCGGCGGCGTCCATGCGGAACACGCCGATTTCGTCGACGCTGCCGAAGCGATTCTTCGTCGCACGCAGCAGCCGGTAATCGGCGCCGGACTCCCCCTCGAAATACAGCACCGTGTCGACGATGTGCTCCAGCGTCTTCGGTCCGGCGATCCCGCCGCCCTTCGTCACATGACCGACGACGAAGATCGCGGTCCCGAGTTCCTTCGCGGCGCGCATCAGTCGCGCGGCGCACTCGCGCACCTGACCGACGTTGCCGGGGGCACCGTCCAGCTCCTCGGTGTGCACCGTCTGGATCGAGTCGATGATCGCAATCGTCGGCCGTGTCGCTTCCAGGTGCGCGAGGATCGTCTCGAGGTGCGTCTCGGGCAGGAACTCGACGTCGCCTGCCCCGGCGCCCAGGCGGTCGGCGCGCAGCTTCACCTGCAGCGGACTTTCCTCGCCACTCACGTAGAGCGCCGCGTGCCCCATGCCTTGCAGCCGCGCCACGACCTGCAGCAGCAGGGTGGACTTGCCGATGCCGGGCTCACCACCGACGAGCACCATGCTGCCCGGCACGATGCCGCCGCCAAGGACGAAATCGAACTCGGCGAGTCCGGTCCTGAGCCGCGTCGATTCAGTGCCGCTGACGGCGCTGAGCTTCGCCGCACGGGTGGCCACCATGCCGCGCCGCTGCGTGATGGCGGGCCGGCCGATGGCCTTCGCCGGGGCACGCTCGACGATCTCCTCGACGAGCGTGGACCATTCGCCGCACGACTCGCAGCGGCCGCCCCACTTCGGGTATTCCGCGCCGCAGTTCGTGCAGCGGTACGCCGTCTTCGTCTTCGCGCTCACTCGCTCTGCGTGCGCTTGGAGAAGTTCTCGAACCGCGTGTACTGCTTGTGAAAGAACAGCGGCACCGTGCCGATCGGCCCGTTGCGCTGCTTGCCGATGATGATCTCGGCCTTGCCTTCCAGCTCCGCATTCTTCAGGCGACCGGCCTCGTCACGCTCCGCGTAGATCTCCTGGCGGAAGATGAAGAGAATCAGGTCGGCGTCCTGCTCGATGGCGCCCGACTCGCGGAGGTCACTCAGCTGCGGCCGACCCTTCTCGTCGCCGGCGCGCTGTTCCGGTGCACGCGAGAGCTGCGACAGCGCGACGACCGGCACGCGCAGTTCCTTCGCGAGCGCCTTGAGCCCGCGGCTGATCTGGCTGACTTCCTGCTGGCGATTCTCGGCGTTCGGGCCGGTCATCAGCTGCAGGTAGTCCACGATGATCAGGCCGAGCTTGGAGTCGGGATCGGCCTTGAGGCGACGCGCCTTCGCACGCATGTCGAGCACGGTCATGCCCGGCGCGTCGTCGATGTAGATCGGTGCCTGCGAGAGGATGCCGACGGCGCGTGCGAGACGTGGCCAGTCGTCATCGCGCAGCCGGCCCGTGCGCATGGCCTGTGCATCGAGTCGTGCCTCGCTGGTGATCATGCGCTGCACCAGTGATTCCTTGCTCATCTCGAGTGAGAAGAACGCCACGCCGACGCCTGCCGTGATCGCGACATGCTGCGCGATGTTCAGCGTCAAGGCGGTCTTGCCCATCGATGGGCGGGCGGCGACGATCACCAGATCGGCCGGCTGGAAGCCGGATGTCAATTCGTCGAGATCGGCGAATCCGCTGGCGACGCCGGTCACCGAGCGGCCTTCCTTCGCGATGGTCTCGATCCGCTCCATCGCGGGATACATCAGGGCCTTGATGCGCGTGAATCCGTCACCGCCGCGATCCTGCCCGACCTGAAGAATGCGCTGCTCGGCGAAGTCCAGGAGATCGCGCGCGGGCTGGCGCCCCTCGAATGCCTCGCCGGCGATCTGCGTCGAGACCTCGATCAGGCGGCGCAGCAGGGCCTTCTCCTTCACGATGCGCGCGTGATGCGCGACGTTCGCGGCGGTCGGCACTGCATCGGCGAGGAAGCTCAGGTACTCGCGGCCACCGGCGGCATCCATCTCGCCGCGGCGCTCGAGTTCATCGGCCAGCGTGACCACATCGATGCCGCTGCCACGCTCCATCAGCGAGATGATCGCGCGAAAGATCCGGCGATGCCCTTCGCGAAAGAACATCGTGTCGTCCACGATCTCGGTCGCGTGCGTGATCGCCTCCGAGTCGATCAGCATGGCGGCCAGCACTGACTGTTCGGCGTCCTCCGACTGTGGGGGGCGGCGGTCGCGATACGGGTCAGGCGCGGATGGTCGCGTCGAGAACGCGTCGAGCAAGCTTGACATCTTCCCACGTAGGCCTCTTCCACGCGTCATTGCGCAGCAGGGCGGCCGGATGATAGGTGGCGACGAGCGGGATGCCCTGGTACCAGTGGATCTGCTGGCGGAGTTTCCCCATGGGAAGTTTAGTGCCGAGTAACGACTGCGCGGTAAACGTGCCGAAGGCAATGATCAACTTCGGCTGCACCAGGTCGATCTGGCGCTGCAGGAACGGCGAACAGGCGCGAATCTCGTCCGGCATCGGCTGTCGATCGCCCGGGGTCCGGTGATTCATCACGTTGCAGAGGTAGACACTGGCGCGACTCAGTTGCACGGCGGCCAGAATCTTGTCGAGGAGTTCGCCCGCAGGGCCGCCGAACGGCTCGCCGCCCAGGTCCTCCACCTCACGCGGTGCGTCGCCGATCACCATCACGTCGGCGACCGGATTGCCGATGCCGGGGACGGGCTGCGTCGCCGTCTCGTGGAGGCTGCAGCGTGTGCACGATGTGATGGCGGCCGTGACGTCGGCCAGCGCGTGCAGACCCATCGCCGCCGCCGCGCTCTGCAGCGCCGGCCGCTCGATGCGGAGCCCGAGCGGCACGACGAGGCCTTCGACACGAAGTGTCCCTATCAGCGGCGCACGGTGCGGCAGGAGCTGCATTGATTCGTCGCGCGGCGCGGCGTCCGGCGTCACGGGGTGTGAGGTCTGAGCCGGTGGCGGCGGTGCAGGTGGCTTCCCGGTGCCGTCACTCTGGCTGCCGCTCTGCAGGTTGCGCATGACTTCATGCCAGTCGCCGGATGCGGTCGGTGCGTCCGGTGCACCCGCGTTGAACACGACGCGCTCTTGCGGATCAGGCACACGGGCGCGCGGTGGCGCTGACGTGGGTGCCACGGGCGGCATGGGTGCCGCGGTCGAGCCGTGGGTCTTGGACAGCCGCAGTGCCGCCGGCAGCTCGTCGTCCGGTCCGGTCACGGACGGCGCTGCGTGCTCCCCCGCACTGCCCGGGAGTGCGCCGAGCATGCGCATCACGTCATCGACGTCCAATGCGTCGAGCATCATCTCGGATTCACCGAGTTCACGACGTTGCTCGAGATAGGCGCGCAGGCGCTCCTTCGCGTTCATCGCGCCCTCGCCAGTGCGTGCACGACGTGATCCAGCAGCAGGTCGGCGAGTTCCACCTTCGGCATCAGCGGCGGCGTGTCGCGACCGCCGAGGGCATCCAGGATCACGACGCGATTCGTGTCGACACCGAATCCGGCGCCATCCTCGGTCGCATCGTTCGCGACGATGATGTCGAGTCCCTTGCGCTGCATCTTCTCGCGCGCTTGCGCCTCGACGTCTGTCGTCTCGAGGGCGAACCCCATGACGACCACGCCGCGTCGTCGCAGCGCACGTGTCGAGGCGAGGATGTCGACCGTGTGTTCCAGCTCCATCACCGGCGCAGTGTCACCCTTCTTGATCTTGTGCGTGCTGACGCTCGCGGCACGGAAGTCGGCCGGTGCGGCCGCCATCACGAGCACATGGGCCGACGGCAGCGCGTCTGCGACAGCCTCGCACATCTCGGCGGTGCTGTTGACGCGCACACACGTCACACCGACTGGCAGCGCGACTTCCAGCGGCCCATGTACCAGCGTGACGTCGGCACCGCGCCGCCAGGCGGCGGCAGCGATCGCGACACCCATCCGACCACTGCTGTGATTCGTGATGTAGCGCACCGGGTCGAGTGCCTCGCGCGTGGGGCCTGCGGTCACCACGATGTGTAAACCCGAGAGCGCCGTCGATGCATCGAGTAGCCGTGAGGCATGCGCCATGATCACCTCGGGCTCGGGCATGCGACCCGGACCGATGCCTTCGCCGAACGCCAGAGGCCCAACGGCGGGATCGAGCACGCTGTACCCGATGTCGCGCAGCACCTGCGCGTTCTGCAGCACGAGCGCATGTGACCACATGCCGTCGTTCATTGCCGGAGCGATGAGGACCGGTGCACGCGTGGCGAGAAGCACGGCGGTGAGCTGGTCATCGGCACGTCCCTGTGCCGCACGGGCCAGCAGGTCGGCAGTGGCCGGCGCGACGAGCACGAGGTCGGACTCCCTGGCGAGTCGAATGTGTGCGAGCGCGTGCCCGGCCTCGAGAATGTCCGGCGCGACGGGACGGCCGGTGACGGCCTCGAAGGTGATCGCACCGACAAACTCGCGTGCCGCACGCGAGAGAAGCACGTCAACGACTGCGCCCGCCTGCGTGAGCAGGCGGGCGAGCGTGACGGACTTGTAGCACGCAATGCCGCCGGTCACGCCGAGGGTGACGCGACGGCCGTCAAAGGGGCGCATCGTGCTCGCCCCGGGCCGCTCAGTCGGGGCGACGACGCGGCATCACGCGATAATCGAAGTCCTTGCCATGCAGGTCCTCGAGCGCGCGCGTGGTGAGCTTCTTCTCCTTGCCGGTCGAACCCATCTTCGGGAACTCGTTCAGCACGCGCGCATACTTGGCCGCGACGAGCACGCCCAGGTACTTGTTCTGCGACTGCTGCTGCTCGGTGATGTCGCCGGGTG
>Ga0105045_10004229_pt1 | contig 12443 bp, 13 predicted proteins | sample MAT02_FD_78089 | JGI IMG/M metagenome (GOLD analysis project Ga0105045, IMG submission 78089) | Freshwater microbial communities from Lake Fryxell liftoff mats and glacier meltwater in Antarctica - MAT-02 (megahit assembly) | ecosystem: Environmental > Aquatic > Freshwater > Ice > Liftoff... | reverse complement strand
TTTCTTCGTCAGCTGTTAAAGGCAATTAAAATCGACTTCGTCCGCGTTATCTCTCCCGGAACCGGCAGAGCATAACCGATTCGCGGCAACAGAGACTGTCGAAACGAACCGTGCAGTTGGCCGTGCCCTCGTGCGCGACAAGCGGTTAATATCTCCGTCGCATTTTCGCTGCTGACTCCGCCTGCAGGCAAAATCTCAATCCTGTTGAGTGCGGTTTCGGCCAAAAGTTTGAGCGTCAAAACGCCATCCCGGGCCGAGTCTGGCCCACCGCTCGTTAGGATCCGCGTGAAGCCCATTGCAACAAGTTCTTCGAGAGCTTGACTCGGTTCCCGGACGTGATCAAAGGCACGGTGCATTACCAGTTGGCACTTTGGCAACGCTGCTGCGGCCGATCGAAGGAGTTTTAAATCGAGGTCGCCCGTGTTCATCAACCCACCGATCGCAACCCCATCTGCACCTAACTCGATTGAGTGCTTTGACTCAGCGATCATCAAGTCGCGTTCATGCGCGTCAAAAATGAAATCGCCAGCCCTTGCTCGAATCAGGACAATGAGCGGCAATTGGATTGCGCGACGGACCGCAGACACTAAGGAGTTGGATGGTGTAATTCCACCTAACTCCAAAGCGGAGCAGAGTTCAATTCGATCCGCGCCAGCTTTCTCAGCTAGAATCGCCCCTTGGATTGTATCGACACAAACTTCCAACATACCTATTGCTCTATCTTGAAACGGACATGCCAAAATAAGTGGTCCAAGCTTCTAGATTTCCATCAGTGGTTCGTCGCAAGCTGGAAGATTCACTCCCCAAAAGTAAGGTATGAAATCGTACTAGTCTAGTGCTAGATTATTCACAACCCGAAGCGTGAGCGAGGGACTGGCAATAAAATCCCTCGCTTACGATTCCGGTTAAGATAATCAGTCTGAATCCGAACTGAGGCTTGGGATCGATTAGTCGATATCTATCAGCCCTTAATCTTTCGATTGGTTCGATCCAATGGCTTTCAGGACGCTGACGCTGACGGCTATCTTTATTTCATTGCGACTGGGCATCCACCGTTCCGCGCCGAGCGGGCAATGGGAGTTTTGCATCGCATTTGCAACACACCTTACCGTCCGGTTTGGCAACTTAACTCGAAAGTCCCTCAAGAACTGTCTCAAGTAATCGATCGACTGCTTGAGAAGAACCCATCGAAACGAGTCGCCTCTGCACTTGCGGTCCGTGAGACTCTGACGCGTATTTTGGCAAACGTCCAAAGCGGCCGGCCTGCGATTGGCAATGCATGAAGTTTATTCCGCGGTGAACGGCGAACAATCGAAGTCCTCTTTTTTCGTTATCACAGGAGCGGAAAGAGCGTTCCCGCTGGAAAGACCGACTTCATTTAGCGAAATCACTGATGGAACATCGAACACCATTGGAATCGTAGAGGCCAAGCTTGATATCCCCTGGACCGAACCGGAGGATATCGAAAGCCAAGCAGCTATTTAATTGCTTTCGGCTGGGGGAGTGATTGGAATTCTCGATGGCACGGTAGGACTACTGCCAAAGGGGAGCGGAAATGACGTCCGAGATTTAATTACCCGGTCGGGAGGTGAGATCATAAATCGTGCCCCCCGCGTTCGCTCAAAGCCTTAACCTTTGTTTCGCTCCGCTGCTTTGACCACGATTTGATTAACGACTCGCTTGACTCCGGACGTACCTGATGCGGCGGAGGTCGCGGCAGTTTTTTGATGGGCTTGCGTGACCGTCCCGGACAAAGTTGCCAAGCCTTTATCGACCGTAACCGTAACTTTGCATGGAGTTCGAATCCCCCGCATCGCCAGCTTATTGATCACGGCTTGGGTCAATTTGATGTCTGCACTGCTTTGTGACACGTTCTGCACTCGTTTTTCAAAAGAACAATAAGTAACCTTGTCACAATACCCGACAGGACTGCTAAACCCCTGCAATTCTGGATATTCGGACGAAATAGGTACGGCGGCAGGATGCCATCGATACGGTATCGGCGGCATCTTGCCTCGCTATCTACTTTTGTATTACCACGCGTTTCGTCGAACTTCAATCGATGTTATCTTGTAGTTTGCATGGGCTGGCATTCGCAACCCCCTCCAAATTATCACGAAAAGACCATCATGGAAGATTCGGAAGAAATCGACATCCGGGAAAACCAACCCACTTCGGCTCCTGTTGGCCAAGCTCTCAAGGCCGCACCTGAGTGGAAACCGATCACGGCCAAGCAACGTCGAGTTCTTGGTACGTTGATGGAGAAGTCGAAAACAACCCCAGACGCTTACCCAATGACCTTTGCCGGGCTATGCACCGGCTGCAATCAAAAGTCCAACCGAGCCCCCATCGCCAACTATAGCAGCGAACAAGTCGAGACCATTGTCGACGAGTTGCGGGCAATCGGTGCCTTAACGATCGTTCAGGGCTTGGGGCGAAACACCAAAGTCCGGCACTACGCCTACAACTGGCTCGCCATCAGCAAAGTCGAGGCGGCGGTTATGACCGAACTTTTGCTGAGAGGCGAACAGACATTGGGTGAACTCCGAACAAGAGCAGCTCGAATGGAGCCTATCAACGACTTGCAGCACATGTCCGAGCTGTTCAATGAGCTCAAACGCCGCAGTCTTGTGGTCGAGTTGAGCCCGCCAGGTCGAGGCCAAATCGTTTCGCACAACCTCTATCCCGAGTGGGAGCTTGAGCAAGTTCGCAAATCCGTAGCCGCCGGCATTACAGCCAATGCCGATTCCGAAGAACCGTCCCATTCCGTTAGCCGATCGGCCCCTTCGAACCCTTCAGGCAACTCCGACTCGAGCAATCGAATCAAAGAATTGGAATCGGATATTGTGGGGCTCAGGGAATCCATTGGCGATCTCCAAACTCGCTTGGGCCGACTGGAAAAAGATCTAGGTGTGAGCTAGTGAGAGTCCTGGTCATCAATGCGCCAGGGGTACTGGCTCGTGAACTGCAAAACCGGGCTAACGCAGTCGATGACTTTCAGTTGATGATCGCATGCGCCGCAAACCCATTTGGCCAAGTAACGGGAAGTTCGGATTTTTCCTTTTTCGTCAGTCGCAGAAAAGTGGATTTGGGAGCCATCGCGAGGTTAAGGAAACTTATCCGCGATTTCCAGCCTGACATTGTCCATTCGTTTTTGCCTCGCTCATTGTCGCAGACCGTGATCGCCACGATTGGCTTGCGAAAGCAACCGAAAATTGTGTCTTTTTACGGGATAACACGCGTGCCAAGTTGGTTCGACCCATCGGACTGGATCACTTTTCTTTGCTCGAAAGTGGCCATGCATTCGTGCGAATCCAACGCAGTGAAGGATGCATTGAAGCAGGCCGGGGTCAAAGAGAGCAAATGCGAAGTGATCTACAACTGCGTCGACAAAGTCCACCACTCTTTGTCCAAAGAGCAGCTGCTGGCTAAGTATGATTTCCCAGCCAATTCGTTCGTCATTGGCACTGTCGCAAGCGTCCGCCACGTCAAAGGCATCGATATTCTGTTACGAGCCTTAATCGAGTGTGCACACATTCCCGATTGGGTCGGAATTATCGCTGGTCCCATTCAAGATCCTACTGTGGCTAAACTTGCCGAGCATCCACAACTTAAAGACCGTATTCGATGGCTTGGTTATGTGTCCAATGCCCCCACGATCATGAAGGGTATGGATTTGTTCGTGATGCCGTCGCGAAGGGAGGGGCTGTGCAGAGCCCTGATCGAAGCGATGGGACAAGGTGTTTGCACGATTGTAAGCGACGCGGGCGGAATGAAAGAAGTAGTGCGCGACGGGGTGGATGGAGTCGTTTTCCCCAGTGAGGACTTCAAAAGCTTGGCTGCGATCATTCAGCGACTGCATGCAGCGCCGGAACTGATTTCGAAGTACGGTCATTCTGCGATGCAACGAGCGGAAGCCATGTGCTCTCCGAAAGTAGTGGGTGAACGGGTCGTCAAAATGTACGAGCGATTACTAGCACGCAACGCAAGCTAGCGATTCGTCAAATCGCTGGAGTCTAGGCTCCTTAGCCGACCGTAGCTGCAAGAACAACCGCTAAAGCCAACGCGTTAGGCGATGAAGGTGCTCAATTCGTTACAAACATGTTGCAAGCAAATACTATCCTTACACGAATCAATCTTGCGAGAACGGGAATCGGAAACCTCGGTCGCGAAACGATCGAACAGACACTGCTTGCGAGCCAATCGATCCAACACTGCACGTTGGACGGAGGTCTCAGCGAATCTAAACCGGTTTCGAATAGCCGGCGGATGCGAGACTTGCTGATCGAAGCGGCGAGTCAGTCTGGTTGGGATTGGCAAGCAGAACTGTGCCAAAGTCCCGACGCAGAACTTAAGAAAATAAACGGCACCGTCGTTTCCACCGACAGCGTAATCCTGGATTCAGTTAAAGTGTAGTCCAACGAAAGCCTACGCAGCCTGTTTGGTTTTTGGCGAATAACCTGGGTCGGCTTTGGTGGTCTCCAACTGGGTGGTCTCCAACTGGGCGTTCTCAATCTCACGGTGACGATGATTAGCTACCCTGCGCCAGCGAATCACCAAGAAAGGGATCAAGAGCCAAAGAACTCCTTTGATTGCAAAGAAAGCGACCGTGCCTAAGGCAAGAACCCAGGGGTTGTGCGTAATGGCATTTAGGATTTGGTCTAGCATTTCTAACCCATTTCGTAATTCATATCTAACCGACAATATTATGTATCCGCAAGAGTATTCGGCAAGTTCAATCAATAACGATCGACGCAGACTCCTCATTTGCACAACTTTGCATCGTTTTGAACGAACATCGCCCTCAATTTAGAACCACACTCCACGGATCATCTTGCGTAGAAGTTTCCATCGTTGCCACAATTTGAGCCTCTAGCAATTCGATTGTCTGGTCCACCTCGATCGAGTCAAGAACTCTCGTTTCCTGAGTTCGTTCTAGAATCGCATTTGATTTCTCAGACGTGCTTTCCAAAGAAGTTGATGCCGGCCTCTTTTTCAAAGCAACCTTACGAATTTCAGGTGTCCATGTCGCCTTGCGGGTGGAAGTTGCGACTTTTTCAGCCACCAGTTTTGCCTTGGACTGATCAGACTCTAATGACGCTAGTTCCTCTTGCAAGCGTGCTGTACGGTCGGAAATAATTGATTCTTGGTCCAATAAATCGCGTTTGCGCACTTCAAGGATTTCAAGTTGCCCCAAACTCGATGCAATTTTGGCTTGCGTTTCTTCGGATCTTTCGGCGCTTAATTCGAACTCTCGATTCAACTTCGATACTACCTGGATAAGATTATCTCGTTTTGATGTCAGATCTAACGCATTGTGTTGTAGCGATGTGTTTGTTGATTCTAGACTATGTTTGGCCGATTCCGCCGCGACCCGTTCTAAAAGCGTTGTTTCCAAACGCATTTTCTCGGCATGTATCAACTCAGTCAAAGACGCCCGTTCATTCATCAGAGCTTCGTTGAGAGTCTGAACCTCCTTTGCACGTAACTCTTCCCCGATCAATGCCGATTCCGCTTCGCCGCGTAATCCCGACAGCCTAGTCAAATCAGCCTGAGTATCCAACGCTTGGGATCGAAGCGATTCTAAAGATTCCTCAAACTGGAACACTTTAGTCTGTTGATTTGCCACTTTCCTTTCGGCATCCAGTAAGGATTCTTCCAGCAATTTGAGAGTTCCAGTTCTCTTTGCCAATTCAATTTCAAGGAACTCGACTTTAGATTGACTAGTCGCAAGCACGCGCTCCATCTCGGCTAAATCTCTTGTCCTATCGTCCAGCGATCGAGCAACGTCATCGGACTCAACAAGTTTTGTATGTAGTAGTTGATTAGCTTGTTGAGAATCGTTGCGTAGTTCTTCAAGTCTCAGATCGAGCTCCCGAGACTCCTCTCGCTTTTCAGAAAGCTCCAATTCGAGGGCGCTGATTTGAATTTGCACTCCGTTGATTTCGAGTCGTCGTTCGATTGCCTCGGATTGCAGTGAGTGGACCTGGTCGACCTCGGATTGCCTTTCAACAAGTACAGCTTGCATAGACTCTTTTGCCAATTCTAGTTCCTGCTTCATCGACAATAACTTCGTCGAAAGCTCCGATTGATGCGATTTGCCTTCATGGATACTTTCCTCGATAACTTGTCTTCGTGTTGTTAGGTCGTCGAGCTGCCTATGGTACTCCTCGGAGTCCGCTCGAAGCTGTTCGATCATCATGGTCAAGGCGTTTACGTCCCCTTGGAGCTGTCGATGTTGAATCGCGAGCTCTTGAACCGATGTGCTTTCAAACCTTCGTTGGCTTTGCAAGTTATTGAGTTCCAATTGAGCGGCATTGCATTCGCTTTCGAGTCTAACTGAATCTGCTTGAGCATTAATCAAGTTCGCATTGTGGGTAGCCAGTTGCTTAACAATCTGATTCTGCTCCTTCTTCAGTTCCGCCAAGAAATCCTCTCGATTCACAATTTCAGATTGGAGCGTATCGCGCTGGTTTCGCAGAGAGGAAATGCCCACTGACAATGCCTGCTTGTCTTGAACCAATCGATCCTGTTCAACTCGGAGCTCTTTGCATTCCGAACGGAGCCGTCCAAGCTCTGATTCAACCGTGTCGTTATCAGCACGAAGCTGGGAGCCATAGTCGGCCCATTGTTTGCATACATTCTGAGCTTCATCTGCGTCGTTTGCATAAGAATCGAGGGCTCGCTGCAGTTCGGTCTTGCGCTGAGCGGCGGCGTGCATCTCGGCCTCGATCTGAGCCAATCTCAATTGCAAAGTCGTCAATTCTTGCTGCGTCGCCTGAATCTTTTGATGGAAAGTATGGTACGTACCCTCAAGCTGCTCATTCTCGGCTTGCATCTTGTTCGCCTTGAGCAAGGATTCAGCCTCCGCGTTGTTCAATAGACTCAGCTCAACCTTAACGGAACGCACATCGGCTTGAAGTTGAAGAAGTTGTTCTTGAGTATCACGGCAGGATTCCTCGGTGTCTCGCTGTTGATGGGTCAATTCCTCAAGTTTCTGGCCTTTTGCGTTGAGCTCAGTTTCAATACTACGAAGTTGGATAAGTCGATCATTGAGTTTGTTGGCCAATTCCTCTTTGGCCAGTAGCTCGTCTGACGTCGCATCAAGAAGCTCAATCATTCGTTGAAGTTCACCATTGGCCTCATCGCAAGCGCGTTGGGACAATTCTCTCTGCTCGCCTAGATTCACCAAATCGGAACCAAGATTCAATTTTTGCTCTACAAGCGAGTCGAATTCCGAACGAAGTTGCTCGACGGCGCGGCGCTCGACTTCCAGCTGTTCGTGTATACACCGGAGTTCCGCTTGCTCGGATAAACAATTATCCGAAGTCTGGGCGAGTTGCTTTTCAAACTCGACGAGTTGATTTCTTGATGAATTCAAAGCAAATTCAACATCGCGCAACTCCGTTTCAGCCTGGTCCTTCCTAACGCGATTCTCAATCAATTCTGCATTTAGCTCATCCATTTTCCGTGTAGCGAACTCGATAGACTCAGAAAGTGTGAGGTGCTCCGCTGATTTGTTGTCGATTTCTTCAAGGAGCGTTTCCATACCATCAACCGCTTGCAGGCGCTGTGCTTCAAGAGCGGTAATTTGTAACGTAAGCTCGTCAACACGGGAGACTAAAGATTCGGCATTGGTGGTCCACAGCTCCAGTTTTCCCTCCGCAGAGTTACAAGCCAAAACCAATCCAGCTTCCTTTCGAGATAGACTTTCCACCGAGTCGAGCAATCGCTCAAGCGATTCTGTAGCAGCCGTGTTGCTATCTGTGAATGTCCTTCGAACCTCGTTTTGTAGTTCTACCTCTCCAACTAGTCTCTCGATCGTTTCGGACAATTGCGTTTGGTCTAAGTCAAGCTTAAAAACCTGCTCGTTCAAGTTTGACAATCGGTGAGATGCAACCGCCTCAGTGGCGTAAGAAATCTCAATTCTACGTTGTAGCTCGGATCGCTCTTGCTCTTGCTCTAGGATTTGAAGCTCAATCGCTTGGGAGTCACTAAGGAGCTGTTCATGTCTCGCTGTAGCTTCGATACAGTTTTGTTCTAGCTCGTTTAGATTGCTCAGACTTGACCGTGAATCTTCTAGCTTGCGATTGACCTCTACGAGCTCGGTTTTTGCGAGCTCCAATCCCGAGTTTTCTAACGCAATCGCCACATCGTTTCGCACCCTCGCACACTCAAGCTCAAGGCATACCAATTCAAGCTTAAGGTTGGCGAGATTCGATTTGGCGATCGCTAAATGTTCACTTACTTCTTCCAGCTCTTGTGCCAACTCAGTGGCCAACTCTTGTTTTGACTCATTGTCCAACTCTTGTGCCAACTCAGTGGCCAACTCTTGCGTCGGCTCAGTGGCCAGCTCCGTGCTTAACTCTCGCGACTGCGTTGTTTCAGATTGATCCGATGGTTGACTTTGCTCGTTGACAATTGCAGCTAGGGCATGAACTCGAACGCATTCTAGCTCAACACATTCCAACTCAAGCTTTAGTTGAGCCAATTTCGCTTGGACGAGGGCCTTCTCGGACTCTAGTCCTTCGGATTCTTGAATGATTTCTAATTGCTTGGATTCAAGTCTGTTCAGTTCATTTTGATCGTCCGCCTTCAAAGCCATTTGCATCGATAGCTCTTCCTGGGTCACGCTCAAAACATTGCGCAATTCCCGTGCACTATCCTCAAGTCCGTCTAACTCGAGCCTAGCAAAGTTAACGGATTCGGCATTGGCGCTTCGCTGATCTTCAAGCAATTGAATATCCATTTGTAACTGATTCAAAAGCAACTGACCTGTCTTGGATTTTATCTCATCCTCGATCGACCTTTCAGTCCATTCCTGGTGTTGAGAATTGAGTTGATCCAATTCCGATTGCAACACAGTCTTCTGATCTGTCACTGAGGCAAGCGATTCCTCGATTTGTTTTGATTTCTCTGTGCCCGATTTTACTCGATTTTCCAGGTCAATTAAGTTCTTCGTCAGGCCTGCATGCTCTGCAACCAGTTTGTCTCGTTTGCTGATTAGGGAGAATTTCTGCGATTCGAGTGCTTCGACTTGTCCGACAACCATAGCAAGTCGCTCGCTAACACCGAGATGCTCTTCATCGAACTTATTCTTTCTCCGAAACGTCACGTCATGGAGCAAGCAAATTCCGGCTAGAACGTAGACAATCATAATACCAAGATTGCACACGATAAGCTGCTGCAGGTTAACCCCGACAGCCAAAAGCCTGATGTTAAGCAAGCAAGTCAAGGAGATGCCGAGGACAAACAGTGCGATGGTAACTTTGCGGAGCCCCTGTCGACGAATCGCTGATTCGGTTGGTGACTCCTTAATCCAATCTTGAGCTTGATTTCCAAACCTGCGCAGCAGGACTAGAGTCTCATTCTGAGCAACGGGCACGCTTGGATTTGAGAGTTCCATGAGCGATTTTTCTTGGGTTGGTGATTGCGAACTTGATGCGACAGCAATCGCAGTGAAGTCAACGCTTTCAAACAGAGAATTTCGCGTGTTCATGGTTCTACCTTTTTAGAACGCCCGATTTTTCGAGATCTTTCATGCGTCTTTCAACAGTTTCCAAACGCGATGCCAAGAGTGTTGCATCATCGGAAATCGCAGAAACGGGCGATGCTATTTTTTTATCAAGCGAAACGTTCCACCAATCCATCCCAATTTCTTTGGCCTTGTCGATTGAGCAGACCACAAGCCGGATTTGGATGGTCAAAAGTTCGATATCAACCAGTTTGATACGAATATCACCCGCGATGACAACACCCATGTCCAGGACGCGTTCCAAGATGTCGGCAATCGAAGCAGACGACGTTGCTGACTGTATCTTCATTTGACTCATTTTCCACATCCGTGTTTCTGGTTGATACTGTTAAGCTTTAGAGTAACCGCCCTAGAGGGCCTAAGTCTAGGTTTAGCTCACTACGGCCAATCCCAAATGCCACGCACAATTGATCAATTGCCTCTGATTGTTTCATCAAACAATCACCGACTCTTTCGATCTCATCCTCGGTCAGCGTTCCATGTTCCATCCTTCGGATCGCTTGCCGTTCCAGTAGCTCGTGCAGAAGGTTGACGATAGCGACAGCGAGCCTACCGATCCCAAGAGCTGCATTGGAGCCATCTAACTCGATGCGTCTTTTTGCTGTCGTTTCGGCAGCCGCGTTGAATACGAATTCCGGGATATCGGTCTTATTCAAGGTATCTAAGTCTTGAATCATGATGCTACCTTTTGGAAAGGTGCGTCACTGGATTCCGCCATCTGCATGCGATTTAAACTGTCTAGGCTAGCGGGTCTGGTGTCCATCGCATCCATCGAACAGATCAATCCTCGCAACCCGATATAGAGTAGCTCAACACCCGCGACGGATACCACAATGTCGCCACTCAGAACGACGCCTTGGTTGAGCATCCGATCCAACGCATCGCACAATGAAATGTGCTTAGCCAGATCCATTTGCCCGGCTTGTGACGGTTTCTTTTGCATCCTGCAATCGTTCATAGTATTAGCAATCCTTTGTTCTGCGCAGCACGTTGCGAGCTAGGGTTCTATCGACCCAATTGTTCAAGTCGATCTAGCAACTCCGTCTCTAGTTCATCAAATTCGTCGTCCGTGATTTCTTTTTTCTCTACCCTAGAATGGAGCAAGGCAAGCTGAGACATGACTTCGGTTCGTTCTTGCTCTGCCTCCTGCTCAACTGCTTTTGCCACTTCGCGAGCTAAAAAGAGGAAACCCTTGAAAGGAGACATGACCAAATCGTCGACAAAGAACATAATTTAGGACTCCGTAGAAAGTGCGAGTTTGACGAAGCTATATGGCGGCCATGGACCGTTAAACGCAAAATTGAACGCATCATCAAAATTCGATGCGGCTTGATAAACGGCATCTGTGAAAGCTGCTTCGGCATCCCTCTCAATCAAACATGCCATCCTCAAAATTTCTGCTTCTGCTCGCAAAGGTTGCGCATCAAATTCAACGCAAACTGGCTGCAAAATACTCTCCACTTTCGCAGTAAATTGCTCGCGCTCGGCTCTCAATAGCTGTTCGAATTGCCTGCCCAGTTCAATTTGCTCTTCACGTGACGCTTGTCCCGTTGCAACGTAATCCCGAGATTGCGCAAGATCAGAATAGCGATCGATAAAATACTGGAAAACATTTGGAGCTGTCCACTGAATACTTAGAAACATCTCGATCTTTCCTTGTATCCGCTCGAGCTGTTCGCTTAACAACGTGGCATTGCGCTCCAGGACAGTTCGAACGTCATCCTCGCCATCCGCAATCAATCCGAAAGCAACTGGAAGAGCATTCCAGTTCTTTGCGATTTCGGTGACAACGTGCTGATGTGCTGCCAGCAATTTTCGTTGAGGACGAATTTTCGTGTCCGAAATCGCGGAGACTACCACACCTAGATCACCCTCCGTCAGAACTTCGATGGCGGCATCGCACAGTCCAACCAACTGCTTGCTCATAATCTCGCTGGCGCTGGAACCATTGACAAACGAATATATGTAGCGACCGGATGCGACTGCTGTATCTGTAAGCATATTATTGTATTTGTAGAAATTTTGATTGGTGAAGGCGTCTTCAGGGACGGATTTGGCTAATATTGGATTGGGAAGGAATCGTGGCTTGGAAGACGCATGGCTGGAAGATGCACGGTAGGACTCGCACGGTCTGCGGCAGTTACTACGCTGACGGCATCATGCAACTCGGCTTGTTCGGACGCGATGCTGATGAGTCGCTCGTCAAGCGTTGCAAGACGTTTAACGAGTGCATCCCGTTCGATGATACGTCTTGCCTTTTCCATTTCCAACGTTGTCAATTTGAGATACAACTCATGCTTTTTTTGAGATGGGAGCGCTCGCCGCGTCGTATGCGTGCGAAGTCCTTGCAACCCTCTTCGATTCAATCCGTTGTTCATTGTCGAGATCCATTCAATTCAAAAGGTCCGTCCTACATCGCAAATCGGAAACATGCGCTGCAATGAAGTGGCTGGCTATGTATATGTTTTGCTCAACAAATGGCGTCTACAGGCTTTTAGCCGATAAAACTTTGGCATTCGCTAAAGCCAGAGCCTATCGCATGTCTATCGTGGACTCAGACAACCTTCTACGTCGTGAGCTTGGCTTTCGCGTTATCAAAGCTCGGTGGCTTGGGCAACGATCTACCAAATGTACTGCGTATCGCAGTTAAGTCAGAGGGTTCATCGTCAAGGTTTGCCTTGGCGGTCAAGCTTTCCACAACAATTGGCTTTGCAACGTCTTTGTTGGCGAGTGCAAAAGATGCAATCCCAGCCGGAGCCGTAGGGACGACCAAAGGCTGCGTGAGCTCAGCGATACTCGAAGCAACCTGCTCCATGGCTGTCGCGACCCGGTGGGTAGTTGGCATTTGCGTTGACGCTGGCAATGGACTTGTCGCGGAACTTCTATTCAATTTTGTCGATGGAGCAGA
>Ga0105045_10004228_pt1 | contig 12444 bp, 8 predicted proteins | sample MAT02_FD_78089 | JGI IMG/M metagenome (GOLD analysis project Ga0105045, IMG submission 78089) | Freshwater microbial communities from Lake Fryxell liftoff mats and glacier meltwater in Antarctica - MAT-02 (megahit assembly) | ecosystem: Environmental > Aquatic > Freshwater > Ice > Liftoff... | reverse complement strand
TAAACAACATCAACAAACTGGTATTCCTCCAGTTTTTAAAGGCAAATAAACCATTCCTTGGGTTTTTCATTATTGACAGGATTATTGTTTTGTTTAAATTTCAACTAAAGTTAAGGCTTTGTATAGAGGATTTTTTCCGAATATTCCAAAACCTTGTTACCATAAAAGGGATATACCGAGCGTTTAAAAACTCAATATATCCCATAAATATTTAAATACATAATCAAAAGACAGGACAAGTAACATTTTGCCATTATTTCTTGGCACTAAAATGCTTGGCGAACACTTGTGTGCTTCACCGGAACATTTCGCTGTTTATCCTTACAAATTAATACCCAGTATTTTGCGTAAGCTTGGTGTTGTTTCTGATTTCGGCAGTTGGAATGGGGAACAATAATTCGCGGGCGGTAACAGTAGGTCCATAGGAAAACTGATGTCCCACATACGGTTCAAATTCATTCGTCTCCAAATTAATGGCTTTTCGAAGCCTTACCATATCAAACCAAGTCTTATTTTCATAGCAGAGCTCATGCCACCTTTCTATCAATACGGCATCCCGGAACTCATCCTTGGATAGACCGGATAAATCAGGCAATTCCGCTCTCCTTCGTATTAGATTTACAGCTTGATAGGCTTCTGGGCTGGGTCCGGTAGCTTCGTTGATGGCTTCGGCATAGGTCAGCAATACTTCGGCATAGCGATAGACGGGCCAATTCATCCCACTACTTGTGGTTCTAAGTTGTGCCTCTTCATCAAAAAATTTCCAAATGTAATAGTCACCCAGCTCCCTAGTCTGATTTCTGTCTGATCTCAATGTATATTTGGTAAAGAAGAATTGCTTTTCCTTTATTCTTTTGTCTCCTTCATCAAAAGTGGAAATAAAGTCAGAATTCGCAAAGATACCACCCGTTTCGTCATTGTAAGCACTGATACCCCTGTTATAAGGTAATATGGCCACTTGTACGGTATTCGGCATGATAAAGGCAGCATATTGAATCATAAAGATGTTTTCACCTAAATTTTTCAATCCTACCCTATTTAGGTCATTATAGCTACTGAACAAAGAAAACTGACCTGACTGAATCACTTCATTTGCTTTGTTGGCTGCCAGTTGATGGTATTCGGTGCCTTTTTGAAGGGGGTGTCCCGCCATAGTTAAGTAAACACTTGCCAGCATACTCTTCACCGCTCCCATCGAAACCCTACCAGTAACTTCTCTGATGGGTAATCCCATGGTCTCCGCATTTTTCAAATCCTCTACAATCTGATTATACACGGCCTCTACCGAAGCCGGTTCCGGGTACATTTCGGGCGAAGTAAGATCTATAATACTGGTAATCAGCGGAATTTGACCAAATATCCGAATCAGGTGATAATAATAATAGGCCCTCAAAAAGCGGGCTTCTCCGAGCAGTCTGTTTTTGACAGTCTGATCCATTTCTATTTCAGGAATCTTTGCTATAGCCAGGTTGGCATTGGCGATTCCCCTGTAATAGGTCGTCCAATATGTCTGCCCATATCCGTTATCTGAGTTATTGATCAGCTGTCGAACGAAGACACTGTTTTGCGCCTGTCCCAATTCAGTGTCCGCCAATCCCGTGGCAAACTCGGTCATCATCCAAGGACCACCTCCAAAACCGCTTGTCATGATAGGTCTTAGGCTTTCATAGGCCGCATTGACCACACTGGTAGCATGTTCCGGACGGGTGAAGTAATTTTCCAGTGTAAAGTTAGACTTGTCCGTTTCTTCCAGAAAGTCCGCGCAAGACCATGCAGTGACCGTCAAAAGACCGGTGATCAGTATTCGAGATATATTTTTTATGTACTTTTTCATGTTTTTAAGTTTTACCAATAATACCCTTATAGTCCTATGTTAAGTCCCAGCATAAAAACCCGCGGCTTTGGATAGGCGTACAAATCCACACCTTGATCAAAGGCAGCTCCTGAAGTAGCTACTTCGGGATCATATCCCTGAAACTTGGTAGTTAAGAAGAAGTTCTGAACAGACACAAATACCCTCAGCCTGCTCAGGTGTAGTTTCTGAATTAGGGTTGGCTCAAAGTTATAGGCCAACAGCAAGTTTCTACCTCGCAGGAAAGAACCGTCCTGAAGCCTGTCCGTATCATTGAACGTGTTATATCCTGCCGACATCGGTCTTATCTCAGCTATGTTGGTGTTTTGATTTTGAGGAGTCCAGGCATTCAATACGGTTGCAAAACTATTGGCAATTCCCTGCCTATCTTCCGCAGAGTGCTTGCTTCTGAACAATACACCGTTGCCATACATAAACTGCAAGTCTACCGTCAATTCAAAATTTCGGTATCCGAATGTGTTCATCAAGGTACCAAACCCTTTTGGTATCCCCTGGCCCATTACCACGCGGTCCCTATCGTTGATCATTCCGTCTCCATTTGTATCCTCATATCTTATGTCTCCCGGCCGCTTGTTAAAGGTAGCTGCTTCATCGGCCTCATCCAGGTTCCAGGTACCCAGGTGTTCAAATCCAAAAAATGATCCTACCGGTTCTCCTTCTCTGATAATCGTGGATCCAGTGAATATATCCGCACCGCCCGTAAGTTCCAAAACAGTATTCCGGTTCAAGGATATGTTGAAATGGGTATCCCACTTAAAGTCATTGTTTGCTATATTTACCGAGTTTAGGGCCAGCTCAACTCCTTTGTTCTCCATGCTGCCGATGTTTTGTGTCACCGTGGTATACCCACTACTTGAAGGTACCGGGGCGTTCAACAACATGTCCTTGGTCAATTTCCTGTATATGTCCACTTCAACCGTCAGCCTGTTGTTGAATAAACCCAATTCCATGCCTATATCCGCTTGGAACGTTCTTTCCCATCTCAGGTCCGGATTGGAAAGTCTGTTGACTCCAAGACCGATGGCCCGCTGATCTCCAAAAATGACAGTATAGTTGCCCATCCCCGCCAATGATTGATAAGCGGGGATTTCAGAGTTGCCCGTAACGCCGTAGCTGGAACGTAACTTAAGGTTTGTCACGGTATTGCTCTCTTTCAAAAAGTCTTCTTCAGAAATCCTCCAGGCCAATGCCGCCGACGGAAATACGGCATATCTATTCGCTTCACCGAATTTCGAAGAACCATCGATCCTGCCCGTAAAAGTTGCCAGGTATTTTTCCTTGAAGTTGTAGTTAAACCGACCAAAATAAGAGTTCAAGCCATATGCGGAAGTTCCCGACTGTGTCTGGAATACATTGGCACCCGCACCCAGGTTGTTGAACGCGAAATAATCATCTTGAAAGTTCTGAGACCGGGCGAGAGAGTTAAACCGGTTCACGTGCTGCCAGGAGATACCCAACAGCGCATTAAACGAGTGGTCTTCGTTGATTTGTTTATTGTACGTCAGGTAGTTTTCAAACTGCCAGGAATTAAGTCTGTCATTGGTGACGGAAGCATCACCCTGTTGATTTCGGGCAATAAAGTTTAAGGTTCGGCCTCCATAATAATCTATCCGCTGATTGATGATGTTTGCGGCAAGGATAGACCGAAACTCCAAGCCTTTTGCCAAGAAGAAGTTGGCATACACATTACCCAAGATTGTCTGGGTGTTTAGTTCGTAGATTCGCTCTCTGGCGACCTGAATGGGGTTGTTACCTCCTTCCATACCGGGATAATGCTCATTTCCGGCCCAGGCCCCGTTGGGATACCTCACGGGTATGATAGGCAAAGCTTCCAATACTTGTCTCATGGCAATGATACCACCAGCACCCAGTGGGTCAATTTGGCTTTCTTTTTGGTCGTTGTAGCTCATGGAGCCGCCGACTTTAAGCCAATCTTTGATCTGACTGTCAAATACAAATCTAGCCGCATAGCGCTTAAGCCATGACCCTTTCATCAAGCCGTCTTCACTTCTGTGGTTCAGGAAAACACCGTAACTGTCTTTCTCGTTTCCTCCGGTAAAGGCCAGCTGGTGATTTTGTGTAATGGCCTGACGGAAGGATTCATCCTGCCAGTCCGTGTCATGTAAAGGTCTGCCACTTGAATCAAACAGACGTGGATCGGTTCGTTTTAATCTTGGGTCCCGATAAATTCCATTGGCCCATCCACTTGGATCGTACTTTTGGGCATTTTGATAGGCAGTATCCTCAACCCTCAAAAATTCCTCGGAATTTAACAGCGGAATTTTCTTGGGTAACACGCCTACGCTGAAATCAACGTCATAGGTGATTGCGCCACCCTTTTGGCTTCCCCTTTTGGTGCTTACCAAAATAACGCCATTTGCGCCCCTGGCACCATAAATGGCTGTCGCAGAAGCATCTTTCAATACCTCAACAGAAGCGATATCGTTGGGGTTGATGTAGTCTATGGGTGTACTGCCGTTTGCCAAGCCAGCTGAATGCATGATCACCCCGTCAATGACATAGAGGGGGTCATTGGCAATACTGACGGAGGTATTGCCCCGAATTCGAATATTGGCCCTACCGCCCGGTCTACCTGAATTGACCGAAACGTTAACTCCCTGGATCCTTCCCGAAAGTGCCTGGTTCAACGATGCGGAAGGTCTCTCCTGCAGTTTCTCCCCGCTGACCGAGCCCACAGACCCTGTCAAATCAGACTTCCGCTGGGTTCCATACCCCACAACCACCACTTCATTAAGGTCAGAAAAAGAAGAATTTAAGGAAATCTCCAAACTGGTTATTCCTCCGGAGATCGTTACCTCTTGGGTCTCATAGCCGATAAAACTGGCCACAAGCACTTCCCCGTCTGTTGCCTGGAGAGAGAATTCTCCATCAATGTCCGTCACTGTACCCCGCTGGGTTCCTTTGACCAATACCGACACACCGGGGATCAATTCTGCCTCGGATTTTATCACACCTTTGATCGTTCGCATATCTTGGGCATACGCAGATACCCCCAAGAACAAGATGAACATAGATAAAAGCAACAAACTGCTTTTATACTTTTCGTACACGCTTTGAATCATAATAATTGGGTTTATTTAATGAATACTAATTTTTGAATTTAATTTTGTCACAAATCATACTATAAATAGTTTAATAATTTAAAGCAACCAAATTTTTCGATTATAGCCATCCTGCACTATCCTGCTCATAACTATTTAAAAAGAAGATTAGGGGAAAATACCTCTTAATTGCTTCAATAAAGCTATAAATCCGACCATTGAAAAAAGAAAACCAAGCGATTAATTTTGACATTACCCTTTCATCAAATAACCGATCACCAATAGCTTTATTTTTAGCGATTGGCTTCTGATACCTTTGCCGGTGATTTATTTGTTTTAATTCCGAATCCATAAAGATTTTGATTTATGAATTTACGAAGTATTTGTAATTTGCAGGTATAGTTCAAAACACATTAGTCCACTCCCATGATGATGCACGTACCAACTTATAAAATATCCTTTTCCCTGATCCTGTTGGTGATTTTGTCTGCAATAAGTTGCGCAAGTCCCCAGGCTGAAAAGTTCGACAAATTCACCGAAGAGGTTTTTTTGTTTTCCTATTTTGTAGGCAATGGGGAAGATGGGCTGCATTTAGCCACATCTACAGACGGCTACAACTGGGAGGCATTGGCAGATGGCAAATCCTTCCTTACGCCTACCGCCGGTGGGGATAAGCTGATGCGCGATCCGTGCATCATCCGTGGCAAAGACGGGAAGTTTCACATGGTCTGGACGGTGAGCTGGAATGAAAAAGGACTGGGATATGCCACGTCCGAGGACTTGCTAAACTGGTCAACGCAGCAATTCATACCCGTCATGGCGCACGAAGATAATGCCAGAAACACCTGGGCTCCGGAGGTATTCTATGATGAAAGGGAGGAATTGTACCTGATATTTTGGTCCACCACCATTAGCGGAATGTATCCGGAAACCCAATCTGAAGAAGAAAATGCATACAATCACCGGCAGTATTATGTCACTACGAAAGATTTTAAGACATTTTCCGAGACCAAACTTTTCTACGAACCCGGCTTCAATGTCATCGACGGTACGCTGATCAAAGAAAATGATACCTACATTCTATTTGTAAAAGATGAAACACCGGAACCTGCCCAGAAAAATATACGGATTGCCAGAGGAAATCGGCTCACTGGTGAGTATGGACCTGCTGGGGTACCCATTACGGGAGACTATTGGGCAGAAGGACCCACGGCAGCCAAGGTAGGTGACCGGTGGATCGTGTATTTTGACAAATACATCAACCATGAGATGGGAGCGGTGGCTTCAGTTGATTTGGAAAATTGGGAAGATATCTCCGATAAAATCACCTTTCCGGAAGGCACTCGGCATGGGTCAGCATTGAAAATTACGAAAGCCGAACTTGACTTTATCCTTGAGAACGGCATAGCCGATTGACTGTAAAGGAATCTAGGTGTCTATTCCCGAAAAACAAGCATGAGTCGCTCCGATGAAATCCGCTTGACTCTAAAGCCCAAAAGGTGAAATAGCTCTCTCGGGAAGAATTTGGTTATCTTGGGATTTGCCCAGAAAATCCGTGGATTTAGCGTATCTGCCCTTACTCCAGGCAAATATCGAATTCCCTTTAGGAGATTCAATTTCCTGAGCTGTTTTGAAATCCAAAGCCAAATCCTGGAGACCGGTCTAATAATGAAGAAACCGTCATCCCCCTCGGTTTGATAAAGGGGCATAAATATAAATCCAGACCGAATTGCCGTGATATCCCCTGCTTGGTCATTCGCCAAAACTTGGTGTTTGTGTACTTCTTGAAAATTACGAAATCCCTGGGCCATTTTGAACCCTGAAAATGGCACTACCCCGTGGCGATATATAATTTCATAGAATCCTGGAGCGAACTTAAATCCCATTGTTAGGGTATTCGTCAGGTCATGGACCTGATTTTCAGCTAAGTCAATCATTCCCAAATGATATACGAATAGCTCGACAAAAGCCCCATGTCTGTCTGCTGAGAATGGATCATCATGCCTTCCCGCCTCAAACCCCAATGCCGGAAAGCCCAAGTCATTGACATAGCTCATCAATGGACCATCCAGAAACTCTTCTATGCCCAGAATAAGCGGAATTGGGAAATTCTCAGCCAGCTTGCGGTTCATTATGGCATCATTGAAAGGGATAAACGGGGCACTGTCAGCCGAAGTGGTGTGTAAATCCAAAAATCTCAACGGCTGTTTCCCGTGCTCTGCCACTATGGAGGTGATCAGTTGATCCAATGATTTTAGCTCATGAAGTTCGTGGATTTCAGGCCAGGCCTCTGGAGGTGTATGCCTTACAAATTCCAAGTTCTCCCTGCTCCAAATCCTGTTTAAATCTTTGTGAACAAAACGTTGGGAGTGGTTCAGTGCCTCCACATTCCCGATCAACACATAAATATTCCCGTTCAAATCTGCCTCCCCGAGTCGGTCCCGAGAAAAAAGCAATTTCATTGCGGCCAAAGAAGCCGGTTCATTGCCATGCATGCAAACCGTTATGACGAGCGTGGGATAATTGTTACCCTTTATATATTTTTTTAAAACCCGTTCCTGATTTGTTTCTACTATTTGTTTGTCGTTCCAATTCTCATTCAACATTTTTCTGAAGTTTTTTCCAGATCTCCTGGGTATCCTTATCTGTTATCAATCCGATTAATTGATCCCCTTCCACAACGGGCAGACAACTGATTTTTTTGTCTACCATCAGCAACATGGCATACTTCGCATCTGTGGTCGGCCCGATGGTTATTAAATTTTTCTGCATGATCTCTTTAGCCGTTAGTAGGATATCCCCCTGTTTTTCCGCAAAGTATTTGTCAACGTTTTTACGGGTAATCAGTCCAGTCAGACTTCCCTTCTCATCTTCGACAGGGATGTGCCGTATATTCCTCCATGTCATGATCTGGGCCACCAACTCCACCAGATCTTCCTCCTGCACGGTAATCAGGTCAGTGGACATGACACTGCCTATCCAATCATAGGAAATGGGCACTTCCCTGCCTTCTTTGGGTGTGGCTATGGACCATTGGTGAATAGGTTGACGGCTCATCCGCCGCTTTTGCATCGCCGAAGTCACAGCCACCATGGCTTCCTCCCAATTCATCTACTTCTTCATCTTCCGAAAACTCTTTATTAACCAACTACTTCCATCTCTTCCCGATCTAGCCCTGGCATCAATAATCGTCAAATACTTATCAGATTCTTTCTGACTGACCCCCACTGAAGCCAAACCCTCCCGCGCCATTGGTATCAGCGTCTCAATAACAAGTTGAGGGGCAGGCACTACTTTTCCCTCCCAAACCATACTGCTCTGTATTCCTGCTGTCGCTGCCTTGTAAAAATTGCCCTTGGTATCTTCGAAAGCCAGCTTACCCCATTTTTTGCGGTAATTCTGCGGCATGGCTTTCATCAACCCAACCCAAAAAGCAAGGTTCGCAATCTCATCCACAATGGAGGGGCCTGCCGGTAGGTATCGGTTTTCTATCCGCAAATGCGGGACCCCCTCAGTCACTCCAAAACAAGGCCTGTTCCATTTCCAAATGGTGCCATTGTGGAGATTAAGGGCTTTTAACCGTGGAATCTTTCCCGATTCAAGGGTCTTTAAAGAATCTTCTTCCGTCAGGCTTGTAAGTATCAGGGTAAACCGGGCTATGTCTTCCTTGTAAATTTCGGTAATTTCCCGGATCCACCGATCACCAAAGGAAACCCGGTGCTGCCTTTCCCGGAGGTGGTACCCCTTACTTCGTATATCTATGCTCTGCTGGAAAAGCGGTATCCGAGTTTCGCTCCATAGCTCCCGGCCAAATAGTAAGGGGGAGTTGGTACAAATGGAAAGCACGGGACCAGAAATAAGCTGGGCCCAGTTATATTGATCCACAAAGTCCTCTGCTGACACTTGCAAGTGACACTGAAAACTGGTGTTGCAGGCTTCAAAAAGAATGTTGGTATGAGCAAGAATTAGTTCATCCACTCCTTGAATATTCAGCTCAAAATCCTGCCCTCGGAGTTTTTTGATCACCTCTCCCAGCGCGAGGAAACGTGGATTTGGAGTCATGTGGTCCATTTGCCCCGATCGGATATCGATAGATGGCAAGATTCCTGTTAAGATAACCTGACTGTCAAATTCTTTGGCTGCTTCGTCCACTTTTCCCAAAAGCTGCCTAAGCTGCTTTTCCATGAGTGCGAAACATTGATCTTTGAGATCCAAAGGATCCAGATTTATCTCCAAATTATAGCGTGCCAGTTCAGGGGCAAAATGGGGGTCATTAAGCTTATTTAGGATAGATGGCCCTGTACGGGATGGCTTGAAGTACTTGTCTACCAGAGACAATTCCTGTTCCGCACCGATGCGCTGCCTGTCCTTTTCGATCAGCCCTTTTTTTACCATCAAATCAAGTGCCTCCAAATCATTTAAGAGATACTTCAGAAAATGTCGTCTCGCAACTCCTTCGTCCTGGGAAGTATTTTTTTGTTTTCCCATAAAACTTAATTATGCCCCGCCTTTACGCCGTGATTCTACCAACTAATAAGAAAAATGATGCCATAGATTAAATGAAGGAAATATTCCTTGGAATACCCTGCCTTTTTTCTAAAATATTTTCTGCGAGCAGCGTTTTTAACTGTCGGAAAACCATTAATGGGCTGACATTAAATTTGAAGGTATAATAATTGAATTTAAAAATATTAAATATGTTTTGTTCATATTTTTATTATTTTATTTTGTAAAATGTTTTTTTAATTACAATTAGCAACTTACATTTGGGTATACAAAAACGGAATAACCGCTTTGTGAAGTTGGAATGAATGTTTGGATTTCAAAGTAGGTTTCTGTTTAGGTAGTTGGTTATTTTTCAATGTAGGGTTTGCCTGGGGTCTCCTGTTTACAGGAGGCTCCGGCAATTTTTTTTTAACAATCCACCCAATTTACCGACAATGCCAAGCCACCCTCAGAGGTCTCTTTGTATTTCCCATTCATGTCCTTGGCTGTCTCCCACATTGTTTTGACAACTTTGTCCAACGATATTTTTGCATATTCGCCTGAAGTTTCCAACGCAAGTTCAGCTGCATTTATCGCTTTGACAGCTCCCATGGTGTTTCTTTCGATACACGGTACCTGCACCAAGCCTGCTATCGGGTCGCAGGTCAATCCCAAATGGTGCTCCATAGCTATCTCCGCGGCAATAAGCACTTGGACAGGCGTTCCTCCCATCAATTCGCACAAGGCACCGGCCGCCATTGCGCTGGACACACCTATCTCGGCCTGACAGCCACCCATGGCTGCTGAGATTGTAGCTCCCTTTTTGAAGATAGATCCTATCTCCCCAGCCACCAATAAAAACTGCCTCATTTGCTCTTTAGTGGCATCCTTATTTTCGATGACGAGGTAATAGAGCAAAACCGCCGGGATCACGCCCGCACTGCCATTGGTAGGGGCAGTCACCACCCTTCCCAAGGATGCGTTTACCTCATTGACCGCCAAGGCAAAGCAACTGACCCATTTCAATACTTTACGGAAATCTACCTGAATATGCCTGATGGCATCCATCCATTCCTGGGCAGATTGATAGGTAGCCGTCCCGATCAGCCCTTTGTGCATGTCAAAGGCGCGGCGCTTGACATGCAGACCACCCGGCAGGTGCCCTTCACTGTGGCAGCCTATGTACATACTCTCCAGCATGGTCTCCCACAACGTATCCAATCCGTCCATTATCTCCTCCGCGTCTCTCAAACTTAGCTCATTCATCAGGACAATCTCAGAAATCCGCTTGCACTCCCGGTGGCAATAGGTCAAAAGCTGGCTGGCCTTCTCTATGGGAAAAGGAAAACTTTTTAAATCCTCCTCCAAATCCAGCGGCATGGATTCCTGCTGGACAAACCCTCCACCGATGGAATAATAAACCGATTCGATGGTCGCACCCAGAAGGGATGCCTGAAATTTCATTCCGTTTGCATGGTATGGAAGAAATTCTTTTAAAAAAACAATGTCCGTCTCCGGATCAAATGGAATAGCATTCTGCCCTTGAAGAATCAGCGTCTTGCTTTCCTTAATCTGGTCTATGGTAGGAGCTATCAGGTCTATGGGAAATGTCTCCGGATACAGGCCATTAAGTCCAAGCATTAAAGCTAAATCCGTTGCATGACCTCTTCCCGTCAGGGACAAAGAACCATATAATTCAATCCTGATTCCCTCCACCATCTCCATCCGATCGGGACCAATTTCTTTCAAAAAAAGCAAGGCTGCCTTCCAAGGCCCCAGGGTATGCGAACTAGAAGGTCCTACCCCTATCTTAAGCATATCAAAAACAGAAATACATTCCATAATAGCAGCGTTAGTGTTTTGAATTCATACGTATAAATAGCGACTTGTGACGCAAACCCACTTCGAGGAGCCTCTGATATGACTTCCCAAGGTACACAAATCGATCCAATTCATATATTGAAAAAAATGAATAGTTACTGCCCGTATTTTTTTACGGAAGTAGCCAGTTTAAACAGATTGAAGTATTCAATAGGTATATGGATCCGTTTAAACTACACCGATGAAGTTCTTTATAAATTCAGGCCTTACATTTGCCCTCATGCTCTCCATCTTTGAGGTCGCCATTGCCCAAGATGCCGTAAGCGGATATGTCTATCAAGATCTCAACGGAAATAATATAAAAGACTCACATGAACCCACTTTGCCAAACATCTTGGTTTCGAATGGGCTGGATGTGGTGGCAACTGACGGCAGCGGCCGATACAAACTTCCCATTTCAGAAGGGATGGGGATTTTTGTCATCAAACCTTCTGGCTTTGCGGTACCTCTGAATTCCCACCACTTGCCTCAATATTACCGTTGGCACAAACCTCAAGGGTCTCCCATCACGGCTGTGCCTGGAGTGGCACCTACCGGCAGGCTACCCGATCTGCTGAATTTTGCGCTTGAGGCTCAAGTAGAAGACGATCAATTTGATGTCCTGCTGTTTGGGGATCCCCAGGCCCGGGGAATCAAAGAGGTAAATTACGTCAGCCACGATGTGGTGGAGGAGTGCATCGGCACCACAGCTGCCCTGGGCATAACCTTGGGAGATATAGTGGCAGATGATCCCGCGCTGTTTGAGGAGGTAAGCCAATCCATCTCCCAAATCGGGATTCCCTGGTATTACGTCTTTGGCAATCACGACCACAACCGGGATGTAACCGACGATGCGCATAGGGATGAAACGTTCAAGCGGATATTTGGCCCCAGTACCTATGCTTTTGAGTATGCGCAGGTTTCCTTTATTATTTTAAGAGATATTCATTATTTCGAGGATGGCAGATACACTTCCAAGTTTACGGATGAGCAAATTGATTTTGTTCAGGAATACCTGAACCAGGTTCCAGCCGAAAAACTGGTCGTTGTCGTTCAACACGCACCGCTGATACTGACAGAAGGGCGGGAGCATCTTTATCGGCTTTTGGAAAAAAGAGCCCATACCCTGTCTATCTCCGGCCATACCCATACCATGAACCACGT
>Ga0105045_10004227_pt1 | contig 12444 bp, 9 predicted proteins | sample MAT02_FD_78089 | JGI IMG/M metagenome (GOLD analysis project Ga0105045, IMG submission 78089) | Freshwater microbial communities from Lake Fryxell liftoff mats and glacier meltwater in Antarctica - MAT-02 (megahit assembly) | ecosystem: Environmental > Aquatic > Freshwater > Ice > Liftoff... | reverse complement strand
TGATGTCAGAAAAGGCGACGGCATAAAGTTGTGGAAAACCATTGAGGAAATGTTGAAACGCGATCGAACAAATCGAACCGCCCTTAAGGAGTTGACGGGAACGGATAGAATAATGTCACATGAATGGGATGAAAGATGACTACTCAACTCACCCTCGTCGCGCATCTTACGGCGTGGCCCGACAAAATCGAAGAGGCAAAGGCGTTTCTTTTAGGCCAGATCGAACCAACCCGGGCCGAGCCGGGCTGTGTAGAGTATCACTTGCATCAAAACAACGACAACCCGACAGAATTCACATTCTACGAAACTTTCGCCGATCGCGCAGCGTGGGATCTCCACATGGATACGCCACATCTGCGCAGGTTTTTCGATGTGAAGGACGGGATTTTCGCGAAGGAACCCGATATCCGCCTGTTGACGATGCTCAGTACCAGGTAGCGCAGCCAGCGTGCTTCATCGTTGCCGCGAACCAGTCTGGCTCAGAGCCACGGCAAGGATGATGATCGCGCCGCGCGCAATCAATTGTTGGCTGTATTCAAGCCCCATCAGTATCAGCCCGTTGTTGATGACCCCTATCATCAGTGCCCCGACGATGGAGCCGACAACCGTGCCGCGGCCACCGAAAAGACTGGTGCCGCCCAAAACTACTGCGGCAATGACCGAAAGCTCGTCCCCCTCTCCCAACTGGAAACGGCCAGACTGCAGCCGTCCGGCATAGAGCATCCCGGCGATGCTTGCGGCCAAAGCAGACATGACCAACACACCCAGCTTGACGCGACCGGTGTCGATTCCGCTGTAACGGGCCGCCACGACGTTACCGCCCACCGCCAGAACGCGGTGCCCGAACTTCGTTTTTTTAAGCAGGATGTGACCAATGATTGCTGCCGCAACCATCCAAAGAACCAGCGACGGGACAGGCCCGAGATTGCCGCCACCAAAAACCGACGTGTATGTCTCGTCCAGAATTGGGATTGATGCCGTGCCCGATATCCACATCGAGATACCCTTGCAGACGCCCATCATCGCCAAGGTGGTCAGAAAGGTCGGGATCATCAACCGGGTCGAAAGCAGGCCGTTTACAACGCCGACTACAAGGCCGGTCGTGACGCCGGTGGCCAGCCCGAAGAAAAGGCCGCCCCAGGAAATCGCCATTGCAGTCGTGACCGAGGCAAGACCAGCCACGGCGCCGACCGACAGATCAATCTCGCCGGCCGACAAGACAAAGGTCATTGCCACCGCCATCACAGCGATCATCGTCGTTTGCCGTACGATATTGAGAAGATTGCGCGTGTCGAGAAAGCCACGATCGCCGAGCGTTATCGCGAAGAACAGGAAAACAAGGATGAATCCGATGTAGATGATGTTCTGCCGCCAGCCTTTTGCAAATCGCTGAAGGCGGCTTTGCGGCGGCGCCGACAATACCGTGTTGTCAGTCATGGTTCATTCCCCCTTGAATGATAAGCTGCAATGCCTCTTCGGCACGAAGTGAACCATCGTGGCCGTCGCCCAGCGTCAATTGCGAGGTTTTCAGTGTCTTTACGATCTCTCCGCGCGAAACCACGGCGATCCGGTCGCTGACCGCAATCAGTTCTGCAAGCTCCGAGGAAATAAAAATGACAGACTTTCCGGCCGCTGCGAGATCCCTCACAATGCCCAACACTTCTGATTTCGCACCTATATCTATTCCGGCCGTTGGCTCATCAAGGATCAAGATCTCGGGGCGGGTCTCCAGCCATTTTCCGATGACGATCTTTTGCTGATTGCCCCCCGAAAGGGTGTTTGCTGCCACCTCGCCCCCACCGGCCTTGATCGCGAGCCGGGCAATAATCCTTGCGGCGAGTGCCCGCAGCTTCGCTGCCTGGACGAAAGGTCCGCGCCCAAGGGCGCCAAGCATCGGCAGCGCGACATTGGCCTCGATTGAATGTGCAAGCACGAGGCCCTGACGGCGGCGGTCTTCGGGGATCAGCGCCAGCCCGGCTTCAATTGCCTGTGACGGAGTCGAAATGCGGATCGGTTGCCCGTGCAGGATGATTTCGCCCGCGACCGCAGGTTCCAGCCCGAACAACATACGGGCTATGCGGCTGCGGCCAGAGCCCATGAGCCCTGCCAAGCCAAGCACCTCTCCTCGGTGCAAATCAAAGGTGACCGGGTTGGGCCGGGCAGTGCTGGTAACACCGCGCAGGCTCAGAACTACCTCCTTGGTCGCGGCCGACGGGCCGGGGGGCGCGGCAAGGCCTTGTGTCTGTCTGCCGATCATGTCGGCGATCAATGAAGGCAGGGTATATTCTGAAATCGGTCGGCTTGCCACGAGGCTACCGTTGCGCAGGACCGTTGCCCTGTCGGTAATGCGAAAGATCTCATCCATGCGGTGAGACACGTAAATGATCGCCTTGCCGCTCGCGCGCAGGCGGCCCAACAGGTCGAACAGCACGTCGACCTCCTGCCCGCTCAGGGCTGAGGTCGGCTCGTCCAGAACCAGGACTTCTGCGTCTTGGTTAAGCACTTTGGCGATTTCCACTAACTGTTGAAGACCGGTAGACAGCGCACCGACCTCGGCCTGTGGATCGATGTACACGCCGATCGAGGCAAAGATAGTCTTGGCCCCACGCTCCATTGCGGTTTCATCGATCAGCCCAAGGGCATTGCACGGTTCGTGGCCCAGAAACATGTTCTGGGCCACCGTCAACGTCGGCACAAGGCTCAATTCCTGAAAGATCATACCCACGCCCAGCGCGCGCGCCGATTGCGGGGTCAGCCGATCAAAGGATTGTCCGCGCAGTGTTATTGTACCAGAGTCGGGAGCCTCTACCCCGCGCAGGATTTTCAGGATCGTCGATTTTCCGGCACCATTCTCTCCCAGAAGCGCAGTGATCTCGCCGAACCGGGCCGTAAAGCTTACATGACGCAGTGCATGGATGCCTCCGAATCGTTTGTCGATTGCCGCCATTTGGACGGCGGTGTCGCTCATGCGCAATCAACCCAAGTCTGACTTTCGGCTGAAGCCAGGATCGCATCCGCTATGACCGCGATGCGCCAGCCATCTTCGAAGTTGGGCGAAGGCTGCACCCCGGTCATGATCGCCTGGCAAAGATCGTGGCATTCGATTATCTTGGTTTCGCCATAGCCGATACCAAGGCCGGGAATCGGCCAGAGAGCGGCACCATAGGGATGCGCCGGCCCGGTGTAGATGGTGCGAAAGCCCCGCGCATCGACGGGATCGTCCGCGAACATCACCTTCAACTCGTCGCGACGTTCGTAGTTGAAGCAGATCGAACCCTTTGTGCCATGAATCTCGAAGGTGAGGAAGTTGTTGCGGCCATAGCTGTTGCGGGTCGCCTCGATCGAGCCGATGGCGCCGTTCTGAAAGCGCATCAGTGTCATGACCTCATCGTCCACGTCCACTTCGCCGCGCGGTGCCGAACGGTCGCCGCCGACACCAAGTTGGTCAGCGCCCGAAGACTGGACCGGTCTTGTCTTGTGATAGGTTTTCGTAATCGCGTTCACTGCGGCCACTTCGCCCACAAGGTAGCGCGCGAAATCGAGGCAGTGGGTCGCGATGTCACCGACCGCGCCCGACCCGGCCACCGATTTCTGAAAACGCCATGACAGCGGCGAATCCGGGTCTGCTGACCAATCCGACAGATAGGTTCCGCGGAAATTGGTGATCGTGCCGATCCGGCCTTCGTCGATGAACTTTCGCGCAAGGGCCACTGCGGGCACCCGGCGGTAGTTGAAGGCGACCATGTGAATCGCAGGCCGCCCTGCCACGGCATCCAGCATCTTTCGCGCTTCGGGGCCGGTCCGGGCCAGCGGCTTTTCGCAGATGATGTGCTTGCCTGCCGCAGCGGCGGCAATGGCGATCTCGGCATGGCTGTCGTTGGGCGTGCAGATGTCGATAATGTCGATGTCGCTGCGCGCGATCACGCTGCGCCAGTCGCCCGAGCTTTCCTCGAACCCGAATCGGTCGCGTGCGGTGGCGGCAAGTTCGGTATTCATATCGACGGCAACCTTGCGGACGGGAAGCGCCGGCGCAGGCCAGAAAAACATGGGCATCGCGGCATAGGCCAACGCATGCGCCTTGCCCATAAATCCGCCGCCGATCATCGCAACGTTCAACCGTCTCATGTGAGTCCTCGCAGATTGTGTGGGTGTTCAGCCGGATCGAAGGTGTCGCGCTGATGCGCGACACCTCTCTGTTTCAGGCGCGTGTCACTTGATGGCTTGTTGGATGGAGTCCGGCGCATCGGCCCGGTAAACGGTTTTCCAGTCTGCCAGCAGGCTTTCGCGCTGCACCGGAAGTGCCGGCAACGCAACATAGGCCGGCGCGGGCTTGCCCAGCAGACCATATCCTCCCAGCAGAGCTTCGGTCACACCCTGGTCGTAGGGACGCTGTGCGCCTAGTCCCTTGATCATGCCGCCCTTTGCCATCTCGATACCGACGTTTTGGCCAAGATCGACCGTTGTGATAACCAGATCTTCGCGACCTGCGGCGCGCGCCGCCGACATTACGCCTTCGGCCGGCAGATCCCAGACCGCCCAGATTCCGTTGATGTTCGGGTGCTGGATCAACATCGCCGAGGCCGCCTTTTCAGCATCGCCGGTAAAATCCGGCCCGCCGATCCCTTGCTCGTCCACGATCTTTATGTCGGGGTACGAGGCGGCCATTGTTGCCTTGAACCCGTCGCGCCTTTGGCTGGTCACGAAGAAATCCGCCGCAAAATAGACAAGTCCAACCTCGCCCTTGCTGTCCAGCGCCTTGGCCATCAGATGGGCCGAAACGACACCGTTGCCGTAATTGTCAGCAGACACGACGCTGACATAGTCCTTTCCCGCTGTCATGCCGGCGGCCACGTTATCCATGAACACGATCTTCACGCCCTGAGCGGCAGCAGCCTTGTAGGCCGAAGCTGTGGCGACAGGATCTGTCGGAATTGACACGATGATATCGGGATTTTGCGCAAGCACGGTCTCGATGTCGGCAACCTGTTTTTCAGGCTTGAAGCCGGCATCGGTGACAGCGATCACCTCGATGCCCATTGTCTCGAAAGTCGCTGTCAGGGCCGCGACCTGTGCAGTGGTCCAGTCGGTTCCGCTATATTGCATGACAATAGCAGCTGTGGCGCCCATCGCTTTGATCTTTGCCATTTCTTCGTCCGTCAGACTGATCTCGGACGCGGCAGTCGGTGCCTCGCCCGAGGGGCCGGTGCTCATGACCGTGCCGGTGGCAAGCGCGGCAAGTGCCTCGTCCGGGGTCTCGGCGAAGCTGGTTTGGCCGAAGAACGCGGTCAGGCAGACAGCGGATGTCAGCAATCCTGTACGAATTGTTCGCATAGCAATAGTCCTCCCATATTGTGATCGACGCGGGGCTTATTGATGAACGATGGCGCCTGCCCTGCTTCTGACGCTCAGGTTAAAGAAAAGTTGTGCATGTGCCAAAATCACAGCGCGGATTCCACGGCTTTCAGGTTTTGAAGGGCTGTGCGGGCAAACCAGTCGGCATCGGCCGAGCGGTACGGAAAACCGATCTCCATCGTCAGATAGCCGTCGAAACTTGCAGCCCTGAGCGATGAAAGAATGCCGTGCCAGTCGAGCTTGCCACATCCGGGCGGCATGCGGTCCGTATCGCTGAGGTGGATGTGGGTCAGGTCGCGTCCCAACTCGGCCACATAGTCCTGCGCCGTCTCATTGCGATAAGCGGAATGGTAGGTGTCGAACATGATGCCCACATTCGGCAGTCCGACCGCTTTCTTGAGCGCAAGGGCATGACCGGCCGTTTCGATCAGGTTGCTGTCGGCCGCCGTCGGCTCGATGCAGATCTCGATGCCCTTGTCGGCTGCGTGGTGCGCAATCTGGGTCAATGCGGCAGCGGTCCAGTCCAGCGCTTCGGCATGGCTGACACCAAAGCCGCGCCACCCGGCGACGTAAAGTACGCGGCCTGCGCCGAGGTCGGCGGCAAGGTCGATGACCTCCTTGTAGTGGGCGACGGTCATTGCGCGTTCTTCGGTCAGGAAGGATGCAGGGTTGTTCCCCATGCCGCCACCTGGCGCGGGCAGCAAACTCACACAGGCTAGCCCCTTGTCCTGCATCAGGGATGCAAGATCCGCACGGTGTGCTTTCGAAAGATGTGCTGGAAAGGCATGCGGAGCTGCGCAACCGATCTCAATGCCGTCATAGCCTATGGCGGCCAGACGCGTGATCACCTCTTCCAGCGGATAGCACGGCAACCATGCCGGAAAACTCCCATAGACCCAAGTGTTGAAGGCATATTTGAACGTCATCGCTTCCCCCCTTTTAGTACCGTTCCGCCAAATTTCCGTTTCGTACCGTCCATTGCATCGCAAATGCCGGAAAAGTCGTGGTCACCACCGGTGCCAGCATACGAGCGACCGCACTGGATGCTGACCGGGCCCGGCATATACCCAATTACACCACTCGCATTACACATCACTTTCAAATGTAAAAACTAGTTTCTAGCGTGAGTCAACATGCGATTGGGGTCCTGCCGGCTTTGGGGTGGCGCCGGCGAGTATATTTGGCCCTGATCGGGACACCCTCACAATCGGCCTAAACCGCCAGTGCCAGATCTTCTGCTTCGCGGATCGCGCTTTCGATCAAGCGTGGCACGACGCAATCTCCTGCCCGGACGATCGGGATGCCGGCCAAGCGGGAATCGGCCTTGCAGGCATGGTAGAGCCCTTCGCGTGAGCGGCGCCCGATCACCGCTACAACGGCATCAAAGCCGGTGCGTATGACGGGATCGCCCGCAAACAGAAGGTGCCGGTCAAGGCCGACCGCGCGCGAGTTGGCGAATACCGGGCGAAACGACAGCTGGCCCGCCGCGATCCGCTGCAGCACAAGACCGGGTGTCAGCGTGATGCCCTTTATCGCCGCGCGACGGTAGAACAGGGTTCGATTGCCCGCCTCCAGATCGGCGGCGATGATCTGGGCTGGGCTTACGATCTCCACCTTTATGCCCGCATCTGCCAGAAACTCGGCCGTCCCCGCCGCCTCCCAATGCCCGTTCTGGTCAATCACGATCACCCGTCCCGACAGCCGCACCGCGCCCGACAGCACCTCGTCGGACCCGTGCACGAAGGGCAGATCAAGCCCCGCGATCGGTTGCGGAACAAGGATCCCTTTGCGCGCCAGATCCGCCGCCGCCAGCCCATCCGCATCACTGCGTGGCAGGTTCGGCTCGGATCCGGTCGCAATCATCAGAACATCGGGGGCAAGGGCTGCTATCAGGTCGGGGTCGGCGCGGGTGCCAAGCTGTATCTTGCCGCCCAGATCTGCCACCATCGCCGCCAAATAGCGCACGACACCTGCGATCTCTGCGTGTTCGGGTTGACGGGCGGCAAGGCAAACCTGGCCACCCAACTCTGTCGCGCTTTCGATCAGGGTAACGCGGTGGCCGCGACGAAGCGCCGTCTCGGCTGCCTTTAGGCCGGCAGGCCCTCCGCCCACCACGACCACATGCCTTGCCACAGCTGAGCGCGCGAGCAGGGGCGCGGTTCGTTCGCGCCCGGCCTCGGTATTGTGAATACAGCGGATCGTCTTTTCCTGTGCAATCTGATAGATACACGCATCATTGCAGGCGACGCAGGGGCGAACGAGGTTATCTCGCCCTTCGGCAATCTTGTTGGGCGTTTCAGGATCGGCGATCAGCTGGCGGGCCATACCGATCAGATCGGCCTCACCCTTCGCGAGTATATCTTCTGCCATGTCCGCCGGGGCGATCCGCCCAAAGGCGATGACCGGCAGCCGCGATTGCGACTTGAGGGCTGCGTTCAGTGGCCGAAAGCTGCCACGGGCGACAGCTGCCGGTGGAATCTCCATCCAGAAACTGGAAAAAGACCCGGCATCGCAATTCCAGTAGTCGACCAGCCCCAGCCCTTCGAGATACGCCGCCATCTCCAGCCCGTAGTCCAACTGATATCCGAACGACGTGTATTCGTGCAGGCACAGGCGTACACCCAGAAGGCACTCTGGCCCGATTTCGGTTCGGATGGCTTGAAGAACCTCTGCCGACAACCGCATCCGGCCTTCGAAACTGCCGCCCCACGAGTCGGTGCGGCGGTTGAAATAGGGCGAAGCGAATGACCGGAGCAGGCCGTCATGCGCGATCTTGATTTCGATCCCGTCGAAGCCGCCGTTGATCGCGTTGCGCGCCGAGACAGCGAAACCGGCGATCGTCGCCGCGATGTCATCAGGCTCCATCGCCTTGGCGGCAAAGTTGGTGGAAGGCTCGTTCATCTGCGAAGGGGCCCAGAGAATCTGCGGCGGCTTCGTCAGAGAGGTGTGCCCGCCATGCGTCAATTGGCAAAGCATGACCGTGCCATGGCGATGCACGGCTTCTGTGATCAGACGGTAAGGCGCGATCACGCGGGTGTCCCAAGCGTGGACAAATCGGTCGGCCATCTTGCCCGTGGGATGGATCGCGGTGCTTTCAAAGATGATCATCGCGGCACCGCCCGCTGCGCGCGCCTCGTGATAGGCGCGGTGATCGTCCGATGGCATGCCGTCATCGGTCCCGAGCGCCGTGTAATGCGGCTGAAAGACAAAACGGTTCTTCAGAGTCAGTCCCCCCAATTGGAACGGTGCGAACAGGGTGGGATAGCGCGCGGGCAGTTGCGGAGGCGAGACGTTGTTCATGCGGCGGTCCTTGTTGGAGGGGGGTGGCCCGGCGACGCTGCGCCGGACACCGAGAAGCCGCGGACCGTCAAGCGTGGTTCGCTGCGGCACTGCACAGGGCGCATCCGACACAACGGTATCGCCAAAAGCTTCGGCGGTAAGGCGATACTGGTTAAACGGGTTGATGACTTCTTCCCGCCAACGTCCATCGACATTGAGGTGATCACCAGCGCCCCGGCTGTGCGAGTACCGAGGCCTGGATCAGTTTGCGCGGCAGGACGATTGGCGATCTGTCCGTTGCGGCTGATACGGATCGCCGAACCAACCACCCCGTCGGCAACCGCCGAGGTGCAAAGCAGCCACCATCGCATGGATCCTGACATGTTCCCGCCCCTTCGGTCATTTGCCAAGGACGGCCGATGCCCCTTCTGGGGCATCGGCAGGGTCCGCTGGTTGCATGTCGCGACCGCCAATCAACCCATCTGGTTGCCCCAGTTGTTGGGGTCGTCCACGTTTTCCTTGGTGATCATCACCGGCTGAGTGCGGATTTTCTCTTCGTAGTCGCGCCCTTCGAGATAGGAGATGACCTGTTCCATGGCACCACCGCCGCCCATGGCCCAAGTGCTTTGCCCGACCGTCGCCTGCTGGGTGCCCTCGCGGATGCGCTTCAATGCTGCCGGCGCCCCATCGAGGCCGACCAGCGCCACATGACCCGGCTCGCCCGGCGCGACCAGACGTCCGATCTGACGCAGGGCCGGCACCGCCCCACGCAGCATCTCGTCCGAGGCCGAGAACATACCCTTGATGTCGGGGTTTTCGGTGAAGGCGTCCAGCACCATTTTGAAGGTCGTGTCCGACGACCATTCGGTGTTCAGTTCCTTTACTTTCCAGCCGGGATACTTGGCCTTTGCCTGCTCGCTGAAGCCCTTGTGACGCGCAATTGCCTGTGCTGACCCGGTAGAACCGAGCGCCTCCAGGACTGCGCCCTCGGTGCCGATTAACTCGGCCAGCTTGTCGGCCCCCATGCGCCCTCCGGCCTCGTTGTCAAAATCGACGAAGCCGAGGTATTCCACGCCCTCAGGCGGGTTCTCGAGGATAAAGACAGGGATATTCGCTTCGTTCGCCTTGCGGACGCCTGCGACCAGAAGCGAAGCATCGATTGGATTGACCAACAGGACGTCGGGCTGTTTGGTGATCGCGTCGAGCAGCTGGGTGATTTGCAGGTTAGGGTCGCCCTTGCCGTCAACGACGTTGATTTCGATCCCGGCATCCTCTGCGCGTTTGACAATTCCGGCGACGAGGCTGACCTGAAACTCGTACTGTAACCCGAAGGTTATGTATTCGATGCGCTTGCCCTGCGTCTGGGCAAAGGTAGGCAGAGGCAAGCCCGCGGCGAATAGAGTACCGCCCGCAAGACTGCCAAATTGGCGTCTGTTGAGTATTCCATACTTCATCTGTTTTCCTCCCGGTTAAGTGCGACGTGCAAAAAAGGGCGCTGATTGTCTAGCCGACAGGCCCGCGCCGGCCTCCGGTGCGCGTCTGGCGGCGCATTCCGGCCTCGAGCAGCCTTCGACGCGAAACATCGAGTGCTGCGGCAGCGGCAATCACGAAACCGCTGACGATGTAGTCGTAGTTAGGCGGTACGTTCAGCAGATTGACCGCGTTCTGCACGAACGCCAGCAAAAGCACGCCCAGGAGCACACCCGACACGCGGCCTTCGCCGCCGAAAAGGCTGACACCGCCGATCACCACGGCGGAAATGACGGTCAGCTCCATACCAAAGCCCGCCGTGGCAGCACCGGATTCAAGTCGCGCCGTGATCATGATGCCGCCAAGTGCTGCAGCACATCCCGAGATCGCATAAGCGGCAACAGTGACTGCACGGGTGCTGATCCCGGCCAAACGGGCTGCAACCGGGTTGCCGCCCGTCGCATATATCTCGCGGCCGAACCGTGTCCGCGCCAGCACCACATGGGCCAGGAGCGCGAGGAAAAGCGTGGCGAGGATCACCACCGGAATGCCCAAGAGGCGGCTCTGCTGGATTTCGACATAGATATCCGGAACTGGCGTGATGGTGCGCCCGCCTGAAAACAGAAAAGCAATTCCGCGGGTGATGCTCATCATCGCCAGCGTGGCGATCAGCGGCGGGATGCGCAGCCAAGTGACCGAAAGCCCGTTGATGATGCCGACGAGCAACCCCGCGCCAAGTGCGACCAGCGCCGCAAGTCCGATCGGCACGTCATAGAAACTGACCAGCCCGACCGAAAGCACCGAGGAAAGTGCAACCACCGCCCCCGCCGACAGGTCGATCCCAGCGATCAGGATAACGAAGGATTGTCCGATCGCAACCACCGCCACCACGGTCGCCGCAAACAGAAGGTTCTCGATGTTGATCGTGGTCAGAAAGACGGGTGATGCAAAGCTCATGATCACGACACCCAGCACCAGCACCGCCAGCAGGCCGCCGTTCTGAACGATCTGCAGCAGCCTCCGGGTTCCGCTGGCGCCGTCGAAGCGGTCTGACGCGGGGCTCTCGCCGACTTTAGGGGAAATGTTCATCCAATCGGTCCTTCAGCCCAGTGTTGCAAGGTTCATAACGGCCTCTTGCGAAAGCTTCGCCCGCGGCAGTTCACCGACGATGCGGCCCGATCGCATCACCAGCGCGCGGTCCGACAGGGCGAGAACCTCGGGAAGCTCGGAAGTGATCAGCAATATGGCCGTTCCCTCGTCAGTCAGCCGCTGGATCAACTCCATGATCTCGGCCTTTGCGCCGATGTCGATGCCCTTGGTGGGCTCATCAAGGATCAGCAGGCGCGGCTTTCGGGCCAGCCAGCGGCCGATCACGACCTTCTGCTGATTGCCGCCCGAAAGGGTGGAAATCGGAACCGCCACCGAGGCCATGCGTGCGCCCACCGCCGTCACGGCGGTTTCAAGTGCCACCGCCTCGCGGCGCTGCGACACGATCCCGGATCGCGTGATCCGGTCCAGCACGGCTAATGTTGCATTGACCGCGACACTCTGGTTGCCGATCAGCGCCTGGCGGCGACGGTCCTCGGGCACCAGGGCGACCCCGGCTGCGATGGCGGCGCGGATGTCGCCGGGGGCAAGTCTGCGCCCGTCAAGGGTGATTTCGCCCGCATCTGCGGCATCATCGCCGAAGATGCAGGCGGCAAGTTCGCTGCGTCCGGCACCGACCAGCCCGGCAAGACTGACGATTTCGCCCTCGCACACACTAAAGTTGATATCCTCGAACGCACCCGCCCGCGACAGCCCCTTGACGTCAAGCACAACCTTGCCAGCGACGCGGGCCGTGTGCGGGATATCTTGTACGGCGCGCCCGACCATCAGGTGCACGACCGCTTCTGGTGTCAGATCGGCTGTGGCGCGACAGGCGACAAGCTGTCCGTCGCGCAGTACCGTGACGCGGTCTGAGATGGCAAAGACCTCTTCAAGCCAGTGCGAGACAAAGACGATCCCCATTCCTTGCGCCTTGAGGTGCCGAATGACCTCGAAAAGCTGGGCCACTTCGGGCGCGGAAAGCGAGGTCGTCGGTTCGTCCATGATCAGAACACGCGATTCCTGGGATAGCGCGCGCGCGATCTCGACCAACTGTGATTCCGCTGGTGACAGTGTGGCCGCCATACGCTCTGACCTGATGTGGGGGGCAACCCGCGCCAAGGCGGCCTTGGCCCTTGCGTTCACAGCCGCACGGTCGATCAGGCCGTGTCGGCGCGGCCAGCGGCCGAGCATGATGTTTTCAGCCACTGACATCATCGGGACGAGGTGGTGCTCCTGATAGATCGTGGCAACGCC
>Ga0105045_10004225_pt1 | contig 12445 bp, 6 predicted proteins | sample MAT02_FD_78089 | JGI IMG/M metagenome (GOLD analysis project Ga0105045, IMG submission 78089) | Freshwater microbial communities from Lake Fryxell liftoff mats and glacier meltwater in Antarctica - MAT-02 (megahit assembly) | ecosystem: Environmental > Aquatic > Freshwater > Ice > Liftoff... | reverse complement strand
CGCGGTGCAAATCGATGATCGCGAGCATCGACAATTCGGGAGTGTCCGTTGCCGCACCGTTCGCATTCTTCACCGGCGCAAACGCTTCGCTGGGCAACGCCTCGACGACGAACGCGTTCTCCGCCAACGGCAATAAATCAAAGATGAAACGTTCAAACTTGATCGCGTTGGGCTTGTCCGGTTGGACGAGTTCACCTTCTGCGTTGATGAACGGGACACTCTTGTTCGCGCGGTGAAATGGCAAGGCCGCGGTCCAGTTCGCGGCGCGTTCGATGAAGGCACGATCCAGAACATGGACAGCGATATTCCCGGCCCATAACTTCAAGTCACCGGACTCGGTAACTTGATTGGCCGCCGCTTCGGGCAAATCACTGTACTCAATGATTTGAACGCGGCCATCGACTAAAACGACGTTGCCGACTTTCTCCGTCGCGTAACGTTTCCGCACGACTTGCGTCGTCATCTCGCTGCCGCTCATCAAGTGGTTGCCGATCAAGTCCGCGTCGCAAAGTGCAACCAGTGGATTATCAACTTGCACGTAAGACAACAGGTCAACACCGCGCGAGGCGGCATCGGCCAAGCAGCCTGACTTCACGAGCGCCGCGACAGTCCCGCCATGACCATCGGGGCTGAGGGCGAGTGAATCTTTTTCCTCTAACAGAAGTTTTCCCGTCAGGGCATCGACCGCAGGCATCGTCCCCTGACAAAAAATCCGCACGTCGTTGCGATCTAGTCCGAGGTAGTTTGTTTGCTCGAAGTAGGCGACCGTTTCGTCATGCGTCGCCGGACTGGTCATCACGTACAGCGGCACGCGAACGCCGTAAAGATCCCCGGTCGCGAGCAGTCGATCGGCGAAAAATTGAAACAACGTCCGGCCTGACACTGGACCGATCGGGAACATGCCTTTGGGTTGATCGAACCCCAAACGCGTCCCCTGGCCACCGGCGACCACGACGGCCCCGACGCGACCGGCGGCGATCGCTTTTTCGCCTTGCTTTCGTGCTTCGGCTTGAGTCCACGTCGCACCGGTGCCATCGTGCTTCACCGCCGGTGGCTCGATCGCGCGGTCGGCCATCGCGGCGAAATCGGGCTTCTCATCTTCGCCGGCGACGAGACGTTTTAACTGGTCCAAATCGACGCCTTCAAGCTGCGAGGCGAGGCGTTCTTTCTGGGCGTCACTAAGTTCGTCCCAGAACCGCAATGCGTGCGATTGGCCAGCGGCTTCCAGACGGCTTTTCAATTTTGTCGGATCGATCGAAACAGGCATGAGTGGGCAGGTGGTGGCGAGACGAGAAACGAGAGACCGCGACCATGATAACCAGAGTTGGCCATCCGCAAACAACGGTCAAACAACGTGCAAACTCAGTGACGTTGGTGCCAAGCGTCGGTCCCGTATTTCGTACCGTACAACTCCCTTGCTGGCTCAACGGGCCAACGCGGTAATTCGCCCGTCGCACCGAACGACGTTGCCAAGTCGTCACACAACACGATCGGATCGACTGGCACGCTGGTCACAAACGCGTCATGTTCGCGGCCTTCGCGGTACGCCGGTTGCCGCGGCGCGGTTCGCAAACACGATTGCACCAGTACCGGGTCAACTCGCTCCAGCACCGTGCCGTGATAGAGCAAAAAATCACGAGCGATCCGAAGTGCATTGCCGGAGAATTTTTTGCCATCGATCGTCAAGTCGCAAATGCCTCGAAGCTCCACCGGGACGTTTTGTCGCGTGATCGCCGACGCGAGTTTCTGCATGACGAAGCGGTGCGCGACATCGACGTTTCGCAGTTCCGGTCGGAGCCGCAAATCGAGCACGACGCTGTACATCAAGCAGTCCGGTCCGGCGACAATCGACGCACCACCGCTGCACCGACGGAGCACATCGATCGAATGAGCTTCACAAAACGCGACATTGACTTCATCAACGCGTTTGGAGCCACGGCCCAGTACAACAACCGTGCGATCAAATCGCCAAAACCGAATCACTTCGCCCTGGCCGCCGCCAGCCTCAGTGAGCAATGCTTCATCGAGCGCGAGGTTCATCGGTGGATCACTGAATGAAAGATCAAGTCGCCGCATGGGTTTAGATCGACTTGCCGATCGTGAGGACTTCCTGGGCGTCCATGAAATGATTGTTCTTCTCAAACAGCGCACGCAATGATGCTCGATGGATCTTCATCTTTAACCCGCCGACACCGAGCGCGCCATAGCGAAAAACGCCATTTACTTCGACCGCTTTGTCAGTCGGCGCGATTCCTTCGATCCCTACCGGCGGGACGGCGTTCAAGTCGATCGCCACTCGCAAACCTTCCGCAGCCGACAAGATTTCTTCGCTAAGTAACACAATTCCGGCAGCACCACACGCGATCACGGCCTGACAACCGGCTAAGCAGTCGTGCATTTGATCGGCACTGATCGCGGCCATCGGCGTGACTTCACTACCCGGGATTCGCGCGATGATGGCGGCGGCGGCCTCGATCGCGCGGTCAAGATTGCGAGAGAGTAAACGAACTCGCCCGCCTTCGACGGCGACCATCTCCGCGACGCGGCGTCCGACGGGTCCCGTGCCTCCCAAAATACAGACGAGCGAATCCTTATAATTAATGTGTCGTGCCGCTGAGATCACCGCCGCCGCCGCCGTCGTGTTGCAACCGCTTGCGTCCTGCAATACCGAAACTCGCACGGGTCCAAAAAAGCATTCCTTGACCGCCGCGGCGACCGCTTCGGCCTCAGCAACGTCGCTGCCACCGATAAAAATCGCGGTGTGACGTAAGTCATCGCCACCGCGCGTGAACATCGCTCCATGAACCATCGCCGTGACATTGTCAACCGTCACGCCGCCACGTGGCATCAGATGTTCAATGCCCGCATCGATCGCCACGACACCATCAAAAGTGCTGGGCAGCGCGTCGGTATCGAACTGCAGCAAAATCGTCTTCGTCATTTCCGCCCTTTATCTTTCGTCTCGCCGTCAACCTCGGTTCGTCAACTTCGGTTTGTCGCCGCCAATGATACAATCTCGCCTTTCCCTTCGACCACTGGACGTGAGACCCGATGCCCAAACGCTGGATTGTGCTTTCGCTCGACGCCCTCGCGACGACCGCGATCGGAGCTTATGGGTCGCCCTGGAATACGACGCCAGCGATCGACAGGTTGGCAACCGAAGGCGTCGTGCTTGACCGCGTGATCGCGACCGACGACGACAGCGCGATTGTCTTAGCTTCTCTCTGGGGCCGAAAACAGGGTGACAAGTCTTGGCTTGACACCTGGAAGTCATTCGGGCGCGCGGAGCTTTTTCTCAACGCGGGACCGCAGGCGACCGAACTGGCAAAGCTGGCGGACAAAGTCGCCTTTGACCAATGCACGATCGTCGAAGCGATCCCGGATTTGATCGAGCCGTCGATCGCCGGGGAAGAAATCGAAACGACCGCGATGGCGAAACTGTTGCTGCCTGTCCTCGAACGGATCGAATTATCGGCAACCGGCGATGCGGCGGATTTTTCGTTGCTTTGGATTCACAGCGACACGCTTGCCCGGCTATGGGACGCACCGCGGTGGTTGTTCCCGATCGAAGAACAAGATGACGACGAGCAGGAACCGGAAGACTATGTCGAGTGGTCGATGAAAGATTTTGAGTCGGCCTCCACCACGCTTTTACCCACCGATGCACCGCAAACAAAACCACCGAGCTTGTTTGAAACCTCCACCGTTCCTTTCTTCGCGGTCTCGCCCGACGCGCACCCCGACTTGATCACGTCATGGATGCAGACGTATGGTTGCCAAATTAAATTGCTCGACGCCTTGGTGGCGATGATCACCGATGCGATCGACGCACATCCCGATGACATCGGGCTCGCGGTCTTGGGCACCAGCGGAATAAGCCTTGGACAAAATGGTTGGATCGGACATCGCGCCGGTTCGATCCGCAGTCCCCAAATTCATGTTCCCGCGATCGTGCTCAACCACGAAGGCATCGGCAATCGTATGCCCGGCTTGCGCGCCTTTGCGGGCATCAGTGACTTCATCCGTCCGGGCTCACACATGTCACCGGAAGTCTGGGCTCGCGACGACGATCCAAATGACCGGATTATCGAAACGCATTCCCTTCGCGCGACCCGCGTCGTCACGACGGACCAGTGGTTCTTTGTTCGCGAAGGCGATGACTCGCGGCTGTTTCTCAAACCCGACGATCGCGATGACATGAATGACGTCGCCGACCGCTGCCGTGACGTCGTTGAAACGCTCGAAGGCAACGCGAGATGATCGCCATTGAGGAAACGCAATCGACGCTGATACAAAGGATTCCGGTGTGGGCATTGGCGGCGACCGGAGCGATCTTGATTTGGTTATCGCAGCCACCATTTGGACTGAGCGTAATCGCTTGGGTCGCGTTCATTCCATGGCTCGTCATCGCCGACCGTGACACACTTTGCAAACGCCAGTGGCTTCATCTCTACCTCGCCATGACGGTTTATTGGTGTCTGACGATGCAGGGCATTCGCCACGCCCACGATGTCTTCTATGCGATCCTGCCCGTTCTGGGGTCGTATTTAGCAATCTACTATTTTCTGTTCGTTGTGCTCGTTCGGCGAACAGAGTCATACACTTGGAAAGTACCCTTTTGGCTTTCCGTTCCGGTCATCGGAACGGGATTGGAATGTTTGCGAAATTATCTTCTCACCGGTGTCTCAGCCGCGATGATCGGGCACACTCAAGTCGATCATCCGGCCATCATTCAAATCGCCGACACCTTCGGCTCTTACGGGGTCACGTTCCTCGTCTTACTCGTCAACGCCGCACTCTACGAAACATTCCCGAAAAGGGGTCAGGACTCTTTTATGCAATTGCTCAAAAAGAGTCCTGACACCTTTTTTCCGCTGGGCATCGCGTGCGCGTTGTTTGCGGTGAATTGGGCTTATGGCACGTATCGAATCCGGCAGGGCGAATCGCTCGCGCAAAGCGTATCGGCGCAAGGCACGATGGCTCTGATCGGACGCGATGAAGAGATCGTCTTTGAGCAAAACTCCGAGCGTGAGCTGGAAATTTTTGATAACTACTTTCGTACGTCGATCGAGGCGGCGAAGGATGCGGCACAGATCGGGCAAACACTTGACGCGGTCGTTTGGCCCGAATCGATGTACAACGGAACGCTGCCGTGGTTGTTGCTCGATGAGCCCGGCGACTTGGAAAATTTATCACCCGACGATACCGAGTTGATTTCGATTATTCGCGAAAACCGTAAACAGTTCCAACTCCGCAGTGCCAAAGTTCAAGCATCGATCCGAAACGTAACCGGCCAAACAAATGATCCGCATTTGATCGTCGGTTGCTCGGTCGTTCATTACCAAGAGCCCGCTCATGTTTACAGCGGAATCGTCCACATCGGTGACCGTGGCAACGTCGTTGATTGGTACGGCAAGACGCACCTGGTAATGATGGGCGAATACATCCCACTGATTGATTATTTTCCGTTCATCAAAAGTCTGATCCCCGTCGGTATGGGCACGCAGCGTGGCGACGGACCACGGGTGATGACGGTCAGTAAAATTGACCTGTCGCCCAATGTGTGCATCGAAACGGCGGTCGAACGCGTGACACCGTCGCACATCGCTAATTTGCTCGGCCAAGGTAAAGCCGCCGACGTGATCGTTAATGTGACCAACGACGGTTGGTTTGATCACAGTTCAATCGTCGAGCATCATTTGAGATGTTCCAGGTTCGTCGCGATCACGTGTCGTCGTCCAGTCCTCATGTCCGCCAACGGCGGACCAACAGTTTGGATCGATGCCAGCGGTGTGGTGGTCAAAGATTTGCCAGGGCAACGCGCCGGTTGGATCATCGTGCCGGTGAAAGCTGATTCACGTGAGGCAGTCTACTTAACCATCGGCGACTGGCCCGCACGAATCCTCGCACTCTTTTGTTTCATTGCCCTCGCCGCCCCCGTAGCGCGACGAACCAAAACTTTGTTTTTCAAGCCCTTCGGACGTTTTTGAAACACGTCGAATCAGCGGACGTCAAGTTTGCTGCTGCGTCTCATCGAAATCGTCAGCATTCGGCGGGTCTTTTATAGGATCTTGCGGGGGGAATTGTTTTGAGATTGAGAGAGAAATCACTATTTTTCTAGCGTAATCATAATGGCTTCTCTTCGACGGGATTTCACGCTTTTAGAGGTCTAGGTGGTCGTTTCGGTCATCGGGATTTTAGACGTTGGGCCAAGCGCGACGATGAGAAATCGAGGGCTGAATTGCAACGTGCGGTCGTCGACCTTAACGTCACTGTTGATTTGAAACGACTCGGTGAGTTGATGCGTCGAAAATAGATGATCTGTTAGCTCAATAGTTCATGAACGACTTCGCCATGGACATCCGTCAGCCGATAATCACGGCCTTGGAAGCGGTAGGTAAGGTGCTTATGATCAAACCCTAACGCATGAAGGATTGTGGCCTGGAAGTCATGGATATGGACCTTGTCTTTCGCCACGGAAAATGCAAGCTCATCGGATTCGCCGTGGGTATAGCCGCCTTTCATGCCTCCGCCCGCCATCCACATCGAGTAGCAATCTGGATAGTGATCGCGGCCAAGCACATCGCCTTTGGCTGTTCTGCCTTCGCGAAACGGCGTCCGACCGAACTCACCACCGCAAACGATGAGGGTTTCGTCTAATAATCCACGTTGTTTGAGATCCTTGATCAATGCCGCGATCGGACGATCCATGGTGGCGCATTTTTTGGTTAATCCATCGCGGATGTCTTCTGCAGGAGTGGTGCCATGGAAATCCCATCCCCAGTCGAACAGTTGAACGAATCGGACCCCTTGTTCCACAAGCCGACGCGCGAGCAAGCAGTTGTTTGCAAAGCTCGCTTCTCCTGGTTTCGCACCATACTGCTCAAGAGTCGTCAGCGTTTCTCGGCTGATATCCATCACCTCTGGCACTGAAGTCTGCATCCGAAAGGCAAGTTCATACTGAGCGATACGGGTCTGCGTCTCGGGATGACCGAGCTCTTCCACTTGCAGAGAATTCAAATCACGGATCGCATCGAGCGTCTTGCGGCGCAAGTCGCGGCTCATTCCCGGCGGGTCGGACGCATAGAGCACGGGGTCGCCTTTGGAGCGGCATTGGACCCCTTGGAATACCGACGGGAGAAAGCCACTTCCAAACGAATTCTTTCCACCGTTTGGCTGCACGCCGCTGGAGATCAACACTACGAAACCGGGCAGGTTTTCGTTCTCGGAACCCAACCCGTAAGTCGCCCACGATCCCATCGACGGACGACCCGATTGAGGTGAGCCGGTCAACAACAATAATTCGGCTGGCGCATGATTGAATTGATCCGTAATCATCGAATTGACCAAGCAGATTTCATCAGCCACCTCTTGAATGTGAGGAATCGCATCGGAGAGCCACATGCCGTTGTGGCCGCACTGTTTGAACTGACGCCGCGTACCAAGCAGCTTTGGCGTCCCCGTCGTGAACGCAAACCGTTTCCCCTTGAGGAACGATTCGGGGCAATCTTGACCATCCAGCTTCACCAACTCCGGCTTGTAATCGTAAAGATCAAGATGCGGTGGTGAACCGGTAAGGTGCAGATAGATCACTCGCTTTGCTTTCGCCGCAAAATGCGATTGACGAGCGGTCAGCGGATTCTCGGCGCTTGCGGTGGCAGCCACCCCATCGCGAGCCAACAGCGTCGACAATGCGATGCCGCCAATTCCGGCGGCGGATTGTTGCAAGAAACTCCGCCGAGTTTGATGCTGCAAGTTTTGCAGGTAGGGATTCATCGCGAGTCATCCGATTCGAATGGTTTCTTGTTCATGTTCACACAAAGGAGCCGCCTCATGCGGGGCGCGGCACTTATCGCGGCATCAATGTTTCATCAAGGTTCAGGAGCACATTCGCAACGGTGGTCCAGGCAGCCAATTCAACCGCATCGACGGAAGCTGGAAGTGGACCCAGCGGATCCGTCGCGAGCTTCATCGCTTCTTCGGGCTGGTCACGGTACTCATGTCGAGAGGTTTCAAACAATTGCATTAAGCGCGTGGTCTCTTCTGGCTTTGGTTTTCTCGAAAGGCAAAGCCGAAATCCGTATACCACTCGATCTTCCGGAGTATCGCCGGCTTCAAGCATGAGACGACGCGCAAGAGCCTGAGCCGCTTCCATGTAAACGGGATCGTTGAGCGTTACCAATGCTTGGAGCGGAGTATTGGATCGACTACGCCGAAGCGTGCAGACTTCACGATTAGGGGCGTCGAACGTAGCCATTGACGGATACGGATTTGATCGACGCCAAGTCGTATACAAGGCGCGACGAAACTTATCCTCGCCCTTGCTGGTTTGCCAATCGATGCCCCCACCGAACGCCGCGCTAAGCCCGATCGATGGCTGCGGCGGATTCACCGGAGGCCCAAACATCTTTGCACTCAGAAGGCCACTGATCGCCAACGCCTGATCTCGAATCGTTTCTGCGGTGAGCCGAAATCGAGGACCACGAGCGAGCAACTGATTCTCAGGATCGCGTTCAAAGGAATCAGGACTGACCTTTGCCGATTGTCGATACGCGGCGGTCATCACGAGTTCTTTGATGAATGCTTTCGTGTCCCATCTTAAACGAATCAACTCCGTCGCAAGCCAGTCGAGCAATTCCGGATTTGAGGGCAGTGTCCCTTGGGAACCAAAATCCTCACTAGTTGAAACGAGGCCTGTCCCAAAAAGTTTTTCCCAATAGCGATTGGCCAGCACGCGTGATGCTAATGGGTTCGCTTCGTCAACCAACCATCGTGCCAGCGATAAACGGTCTGCGGGCTGGCCCGGCGGCAACGGTGGAAAAACCGAAGGCGTCCCCGGTTGAACGACGTCGCCAAGGTTCATGAAGTTCCCACGAATTTGGATTTGTGTCTTCCGCTGTTTCAATTCAGGCAGTTCACGCATCACGGGAACCGTCGTCGGCTGTAGCTCCACCAAGCTCTTTTCAAGCTCTTCGGCTCGTTTGCGCATCGGTGCCAGGGTCGTTGAGATCGTTCGATGAAACTCCTCGATGACACGGATCTGATCGGGACTTCGATCGGCGTTTGCGATTGCGAGCGACTCGATGACTGCGAGTGGCGTCTGAGCCCAGCGATCGATTTTTTCGTCATTGGTAAGCGAGACGCGAAAGCGACCCAGCGTATGCTTTGAGTGCTTCGACTGTTGTTCCAGAATGAGCATAAGCTTACTTCCAGGAACCACTTCGACGATCTCGGGTGCAATGAGAATCACGTGGTGAGACTGGTCCTGCTTACCACCTACCGCCCAGCCCTTGCTCTTGGCATCAGGGTTGGTAAGCACATACGAGGCATCAAACTCGGGTTGGCTATGATCTGCGATCGCCTTGTCAAAGCGAAGCGAACGGGGGCCATCTACCGAGACTTCTTTGCTTGGACGAGGAACCTCCGTCACCATCTCTTGCCACACTATCTTTCGTGCTTCATCGAGAATAGAAACCTGAAAGTCTTTCAATCGCTCGATGGCGTTTTCGTTGGTGCGATTCCAAACCACAAGCCGGTCGATCGCTTGCATCGATTTGAGATCGACCTCCCACCAAGGATTATCTGAAATTTGTGTATGCGTGGTTGACTGGGCGCCCCTATCAGCACCGTTCGTATTGCCATCGATTGCTAACTTGGGCGGACCATCAAAGCCCGTGGTGCTCTGGGTCGCCTCTCCGTTTGCCGCAACGTTTTGTTCGCCCTGAAAGACCTGAACCTCGGCGAGCGACAAGATCTTTTCTTTTCCTGGAATCTCGATCCGAATAAATCGTCCCTGAACGTGAGATTGATGAGGGGTCACAACCCGAGCTTTGATCCCGGTCAGCACAAAATTGCCGCCTGCATGTCCCGGCCCCGAACCCGGCAACGCGGGATCGACCAACGTTTCCAAACGGATTGCTCGCAGCGGTTCGTCCAGCGGCAGTGTGACTTCATACGTGTCCACATCGGCGCCAGCGGCAACGCTGACCACCTGCTCATCGATCGTCGCTTTACTACCTGACGTCGCAGACACTTCACTTGGCGTCAACAATTGCCATTCGAGATCCCGCGGGAAATCGCTCTCCCACTTGGTTTGTTCCGCGGCAAGTTCAAGCGTCTGCGTTTCGAGTGTTGATCGAAGAGTTGCGAGTTCGGACTTCCAAGTGGTTTGCCGCAACTTTTGCTCATCGGTGAGAACCGAATGCAATGGCGATTCATCTCTTTGATCCGCATCTTCGGTGTTGTTGAAGATCGCGAACACTTTGAAGTATTCTTCGTGAGTTATCGGGTCGTACTTGTGCGTGTGACATTGGGCACAGGCCATCGTCGTGCCCATCCAAACGGCGAGAGTCGTATTCACGCGATCGACGATTGCGGCATTGCGGAACTCTTCGTCATCGGTGCCCCCTTCATTATTCGTGAGCGTATTGCGATTGAAAGCCGTGGCAATGATCTGCTCGTCCGTCGCATTGGGCAGCAAGTCGCCGGCGATTTGTTCGATCGTAAATTGATCAAACGGCTTATTCGCATTGATCGATTTGATGACATAATCACGATAGAGCCAAATGGTGCGAGCCGGGTCATCCGCGTAGCCCGCGGAGTCCGCATAGCGGGCGAGGTCTAACCAAAGCCTTGCCCAGTGTTCACCGTAAGCCTTGTGGCTCATCAGTCGGTCAATGAGATGTTCGTAAGCCGATGGCGATTCATCGGCGATGAATGCGTCGACTTCTTCCACGGTAGGGGGCAAACCCGTCAAGTCGAGCGAGAGCCGACGAATCAGCGTTGCCTTGTCGGCTTCTTCAGCAGGCGTCAGACCTTCCTGCTCTAAGCGCGCCAGTACGAAGTGATCAATATCATTTCGTGGCCACGGCGAAGCCTGAACCTTCGGCAACCCAGGTCGAACAGGACGAACGTAGCTCCAGTGATCGGCATAGGGTGCACCTTGCTCAATCCATTGTTTGAGCAGTTCAACCTCACGGGCAGTAAGTTTTTGACCATGATCGGGCGGCGGCATGACAGCGTCAGGATCGGACGAAAGCACTCGTTCGATCAGAATGCTATTTGCGACATCACCCGCAACGACGGCGGCATGATCGCCAAGATCTTCGACGGCTCCCTCGCGAGTGTCTAATCGCAAACCATCCGTTCCACCTTGACGTTCGTCTTCGTCAGGTCCGTGACAGAAAAAGCATCGATTAGAAAGAATTGGCTTGATATCGCGATTGAAATCCACCTCGGTCGCGCAGGCGATTTCACAAGGGGCAGTAATCGCCAAGGCGGCGGCAAACAAGAATGCAAGGCGTGCGGTTTTCATGCTGACGGGTTTCATGCAGGCGGGTCCTGGCGGTCACTCGTTGGGCAACTTTTGAAGATCTTTAGTGTAACGTCGTTCCCAAGCAAACGAAACGATTCTTGGGACGACTTTCGGACGAGGAAAAAGGGGGGACTTATTGAAGAACGGCAGTTTTGTGAGAACCTAGCCGAAGTGTCCTTCCGGGTTTTTGCCTTTGACCGTGTTTTAGCGACGCCTTCGGTCGGCTTCAGATCGATCGAGAATTCGAGATCGTAGTTCTTTAGTTTAAACGCCTTCGCAACCGCCCGCGGCGGCGCTAGGTTTTCGCTGATTCGGCGACGCAGCCAGGGTCCGACGGGTACGGAAAACGCGGCGCGCCGGCATTTGAATTTTGCTCTCGGTGTTGAGTTCGTGTACAACGTTGCTACAGAGCTTTTGAAACCTATTGCGGATCGATACGAGTACACTTGATGCGACTTTTCGTTTGTTGCTTTTTCCTATTCACCGTCACCATGCTCACGGCGGCGGAGAAACCGAACTTCATCGTCATCAACGTTGATGACTTGGGCTATGCGGATATCGGTCCTTATGGTTCGGATAACAAGACGCCGCACCTGGACCGGATGGCGGCGGAGGGTCGTAAGTTAACGAGCCACTATGCGGCGCCGGTTTGCTCGCCATCGCGGACGTCGTTGATGACGGGTTGTTATCCCAAACGAGCGTTGCCGATCCCGCATGTACTGTTCCCCAGCTCCGCCGTCGGCTTGCATCCTGATGAAATCACGGTCGCCGAGGTTCTGAAATCTGTCGGTTATAAGACGGCCTGCATCGGCAAATGGCACCTCGGCGACCAACCCGAATTCCTGCCAACTCGCCAGGGTTTCGATCAATACTTCGGTTTGCCGTATTCCAATGACATGGGACCGGCAACGGACGGCGCGCGGTCGAATTCTGGCAAAAGCGTTCCAGCACGGAATACTAAAAAGGGCGATGCGAAGATGAATGATTGGGGCATCACCGGAGCCGGACAACCGCCGCTACCGCTGCTCGAAAATGAAACGGTCATCGAACGTCTTCACGCCGCCGGTCAACTTACGATCACGAAGCGGTACACCGATCGCGCGGTCCAGTTCATCAAAGACAATCGCGATT
>Ga0105045_10004224_pt1 | contig 12446 bp, 7 predicted proteins | sample MAT02_FD_78089 | JGI IMG/M metagenome (GOLD analysis project Ga0105045, IMG submission 78089) | Freshwater microbial communities from Lake Fryxell liftoff mats and glacier meltwater in Antarctica - MAT-02 (megahit assembly) | ecosystem: Environmental > Aquatic > Freshwater > Ice > Liftoff... | reverse complement strand
TTTTTATCCAAATTATGATAAAAAGTTAAGGTGTGAGCAACACCTATCCCATTTAAATTGTTGGCTCGGAATAATTTTAATAATAACAGTTGATTTATCTAAATTTAATTGGCTTTTGTAAACACCTAATAGCAGACCTAAGGATTTTTAAAAACTATTTTACTTTAAAAAGGATAACCGAACGCCAAATTAAAAATGAGGTTATTGCTTCGCCACCTTGAGTTTTTTAAGTCAAACTGATCAAATACCCAACGAGAACCATCGGGCAACCACGGCTTGCGAATGGGAATACCCAAATCGAGGCGAAACACAAAAAACTGCACATCAAGGCGCAAACCAGTACCCACGCTTACAGCCAACTGTTTATAAAACTCGCTCCATAAAAATTTACCCCCTGGAATATCTGAATTGTCTTTATTTAACCAAGTATTGCCTGCATCAGCGAAAAAGGCGCCTTTAAGTAATCTATTGATGGCAAATCGATATTCGGTATTGGCTTCTAATTTAATTTCGCCTCCTTGTTGCACAAAATACAAATTGCGCAATGAATCGGGCGGGGCATAAGTACCAGGCCCAACTGAGAAAACTGGAAAACCACGTAAACTGTAAGCTCCACCCGAAAAATATTGTTTAATAAAAGGAACAGTACGCGCATTGCCAAAAGGCAAGCCCCAACCTGCAAAAAGCCGAGCTACGATAACAGATTGCTTTTTCTTATCGAGCTTTATGTACTGGCGCACATCAAAATCGCTTCGTATAAATTGGGCATATTTAACTCCCAATATTTCGAGAGGGTTATCTGGATTGAGCTGCTTACCTCCTAATTGATTGATTGTGCTTAATATGTTTCCGGCCAGTTCAATATTTACGTTTACGTATTTGGGCTTGGTACGTTGTTCAAATACCTGCTCGTTCCAATAAAATGAATGGCCTAACCCTGCAATAAACTGTTTTTCGTACCTCAATGCCAAGGTAGGATTGCCTTGTAATAAGCTGCTAAAAGCTAACGATTGATTGTGTATATTAAAATAATTTACACTGAATAAGGTGAAATCATGATCTACTGGCAAATTTGGTTTCCACTTATATCCATACGTAAGCTTGAGTGAATTGACATTGTAATAATTAACACGGCTTAAATAATTTCCATCGAGCGTAAATTTTGTGCGGGGCACAAAGCCACTATTGGTTTTTACTTTAAAAGGTAGCAAAAACCGAGGAATGTATAATTCAATACTTGGATTTAGCTCAAAAGTATATTGTCCTTGAAACGGCCCATTAAATTGTGTTTCGAACGAGGTTCGCAACTTTAAAATAAGCAATTCGGCACCATGCAAGGCATTGCGATCACGGTAACTAAAATTAATACCCGGCCCAATAAAATTATTGGATTTAGACACTCCTTGAACCTCGGAAGCCAATGATTTTTGTGGGTGTGGCGTCAGCAAGATATCAGCAGTAAGCAAATGAAGGATGCTATCAGATTTGGAGAATTTAATTGTTACAAATTTATAAACACCTAAATTATTGAGCCTGCTTAGCGTTTGATCGTGTAAAGTTCGATTGTAAGCGCTGCCTTTTTTGATAAAAATAGATTGAATTATAGGGTCGGGTTTTATGTAGTTAATACTACTATAATAGTTGATGCTATCAATAATTCGCTTTGCGCTACGAGTCATAATTTTACCCAATACATAATCGGCATATACATTAACATTTTTAATCACAAAAACTTCTTTAGACTCGAGCGGAGTCTCATTTTTTAATTGGTAACTCACCTTTACACCTCTATTACCCAACGTTGTGTCAATTTTAAACTGAATAAAATCTTGGTTAAAATAATAATAACCCTGTGTTTTTAAAATATCATCAATTCGATTTCGCTCATTGCGCAACATATCCAAGCTATAAGTTGTATGGAGTTTTATCAACGATTTTTCAGTAAGGGAAGCTATTGTATTAGTGATATTGTCTGTGCCTTTAATAAAAACAAGTTGCTCAATAGTATACGCTTTATTAACGGTAACATTGTATATGAGAGAAATTGTTTGCGAATCTACAAGTAACTGATAAGAGCTAAAAGCGTCAAAATAACCTAAATTATAAAGGCGTGTATCAACAGCTTTGCTAACAAGCTCGGCATTTACCTTGCTAAAATAAACGGGAGTTTCGCTCAATTTTTTATTGAGCCAGTGTTTCCAACCTTTTTCATACCGTTCGGTTTTATAAAACAACCATAGTTTGGGTCTTGATCCTAAGAATGTAGAATTTGGTTTTGGCCTAATAATATCGGCCGCTTCTTGTTTTGCTTTTTTAGCAAATGCCTGATTTTGGTTTTTGCTTAACACCACTTTTGCACCAGTGTATAACTGCTCATCGGATGGCACAAACTTAAGTGCAGTGCAAGCCTGCAATAAAATGATTGGCAACAATAGTAAAAACAAGTTTCGATTATTTTTCATCCATAGCCTCCTTCAATTCTATTTCTTCTTCTTTTTTGGGGGATGAAAGTAACTCGCTGAATAAATCAAAATCGCGGCTGTACAAAATGCCTATTCCCGTTTTATATAACATGCCATCAATTATTCCTTCAAACTGATTTTCGCGAAAGGCTTTAAATCGGTACCTGCCGTCATCCGTAATTTTATATTCAACTACAACATCACCTGTTAAATTTTGGCTATTGCTTTGTTGTGTGCTATTTCCGTCTACATCAACACTGCTGCCTACTTGAACACTCATGCGGCTGTTAAACAATTCTTTTTTAAGGCCTACCTGCAATTCTGTTTGTTGTTGCGATCCTCGCTCGTTGAATTCATTGGTTGATTGTAAATCAAAATTAAGTTCGGCTCCTTTGATGTATTTTCCCGAAACTGAATTGAGTTGATCAGAAAGCAATTGATTCACACTATTGCGAGCAACACCTGAAACAGCCTCACTTGTGCTTGGACCATTTGATTGACCTGTTGGCAAAAATTTTCCTAGCACCAATAATGAAAATACTTGTTTGTTAAGTTCGTTTTCATCAGCATTGATCTGCACAATTTTTGCGTATTGCTCGGGGTTATTATTTTTATCTCTGATTGGCATATCAAGTCCAAAGCGAAGTTCAGGTTTTAGCAAAGCTCCTTTCATTGCTAAATTAACATCATAGTTTAATAACTTGCGGTAGGCATTTCGTTCACTTGGGGTTTTGCCTGCAAGCTCTTGCACTAATAAGTCAGTGGATGCTGCCTTTGTTTTATAGGTTGCCGTTATGTCTATTTGGGCATTAAGAGGATCGCCAGACCATAAAATAGTACTGCCAGGCTGAATGTTAAATTGTCGTTTAACTAGCTTGCGAAAAGATGCTTTATACGAACCGCTGTTTAAGGTGTATAAACCTGAAAGGCTCGTTTTACCGCTTGGATCTATTCCAAAATTAAAAGCTGCATCGCCACTCACTTGTAAGTTATCTCCACTTTCTTGGTCAATTATTACTTTAAAGTTTACGCTTTTATTAATTTGCACATTTGCATTAAAGTCAATTCCTTTAAAGGTTGAAACTTGTTGCACAGTATCTACTCGCATGAAAACATTTTGCGATATAGTATCTTCGAATATAACAACCCCATCGCCCTTATCGGTGCCTAGTTGTCCTTGTTGAACAACAAAAGTAAAATTGCTTCCATCAACCAATGTGGCATCGGCATTTACGATTGGCAAATCTGAATTCCCTCTTACTTTAATGGTACTATTGAGAATAATGGTACCGTAATATATTTTGTTGTTTTTTGCGGTTGTGTTCAGCACTCTAAATTGTTGAGTTGTAATATCTAATTCAAACTGCATCTTTTTAAAATCACTGGTGTATAAAGCACCGTTGATTTTTAAAGGTTGATTTAACGAATCTCGTACAGTAAATTGTTTAAAATACAATCCATTATTATCTATCCGAATTGTTTCATCATTTAAGGCCAACCTATTATTGATAATCCCTAAATTAAACGATGCTTTTTGGAAACTTAAGCTACCTACAAATTGTGGCTTAGTTGCGCTTCCGGTAATATTAATTTTAGCCGTAATATTACCTTCGCTGCGTTTAATCATATCAGGAATAAATGCTTCGATAGCCTTCAAATTGATAGAACGAATATTTAAGAAAAAGTCAATCTGATCTTTACGGTACGATCCATTTATGGTGGCATCAGTATTATTTCCGCTCAATTTAATTTGTGCTTTGTAAGTAGATGCAGTAAGATTATTTGCCTTAATATCTAAATTGCCGATTGGATAGGATTGGTAAACAATATCTTTTATAAATACATCCGCAGTAAATGCAAAACTATTGATGGTTTCAATGCGCATTTTCCCATTCAATAAACCCCGAACAATTGGAATTTTTTGCTCCACTATTTGTGATAATGTACCTAACTGAAACTGGCTAAATTGAATATCAATAGGTGAATTGGGAACAGCAGAGGTGGAATTTATTTTAATAAAAGAATTTTGATTGGTTACGTTAAATTGATAAATATGGATTCCATCCTTACCAAACTGAATGCTATTTTCTTTACTTATATTCCAGGTTTGGTTATTAAGCACTATACTGCCACCATCAATGGAAAAAATAGTATGATGTGGCTCTTTTAGGTTCAATGATCCATTCATTTTTAAGCGATTGCCACTATCGGGATCAATGACAGAAAGATTGTATATAATTTTTTGTTGCTCAATATTACCTTGTAATAAAGTTTTGGGAACAAATAAGCTACCTGCACTGTAAGATAAAACGCCCACTTGATAAGTTAAACCAGATGCTGATCCATCAACCTTAAAAGAAAACTGCTGTATAATGTTTGCACCATATTGTATTGTAGGTGCATTGGCAGTAAGCAATAGCTTTTTAATCTTATTGTTAAAGTCTACATTTATTGCTAACCCTTTAAATTGAGTAAGGCTAGGAAAAAAAACTTCGTTGAGTATAGGATTTGGATTGATATTGATAGCACATACAAAACTTTCTTCAACGGTATCAACTGTTGCACTTGGCATTCCGCTGTATTCTTTTATATAATTGGAGAGAACCAAAGCTACCTTATGCAAACTTGTTTGCCCTTTGTAATCAATATTGATAATGGCATTTTTTATGGTTAGCGAAGCTTTTCGTTTTTGATTGATGCCAAAAGCAACTAAGGAATCAAGTATATATTTTCGATCGTTTTTAATGATAATGACATTGCCAATTCCAATATTTCCTGACATTTTTTCTATATCAAAATTTTGAAAATTGGCACTAATGGCACCACTTGTTTTAATGGCGTGTGGCGAAAATTTTAGTGCCTTTAAGTTAGCTCCAATTACATTTAAATCAAACTGAATGAAGGAATTTTCCGGTTGCAATGAACCATTTGAAACAGAGTTAAGCTTAAGTTGCGGATCGTTTATTACCAATGTTGTTTTAAACAAGCCAGAGTCGATATTGGCTTCCATATCAATATTTGAATATTCATAGTCTAGTATTCGCACTTTGGAAATACGAGCGGAAGCAGTCGTTTTCATTTGCTGCTTGTTAAACGAAGTTCCTTTTATATCAATGGTAGCTGTTATTGTTCCGATACTCTTAGATTGTTGTAAAATATTGCCAATATTTAATTGTTCGGTTGTGAGTTGAACAGCATATATAGGTACCTTTTTTTCTACTTTGTAAACCGCATCCGTTGTAAAATCACCATCACTTGTAATACCTTTTAATTGCGCCAGCATATTGGTTAATGTACCTTTCACTTTTCCAGTAACCACCAATGCATTTGGAATTCTAACTACAGAAGGTAGCATTGTTTTTGGGAGTAAAGCGTTTACATCTTTATTGCCAGTAATAAGCGACTGCAAGCGAATATCAACAGCAGTATTTTGAGCATCTGGTAAATTTTTAATGGTGCCACTCAAGGCCAAGGTTGTTTGGGTGGCAGTGCGCACAATTAAGTTGGTTAGCAAAATATTATTAAGGGTTCCAATGATGCTACCATCTATCCAGATGGATTGGTTGGCGTTTTGTTTAACAATAGGTTGTTTTATTAAATCAGGCACAAATTGCAATACGTCTTGCATTCCAATTTTTGTATTGGAAAATTTAACGTTAAGAGCAAGTGCTCCAATATTATTTTTTATATCCGAAAGTTGCGAAACTTTAGCATACCTTGAAATTTTAGTAAAGGGTGTGTGTAAATCAAGTTGTTTAAGTTCTGCACTATTACCATCATATTTAAAATTGGTGCGCAAGCTTTGCAATATAAAACCACATTGCTCTGCCAATGATAATTGTTGAACATTGGCCTCTATAACTGTATTGCTATATGCTAGTTTTGATGCTCGAATATTGATTTTTTGTGCCAATAAATGATTGTAATCTATCCCTTTTTTCAATCTTGGGGCATTGGTATTATCTAATACAAAAATATTGTTGCTAAAAGAAATTTCTGCTACCCGTACTTTCCAATTAGATGAATCTTGCACCTTCTTAGTATCCTCTTTTATTGATTTTTGTTGCTGTGCGATTTTTATAACAGTTTCGTTTAATTCTATTTCATCAATATCAATTAGTTGTCTATTTAAATCAATCACGTTAGGCTTCACTAAAAAGTGTCCAACAGTGAATCGGTAGGAAGCCGAATCGAGCGGTTTGTTAAAGGTAAATTGTACTTGGTTTAACTCAATACTTTTAACGTCCAATATTGGTAAAATACTTGAAACAGAATCAGCTGGTGCAACCGAGGGATTTCGTAATTCAAATACACTATTTGTATTGCTTAGCTTGAACTCATTAATAGCAATGGTGATTGGACTGAGTTGAAGTTGATCAAGTGAAAGTGTCAAATTACCGATAGTTGATTTACTGAATACTCCAGTAACTTTATCATCAAACAATACATAAATATTTTCCAACTCAAGCATACCGATTTTTATCTCGGGCGGGTTATTTGTCGTATCTTTTACTTCCTCATTTTTAGATTTGTTAGGTTTTACAAACGCTTGAATGATAAAATCAAAGTTAAAACTACTATCAGGCATGCTACGAATGATATTAGCTGTGGTTCCTTTTAGTGTAAGTTTATCAATGCAATTTCACCCTTTATTATGCCCCATAAATTGGCATTAATGTTTAATTCCTGAATGTAAATTAGAGTGTCATGCTGGGCATCTTCTGCAAATAATTGCTGTAGTACTATTCCCTTATTTATAGAAAAATGCAGGTACTGAACACTAAAATTTGCCTTGGTTTTATTCGTTAGAAACTGCGTGGCAACCTGTCCAAGTTTGGTTTGAATGGATGCAAACTGCAAAAGAATGAGTAGTACAATAAGAAGACCAAAGACGGAAACCAAAAACCATAATATAAACTTACTAATGATGCGAATTGTATTTTTCAACTGGGAAGCCAATTTAACGAATTGAAAGGATTTACCTTAATTGAATATTAATATATCTATTGAACCCATTGATTAATTATGTAAAAAAAAGCCTCGGAAAATTCCGAAGCCTTCTTTTTACAAAACAAAACTACTATTATGATAGCAATTATCTTTATTTAACAGTTTCTAAAAACTCTACACTAAATTCTACTCTTCTGTTACGTGTACGTCCTTTCACCGAATCGTTTGTATCAACTGGTTTATTCTCACCATAACCGGTAGCATTTACACGCAGTGGATCAACACCTTTAGTTATTAAATAATTAGCAACAGAAGAGGCACGGTCTTGAGAAAGGGTTTGGTTCATTGCATCATCACCAACATTATCTGTGTGTCCACCAATACTTAATTTATAAGTGGGATTTTGTTTCATCACCTTTACAATTGCGTCTAGGATAGGGAATGATACTGGTTTGATAATGGCTTTTCCTGTTTCAAACTGTATACCTTGAAGTGCCTTTTGAAACAATTGCATTACTTCTTTTTTCACTTCTGGGCAACCTTTATTGGCAGCAGTCCCAGGTACTGTTACACATTTATCAATATCATCATAAATACCATCGTTATCTGTATCTGGACATCCACTATGGGCAGGACTTCCTGCAACTGTTGGACATTTGTCTATTCCATCATTTACACCGTCATTATCCGTGTCAGGACAACCATTAGTAGAAATTGGCCCCTTAACAGTAGGACACATATCTTTAGAATCTTCAATACCGTCATTATCAGTATCTGGGCAACCTTTGAATGCGATTGCACCTTTCACATCAGGACATAAATCATCTTCATCTTTTACACCATCACCATCTCTATCAGGGCAGCCATCTAAAGCGGCTGTGCCTTTTACATTGGGACATTTATCAATGTTATCTGTAATGCCATCACCATCAGCATCGGGGCAGCCATTTAAGGCTACAACGCCAGCAACTGTTGGGCATTTATCATCTCCATCGGCAATGCCATCATTATCAGAATCGGGACAGCCATTGGTAGAAGATTTACCTGCTACACTCGGGCAATTATCTAAATAATCAGCCACACCATCACCGTCTTTATCAACCGGACAACCAGTTGCATCAACTTTTGCATTTGTGGGAGTGCTAGGGCATTTATCTTTAGTGTCAGATACACCATCTTTATCTTCATCTTGCATGCGACCAAAATTGAAACCTAATCCAATTGTATGAAACATAAACTCATCAGTTCCTGTAGGTTTGGTTGTTGTGGTTGTGGGATTGTTATATGCAGTACTCATGTAGCCATAGGTAGATGTATAATTGAGATAAAGGGCATCAGTCATTCTAAAGCGTAGTCCTAAACCGCCCACGATAGGGTAATCAACACCATCTGTTATTCTTGATCCTGAATAGTTTGTATAACCGACTCCAGCAAAAAGATAAGGGGACAGACGGCTGTCTTCTTTGAGCAGATAACCGTTGGATAGCTTATATCTTACGTTAAGGTTACCATGAAGCATATCGCCTTTAAAAATAGTTCCACCCGCTTTGTCATAATAACCCCATGAACCACCTATTCCCTGTAAAGTAACATCGAATGACGCGTTTAAATAACGAGATATGGATACACCAACAATGATGTTTTGATTAAACACCTCTGAGTTAAAATCCGTTATCCCGCTTCCTAAATCTCCAGCATAAACGCTAATACCACCACTGGCTGAAAGATTCCATTTTTTTTCTCTGACTTGAGCAAATGTGACTATTGAAAGACTGAAAAATAGCAGTAATGCTGACGTCTTATTCATTATACCCGCATATAGGATATTCGAATTTTTTGTTTGTAATTGTTTGTGCATAATTTGTTTGTTGTATTTTTATTTTTTACATCACAAACCTAGCTCCTCAGAGATACTGGTATGTTACATCACAAGTTATATTTGTTACATATTTCCTTGTTTAAAAATATAAAAAAAACCATCCATTTATTAAAATGCATGGCTTTTGATTGGCTGAGAGTGTTAGAAAGTTTTAAGAATTAAAATAAGATAATAAGAATAATTAAAATGAGGATAATTGCACCAGCTGAAAGATAAATACCGCCATCAATTTTTGTTAATTGTTTTTGTATACATAATACTTCAGTTCGCAATGCTGATTTTTGCTGCTTGTTGAATAAACTTACATCTTGTTTTTTAATTTCGGTAAGTCTGTTTAATAATGTTTGGGCACTTGTTGCCAAAATAACTTGCTTATCTGAAACTTTAGATGCATGTGTATTTGCAAAAGTTGGATAAGAAAAACTAGTAGCACATACTACAGTAAATAGGAATATTGTTTTTTTCATAATGTTAATTAAAATGGTTTTTGACCTTGTATTAAACGTAAAATAACTGCGATAACTGCAATAACTAGTAGGATGTGAATGATGCCCCCAGAGTGAAAACCAAGAAAACCAACCGCCCAAATGACTACTAAAATTACTGCTATTGTATAAAGTAAATTTCCCATATTATTATTATTTAGAACCATGAATTGAAACACCAATAGTAGAAACACCACTTGATAAGTCTAAGAACATTCCAATACGGTCGTTAAAATGATACTCCGTTCCGATATGTATATCTAGAAATAGAGGATTTCCTCGTCTGTAATAATTTTTATCTCCATTATAATCATTATCCCATCGAGAATTAACGATAACAAAACCCAATGATCCTGCTAAGTAAAAATCCCATTTTGAAGTTGCTTTTAATAAATCATCAAAGTAATATGTTCCTTTTACACCAACGGGAATAACTGTTTCGCGGTAAGAGTAATACCTATAAGGCTGCTTACTATTCCCCCAATAATATTCATTACTAAAAGAGTTATATTTTAAAAATGGCGCAAGAGTGAAGTTTTTGGCAACGTCAAATTCATAATCAATATGAAACACTGGCATTGAACGACCAGCATAACCATAATAACCGCCATAACCGCCAATTCCTAAACCTAAATTCAAGGTATTACCATATTTAGATTGAGCATTGGCATTGTAACAAACAATGCTTGTAATAAAGATAAATGTAAAAATTATTTTTTTCATGATATTCAGTTTAAATTATTTAATTATTCTAATTGAGTTTTATTATTAGGTAGTTTTATTTGATTTTATCACCTTTCAAAGGTGAATTGATATAAGTGGAATTAATTACACAATACTGGGAAATGTTTACATTATTGCTATAAATGATAATGGCTAAAAGAATCTTAATCGGTAGTTGCAAATTAATTAATAGAGTAAATGCGATGTTATAAATTGCCAGTTAACAAACGTGATATAAAGAAACAAAGGTGACTTCATTTATGACCCAATTAACTAAAATTTGTTTTAAAAAGTTTTAAGATCAAGCGTGTTCGAAAACTTTAAGGTAAAATTGAATTACTCGTAATCCCGCGAATCTTTAAATGATTTTTGAAGAGCGTCCATTTCTTCTGCAAATTGCCTTTTAAAAACAACCCAATTGGTATTACCATCGGCTTTATAATTATCCACTTTTCGTTTTAATTCTAAATTTTTACTCTCCAACTCATTTATCTTTTTAGCATATTCTTCATTTATCTTCTTTTCTTTAATTGCTCTATTGGCTTTAAGATCAGCAATCTTCTGCTGATTAGCAGTGATTTTTAGTTGCGACTCCTTTTTAAACTGCTTGTATTCAGCAATAGAATCTTTTCGTGCTTGTTTTAAATTTTGCTTTGCTGTGGCTATATCCTCCCGCGCAGTTTTAAGATCGTCTTTAGATTGTTGCGCAAATAAATTAATAGAGCAAAACAATAAAAGCGTAAATAATAAGGTAAAATTTTTCATAGTTAAATAATGTTATGTGTTGTTATTGTATTCCGCAACAAGACGCTGTTAGGCAATTGCAATTAGCACACGAACACGCAAATATGAATGTATAATGAACTTACATTATTACACAACTTCATATAATCATTACAAAATTGCTTGATACGTTTGTTCAATACAAAAATAAATTATATAAGTAATTGTTTTAATTATACAACTTAAAGCACTTCATTTAGTACCACTTTTGCAAATTCTACAAAACTCTATAAAAAATATAAATATGAAAAAATTAAAGACACTACTTCCAATGCTTTTGCTTGCCACTACAATATTTGTGGGGTGTAAAAAAGAGGAAGAAAAAAAGGAGGACCCTCAAACACCATCTAGAACTTGTACTGTAGTATCCACCACGCCAACAAACAACGCCAATGGAGTTGCAAGAAACACATCCGTTTCGGCCACATTTAATGTGGCAATAAATCCTACAACTGTCAATAACTCTGTGTTTACCCTAACACGTAGTGGAAATTTAGTGAATGGAACAGTTAGCGTTAATGGAAAAATTGCCACTTTCACACCCATTTCATTGTTAGAAGGAAGTAGTACCTACACTGCTAATATTACGACTAGTGTAAAAAGTGTAGATGGTATCGCACTTAATCAAACTGCAACTTGGAGTTTTACAACACCAACAGATTCGGCTGGTGGCCGTGCATCAATAAATCTAGGAACTTCGGCAAATTATGTCATTCTTGCTAAAACAGCCATCAACAACAATCCTATTTCAGCAATCAATGGAAACTTAGGATTAAGTCCTGCAGCCACAAGCTATATTACAGGATTGTCATTAGTGGATGCAACTGGCTACGCAACATCTGCACAGGTAACAGGTAATATTTATGCTGCCGACATGGCTACGCCAACTTCTGTAAATTTAACAACAGCGATAAGCGACATGGAAACTGCCTACAACGATGCAGCAGGTAGACCTACTCCCGATTTTTCTGAACTTGCTTCTGGCGACATCAGCGGACTTACACTTTCACCTGGCTTATACAAATGGTCGAGCACAGTTTCAATTGGAACCAACGTTGTTCTTTCTGGAAGTGCAAATGATGTTTGGATATTTCAAATTGCTGGCAACCTTACCCAAGCAACTGCGACAAGAATTACGTTAACAGGAGGGGCAAAAGCTGAAAA
>Ga0105045_10004222_pt1 | contig 12447 bp, 10 predicted proteins | sample MAT02_FD_78089 | JGI IMG/M metagenome (GOLD analysis project Ga0105045, IMG submission 78089) | Freshwater microbial communities from Lake Fryxell liftoff mats and glacier meltwater in Antarctica - MAT-02 (megahit assembly) | ecosystem: Environmental > Aquatic > Freshwater > Ice > Liftoff... | reverse complement strand
TTTCAATTCCCTAATCAACTTTGACTTTAAAGGTGATGCTAATAAACCGTATGAAGAAGTCTTCTCCAATTATTCGAAAATTTTGACAAATGATTTTAAAGGATTGAGTGTAATGAACTATGTTACATCACATGATGACGGTTATCCTTTTGACAAAAACAGAGAAAAATCAATGGTTGCCGGAACAAAACTTTTGTTAACTCCCGGAATTGCTCAGGTTTATTATGGTGACGAATCGGCTAGACCATTAGATATTAAAGGTACGGAAGGCGATGCAACGTTGCGTTCGTTTATGAATTGGGACGATATCAAATCAAATGAAAAAACAAAGAAAGTACTTTCTCATTATCAAAAAATAGGACAATTTAGAGCGACTCATCCAGCGATTGGTGCTGGAATTCATCAAGAAATTTCAAAAGCTCCGTTTTATACATTTAGCAGAATGTTTACCAATGGAGAATATACCGACCAAGTTATTGTTGGCTTAGATTTGCCTATTGGAAAGAAAACAATCAACATAAAATCGGTTTTTGAAGAAGGCGAAGAACTTATTGACACCTATTCTGATAGTAAAGTGACGGTTAAAGCTGGAGAAGTGATTATTGATAGTCCGTTTGATATTGTTTTATTGGAGAGAAGATAAATAATCTTAATTTTTGCATAGAATTTAAAAAGCCAACTTCCCGAAATTCGTAGAAGTTGGCTTTTTGAATAAAATAAAATTATCCAATAGTTACACTGTTTCAAAAAAAAAAGAAATCTTTACCAAACAATATATTTCTTAGCCTTTTTATTTTCTGAAAGACTATCTGATTCCATTTTTTTGTTTTCCTTTTGACTTTCTTGTGGAATTGCTTCTTCCTTCAATTGTGAATTTGTCTCAGGTTTAATGAACAGTTGTTCTGTATTGTATTTTTTTACTTTTGGATGTTGTTTCGTTATTATTAAAGAATCTTTTTGAATTGTATCTAATTTTATAATTTCACTTTCAACGAATGAAGGAGTATTAGTTGACGACTCGTTTATTGGTTGCAAAATCTCTTTCGTTGGCTTATTGGTCAAAAAGTAGTAAAAAATACTAGCACCTACAATGACCATCAATAACGTAGCGGTAATAAAAAATAGTGATTTGTAATTTTTATCGGACAAAAAAGTTGTGTTTTTTGCATCCAATTGATTTAATTTCGAGTCTAGTTGTTCCCAACTCTTTTCATCAAAATCATAGGTGATGGTTTCGATTTGATTTTTGACATATTTGTCAAAATCATGTATATTATTTGAATTATCGTTCATATCGTTCTGTTTTAAATAACCAACTTTGCAATGTTTTTCTAGCAACAGAAAGATGGTATTTGGAATTAGTTTCGGATAAATTAAGCATTTCTGCAATCTCTTTGTGACTATATCCTTCAATAGCAAATAAATTGAAAACAGCAGCGGTTCGGCTGGGCAAAAGTTGTATCATACTAATGATATCTTCATATTCTAATTGCGTTTCGCTGTTTGTGGCTAATTGATATGAAACCTCTTTTAATTCAGTATTCGTTTCAAATTTTGATGTCGCCCTCAATTGATCCAAAGCTTGGTTGATGATGATGCGTTTTACCCATCCAAAAAAATTCTGTTCGTTACCTTTAAAATCGTTGATGTTTACAAACGCTTTTAAGAAAGCACTATTCATAACTTCTTTGGCTTCGTCACTATTCTTGGTATATCGCATAGCAATCTTAAAAGCCTCAGCGTAAAATAACCTATACACCTCTGATTGAGCTTTTCTTGAATTGCTTCTACATCCGTGAAATAAAAGTATTGATAGCTTCATAAATTTATCTTTAAAATAAAAGAGAAAGCCTTAACACGATAACGTCCCACTTTAAGTTAGCTAATGTATCGCCATTTGGTAATTTACTTTGATCGGTGATGAGCTGATAACTTACATCTGTTTTTATGCTGCAATTCTTTAGCACATTATATCTAAATCCAATTCCTGGATTTAAAATGAATCCATTTGAAATTGCTATTTCTTCTTGTAATGCTTCTTCTAAATAGTCCCCATTGAGCGTAAAACTGTACCCAGCACCAAGTCGTGCATAAAATGCTGCTCGATTATTAAAATACTTTTGCAAATCGTAGCTTGCTTCTATCATAATAGGTATTTTTTGCCATTGATACGACCTAAAGTCACTAGATCCAGTTTCCCCTTGATAGGCAACAGCGAGACCTATTCCAAAGCTTTCGGTTTTTAAATAATTAATAACCATACCAAAACCCTGAAATGCGACATCGCCTCCGCCTTGATAATAACTGAACCCGACTTGAATTCGATTTGTATTGAAAACGTGCTGATTTTCAGTAGCTAATTTTACTTCTTGTGAAGTAGAAACTTCTTTAACCTTTCTAATTTCTTCAATGTCTTCTATCGAAATTGTTAAAGTATCATTCGAGTTTTCTTTCACAAATCGAATATATTCTCCTGGTTTTTGAGAAACCAATTTACCTGTGTATATAGTTTTATTGTTCAATTTAACCTCATCTTTTTCTGTAGTTTGAGCTTGGCACAATCCAACGAAAAGAAAAAAAAGTAATGTAAAAAAAGTGGAAATAGCTTTCATTTTTAATTTAATTTAAAAGTGGTGTAATAAACTAATGAAGTAAAAATAGGTTTGCGGGTTAGTCGAAGGCTACATTTTTCAATAAAAAGTATAAATATCTTAAATAATAAAACAAAACACCGCTATTTATTCACCTAATTGATTTTAACATACTAACTGCCGTTGAACAAGAAAGCCTTATTTTCGTTTAAACTGAATGATGAAAATAAAAGTTGTATCATCTTCTTCATCATAAAAAGATGTTTTAATTTTAAGTGTTGTATTGGTTAAGGTCATAATTTCAGCGTTTGTAATTTCGTCTTCAGAAGTTAATGAAATATTACTTTGTACCCTGTTCCACGTTCCTGCTTCAATCATTTCTTGACAAGCAAAGCCATTCATTTCGTACGAAAAGTTTTTTAAAACACCGTTTGGCAAGAGTTCCATATAATCCTTCGAGCAATCGGGTGTGTGTTCATAATCTTCCAATATTTCATTGTTTCCGATTAGGGTTCCAACTAATTGATATTCCCATTTTCCTTCCAAACTTGTTTTGTTGTCGTCTTCTTTTGAACAAGAAGTAACGATTGATAAACATAAAAACATCGCTAAAATCATCATTTTTTTCTTCATAATTTCTAAAATTTAAAGTTGTTATTACCCAATTGACGTAAAATTTATCTGAATGGTTAGTTTGGATAAAAAAAACTTACGTTGTTTCTAAGCGAAAAGACCATTTAGTATTCAGCATACTATCATTTTTTGATTTATTAAATAAATACGTTCACTCGACTTCTCATACTTTTTTTCGGTAGAATTGCGTTTATAATTTAACCCTTGAGCAACTTTTTACTTTTTTCAAATGTTGCTGATGTTTTAACCACAATCAAATTAATTAGTACATTTGAAAACACCAATACAATCTGAATTATAATTAATGAAGTTTTCGTGTAACGTTTCCCTTCAAAAAAATTGCCTCAACGTAATCCTATTACTATTTGTTCTAGGCTTTTTTGTGCGATGCACAACCTATCAATCCCAAATGGGAAAATCGGCAACTTCGTTTTACAACAATGAATCCTTGGATACGACGAACATTGTTTATTCAGTTTTCTTGACGGGAAACGCAGGGAATTCGTTAAATGATAAAGCGACTCCATCCTTACAGAATTTAAAAAAACGATTAGACAAAGCTTCCAAAAATAGTTCTCTATTATTCTTGGGCGATACTAGTTATCCGCTTGACGGATTCGGTCAAAACCGACAAAAAGCGGAAGAAAAAATTACGAAACAACTGGAATTAACACCTTCATTTCTTGGAAAAGTATTTTTTATTCCCGGTGATTACGATTGGAAAAATGGAATTCCTGGACTTATTGCTCAAGAACAATTTATTGCTGCTTATAAAAAGAAGAAAAGTCAACTTCTGCCTCAAAATGCATGCGGAATGGAATTTGTTTCCTTAAGTGATGACGTGGAACTTATTGTGATGGATTCGCAATGGTTTATGGAAGATTGGGATGCGCAACCCGAAATTAATAAAGGTTGTTTCATTAAAACTAGAGAACAATTTTTAGAAGTTTTAGACAAACATTTATTAGAAAATCAAGAGAAAACTGTTTTGTTAGCGATGCACCATCCGTTGATGAGTAACGGCGTTTATGGAGGTCAATATTCGTTAAATCAACAACTTTATCCGTTTGAAAATAATATTCCGTTGCCCATTGCAGGAAGCTTTGTCAACTTATTTAGAAAAGCCAGCGGTTATGATAAGAATGATTTACAAAATATCCGTTACCGAGAAATGACCAATCAGATTCAATCGGTAGTGCAAAAATACAATCATGTGGTCGTGGTTTCTGGTCATGAGCAAAACTTACAATACATCAAAAATGCTGGCATTCAACAAATTATTAGCGGAGCTGGAGCCTATAAATCTCCTGCACGAGCTGTTCATCCCAACGATTTTAGTTATGGTGGTTATGGTTATGCTGTTTTTGATGTTTATGGCAATGGAGCGACAACTGTTTCGTATTATACCACAATCAATAGAAAAGAAGTGCTGCTCTTTAAACAAAAAACAAGAGAACCAAACGCAAATAATAAATCGAAAACATATCCAAATGAAGTTGAAACGGAAGTGAGAAAATCGATTTTTGGCCGTCCAATCAGCAGCAACGGAATCTTCTATGAATACCTTTGGGGAAAACATTATAAAAAATATTACCAAAAAACCATTGCTATCAAAACTGCTTCGCTGGATACACTTTATGGCGGTTTAAAACCGATTGGTTTAGATAAAATGAACACCAACAGTTCGCTTATTTTATCAGATAAAAAAGGGGCAGCGTTTGTGTTGACGCCTTTAGAAAAAGATGCTGCGACCTTTTTTAAATCGATTGCTTATCAAAATCAGCCTTTTTCTACGCAAACAACTAATGATATTTCTGAAGAGTTTTTACGAGATTATTTCACAACCATTCATCCTTATATTCCGCTTGTTATTCCCAGTTTATCTAAAGCAATTGGACTTCGATCTACCGAACCGAAATTGTTTTATTTTCCCAAACAAAACAAACTAGAACAATACAATGCCGATTTTGGTAATGCTTTTTATTATTTGACCGAACAACCTTCATCTGCTTTTAAAAACGATAAAACTTTTGGAAAAGCAGCTGCTATTATCAGCACGGAAGAAATGCTGAAATTGATTCGTTCAAACAAAAATCACCAAGTAGATGCCGACAATTATATTCGTGCTCGTCTTTTTGATATGTTGGTTGGCGATTGGGATAGAGGTGCTTCCAATTGGCAATGGGCTGCTTATGAAGAAAATGACAAAACAATTTATCGTCCGATTTCGTCACAACGCGATCAGGCTTTTGCTAAGTATGACGGTGCTTTTCTTGGTTTATTGAAAAGTATTCCAGCGATGGGACAAATGCATTCCTATCGCTATAATTTTTCCAACGTTAAGGCTTTTAACAAACAAGCGTACGCGTTGGATTTGGCTTTGCTTCCCGATACCGAAGAGAAAAATTGGGTAAAACAAGCTAATTTTATGCAAGAACAGCTTACCAACGACCTCATCAATGCTGCCTTTTTAAAAATGCCTTATGAACTGCAAGATGAAACGACTTCAAAATTAAAACTTCATTTTAGAAACCGGTTAAAGAAACTGAATGAAACGGCCAGAAGCTATCATAAATTGTTAGAAAAAAAGGCCATTGTAGTTGGGACACAAAAAAATGATGTGATTGTGATTACGCGTTTATCCAAAGGGAGAACGGTTGTGGTGGTTTATGATGGTACGAAAACTCCCAACAATATCGTTTTTGAAAAAACATTTCGAAAGAAAAGCACCAAGGAAATTTGGTTGTTTGGGTTAGAAGGAAACGACGAGTTTAGCGTTGAAGGAAAGGAGAAAAAAAGCATTCGCCTTCGGTTGATTGGTGGGTTAAATCAGGATTCGTATGTGATTGAAAATGGACGAAACATTAAAGTACACGATTTTATATCGAATTCTAAAACGTTGAATGTGGATAAAAAGACTTCGGTTTTGCTTTCTAACAACTATGAAACGAATACGTATAACTATAAAAAACCAAAATTCAATTCGTTTTCGGCGGTGCCTTTGGCGGGTTATAATCCCGATGATGGTTTGCGGTTAGGTGCTCGTTTTAATTTTATACAAAATGGCTTTTTGGGTAATCCGTATACGCAAAATCACCTGTTGTCGGCTACTTATTATTTTGCAACCAATGGATATGATATTGCATATACCGGAAATGTGAAAAAAATATGGGATAATTATGATTTGCTAATTGATGCGGCGGCGACGAGTTCTAATTTTGCTCAAAACTTCTTTGGCTATGGCAATGAAACCGTTTCTGACGAGGATGAATTTGGGATTGATTATAACCGCGTTCGCATTGCTTCTTTAAAAGTGAGTCCGGGTTTGGTTTGGTTAAAAAGCAACGGAAGTTCCATCATTGGTCGGGTGAATTTGGAATCGTTTGAGGTGGAAGATACGCCAGACCGCTATATTTCTGACAGTGGTTTGGATTCGAGAATATTTGAAGTTCAAAATTTTGCGGGGTTGGGATTGGAATATCATTTTAAGAACTATGATAATGCCTTTATTCCCACCTTGGGATTCGGGTTTCAAGCCATTGGAAAATGGTCTAGCAATTTGGGCGATTTTTCAAGACAGGTTCCGATTTTGGAAACGGCAGTAAATTTTGTTTATAAACTTGACCCAAAAGCCGATTGGATTTTAGAAACTTCTGTCAAAGGGAAAATGTTATTTAGTGACAAATATGAATTTTATCAAGCGGCGACTTTGGGCGGCGATGCCGATTTGAGAGGGTTTCGCGATAATCGTTTTACAGGAAAATCGGCTTTGTTTCAAGGTTCTGATTTGCGATATAGCATTGGGCAAATTAAAAACCCCTTTGCTCCTATTCAGTATGGAGCATTTCTTGGGTTTGATTATGGCCGGGTTTGGGTACCATTTGAAAGCTCTTCGCAATGGCATCAATCTACTGGTTTTGGACTTTGGTTAACGAGTAGTAATATGGTCGCGGCAAAAGTTTCATATTTTAATTCGAGTGATGGCGGCCGAATTGCTTTTGGGATGAAGTTTAATTTTTAGTTTACGACAGTTTAATTGTGGAAATTTATTGGCAACTTACTTTGTACGTGTTTTTTACTTATTTTTGTTTACGTTGAATTTCATAAATTTTTCTATTAGTAGTTTATGAATTCTATACAGTTTTTACGGATGTTTTAAGTCTGTGACATTACAATGTGTTTTGAAAATAAGAAGTAATAAAATTTCCTCTGTTTTTCACGAATTTAAATAAATAACGTTATGAATCAATCTATTTTAAAACTGATTATCACTTTAAGTCTTGTTATAACTTATTCAAGTGGTTATTCACAAGTATCAACTTCCTTTTATGTTAATGAATCCAATTCTAAAATTGCAATTGGATATCAATTTAATGATAAATTGTGGAGTGATTTAAGAATTTATTCAGGTACTACAATTGATAATTTTACGCCAGAAATAGTATTGAATTATAATTTTTTACGAAAAGAAAATTATGAAACTTATTTTGGTGCTGGTGCAATTTTAAATAATATTAATGGAATTGTTATTCCAATTGGAATTGGAATTAAACCATTTGAAAATTTAAAGAATCTTTCTATAAATATTGAGTTTAATCCATTGTATGAAATTGATTTAGATGATGTTTTTATTCGGGGATTCATCGGAATTAGATATAAATTAAAATAATCAAAAATTCCAACATAAAAATTTTAAGTTTTAAGTTTCACTTTTTCAAGGAAATATGAATTTAGCTTTTTGATTGTATGATAACTTGTTTTGGTTATTTTAACTATTTGAAAGAGAAATGAAGAAAGGAATTTAAGAGCGAACACGGAAAATTATAAATCGCATTCCTTCTACCAAAAACTCTGTCAAAGTTTTGAACTTTGAAAGAGTTGGGACTGGGGATTGATTGAAATGGTTTTTTTATATTTGAAAAGGGGAAAATATTTTAATTTGATTATGGGTAGTAGCGAGAGCCCTTTGCAAGCAAGGTTCCCATCAATGTTAGATTTTTAATTAGAACCTTAAAACATTCCCTATATTTGTAAGAATAATCAATGCTTTGATTTATAAAAACATTTCATTTTGAAAAAAGAAATCACTTATCAAAGAAATCACTACAATTACATATTTTGAAAACTTTTTTCCCTAAATTTGAATATGATTTTAACAGCACAAAATAGTGAGCGTTTTAAATTGCTTTGTTCCACTTATAATGTGGACAAAATGTATTTATTTGGTTCTGCGTTAAATTCAAGTTTTAATGATAAAAGCGATATTGATTTTCTGGTTAAATTTAAAACAATCGAGTTAGCTCACTACTTTGAAAATTATACTAAATTAAAAGAGAGTTTAAAAAAACTTTTTAATCGTGAAGTTGATTTATTGGAAGAACAAACACTTAAAAATCCTATTTTAATTCAATCCATAAACAAATCAAAAGAACTTATTTATGGATGAGCGAATTCTAAAGTGGTTATTTGATGTCAAAATGGCTATCGATGAAATAGATAGTTATTTTGTAAATGACCAAAAAGACTTTTTTAAATATCGCAAAAATGTGATGTTGAAAAGAGCAATAGAAAGAAATCTAGAAATTATTGGTGAGGCAGTTAATAGAATATAACAAGAGATGCTACTTTTGATAATAAAATTACTAATGCTAAAGCAATTATTGGTTTAAGAAATCAAGTTATTCATGCTTATGACAGCATTTCTGATGAAACAATTTGGTCAATTCTTATCAATCACCTTCCGAAACTAAAAATTGAAGTAGAAAATTTAATCTCAAAATAATCTCATTTTTAAAATTAGATTACTCCTTTGACCGTTTTTACACATCACAAATTTTCGCTTAATCCAAAAATCAATGCGTTGATATACCTAAAAATAACTTCATGAAAAAAATATTCCAATTCAGTTTACTATTCTCCTTTTTACTATTTTCTTTCGTTTCGATTCAAGCTCAAACGGCTAAAAAAGCGGTTCCCGTTTTTGAAAATGGAGAAGCTCAAATTGTACCCGAATTTAAAGATGCTGAAAAATGGATTAGAGAAGACCTTTGGGTTGAAACTACTTTTGATACCGATGGCGATGGCAAACCAGACCGCATGTATGTTGGCGTAACACGACCTTTGCAAACCGAAACGGAAGGGTTAAAACTTCCTGTGATTTATGAATCGAGTCCATATTATTCTGGTGTTGCACCCGATGTTGATGGTAGCTTTTGGAATGTGAATCACGAATTAGGAGAAGCTGCCAAAGAACGCATTCATCCTGAAGTGGTTCGAACTGGAAAACGGCCGATTATCTCTAACTCAGAAATCGGAATATGGGTGCCTAGAGGTTTTATCGTAGTGCATTCCTGTTCGCCAGGAACGGGTTTGTCTCAAGGTTCGCCAACCGTTGGAGGCGAAAACGAGTCGTTAGCTCCCAAAGCAGTTATTGATTGGTTAAACGGACGAGCGAGCGGCTTCACTTCTCCCGATGGCGATGAAAAAGTAAAAGCTTATTGGACAACTGGAAAAGTGGGAATGACCGGAACTTCCTACAACGGAACAATTCCGCTTGCTGCAGCAACCACTGGCGTTGAAGGTTTAGAAGTGATTATTCCGGTTGCGCCAAATACGTCGTATTATCATTATTACCGTTCGAATGGTTTGGTGCGTTCGCCTGGCGGTTATTTGGGTGAAGATATTGATGTGTTGTATGATTTTATTCATAGCGGCAACGAATCAAAACGAGCTTACAATAATGCGACCGTTCGTGATACCGAAATGAAAAACGGAATGGACAGAATTACAGGTGATTATAACGAATTTTGGGCTGGCCGAGATTACCTCAACCAAATGGCCCCGATGAAAGCCGCGATGTTAATGTCGCATGGTTTTAACGATTGGAACGTCATGCCAGAACACAGTTATCGTATTTATAAAAAAGCAAAAGAAATGGGCTTGGAAACCAGTATTTATTATCATCAGTATGGTCACGGCGGGCCACCGCCAGTTAGCATGATGAACAAATGGTTTACCCATTATTTGTTTGGGATTGATAACGGAATTGAACAAGAAACAAACAAAGCATGGATTGTTCGTGAAAATGACGACATGAGTAAGCCAACGGGATACAAAGATTTTCCAAATCCAGAAGCTAAAGCAGTGACTTTTTATTTGTCAAAAGGTGCTCCTCTTGTAGGCGGATTAACCACGAAAAAAGCTAAAAAACAAGGCAAAGAAACCTTGGTTGATAATTATAATTTTACGGGCGAAAGCTTAGCAAGAGCGGAAACTTCACCTAATCGGGTTTTGTATGTTTCGCCATTACTTTCAGAAGATGTTCACCTTTCTGGTGTGCCAAAAATCACAGTTAAAGTAGCGAGTAGTAAACCTGCGGCCAATTTATCGGTTTGGCTGGTTTCACTTCCGTGGAATACAAAAAGTAATGCAAAAATTACCGATAATATAATTACCCGTGGTTGGGCTGATCCGCAAAATCATAGTTCGCTAACCAAAGGCGAACCGTTGGTTACTGGAAAATTTTATGATGTCTCTTTTGATTTAATGCCCGATGACCAAATTATTAAAAAAGGGCAACAAATTGGCTTGTTGATTTTTTCGAGTGACAACGAATATACGTTACATCCAGCACCCGGAACTGAATTAACGGTAGATTTAGATGGGACAACGTTGATGCTGCCGATTGTTGGTGGAGTTGATGCGTTGAACAGCGCCTTAAAAGTGAAGTAACTAAATTTTAAATTTAACTTAATCTTGACATCTGAAATAAAATGCTGTGGTATTCATTTTTATATTTGAAAAAATATTTTCCATGAAAATGAAAAACTGTTTACTTTTCCTCGTTATTTTACTATTTCTATCTTGCTCAAAAATGAAAAAACCGCTCAACATTGGTCATCGTGGTGCAATGGGTCACGAAACAGAAAACACGATTGCTTCTGTTAAAAAAGCGCTGGAACTTGGTGTGGATATGATTGAAATTGATGTGTTTTTGATAAAAAGTGGCGAGTTAGTTGTCTTTCACGATGAAATGTTAGACAGTTTAACGGATGCTTATGGCAAGATTGAAGAATTTACGCTTGACGAATTACAAAAAGTAGTTGTAAAAGGAAATCATCAAATTCCAACTTTGGAAGGAGTCATCAAAAGTATTGACAAAAGAGTCCCATTAAACATCGAATTAAAAGGAAAAAATACGGCAGAACCTACTTTTCAATTACTTCAAAAATACTATGAGAAAGGTTGGAAAAAAGATGATTTTGTGATTTCTAGTTTTTTGTGGGATGAATTAGAAACCTTTCGTAAATTTGATAATGAAATTTCAATTGCTATTTTAACAGAAGAAAACCCGATGGATGCCATTTCAATTGGTAAAAAACTAAAAGCTGTAGCCATTAATCCGTGGTGGAAAACATTGACTAACGAAAACATAACGCTACTTCACCAAGCAGGATTTAAAATTTATACCTATACCGTTAACGAACCGAATGATATTAAATTCGTAACCGAATTGGGTGTCGATGGAATTTTTTGTAATTTTCCCGAAAGATTACGATAATGTATGATGTTTTGATTGTAGGTGGCGGAGCAGCCGGTTTTTTTGCGGCAGTAACGCTCGCTGAAAAAAATCCTGAATTAACAATAGCTATTTTAGAACGCGGCAAAGATGTGCTTACGAAAGTCAGCGTTTCTGGTGGCGGCCGTTGCAATGTAACGCATGCTGTTTTTGTGCCGAACGACTTAGTGAAATTTTATCCGCGTGGCGAAAAAGAACTCCGTAGTCCTTTTCATCAATTTTGTACGGGCGATACAATAGAATGGTTTGAAAATCATGGCGTTGAACTCAAAATTGAAGACGACGGCCGCATGTTTCCCGTAACTGATTCTTCACAAACCATTATTGATTGTTTTTTAACTGTTGCCAAAAAATTTAAAGTTGAAGTCTTAATCGGACATAGTGTGCAATCATTATTTCAGGCAGAAAATTCTTGGAAGGTAGAAACCCATCAACAAACATTTCGTTGTAAAAACTTAGTCTTGACCACGGGAAGCAATCCAAAAATTTGGGAAATGCTCCAAAATCTTGGTCACACGATTATTCCGCCAGTTCCTTCGCTTTTTACGTTCAACATCAAAGATAGCCGCATTAAAGACTTGATGGGCGTTTCAGCTTTAGCTTCTGTTAAAGTTCAAAATAGTAAACTTGCTTCTTCTGGCCCGT
>Ga0105045_10004220_pt1 | contig 12450 bp, 13 predicted proteins | sample MAT02_FD_78089 | JGI IMG/M metagenome (GOLD analysis project Ga0105045, IMG submission 78089) | Freshwater microbial communities from Lake Fryxell liftoff mats and glacier meltwater in Antarctica - MAT-02 (megahit assembly) | ecosystem: Environmental > Aquatic > Freshwater > Ice > Liftoff... | reverse complement strand
TTTATGGGGTTTGCCATAACATTTCACTTTATAACAATTGTCTACAATAAAAGAAAGGACAAAGTCATTGTTAGAAAATGAGGGGCAAAAATAATTAAAATTTGCATTAACGCAAGCATTTTATGATAAATATTTGATAGCAAATGTGTTGAATTCAATGCTGTTCTGCTATTTTTGACAACCAAACTTACAACAATGAGCATTAAGAAAACGCAAATATTAGCCGACTCGCAGGTAAAACAGATTATTAAACGTATTGCTTATCAAATATTTGAAAATCATTTTACAGATAAAAGCATCATTCTTGCTGGTGTAGAAGGCAACGGCACTTATATAGCCCAATTGATTCATGACGAACTTGTGAGTATTACCAGTATTAAAGTTCAGCAAATAATTATATCCCTTGACAAACAGAATCCTACTGGCAGTGGAGTTCACTTATCGGATGAAAAAATTAAACTGTCAGATAAAAATGTCGTAGTTGTCGATGACGTATTAAATACTAATCGCACTTTGGTTTATGCCCTCACTCCGTTTATTCGAGCACGAGCCAAACGAATTCAAGTGGTTGTATTGGTAGATCGCAATCATAAAAAATTTCCTGTAGCAGCGGATTATATCGGCCTTCAACTATCAACAACTTTGCAAGAACATATTGAGGTTAATATAGAAAAGAAAAAAGTGAGTGTAAACTTGACTTAAATAAAAATTGAAAAAAATCCCGCTCGGCTTGGAGCAGGATTTCTTGTACATACTAAATAAAATTAATTACTTTACTTTAGCTTGTAAGTTAGTACCAGCTTTGAATTTCACTACTTTTTTAGCTGGAATGTTAATTTCCTTACCAGTTTGTGGGTTACGACCCTTGCGAGCTGCACGTTTTGTAACTGAGAAAGTACCAAATCCTACTAGGATAACTTTGTCGTTCTTTTTCAAAGCAGTTTGTGTAGATGCCATGAATGAATCTAAAGCTGCTGCTGCTTGTACTTTAGTAATTTTGGCTGCACCAGCCATGTTGTCGATTAAATCTGACTTGTTCATAGTTAAAAATATTTAATTGGTTAGTTATTACTCTAACAAACTTAGCGTTTGAAACGAATAAAACAAGCGCTATCAGTGGTTTAAGCCACTTTTTTTAAAGGAAGATTTTCACACGTTGTCAACATTTGCAGTGTTTTGCACCAATTTAGGCTACTTTTTTAGTCAATTCCATCCGTTTCTCTTACGGATTTTACTATGCTTGACACGGATTTGATAGGCATTTGTACAATTGAGTTCGCTTTGTCATAATAGTATTCTCGGCTTTCTAAAAGTTTTTCTATAAAAGGCAATAAATCTCCTCGGGTAATATCTTTAAGCAATGGTCTTTGTTGGTAATCATCTGGCAATCGGCTAACAATAAAAGAGGGTGTTGCTTTAAGGTATATCGTTTTGCCATTGGCATTCATCCACTCTATATTATTGCCATAGCATGGAGTGCCACCACCTGTTGCAATTACTATTTGATTTAACTTACTTGATTGCAGCAACGTTGTTTGTTCTATCTGCCTAAAGTAGGCTTCGCCTTTAGTTTTAAAAATGGACTCAATGGTTGCATTTTCAAGTTTTACAATTTCATTGTCTAAATCAATAAATGAATAGTGAAGATGACTAGCAAGCTTTTTACCCAGCGTGCTTTTGCCAACACCCGTCATACCCACAAGAAAGATTCGTGCTCTGTTTGCAGTTTTCACATTAGTATTTAAAATAGTGGTGGACGTCTATTGTTGTTCCGTGTGCTTTTTCAACATTTCGTAAGTTGGAATAGCGTAGCTAGACCATTTTTTTACGATAGTATTTCCTTTCATCAGTACAATTCCTGGATTGCTTCGTACAATAGATTTCAGTGGGGTTGGATCCATTGTGTAATAATCATACATCAATTGATTGGCATGTCTGTACGGCTCCACAATATCATTACTTGATGCAGTCAATGCCCATACCTTATTTCCATTTTGTACCCAAGGTGCAGTGAGTGCGGCTAGTTGTTCGCCTGTCCCTTTTCTGCTTTCTTCAATACTTTTTTGTATAATTAATAATTTGTATCCAGAGGTATCAGCAAGTAAACTATCGGTATATTCAATATTCATGTTGCGATCATATACTTTAAAATCATATATCTGAAGTTTAAAGCCTTGTTTCACCAGCTTATCTTTCCTATCAATAAACTTGTAAGTATCGTTTATTATTCCAAGTTCATTGATTCCAAGTTCTATTTGCTTTCCATCTTTTTGGTATATAAAAACCATTTCATACACATCTCTTTCAGCCCCTACTGGGTAAGTCATTAATGTTTTTATATTGTTACCGACCTTATAAGGCAAATAATCAATTTTTGGTAAAAACATATACGTGTATAAAGTAAACGCTGTAACTACAACCAATGATATTCCCAATCCTACCGTTTCAATGCCTTTATTAAAAAGAGGTTTTATATATTTATGTCCAATAAATATGAACAAAATAAATACCAGCAGCACTAAGTCTTTAATAAACGACTCAACGGGTTTCAACTTTATTGCATCGCCAAAACAACCACAATCAGTAACTTTATTGGTTATAGCCGAGTAGCCTGTAAGCAGTGTGAAAAACACAATCATTAACAACAAAAGCCAGGCATTAAGATAGGAGTATGCTCCAATTAGCAAAGCTACTCCAACGATGATTTCGAAAATGCAAATAACCATTGCCAATCCAACTGCATAATCAATAAAAATCGGCATGTGCAATATTTCAAAATATTCAACCAATTTGTATGAAAAGCCGATCGTATCATTTGCTTTTATAAAGCCAGAAATGATAAATAATACTCCGACTAAAATTCTGCTTATCTGTGTTACTATTTTCATTTTATATAATTTTAAAAAACAACAAAACTAATTTAATATTTATGCACACTTTCTTAGTATATTTTCCCTAATTTTTCTTAGTCTAATATCAACGCTCATCTATTTTAATAAGTGCAAATATCGAATAATTAATCATGTCTTGTAAATTAGCATCAATACCCTCGCTCATTATTGTAATACCTTTGTTGTCCTCAATTTGTTTGATGCGCATTAACCTCACAAGTAATATATCTGTAAATGTACTTACACGCATATCTCGCCAAGCTTCGCCATAGTCATGGTTTTTTTGCAGCATCAAGTCTTTAGTTAGCAATACATATTTATCATATAATAATGTTAATGTTTCTATATCTAGCTCCAGTTGTTGAGAGCTTTTTAACTCTAGTTGTATTAATCCCATAATACAATAATTAACAATACCTTTAAACTCCGACTCGATGGTGTCATCAATTTTTTGGGTTCCACTTTCCTCTATATTGCGAATGCGTTGAGCTTTAATGAATAGCTGATCAACAACAGAAGATAAACGCATAATACGCCACGATGTTCCATAATCTTTGCTTTTACCTAAAAAAATATTTTTGCACTGTGCAATTGCTTGATCATATTGAGCTGAAGTTTGAATAATCAAAATGTATAACGTTTATTTGTTTACTGCACAAAAATAATAGAGCAACCGAATTTGCAAACCTTAAATCGAAAAATTACGCTAGTAAGTAAAGGTCAGCTTCTTACCCTCGAAAATCCCGTTGTAATGGGCATTTTAAATATTACCCCCGACTCGTTTTTTGATGGTGGAAGGCATTTATTGAAGGAGAATGCATTAAAACAAACAGAAAAAATGCTGAACGAGGGAGCCACATTTATAGATATTGGCGCATACTCTACCCGGCCAAATGCTGTTGATATTTCGATAGACGAAGAGTTGCTGAGATTGATTCCAATTGTTGAATCTATTTCCAATCAATTTCCCAATGCGTGGCTTTCTATAGATACATTTAGAAGCGAAGTTGCGCAACAAGCTATTGCTGCTGGAGGTTTTTTGATTAATGATGTGTCAAGCGGGGATGACGATTTAAAAATGATGGAAACAATTGGCAAATTAAATGTTCCATATATTATGATGCACAAAAAAGGAACTCCAAAAACCATGCACATCAATCCAACATATAACAATATTGTACTCGAGATTATCCAATATTTCACTTCCAAAATTAAAATTGCAGCAGAATATGGCATTAAAGATATTATCCTAGATCCAGGATTTGGATTTGGCAAAACCTTTAAACATAATTATACGCTCCTCAAACAATTTAGCGACTTCCAATTATTTGAATTGCCAATACTAGCGGGTATTTCACGCAAAAGTATGTTGCAAAAAGCAACGGGAAATAAAGCAGAAGATGCATTAAATGCAACAACTGCTGCAAATGTTATTGCTTTACTAAATGGGGCTACTATTTTAAGAGTACATGATGTAAAAGAAGCGATTGAAAGTATTAACATTGTAACGGCAACTTATGGAAATATTTGAACTATATAACTTCAAATTTACACTCATCAATATCATTGATGTGCTGCTTGTAGCAGGTATTTTTCACCAATTATACCGCTTGCTCAAAGGCAGTTTGGCGTTTAGCATGCTAATTGGATTGCTTACAATCTACTTGTTTTGGATAATGGTAAGATATTTCAATATGCCCTTTCTCGAAACAATGCTGGGTGAAATAACCCGATTTGGATTTTTGGCCATCATCATCATTTTTCAGCAAGAGATAAGAAAATTCTTGCTGCTGTTGGGTAAAATTAGTTTTCTAGCAGAAAATAAATCTGTGTTTCGCTTTTTACCTTGGAATTGGAAAATTGAAAAAAGCTTTCATACCAATTTTGAAGACATTGTTGAAGCTGCAGACTTTTTAGCAGAAACAAAACAAGGAGCAATTATCGTTTTTCCAAAAACATCGGAGATGAAATTTATAGGGTCAAGTGGAGAGGTAATTGATGCTAATATAACTAAGCGATTATTAATTAGTATTTTTAGCAAATCGAGCCCTTTGCATGATGGTGCAGTAATTATTGCAAATAGTAAAATTAAAGCTGCAAATACTGTATTGCCGCTAAGCGAAAACCCCGAAGCTCTCAAAAAATACGGGCTTCGTCACCTTTCTGCATTGGGCATTACAGAGCAAACAGACGCCATTGTATTGGTTGTTTCAGAAGAAAAAGGAACAATAAGCCTTGCAAAAGAAGGCAAGATGATTGAAGGTTTGACAAAGTCTCAATTGATTGACTTTTTAAATAAAGAATTTATCAATGATATGGTAAGCTTGACTAACTAAGGCTTGCCTGCCACAGATGAATTATTTTTATTCATCTCTTCAAAAATTTGCTCAGGTGTTTTTCCTAGGTTTTGTATTGAAAATTTGGCATCCTCTACCAATTCGCTATTGGGATATTTTTCAATAAAGCTGGTGTAGGTAGTTTTTGCTTTGTCATAATCCTGTAGGCTGTTTTCGTAAATGTATCCCTGCAAAAACAATGCTTCTTCTGCTATTTTATGCTTAGGGTACTTTTCAATTACTTGTTCAAAAATACCAATTGCTTTTTCATGATCGGCAGTAACATTGCATCGTTGCCCAGCTTTAAATAAAAATTCAGGAGCCAACTCATCATCAGGATATTTATTTGCAAAATCTAAATAGGCTCCTTTTATTTTTTCAACCTGCTGAGGGCTAAAAATACTGTCGTTTGCTTCCAAGTTTTTAATATCTACCAATGCTTTTTCTTTTGGTGATTGGCAAGCGGCAATGGCCAATAATATGATGGATGCGAATGCAATTTTTTTCATAAATAAATTTTTAAAAGTTAATTGTGTTTGTTCAAAATATTAGTATTGGCTCGTTTGCAATAACACTAATGTACAAGCTTCTAAAGGTTGTATCCCTTCATTTTTCAAGCGTTGCTGCCACTCTGTGTTTTCTGTTCCTGGATTAAAAATTACCCTTTTCGGCTTTAGCATTGAGATGTAATCGTAATACTCAACTTGATTTTGTGGTCCAAGGTATAATGTAACAGTATCAAAATTTGTATCATTCGGCAATTCGTTTAAAATTTGTTTGCCTGCTATATGGCCCTTTTTTATACCAAATGGGACTACCTCGTAATTGTGTTTAAGTAACATTACTGTCGCTTTATAACCATATCTGTCAGCGTTGGGAGAAGCCCCAAGCACCAGTGTCTTTTTGTTTATCATCATTGTGAAGACAAAACTATGATAAAAAAAGTTGTTTTTAAGGCTTAATGTTTATGCACAGCTTTCAAATTTCGGTTATTACCAACTGTTGCTTATTTTCGCCAATCCATTATTTAGAATAAGAGAACAGACCATGAAAATTGCATACAATTGGCTTACTGAAATAATTTCACTCGAAAAATCGCCTCAAGAAATGGCGGTAATGCTTACCGGTACAGGGCTTGAAGTTGAACATGTTGAAAAGTTTCAATCCATAAAAGGTGGGTTGGAAGGAATTGTTGTAGGAGAAGTTAAAACGTGCATAAAACATCAAAATGCAGATAAATTAAGTATAACCACCGTTAATATTGGAGGTGAAACGGATATTCAAATAGTTTGCGGTGCAACAAATGTAGCAGTTGGGCAAAAAGTTTTGGTGGCAACTGTCGGCAGCATATTACATCCTATTGCAGGCGAACCATTCAAAATTAATAAAAGTAAAATAAGAGGTGAAGTGAGCGAAGGCATGATTTGTGCCGAAGATGAACTTGGCCTTGGCAATAGTCACGATGGTATTTTGGTATTACCTCAAGAATACATTGTGGGGAAAAACGCTAGTTCTTACTTTGATATTTATACGGATTACCTTATCGAAATTGGTCTTACTGCAAACAGAGGTGATGCAGCATCGCATTTAGGCGTTGCAAGAGATTTGAAGGCATTAACAGGTGCTACAATCAATCATCCTGCCCTAAATAAATCTTTTTCTTCGATTACATCATCGGAGTCGCCAATTGGAGTTACAATTTTAGATGCTAAGGATTGCCCGCGCTATTCAGGAATTAGTATTTCTGGCATTGACGTAAAAGAATCTCCTCCTTGGTTACAAAATAAGCTACGTGTAATAGGAATATCATCCATTAACAATATTGTGGATGTCACAAACTATGTGTTGCATGCTATTGGGCAGCCATTGCACGCGTTTGATGCTGATTTAATTGCTGGTAAAAAAATCATAGTAAAAAAAGCAGAGGCCGGAACTTATTTTACTACACTTGACAAAACTGATCGAGAACTTACAGGAAACGAACTGATGATTTGTGATATTGAAAAACCGTTAGCTATTGCAGGGGTGTTTGGTGGTTTACATTCAGGTATTACAGCGCTTACCAAAAATATCTTTATCGAGAGCGCTTATTTTAATCCTAGCTCTATTCGTAAAACTGCCAAAATACATGGCTTGAGCACCGATACTTCATTTAGGTATGAAAGAGGAACAGACCCTGAAATAACTATTGACGCATTGAAATATGCTGCAAGTTTAATTTTAGAAATTGCTGGAGGCTCAGTTACATCATCGATTGTTGATGTTTATCCAAAACCAATTAAACCTACAAGCATTCTTTTTTCTATTCAACGATTTTACGATCTTATTGGTCAACAGATTGCAATAAGTATCATTAAACAGATTTTAACACGGCTTGACATAAAAATCACCCAAGAAAATACCGAAATCCTCACGCTTATTGTTCCTGCATATAGATCAGATGTTACACGCGAAGCAGATATTGCAGAAGAGATTTTGCGCATTTATGGTCTTGACAATATACTTATTCCTTCACAGGTAAAATCTTCTATTTCGCTTTCGCCTGATGAAAATAATTTTAACTTAAAAAACAAAATTGCTTCCTATTTAAGCAATTCAGGTTGTAGCGAATTGGTTTGTAATTCATTAACCAAATCAAGCTATTACACCCAAAATGAATTAGCTGCTGCCGTTCAAATGTTAAATCCGCTTAGCAGCGATCTTGATATTTTGAGACTGAACATGGTTTATAGCGGGTTAGAAATGATACAGTATAATAACAACCGAAAACAACCAAATATTAAATGTTATGAATTTGGCAAAACATACTCAATAGCTAACGGAAACTATACTGAAAGTGACCACTTAGCTATTTTTATAACAGGAAACAAACAACCAGAAAGCTGGAATCAGCAAAGTCAATCTGTATCATATTTTACAATTAAAACTTTTACACATCATATTTTTACCTTGTTGGGGGTTTCAGCAAAGTTTCAAATACAATATAATCAAGAAGATAACTGCTTGCAAAGCAATACAATAATTACCAATAATGGAAAAACGCTTGTAAAGTATGGCGAGGTGAGGCCAGATATTACCAAACTATTCGATTTGAACAACCCTGTGTATTTGGCAGATTTTGAATGGAATAATATACTTGAACTTACCCAAATTAAAACCTTAAAGTACAAGCCTATATCTGCTTATCCACAAGTTAGAAGAGACCTTGCGCTGATATTGGACGAAAAAATACTTTACACCGATATTGAACGAATTGCTTTAAAAATAGAACCAAAATTATTACAATTCATTAATGTATTTGATGTTTACCAAGGTGAAATTATACAACAAGGAAAGAAATCGTACGCTCTATCTTTTATACTACAAGATGAAGAAAAAACACTAACCGATCAGGAAATAGAAGGGGTAATGAAAAGATTAGTAAGACAATACGAAAAAGAATTGGGTGCTACCCTTAGAACCTAAAAATGAACGAACTTCATCTTACAGCGGCCGAAATAAAAGTAAAAGTCGTCACTCTTTTGCAAAAAGTGACTAGTTTAGAAAATCGTTTTCAAGATCTAAAAATCGAAAATGACATACTCAAAATTGAACTTCAGGAACAAAAAAATACTATCAAAGCATTAAAAGATACCAATAAAATGCTTAGAATTGCTGAAATACTCGAGGAAAAAAATGATACCCGCGAACTCAAAAAAATGATTAGCGCACACATCAAAGACATTGACGAGTGTTTAAGGTTACTCAGTAATAAGTAGTGAAAAGTTGGAAGAACTTTCTATCAAAGTGAATATAGCCGACCGGTTTTACCCCCTTAGTGTAACTGCTGAGCAGGAAGAACAAGTTCGGAAAGCTGCAAAGCTTATCAATGATAAACTGAAACAATACGAAAAACAGTTTTCAGTTAAGGATAAGCAGGATATTCTATCGATGTGCGCCCTAGAATTGGCCACAGACTTGATTAAGCTCCAAGAAAAACCCTTGATAGAAGACAATGGGTTAAGCCAGGAGTTGAAAGACATTCAAAACCTGCTCAAAAAGGTTTCTTTGTAGCTATTTAATACTGAACTTCCGCTCAAATTATTATTCATTTAATCAAACCAAATTAGGTTTATGGAAATTTATTTAGTTGTTATTATCGCCATGATTGCAATAGCTGCTGGGGCAGGACTAATGTTTATGGTTAATCAATCTCTACTCAAAAAAAAATCAGAGGAGATTGTTAAAGAGGCTGAATCTAAAGCTGAGGTAATTAAAAAAGACCGCATGCTCGAAGCCAAAGAAAAGTTTATTCAACTGAAAGTTGAACATGAGAAAGAAGTAATGCAACGCAATCAGCAAATTATTGCCAACGAAAACAAAATCAAACAAAAGGAGCAATCACTTAATCAAAAATTAGAACAAGCTAACCGCAAAGATCAAGACCTTGAACAAATAAGGGCTAGCTTAGAAAAACAACAATCATCCTTATCAGTAAAAAAAGAAGAGGTAGATAAAGCCCATCAAAATCAAGTAAAACAACTGGAAAAAATTGCTGGACTCACTGCTAGCGAGGCAAAATCCCAACTGGTAGATGCCTTAACCGAAGAAGCCAGAACTGAAGCATTGAGTATGGTGAAAGATTTAGTGGACGAAGCTAAATTAACGGCCAATAAAGAAGCTAAAAAAATAATTTTAAGCTCTATTCAACGATCAGCCGCTGAGCATGCCATCGAAAACTCAGTCTCTGTATTTAATATAGACAATGATGAAATGAAAGGACGCATTATTGGTAGGGAAGGAAGAAACATAAGGGCATTAGAAGCCGCAACTGGAGTAGAAATAATTGTAGATGATACGCCAGAAGCAATTATTCTTTCATGCTTTGATCCAATCCGAAGAGAAATTGCACGACTATCATTACACCGCCTAGTGCAAGATGGCCGTATACATCCTGCGCGTATTGAAGAAGTAGTTACTAAAACTAAAAAACAATTAGAGGAAGAGGTTGTAGAAATTGGCGAACGTACCTGTATTGATTTAGGAGTTCATGGGTTGCATCCAGAACTTATTCGCATGGTAGGCCGCATGCGTTACCGTTCTAGTTATGGGCAAAATTTATTGCAACACTCACGCGAAGTAGCAAATTTATGTGCTACAATGGCAGCCGAATTAGGATTAAATGTAAAATTAGCAAAACGTGCTGGACTGCTGCATGATATTGGTAAAGTGCCAGATGACGATCCAGAAACTCCACATGCTCTACTGGGAATGAAACTTGCCGAAAAATACAAAGAAAATTGGGAAGTAATTAATGCAATAGGTGCCCACCATGATGAGGTAGAAATGACGTCTATTTTATCACCAATCATACAAGCTTGTGATGCTATTTCTGGCTCGCGCCCTGGCGCGCGAAGGGAAGATACTGAAAACTATATGAAACGCCTAAAAGACCTTGAAGGAATGGCACTCAGTTATGGCGGTGTGGAAAAAGCATACGCAATACAAGCAGGTAGAGAATTGCGGGTAATTGTTGAAGCAGAAAAAGTAACAGATGACCAAGCAGATATTTTATCAATAGATTTATCACAACGCATCCAAAAAGAAATGACTTATCCTGGCCAAATAAAAATTACCGTTATTAGGGAAAAACGATCTGTAAACTTTGCCAAATAGTTATCTTGGTACTATTTAAACTATAGGCTTACTTTTCGGCATTCTTGTTTTGCAATATCTTGGTCATTTTTGTAATGGCTATTTTGCCAATAGTGAAATATTGAATAAAATACTATATTTGATTGGCAATGAAGTTTAAAGTTTTTCTAATACTCAGTTTTCTTTCGGTATTTCAATATGCCAAAGCCACGCATATAGTAGGCGGTGCTTTTTCATTGCAAAAAAACGGGGGCAATAATTACGAACTTACACTTAAAGTATTGCGTGATTGTAAAAATGGGCAAGCCGATTTTGATACTCCTGCTGTTGTAGGCATTTTTGACAAAACAACCCATGCATTAAAACAAACCATCAATCTTACCCTTATTTCAAAATCAGTACTTGACTATGCTGGCGAAAATTGCGACAATCCTTTACCAGGGGAATGCACAGAAATGGGTATTTACAAAAGAAGTATTGTGCTTTCTCCTTTAGTCTTTGACAATATGTCTGGCTACTATTTTTCTTACCAGCGGTGTTGCAGAAATGGAATAATTTCCAACATTGCTAGACCCGGAGAAGCAGGGATAGCAATTTATATGGAGATTCCATCACCAAAACATATTATTAATTCTACCCCAAAATTTGACGCAAATCCAAATACTTTTTTATGTGTGGGAAATGAAACCAAGTATAATTTTAATTTCAAAGATGTAGATGGTGATGAGTTGGTTTACTCTTTGGTGTCTCCTTTGAACGGAAACTTAGACCGCAATAACCCAATAAGTAGCACACCATCTGAAGGCCCATACCCTGAAATTATTTGGGGTAATGGTTTTAATAACAGCAATCAAATTAAAGGTAATCCATCACTAACAATTAACCCTACATCAGGTGAAATAACTGTTACTCCAATAAGTACTGGCATTTATGTTGCCTCGGTAAAAGTAGAGGAATTTAGGAGTGGTATTAAAATTGGAGAAGTACGATTAGAACTCCAATTTAATGTTATTACTTGCCCCCAACCGCTTCCTCGATTGGTATTTAAAAGTGAGGCAGGAACAATTATTAGCAATGAATTCACTATAAATATCCCTGAAAAACTTTGCTTTTTGATAGAAGTTACCGACCCAACAGATTCGCTTTTTATGGCTATTGAGTTATTATCTAACGATTCCGCCAAATTTTTTGTTCCAGAATATAATCGCAAATCAATTGGAGCAAAAAACAATACGCAAAAATTTTGTTGGAATACAGATTGTGTTCATTCAAATCTCGGTACCCAACGTTTTAGGGTAGAGGTAGCTGATAATGGCTGTCCAACTCCAAATAGGGTGAGTGCGCAATTCAACATCAAATTGGTACCTATACCAAGTATCAATCAAACAGACATTCTGTGTATGACTTTGATTGATAATAAGCAAACAACCATTTACTGGGGAGATTCAACTCCTAACAGTCCATATTTTGATAAATATATCATTTATAGAAGCACCGGTTCAGATTTTCTTCCAATAGATTCAATCACAAATAAAAACTTAAGTGAATATACTGATAATAATACTCCAAACTACGCCTTCATAAATTAT
>Ga0105045_10004219_pt1 | contig 12455 bp, 12 predicted proteins | sample MAT02_FD_78089 | JGI IMG/M metagenome (GOLD analysis project Ga0105045, IMG submission 78089) | Freshwater microbial communities from Lake Fryxell liftoff mats and glacier meltwater in Antarctica - MAT-02 (megahit assembly) | ecosystem: Environmental > Aquatic > Freshwater > Ice > Liftoff... | reverse complement strand
AGCGCCTCGGGATCGGCGGTGAGCAAGGGACCGTTGGGGGCCGCGGCCGCGTTGTAGATCGCGACGCCGATCTCGAGCATCGCGGTCGCGCGTCCGAGCTGGGCGATGGCATCGGCGGCGCCGAGATCCACGGCGACGACCCGCACCTGCACGCCCCATCTCGCGCGGAGCCCGGCGGCCAGCTCCTCGAGGGGTTGGGCCCTGCGCGCGACGAGGACGAGATCGAGCCCGCGCTCGGCGAGGGCCGCGGCGAACGCGGCACCGAGACCCTCCGACGCCCCGGCGACGAGGCCCCACGCACCGAAGCGGGTCGCGAATGCATCGGTCATCGCTGCGTGGTCCTCCGACCGCCGGCAGCCGTCGTCAGCCCGGGCGACCGGACACACGAGCCACGTGATGCGCACCCCCTCGCGGCCCGACCGGGCCGCAGCGTGGCTATCATGAGACTCCGAACTGGCAGTACCGACCGTCCCAGAAGCACTGGTCCTGTTCGTTGCAGATGTTGCTGGTCTCGATCCCGGCGCAGTCGACCACGCACTCGCCACCGCCGGGATTCCACGCGCACCCCTCGCCGTCCTCGCACGCCGCCATGTCGGCGTACATCGGGCAGTCGTCGGGTTGCACCGCATCGGGGCCGTCACCGGGACACGCAGACAGCACGCCGAGGGCAGTCGCGGCGAGCATGCGGGGAATCGTCAGGCGCCGAACCATCGTCGGCGACCCTAGCACGGGGCCGGCGCCCGAACGCCGCGCGCGGCCGGTTCGCACGGCGCGGGACGGCGGTATCCTCCCCCCGTGCAGACGCGACAACTCGCGCCGCGGCAGGCCGCCCCTGCTGCACGCACCCGCTTCGCCCAGGTGCTCGCGCGGCTGTGGTTCCGCTCGTTGCAGGTCCGCGGAGAATCGGCGCACGGCGGCGCGACGCTGTGGGTGCTCAACCACCCCGGCGGTCTGCTCGACGCCCTGGTGGCGGCAAGCGGGCTCGAGGACGCCCCGCGTTTCCTCGGCAAGGCCACGCTGTGGAAGGTGCCGATCCTGCGGCCGCTGCTGGCGGTGTTCGACGCGATCCCCGTGCACCGCCGCACCGACGGCGACGTGGGTCCCGACGCCACAGCCCGCACCTTCGCCGCGGTCCATGCCGTGTTCGCCGCCGGCGGATCGGTGGCGATCTTTCCCGAGGGCATCAGCCACGGTTTTCGCGACCTCGCGCCGCTCAAGACCGGCGCGGCGCGGATGCTGCTGTCGTCACCGTGCCCCGTGCGCGTGGTGCCGGCGGGCCTGATCTACGGCGAGCGCGAGCGCTTCCGGCACAGCGTGTTGCTGCGCGTGGGCGAGCCGATCGACTTCGACGATCTCCGCGCCGAGGGCCCCACGCCCGCCGCAGTCGCGACCCTCACCGCGCGCATCCGTGCGGCGCTGCTGCCCCTGACACTGCACGGCCCCGACGACGACGCGCAGCGGATGGCCGAGCAGCTGGCATGGCTGCTCGCCGAGGGCCCGCGGCCGCGCGAGCCGCTCGAGGGCGTGCACGCGCGGGTGCAGATCCTGGCCAGCCGCCTGCGCAGCGCCGACGCGTCGCTGCGCGCCGACATCGAAGCCCGCATCGAGACCGCCACGCGCGCCCTGGCTGCGGCCGGCCTACGCCCCGACCAGCTCGGATTCCACTACTCGACCGAGGTCGTGGTGCGGTGGCTGCCGGGATTCCTGGGCCGCCTCGCACTGGCGCCGCTACTGCTGCCCGTGGGCCTGTGGTTCTGGCCGGCGTATCGCATCACCGGCGTCGTGATCGACCGGATCGCCCTCGACATCGACGTGCAGGGTACCTACAAATTCCTGCTCGGCCTGGTGCTGCTGCCGGCGTGGCTTGCAGCGACGCTCGTGCTCGCCGCCGTCGTCGCCGGCGGGTGGGGAGTGCTCGCGGCCGGCCTCGCGGGCCTGCTCGCCTTCGTGGTGCTGCCGTTGGCCGAGCGCACCGGCGAGGACCTGCAGGCGATCCGCGGCTTTCTCCGCAGCCGTGATCCGCAGCTCGCGGCGTTCGTCGCCGAGCGCGAGGCGTTGCTCACCGCGTTCCCCGAACTCCGCACACCGACGGCGTGAGCCCGCGGCCGCGCATCACCTTGTCGCGGTCAGAACACGCTGCGGATCGGCAAGCCAGGCGTCGATCTCCGCCACGGCGCCGGACTGCGGTCCGTTCGCCGCGGCGTAGGCATCGCGCGCGCCGCGGGCGAGTTCCACCGCGGCTGCCCGATCGAGATCGGCCCGCCATCGCGCGCGCGCCAACGGCCAGGCGACGTCGGCCTGCGCGACCGGATCGGGCAGCGTCGCCAACAGCCGGTGGGCGCGCTCGAGGTGCCGCACGCCGGCCGCAGCGTCACCGTCGTCCATCGACGCGACGCCCAGGGCGATGAGGACGTACGCGACTTCGGGATGATCGGCGCCCTGGGCCTGCTCGCGGATCTGCAAGGCGCGGCGCAGCGGCGGCAGGGCGTCTTGCGGGCGACCGTCGCGGATCGCCAGATCCCCGAGGCCGAGCAACGCGTAGGCGAGATCGGGGTGATCGGGCCCGTGCGCCCCCTCGATGACCTCGACCGCCGCCTGCAGGTGCCCCTGCGCCTCGTCCATCGCGCCGCGGGACACGGCGACGTTGCCCAGGGCGGTGAGCGTGTACGACAGATCGGGATGGGCAGGGCCCAGCGCCTCGCGCTTGATCGTCAAGGCGCGCCCCAGCATCGGCGCCGCCTCGCCGAACGCCCCCGACCTGGCGAGCATCGATCCGAGGTTGTGCAGCTCGCGACCGACCTCGGGGTGCCCGGGCGACTGCACACGCTCGCGGATCGCCACCGCGCGCCGCAGGCTGCGGATGGCGAGCTCGGACTCGCCGAGCATGCCCACGATGCTACCGAAGTTGGCGAGGGCACCCGCGAGATCGGCGTCCTCCGTGTGCTCGCCCGTATCGCGCAGCGCGATGCTGCGTTCGATGTGTCGTCGCGCCGCGACATAGTCGCCCGCCGCCGCCTCGACGCGGAACCGGGCGCTCTCGACGATGGCCTCCGCCCGCGGCCCATACGCGCCGCGGACCCAGTGCGCGTGGGCGAGATCGCAGGCGGCGCGCGCCTCGGACAGCCGCGTGGGCAGCTCGGCCAGCGCGCCCGCCCGCGCCGTCGCCGACGACCACGCGACGCGATCGTGGCGGCCCTCGACGGCGGCGAGATAGGCAGCGCCGAGCTCGTCGGCCGCGGCGACGGCATCCCCGTCGTCGAACGCGATCGTGCCGGCGATCTCGTGAAATTCCGCCGTGAGCGGCGCCCAGCCGAGGGCCTCGACGTCAGGCTTGACGGGCACCAGAGCAGCCTTGGCCTCGGCGTAGCGGCCGGCTTGCTCGAGCGCGCCGGCGTGCGCGACGACCTCGCGCAGCCGCGCGGCCTCGTCGCGCGCAGCCGGATCCTCGGGGCGGACGGCGGCGTCGCGCAGGGCCTCGACATCGGCGCACTGCTCGGGCTCGGGCAACGCACCGGTCGAGCGCACCGCCCGATCGAGCACGCCGGCATCGGCTGACTCGAGCACCTCGGCGAGCGCACCCAGGGCGACGCGCCCCCGATCGAGGCACGCGATGCGCAGATCGAGCGCGTCGGCCGACGCTTCGCGTCGTACGTGTGTCGCCTCGCACGCGTCGCGCCGGGCCGCGACGAACCGCTCGGCCCATGCGCCGACGTTGGCGTCGACCCGCGTCCACGTGTCCTCGGCGTAGCTGCGACCGGTCGCGCGCAAGGCCGCGGCCACCCGCTCGCGCCGCGCCGCGTCCCACACGCCATCGAGGGCTGCGGCCGTCATCGCACAGGGATCTTCGGCCTCGCCCCGGCCCAGCCTCGTGCCCACCATCACGCTCGTGCCCACCGCCACAGTCGCTGCGGCGGCCAGGAGCGCGCGACGCCGGGCCACCGCCGGATCGTGTTCGAGCGCGCGCAGCAGCGTCGGCATGTCGGCGTGGCGCTCGCGCGGATCGACGCGCAAGCCCTGCAGCAGCAGGCGTTGGATCCACGCCGGCACGCCGCTTCGAGTCGGGGGCGCGACCACGCGCCCTTGCGTGATCGCGAAGCCCAAGGTGGTGAGGTTCTGCGCGACGAACGGGCGGATCCCGTACAGCGCCTCCCATGCCAGCACGCAGAACGCGAACTGATCGGTGCGCGCATCGATGGCGCCCGACGTCCACTGCTCGGGGGCCATGTACGCCGGCGTGCCGAGCCGCGCGCCCGTCCTCGTCATGCGCTCGCCCAGGGAATCCGACGCGGTCTCGTCGTCACCCGGCCGGAGCAGGCCCAAGGCGTGCTCGGCGATGGGCCCATGCGCCTCGGCGGCCGCCGCATCGGGCTCCGACGCGCCGGCATCGGCAGCCCCGGGGTTCGGCGGACCTGCATCCGCGTCCACGACCGGGGACTCGGGCCCGTCGGCCGCGCGCGCGAGACCGAAGTCGACCACGCGCACATCGCCAGCGGTCCCCACCAGCACGTTGTCGGGCTTCATGTCGCGGTGCACGATGCCGACGCCGTGCGCCGCGGCGAGGCCCCGTCCCGCATCGCACACGACCGCCAGCACGTCGCGCCACGGCCGATCGCGGTCCGCAGCGAGCCACTCGCGCAGCGTCTGCCCTTCGGCGAACTCCATCGCGACCCACACCGCGCCGCCGCGGGTGCCGACGTCGTAGATCTGCACGACGTTGGGGTGGGACAGCCGCGCGAGCGCCTGGGCCTCGCGCACCAACCGGCCGCGGGCGACCTCGTCGTCACCGCCCGGATGCAGCAGCTTGATCGCCAACTTGCGCGACAGCTCCGGATCGAACGCGGCATACACCACGCCCATCGCACCCTGCCCGACGCGCTCGATCACGAGGTAGCGACCGATGCGGCGCGGCTCCTCGGGATCGGCGCGACCGTCGGTGTCGCCGAGCGTCTCGGGGTGCCGCACGATCCGCAGGATGCCAAGCCTCCGGCCGACTGCGCCGCACCGCGCTACAGAGCCTCCCACAGCGCGGTGCGTTGCGTCGCCGCGCCCGACCACGGCGGTCCCTGGAGGCGTCGCCGGCCTCACCGGCCCTACGTCACGGCCCGCCTCTGGCGTCCGGGCGCACCGCGACGATCCGGGCGCACCACGACGATCCGGGCGCCACCCGCGAGGCATCGCGCGGGCGCCGAGCTCGAGGCGCGACCGCCCGGTGACCGCCGCGGCTCGGATCCGATCGTCACCACGGCCTTGGCCGTGTCGAAGGGACACGTCCGAGCGCCCGGCGACGGGACTGCTATGTTGCGCGCATGGATGTGCGACCGCTCGCGGTGTTCACCGCCCTGATCACGGCGTGCGGGGACAAGGGGACGGTGCATGCGCGCGACGCCGTGCCCACCGCCCTCGAGCCCACGGTCCTCGTCGCCGAGGCCGCCATGGACGCGCTGCAGCAGCGACTCGCCGCGCGCTTGCAAGGGGCTGTCGCCGAGGGCGGGACCCAGGCGGCGGTGAGCGTGTGTCACGACGAGGCCCCTGTGATCGCGAAGGCCGTCGCCGACGAGCACGCCGTGGCCCTCGGCCGCACCAGCCACAAGCTCCGCAGCCCCGACAACGCGCCCCGACCGTGGCTCGAGCCCTTCGTCGATCGGGCGATGACCGAGCCGCTGGCCGGGCCGATGGTCGTGGACCTCGGCGATCGCGTCGGGGTCGTGCGCCCGTTGTTCGTGCTCGGCCCGTGCCTGCAGTGCCACGGCGACAGCAGCCACGTGGCCTCCGACGTCGCCGCCGCGATCGCGCGGACGTATCCAGAGGATCGGGCCATCGGGTTCGCCGAGGGTGAGCTGCGCGGATTCCTGTGGGCCGAGGCGCCGCGGCCCAGCGCCGGCGGTTGACGCCGCGTGACCGCGGACGAGGTGCGCGCGCCATGCCGCGCCGCGACCGTGTGGGGCTACGGACAGCTCGAGCCCTGCGGCCCGCAGAATCCATCGCAGATGCAGAGGTTCGCGCCCTCGCGAGTCAACCCGCCGATGCAGCCGCCGAACTGACCCCAAGCGCACGACGCGGTGCAGGTCCGGGTCTGGGTGCCGCCGCCACATTGGGCACAGTTGTTGTTGGTGTCCATGGCGCCCGGCGAGCAGACGCCCTGGCCGCTGCACGCCCCCCATGCGCCCCACCCACAGCTGCCGGTGCACACGCGGGTGCGCGAGCCACAGTCCCCGCACGGCTCGACCTCGGCCGCCCCAGGCACGCACGCGCCTTGGCCGACGCACGCGCCCCACGATCCCCACCCGCACGCGGCGTTGCAGGTACGCGAGCGCGATCCACAGCTGCCGCACGCCTCGTTCTGCACCTCACCCTCGGAGCACGCGCCCTGCCCCGAGCACATGCCCCACCCACCCCACTGGCAGCTGGCGCCGCACTGACGCGTGCGCGTGCCGCAGTCGCCACATGCCTCGTTCTGCGACTGGCCGGTCTGGCACGAGCCCTCACCGGCGCACGCGCTCCACGAACCCCACAGGCAGGTGTCGCTGCAGTTGCGGCTGCGGGTGCCGCACTGGCCGCACGCCTCCATCTCGGCGTTGCCCGCGGTGCAGACCGCGGCATCGCCACAGCCGGTGCCGGTGCACTGCGCCGTGTCGAACATGCAGGCCGCCGCGCACGTCAGCGCGCCGCCGTCGAAGCCGAGCGAGACACAGCTCTGGCCGTCGAGATCCAGCTGATCGCAGGCCTCGTCACCCTCGCGGGCCCCGTTGCCGCACGTGCCACAACCCCCGGCGTCGAGGCTGCAGTCGGACGCGCAGGCGAGCACGCCGGCGGTGAAACCTTCGCTGGCACAGCTCGCGCCCCGCAGATCGAGGCCATCGCACGCCTCGAGCCCGCTCGCCGTGCCGTCGCCACAGTTCGAGCACCCGATGGTGTCGAAGCTGCAGTCCGCCGCGCACGCCAGGGCACCGGAGTCGAACTCGAGCGACTGACAGCTCTGCCCGCCGAGGTCCACGCCATCGCACGCCTCGATGCCCGCGCGCACGCCGTCGCCGCACGCGGTGCACCCAGACGTGTCGAAGATGCAGCCCGGCAGGCACGACAGCGCGCCCTCCTCGAAGCCCACCGACGCACAGCTCGCGCCGCCGAGTTCGCTGCCGTCGCACCCCTCGGGCGGCGTGATCGCCCCGTCGCCACAGCGCTCGCACGCCGAATACTCGACGCGGCAGTCCGCGGTGCAGCCCAGCGCCTCGTTGGGTGTGCCGAGGCCGACCTCGGCGCAGGTGGACGGCGGCCCGATGTCGGCGCCGTCGCACTCCTCGTCGTCGTCGCGTACGCCGTCGCCGCAGCGGTTGCATCGGCTCGTGTCGAGCGTGCAGTCGGACGCGCACCGCAGCATCCCGCCGATGAATCCCTCGCTCGTGCAGTCCAGCCCGCCGAGATCTGCGCCGTCGCACGCCTCGTCGCCAGCGCGGAGTCCATCGCCGCACTGCGCCGCTGGACCCTCCTCGGTGTCGTTGGTGCCACCCGCGTCGGTGCTGCCCCCTTCGCCGCCACCGCTCCCGTCCGATCCCGAGGGTGGCAGGCACAGGCCCGCCAGCCGGCTCGGCGCCAGATCGCCGTATCTGCGTCCCGAGGCACAGCTGGCGTCCGGAAAGCTGCAGTGCCCGGACAGCTCGCACTGCCCCGCCACCCCGGCGGCCACGCACGCGCTGTCATCGGCACACTCGAACACCGCAGGCTGAGCGCACGCCGCGAACAGCAAGGCGAACCACGGCACCTGTCGCGACAGACGCCCCCACGCACCGGTCGACCAGCCTCGCATTGCGCCCATCATCGCACGGGTACGGGGCTTCCCCAACCTGGGATCGGTCGGAGGTCGGTGGGTGTGGGTTCGCGGGTGAGTCGCCGCGGTGGACGAGTAGGCGCTCGGACCGCGCGCCGGGTGCCGACGCCCTCGGCCATCCGCACGACTGATGTGTGGCGATGTCCCTACGCAGGACCATCCGCGGGCGGGGCCGCGCTACGGTGCCACGATGCGGCGTGGCATCGGAGGTGCGGTGTGGGTGGGTCTGCTTCTTCTCGCAGGGTGTGGCATCGACACCGTGGCGACCGCGGAGCTCGAGCCCGTATGCGGCGAGGACGGTGCGTTCTGGCTGCTCGCGCTGGGCGAGGACGAGGTGCCCGACACACTCCCGCGTCGGGTGATGCGGCGGAGACCGTAGACCGCGATGCCTCCGCTTTCCCTTCGGCGCCGCCGAGTTCTCGCGTCAGGCCTCGCGGTACTCCTGACCGGCTGCCGCTCGGTGCGACCGAGCCGTATCCTAGTTCTTGGTGGCACGGGATGGGTCGGCCCTCACATCGTTCGCGCGCTCGTTGGTCGCGGACACGTGGTGACGTTGTTCAACCGCGGGCAAACCGATCCATCGGCTTTCCCCGAGTTGGAGCAGCTTCGCGGCGACCGCAACGGCGACCTCGCGGCGCTGAGAGGGCACTCGTGGGAGACGGTCGTCGACGTTTCGGGAACCCAGCCGGACTGGGTTCGGCGAAGCGCGCGCTTGCTCTCGAGCATCGTAGACCGATATCTCGTCGTGTCGAGCACGGCGGTGTACGAGACGTTCGCCAACCTCCCGGCGGACGAATCGCTACGACTGCGAGACGGGCAGGGCGACGGTTATGGGGCTCGAAAGGCGGGTTGTGAGGCGGAGGCTGAAGCTGCCCTCCCTGGCCGGGTGTGCCTGCCGCGGCCCGTCTATGCGGTCGGCCCGGGCGATCCCGACAGCCGCCTCGATGCGTGGTTGAGCCCGGTCTCGAGTTCGCAGACGCTGCGGCTGCCGAGCGCACCCGAGGATGTGGTGCTGTTCGTTGACGTGCGCGATCTCGCCGCTTTCGTCGTGGTTCTGCTCGAGGCCCGCGAAACCGGCCCCTTCAATGTCGCGAATCGAGTGGCGGCGCGCCAGCTCGTCGCCGCTTGCGCGTCGGTCACCGGTGTCGATCCCGAGGTCGAGTGGCGCGCATCGGCGGAGCCACCACCGATGCTCCATCGCCCCGAAGGCAGCCTGCGTCACTGGGGCGCGTTGGATACCCGGCGCGCTGCCGCCCGCGGCTTCGCCGTCCGGCCGCTCGCCGAGACGCTCACGGATGCTTGGTCATCCTCCCTGGAAGGGGAGCGCGCCGAAGTCGGCGACTGACGCGGGAACGTTGAAGCCGGCCCACCTCGTGCGCGCCGGCTCGGGCCGCGTTGCTGCCCTCCATTTGTCCTGGGTTCGCCCGCCGTCGAGCGTTCTCCTCCACGACGTCAGTCAGCCATTGACGTAGTCAGCCATTGACGTAGTCAGCCATTGGCGTACACTCCGTCGGTGAGGCTGTCGTGGGATGAGGCCAAGAACCTCGCCAACCAGACCAAGCACGGCGTCTCCTTCGAGGAGGCCAGCCGAGGCCAGCCGCCTCTTCGAGTCGGGCGTCGACTACCTCGAGATCTTCGGCGAGGACCACTCCGACGACGAGTAGCGATTCATCGCGACCGGTCCGATCGAGCGGGGAGTGGTGCTCGTCGTCTCGACGGGGATCGGCGAGGACACCATGCGCCTCATCAGCGCACGGTGGGCGACCAAGCGCGAGCGCGCTGCCTACGAAGCCTTCGCCAAGGAGATCCGATGACCGACATCCCTGAGCTCACCGAGGAACAGCTGGCGCGCGCGATCCCGGCGCGAGTGCGGCGACGCTTGATCGCTGGCAAGTTCGAAACGGGCGAGGATGTAGCAGCGCTTCGTGCTTAATTAAGCACGCGAACCCATCGACCGCACCGGTCACTTGCGTCGACGACAGCCTTGGAAACTCCGTTCTCTCGTGTGGCCAGTCGTGGCCGCGGCAACCTTGTTCTTCTCGCTCGCCGAACTGATCGAGGCCACCCCGCAGATCGTCGAAAACCTCGAGCGCTACGATCACCTCGCCCCACCGAAGGGCCGCCCCACTCAGCTCTTCACCTACCGCCCTGCCCTGGGCTCCGGCCCGACCGTCCAACGGATGACCGTTCAGCTACGAATGATAGAAGTGGAGCGTAGCGGAGCTCCTATCATTCGTCAGCTGCAACGGCGGGTTGGGCAGCTCTCTTGAGGTGCCACGACCAACCTCGGAACGTTTCCGCCTCAGCGCGGCAGCGAAGCGGATCAGCAGCCGGATGGCAAGGCCGCGATGCCGCCGAAACTCGAGGCGACTCGGTAACGCGGCCGGCCGTCCTCACAGACCTCGACGAGCCCAAGAGCGCGCAGCTCCTCGGGGTCGTGGCTTCGCACCATGCGATCCTCGGATGCAAACTGCGGCCATGCGACGAGGTACCGCGAGGTCGCAAAGTCTCGGGCCCCGCTCCAGAGTGACGCGCACGCAACGTCTCGGTCGACGAGGTTCACCCACCACGACCCAGTCGCAGACGCACGCGAGACCGCCGCATCACAAATTTCAACCTCAAAAGCGTCGTCCTGCCCCGACGGCGCGTTGATAGTCACCGGCGTGACGAGATTGCGCAGGTCTGGATCTTCCTTCCAATCGTCGTACGCGCGACGGGACGCGGGGCAACCCCCACGAACAAAGAGCAAGGGGCCGATGGACCGAACCGTGTCGAACAAAGAGACTTCGCCTCGCGCAACCAAGACTGTCGGCGCACGAACACCGATGAAACCCGCGATAATCGCGATAAAACCGGCCATGCCCCAAAGAAGGCTGCCGCGCGGATCTGATTCGGAGTTCTTCCCTACAAGCACCGGTCTACATCCCCCCGGCCAGCTTCTCAGCACGCTCTCTAAGGTAGGCTACCAACTGCTGTTGGCTCTGAAATTGATAGGCGAGCGCAGGATCGCTCGTCTCGTGCGCGCCGAGTTTCTCTCTGGCCGCAACAAGATCGAGTTCAAGCGCGGCGATGACCTCCTCGATGTGTTCGGCGTTCCTCCACGCCTTGGGCAGCGGCCGTGCACGAATCGGCTGACTGAATGCCGTGCTCTCGGCGTCAGGTGGAAGCGTCACACGTTGTCCAAGTCGCGCTTTCGAGGCGCAGGCGGCAAACTCGGCGCAAGAGGGGGATAGTTCGACCGCCTCTGCTGATCGAAAGCGAGTGTAAACGATCGCGTGCTCGTCGGCACCTACGACCAGATCAAGGTCGAAAATGCACGACTCGGCCTCCGCTAAATCCGCCGCATCGCGGCAATCATCGTAGAGGTCATAGTTGTGCATGTCGTGCAGTTCGAGCTGCGTCAGGATCCAGGGAAGGCCGCGCTCAACGTGCAACTGGTCCGACTTTGCCGGGGTGTTGGCGAGATTTCGCCAGCGGTCCGTACCCGCTTTACTCTCGGACCACTCGCTCCGTGTATTTGCTGGATCATAGTCACGCGCAGCTACCCCCGCCATCTGAGCACGCCGGTTGTCCGACTCGCCTGCATCCGGGACCTGGTCCGCGTGCTCAGGCGACGTCGCGCTGAACCAGCGCACGACCCGTTCGCCGGCGAGGAGTAGCAGAATTCCTCCGACAACGCCACCCACCACGAAACCGCGATGCCGTCCGGTCACGCCACTACTCCTCGTCCGCGAAGTCCTGTCTGAGCCCTGTTAGCCCGCATCGCGCTCACCAACCGAACACGTCTGTGGCCGTCGCAGGGATCCAGCCCTGGTTGATGGCGACCGTGAGACCTGCTCCGCAAGTACAGTTCGTTCCTGCCGGATTCTCGAAACAGTCCGAAATTGTGATGTTCTGCTGGCAGTCGGCCGCGGATTGCAGCGACGCGAGCTGAGCCGACGTAAGCGTCAGCGAGCTCACCGTCCCGTTACGGTGTCGCACCTGGACGGTCGTGGAAGCCCAGGCGATCGACGCACCTGCGGCGACCGTCATGAACCCGGTGAGGGCGGCGGCCACAAACTTCGAGAGTCTCGTCTTGTTTCGTTTCCTGTTCACGACCATCTTTTTTCTCCTTGTGATGTTGCTGTGACTACTGCAAACGACCTTGAAGTGCCGAAATCGAGCTGTCTTGCGGCAGCACTATACCCGCGCCTGAGGCCGTTCTTGGCTTGGCAGGTGTGATAGCCTGCCGCAACTGAGGTGTCAAGGGCGGAGAACAGTCGCTGCCGTGCTTAAGCGTTTTGAAGTGCGAGCCGGCGGAGGGCGGGCGAGCCGCGGTGGCTGTTGGGAGCCGTCGACTTAAGCGGGCCTACGGTTCAGCGGAGAGAGTCGGCGTCGAGCGAGGGCGACGAGGTTTGCTGGTGCGGTGTGTGTGTCGTGGGAAGGCGAGTGCGTGGTGGACGCAGGGCCCACGCCTGGACGTGGGCGCGCGAGGGCCCCAACCGGCGCGAGCGGCCCTGCGGCGTGATCACGGAACGAAGAGAAACTGTTGGTCCGGAGTCGGCAGCCGAGGTGGAGGCCTGGCGCCGTGGAGCAGCGTGGCGATCTCGTCGACGTCGGTGACGGCGCGAACGACCCGCATGGGACCGTT
>Ga0105045_10004216_pt1 | contig 12463 bp, 14 predicted proteins | sample MAT02_FD_78089 | JGI IMG/M metagenome (GOLD analysis project Ga0105045, IMG submission 78089) | Freshwater microbial communities from Lake Fryxell liftoff mats and glacier meltwater in Antarctica - MAT-02 (megahit assembly) | ecosystem: Environmental > Aquatic > Freshwater > Ice > Liftoff... | reverse complement strand
CCAGCGCATTGTTAATAACACAACGACGCATTGATTTGTGAATGCTCAATAATCAATCCTGAAATATTCACCCTATACAATTCACAGTTACAATTAACTTAACATAAGGTACCATTAATACAAATATGCAGAAGCTAGAGGAACAGGTAGATTATTATTACAACGAGGACGGATTTGTGGTACTTACAGAAAAATACCATCTTGATAAAGGCAGTTGCTGTGGCAATGGGTGCAAACATTGTCCCTATCAATATGTAAATGTGCCCGAGCCTAAACGCAGCGAACTGTTGCTAACAGCCCAAAATACAAAAGAGGTATAAGAACATGGAAAAGAAAAAGCCAGCCGAATATTCTTTTTTTGCGGATGTATTTGATGTAGTGCGACAGATACCAAAAGGAAGGGTCACCTCCTATGGAGCCATCGCCAGCTACCTCGGTACCAAACTTTCAGCACGTATGGTAGGCTGGGCCATGAATGCCGCACATACAGTAAAACCAAAAGTGCCGGCACACCGGGTGGTAAACAGGAATGGAATGCTTTCGGGCAAAGCTCATTTTGCCTCCCCAACCTTAATGGAAGAACTACTTTTAAAAGAGAAAGTTGTGGTAAAAGACGATGTGATTGTTGATTTCAAAACTCATTTCTGGGATCCGGTTGTTGAGCTGACCTTAGAATGAATACCATTCACCAGTAGAAAAACGTAGGAAGTTGCGACCAATTAGAGCTGCTACCCATTTATTAGATACAGGTTTCGAATCATTTTAAATAACGATTTCTCTACCTTTGTTGTCACAATTATTTTACCTATAAATATTTAATCATGCCTGGTTTTGAATTATTTGGAGATGAGGAACGCAAAGAAGTAAATGACGTACTGGAAACCGGCATCCTGATGCGCTATGGTTTCGATGGAGCCCGCAAGGGTATCTGGAAAGCAAAGGAGCTGGAGCAGGCAGTTTGCGAAACTTTTGGTTGTAATCATGCTCATTTGGTTAGCAGCGGTACTGCTGCATTAACTGCTGCATTGAGTGCACTAAAGATAGGATACGGAGATGAAGTGATCATTCCTTCGTTCACTTTTGTGGCAAGTTTTGAAGCCGTAATAAGTGTAGGTGCCATACCTGTTTTAGTAGATGTGGATGATACATTGACACTAAACCCGGCCGCCGTAAGAGATGCAATTACCCCGAAAACAAGGTGCATTATGCCGGTTCACATGTGTGGTAGTATGGCCGATATGGATGAGTTGCTCGCAATCTGTAAAGAACATAACCTGGTACTGATTGAAGATGCCTGCCAAAGTATTGGAGGAACCTACAAAGGTAAAAAGCTGGGCACCATTGGTGACGCAGGTACCTTTAGTTTTGATTTTGTAAAAACAATTACCTGTGCAGAAGGCGGCGTGGTGATGAGCAACCGGGAAGATGTTTATATCGCCAGCGATGGTTACAGCGATCATGGTCATGATCACAAGGGATCCGACCGCGGTGCCGATCTTCATCCTTTTATCGGATACAACTCCCGTATCAGCGAACTGCATGCTGCGGTGGGACTTGCCCAAATAAAAAAGCTGGATACATTTCTATCGATCCAACGTAAAAATAACAAAGCACTCAGAAATGTTTTATCCGCCATCCCCGAAATTTCTTTCAGACGGGTACCCGATGAAGCGGGCGACAGTTGTACTTTTTTGAGTTGGTTTCTCCCAACACCGGAAATTACAAAAGACGTTGTTGCTGCAATGCGTACCCAGGGTATTATGGCCGGGCATTTTCACTGGTTTGATAACAATTGGCATTATATCAGCAAATGGGATCATTTAAAAAATGCAGTTACACTCAATCACCTCCATCCCGATTTAAAGAAGGCAGTGATTCACCAGGCCAACAAAGATTTTTCTGCCAGTGACGCTGTAATGAGCCGGTGTGTTTCTACCCTAATCAGTTTATTGTGGACGGAAGAACAGATAGAGCAAAAAGGCCAGCAAATGGTAACCGTTATAAAAAGAGTACTGGAAGAACATGCGGTGACTTATTAAATTATTTTTTCTTAATTTGATGTTTCCAATACATTCAAATGAGTAATAATAATCGCAGAAACTTCATACAAAGAGCAGGAGCCTTAGTGGCTGCTGCTTTTTTGTATTATACAACCCTCCCGAACCGGCAACCCGATAAGAAGATCGATAACGCCCTGGTTTATCCGGAGACACCGTCGCCACTGATGGGAACTTTTGGTATTTACTTCAGCAAAATCATTTTCTCTTTCACAGGCATTTTCAATTTTACTAACGGCTGAGCTTTCCCCGCACCTTGAGCGTTACAGGGTAATTTTTTACAACTACAAAAATCATCCGTGAGTACCTTTCAGGAAAAATAGCAGCGATGTGCAGTTTATACCAATGTTATCACAACCACAAAAAATATTGGTTTACTAGTAGAAGGGATCACCTGTTTTACAAATTGATCAAGTACAGTGGAAGAACTGATGCTGGGTTACTCGCTTCATCTAATAGTTACAATTGATCGGTGTTTTCCTTCCAGCCGGTCGCAAGCTTCCACACTGCCTAACCTAAAACGGAAAGGTATTTTAGTAGCTTTTTCAAATTTAATCTCCTGTTTGCAAAAAAATCCGAGGTTGGTAACGTAAAAGTCAGGAGCAATCACCTGTTTGATGGAGGGAGGCTGGTGTTGGTTTTTTATAAGCCAGTTGCCATTTGTAGCTTGTGCACCAGGTTTTTGTAGCAATAACATTTTCACTTGCTTTCTTTCGGATGTTTGAGAAAATGCGTTGGCGGCTACAAAAACCATGCAATAAAATATAATTTTACATTTTTTATTCACTATACGTTGTTGAATGTGTGTAAATTTACGGCTTTAGAGAATACTTGGTTTGCGTTGTACGTTGTTATTTTACTTTTCAGCATTTTTTAACATCCTCCTGAACTGTAAAATAAACTGCAAAACAATTCTTTAAACGTTGATCAATACAGTAAAATGACCAACACTGGTACTAAAATAAATTATCCATGCAATCGTCTCCACGGGAGATTAGTTAAAAATATATGGCTTTAAGTCAGGGACTATATCAACGACAGTTACAAAAATTATCTCCCCAGCAAATTCAGTTAATGAAATTGTTGCAGGTGCCTACTGCATTATTAGAAGATCGGATAAAAGAAGAACTGGAAGAAAATCCGGCTTTGGAAACGGGTGAAGAAGAGGATGCGGAAGAATTTGAAAATGACACCACCGAAGAGTTTGAAACCAAGGAAGATGAATTTGACCTGGATGGCAGTTCGGATGAATATGAAAACATCGACATCAGCGATTATGTGCAGGATGGAGATGATGATATTGCTGATTATAAAATGAGGGATGACAATTATCCTGAACAGGATGATAGCAAAGTAATACCGCACAAGGTTGAAACCGGCTTTAATGAAATCATGTTGGAGCAGGTTGGTCAGTTAAACCTGGATGAACATAAAAAGCAGGTAGCAGAACAAATCATCGGAAACCTGGATGATGACGGTTATTTAAGAAGGGATATCAGCGCCATCGTAGACGACCTGGCTTTTCGCCAAAATATACAAACTACCGAAGAAGAGATATCAGAACTGGTGCTGCAAATTCAACAGTTTGATCCACCCGGAGTTTGTGCACGAAATTTACAGGAATGTTTGTTGATACAGTTGGAAAGAAGGCAAAATGACGGAATTTCTGTTCTTATGGCCATTAAAGTATTGGAGAAATATTTTGACGAGTTTACCAAAAAACATTACGAAAAAATACAACGTGGTTTAAATATCACAGACGACCAGTTAAGGGAAATCATCAACCAAATCATTAAACTGAATCCCAAACCGGGTGGCCATATCGGCGAAAGCAGTAAGGGCGAGGGTTATGTGATCCCCGATTTTTTTATCATTAACAACAATGGCAAATTAGAGTTAACGCTCAACAGTAGAAATGCACCTGAGCTGCGTATCAGCGAAGGCTATCGTGACATGCTGAAAGATTATGACCGCGGTACAAAAAAAGATAAAAGACAAAAAGAGGCGGTATTGTTTATCAAACAAAAAATTGACTCAGCCAAATGGTTCATCGATGCCATCAAGCAACGACAACATACTTTGTTAAGTACCATGGAATCCATTATGAATTATCAATACGATTTTTTTATATCCGGCGATGAAACGGAAATGCGACCCATGATTCTGAAAGACATTGCCGAGAAAACCAACCTTGATATCAGCACCGTAAGCCGTGTTGCAAATAGTAAATTTGTACAAACAGAATTTGGTACCTACCGCCTAAAGTTTTTCTTTAGTGAAAGTTTGCAGACCGACAGTGGTGAAGAGGTAAGTACCCGTGAGGTTAAAAAAATCCTGAGCGATTTAATAGAAGCAGAAAGTAAAAAGCATCCGCTAAGCGATGAACGTTTAACCGAATTATTACAGGAAAAAGGATACAATATTGCAAGGAGAACAGTTGCCAAGTATCGGGAACAATTAAATGTTCCGGTAGCAAGATTAAGAAAAGAATTATAATACCTCCCATCCCCTGAAGGGGTGTTAAGAACAGCGTTTATGGATATTACCAACCAGGTTTTAGATAGGTCACCATTGAGTGAACCAACAAGTACCAGCAGCCATTCTTCCGTAACCAGGTTTTTTGCGCATGTATTTTCTTACATTTTTCATCCGCTGTTTATTCCGTTATATGTTACCTGGTTTTTGGCATTTGTACACCCCGGTTACTTTTCAGGCTTTAGTGTGTTGGGAAAAAAGAAACTCTTATTGCTGATTACCATCAATGCCTTTGCATTTCCTGTAATCACGGTTTTATTATTAAAGGCACTTGGCTTTATTGAATCTATTTTCTTAAAAACACAAAAAGACCGCATCATTCCCTACATCGCTTCAGGTACTTTTTTCTTTTGGACACAATACGTACTGAGAGAACAAAACTATGTACCCCGGATTTTGGTAGCCTTTATGTTTGGGGTTTTCATTTCTTCTTCTGCCGCCTTAATTGCCAATATTTATTATAAAATAAGTATGCACGCCATTGGTATGGGCGGATTAATCGGACTATTTCTGGTGATTATGCAACAAAATACGATGTTAATGACCTGGCCTTTATCACTGGTGATTTTACTTGCCGGCCTGGTATGTACTTCCCGGATGATTGTGAGCGACCACCGCCCCAAAGAAATCTATATGGGTTTACTGGTTGGACTGGTTTGTCAGTTTGTTGGGGCCGCCATCAATTTATAATTTTCATTTTCAGATCGCCGGCCCTATAGTAATTTAGTTGAATGGCTGCATTGCGCTGCTTTCACCTTTTATTCTCAACTCCATTATAGCTTTGGGGATGCATAAAAATAAAAGAGACCCCGTCCAATATCGGGGCCTTCCTTCGTTTGTCGTGCCTAACAATTAAGGTAAGCGCAGGATGATAACATCAAATCTGGCTGTTAATAATTTTTGACCTGCTGCAATATGTTTTTGTGGGATGATATAGAAAAAGACAACTACCGTCCTTAATGACATCAATGATTTTTTTATTCAAATCGGTAGGTAATGCAGGGCATCCGTAACTTCGTCCAGCCTCGCCCCTGTTGCTGATAAACTGGTTACTTACATAAGCTGCGCCGTGTATAACAATCGCTCTTTCATAAGCATTATCATTAATACCGCTTTCGCATCCTTTCAATCTTAACGAATAGCCGTTGCCACCATTGTAAGTTCCCATTGTAATATAAAAACCAAGACTGCTCTGGTGCGATTCAGGCAAATTCGAAAACCGGGTTGCATATTCATTTCCGGAATTACGACCATGCGCTACCAGGCTATTGAATAGGATTTGTCCGGTACTGATGTTTATTACAAAAAGTCTTTTTTGGGTAGATGATTTACTGAAGTCAACAATGGAAATGATTGTTTTCTTAGCAATCATATTTGCGTTATTCAGGTAATCAAATCCTTTCATCGCATAGGTAAATGCGTCTTCTGACAAACCTGCACTGCGCAGTTTCCAAAGATTATAACAGTCGTTTTTGGAATAATTTATAGACGCAGCAATTTTACTAACAGCGGTATTCTGAAGTACGATTCCATTAACGGAATTCTCTATGTTTGGACTGTTTTTGCTAGAAGGAGATTTCGTATGACCCATCATCAATAATGCAGCAAGCATTACCAAAGGGTAAGCGATCATTTTAAACATTTTCGGGGATTTCAGTTTAACAATAAGGTAATCGGACTCTATCTATTAATCGTTTAAAATAAAACTTTATTGTAATCGCAATAATTATAATTGATTGCAATTGTATTTAGTTTTTACTTATCTTGATGATCATTCGATCAATATTTAACGATTGCCTACCTGTTAAATAACTAAAAAATCATTTGTTGTTATGCATTTATCTCCAAGAGAGTCTGAAAAATTATTGCTCTTTTTAGCTGGTGAGCTGGCGGAAAAAAGAAAAGCCAGGGGATTAAAACTCAATTATCCGGAAGCTATCGCCCTCATTAGTAGTCATTTGCAGGAAGCTGCCCGGGATGGTAAGTCTGTTGCGGATCTAATGCAATATGGTGCCACCATTTTAAAAAGAGAAGATGTAATGGAAGGCATCCCGGAAATGATTCACGACATTCAGATTGAAGCAACCTTTCCGGATGGTACAAAATTGGTAACGGTGCATGATCCAATCAGGTGAAGCGGCCCCCTCTAGCTCCCCCAAGGGGGAGAACAGGAAAGGAGACTTTTGAAGCAACGTCCCTGGATAAATACGAACCCAAATTCAAAAAGACTAACCATATTAATAATACTGCCTTTCACCCCTTTAGGGTATGGGGGCTCTAATTTTTTAACATGATACCTGGAGAATACATTTTAGCAACTGGAGATATTGCCTGCAATGTGGGCAGAGCAACGGCTCAAATCACTGTAGTTAATACCGGCGACCGGCCTGTGCAGGTTGGATCACATTTTCATTTCTTTGAAGTGAATAAACAAATGATGTTTAGCAGGGAAAGAGCGTTTGGTAGGCGGCTTAATATTGCAGCCGGCACTGCTGTTCGTTTTGAACCGGGAGAAGAAAAAGACGTGGAACTGGTTGCTTTTGGAGGCAATAAAAAAATAACAGGATTCAATAACCTGGTGGATGGGGAACTCAATGATCAAAATAAAGCGCAGGCATTATTAAATGCGGATCAATTAAATTTTAAAAACGAGGTGGCGCCGGTAGAGACGCAATACATTGCGTCTTCACAACCCCAACCCATCGTGGAGCCGCAACGCATTTCGGCTCTACGCATCAACAGAATTAAATACGCCAATATGTATGGCCCAACCACGGGTGATAAAATTCGACTGGGCGACACGGAATTATTGATTGAGATAGAAAAAGATTTTACGGTTTACGGCGATGAAGCAAAATTTGGTGGAGGTAAAACCATCCGGGATGGGATGGCACAATCTGCAACAGCTACCCGAAATGAGGGTGTACTCGATTTTGTTATCACCAGTGCTATGATCATCGATCATTGGGGAATCGTAAAAGCGGATATCGGTATAAAAGATGGAAAAATTGTCGGCATTGGCAAAGCGGGTAACCCCGATACAATGGACGGCATCACGCCCAATATGATCATTGGTGCTTCTACGGAAGTACATGGTGGCGCCGGTATGATAGCAACTGCCGGTGGCATTGATACACATATCCATTTTATTTGCCCGCAACAGATTGATCATGCTTTATTTAGCGGCATCACCACTATGATTGGGGGTGGCACCGGACCAGCGGATGGAACCAATGCGACTACCGTAACGCCTGGTGCATGGAACATTCAAAGAATGCTTGAATCTGCAGAAGCGTTCCCGATGAATCTTGGATTTTATGGCAAAGGAAACTGTGCAAGCCTGGCACCATTGGAAGAGCAAATTGAAGCAGGTGCGCTGGGTCTAAAAATTCATGAAGACTGGGGAGCTACAGCCGCAGTAATTGATGCTTCCCTGCAGATAGCGGATAAATATGACGTACAGGTGGCCATTCACACCGACACCTTAAATGAAGGCGGTTTTTTGGAAGACACGATGGCAGCTATCAATGGCCGCGTAATTCATACATTCCATACAGAAGGTGCCGGTGGCGGACATGCGCCAGATATTATTAAAGCAGCGATGTACTCAAATATTTTGCCTTCCTCTACCAACCCAACAAGGCCATACACAGTGAATACGATTGATGAACATTTGGATATGTTGATGGTTTGTCATCACCTGGATAAAACGGTTCCCGAAGATGTAGCTTTTGCAGACAGCCGCATCCGTCCGGAGACGATTGCAGCCGAAGATATTTTACAAGACATGGGCGTATTTAGTATGATGAGCAGTGATAGCCAGGCGATGGGAAGGGTAGCAGAAGTGATCACCAGAACATGGCAAACAGCACACAAAATGAAAGTACAACGGGGCGCTTTACCGGAAGACGCCGAAAAGGACAATGATAATTTCAGGGCCAAAAGATATATTTCAAAATATACCATTAACCCTGCTATAGCACATGGCATCTCCGATTATGTAGGTTCTTTGGAAACCGGCAAACTGGCCGACATTGTTTTGTGGAAACCGGCGTTGTTTGGAACAAAGCCCGAAATGATTCTGAAAGGCGGTATGATCATCGCAAGCAGAATGGGAGACCCAAATGCTTCTATTCCAACACCACAACCAGTCATTTACCGGCACATGTTTGGTGCTTATGGAAAAGCTTTGTATAAAACCTGTGCAACGTTTGTTTCAAAACTTTCACTGGAAAAAAATGTTGTTCAAAAATATGGCCTTGAGAAAATGGTATTGCCTGTTAAAGATTGTCGCACCATTTCTAAAAAAAGTTTGATTCACAATGATGCAACGCCAAACATAGAGGTAAACCCGGAGAATTATGAAGTAAAAGTGGATGGGGTTCACCTCACCTGCGAACCAATGGCAGAATTGCCTTTGGCGCAACGATATTTTTTATTTTAAATCGCTACCAATGTCTGAACGTACACCACAGAAAGCCGATCAATCATGCTGATAAAAGAGAAAATAGGAAACCTTGATTTTTTTGCGGTCATCAACCGCAGGATCGACTATTTGTTACTGGAATGGTATGAAACCAATAAACGGATTTTGCACAAGAAAACCGTTTCGGGAACGGATGTGATCCTGAAATTTTTAAATGAAAATCAGCAGCTCACCGAAGGCGATGTGATTTATGAGGACGATTTCAATATCATTGTTATAGAAGTAAAAGAATGCGATGTAGTTGTAATCCGCCCAAAAACCATGTTTGAAATGGCGTCCATTTGCTACGAGATTGGCAACAAACACATCCCGCTTTTTTATGACCAGGATGAACTGCTGGTGGCTTTTGAATCGCCGTTATTTAACCTGCTCCATGCGGCTGGTTATGATGTAAGCCAGGCAAAAAGGAAATTGACCAATCCATTAAAAACGACTGTATCGCCACATGGACAACATCCTCAAGGGAGTTTGTTTTCAAAAATCATGAAACTTACCCAACCGCCAAAATAAGCATGACTTTACTTAGCCTGTTGCAATTATCAGATCCTACTTTGCCCATTGGCGGATATGCCCATTCCGCTGGCCTGGAAACTTATGTACAGCAGGGCATTGTTCATAACAGGGCAACAGCAAATGAATTTGTTAGAGAAATGCTTTCCCGAAATTTGCGATATACAGATGCAGCACTTGTTTCAATGTCGTTTGATGCTGCAGCAGCCGATGATTTAGAAACCATTTTACAATTAGACAGGGAATGCACCGCTGTTAAACTGCCCAAAGAAATCCGTCAGGCCAGTCAGAAATTAGGGATGCGGTTGATTAAAGTTTTCCATTCAGTTTGCAATCATCCCTTGGCCGATGCCTATAAAACTGCCATAGAAAAAAAAGAAGCATGCGGGCATTACTGTATTGCATTTGGATTGTTCGCCCTGGCATTGGGTATTACAAAAAAAGATGCCCTGGCGGGATTTTATTACAACGCTGCGGCAGGTATGGTCACCAATAGTGTTAAGCTGATTCCCTTGGGCCAGCAGGACGGACAGGAAATTTTGTTTTCATTGCAGCCATTAATCAATGAGCTGGTAGAAAAAACAATGGCCCCTGATAAAGAGTTGATTGGATTGTGCTGTACTGGTTTTGATATCAGGTGTATGCAGCATGAAGGGTTGTATTCGAGGTTGTATATGTCGTAGGCCTATACACAAGCGGCACTTATTGCGTTATTTTTGGAGTAGCCTATTTTCTGATTTATAAACTGCAAAAAGAAACTGAAAACCTAATCGAAAAAGACTATGACAGAAAGAAATTATATAAAAATTGGTATTGCCGGCCCGGTTGGTTCTGGCAAAACGGCGTTGATTGAGCGATTGAGTCGCCTGATGAGTAAGGACTATAGTTTGGCTGTAATTACCAATGATATTTATACCAAAGAAGATGCAGAGTTTTTAACGCAAAACAGCCTGTTACCTGCGGAGCGAATCATTGGGGTAGAAACGGGTGGCTGTCCGCATACTGCCATCCGGGAAGATGCCAGTATGAACCTGGAAGCTGTGGAAGAAATGGCCAATCGCATTCCCGATGTGGAGATTATTTTTATTGAAAGCGGCGGCGATAATTTATCTGCCACTTTTAGTCCGGACCTGGCCGACCTTACCATCTTTGTAATTGATGTAGCGGAAGGAGATAAGATTCCACGGAAAGGCGGCCCAGGAATTACGAGAAGCGATTTGCTGATCATTAACAAAATTGACCTGGCACCTTATGTAAATGCCGATTTAGGCGTAATGGAAAGAGATGCCCGCAAAATGCGCAAGGGCAATCCGTTTGTTTTTACCAATTTAATGAGTTTGGAAGGATTGGACAGCGTTGCTGGATGGATTAAAAAATATGCTTTACTGGAAGATGTAAACGAACCAAGCCTCTGCCGATGATTGCAAACCTTCACATACAAACTGCCGCAAGGGGAAATAGCACATACCTGAAAAAGACGTATTGCACCACCCCATTTAAAGTAGCCAATATCACCGAGGATAAAAAGGTAAACCCATTGCACCTGATGCTGATGACCTCATCGCCCGGTATTTTAGATGGCGATCGATATCAGCTAAAAATTGAGCTGGAAGCAGGCGCTTCGCTGCAGTTGCACACGCAATCTTACCAGCGGCTTTTCAATATGAAGCAACATGCTTCACAAAACATGGAAGTATTTTTGTCGGCTGGCGCTGCCTTTTGCTTTTTGCCGCATCCTGCTGTTCCACATGCGGCATCTGTTTTTAAGTCAACCAATAAAATTTACCTGCAAGATGATTGTAGCCTTGTATTTGGTGAAATACTCACCTGCGGCAGAAAACTAAATGGAGAGGTTTTCTTGTTTTCTAAATACCACAACATAACGGAAGTGTTCCTTAACCATAAGCTTGTCATCAAAGAAAATTTATTGATCGAACCGGCAACCATTCATGTAAACGCCATTGGTCAGTTGGAAGGATTTACCCACCAGGCCAGCTTAATTTACCTGCATCCGAATACCGACATAAAATTGGTGATTGAAAAAGTGAACTTCATTTTAACGGAGCAGCAGGGAATTGTTTTCGGCATTAGTTCAGCTCCTGTAAACGGATTGGTGATAAGAATATTGGGGCAAAAAGCAGAGCAATTACACAACTGTCTGAAAGCGGTTGCCGGCATTTTACCCCAAACCGTTTCACCTAAAACCATTGCCCATGCAGTCTGAGATGAGTCTATTGATCATTGCAGCCATTTCGGTTGCCAGCCTGCATACGTTAATGGGGCCAGATCATTATCTTCCCTTTATTGCCTTATCCAAATCAAGGAATTGGTCGCCCGCCAAAACGATTGGCTGGACGATTATCTGCGGTTCAGGTCATGTATTGAGTTCCGTCCTATTAGGTTTGGGCGGTGCGGCACTTGGTTGGTCTTTATCAAAATTAAACTGGATGGAAGGCATTCGTGGAGGAGTGGCCGGGTGGCTGATGTTGGTTTTTGGCTTTTGCTATGGCAGTTGGGGGTTATACCGGGCCTATAAAAATACCCCTCACAAACATTTTGATTTACAGGAAAATGGCGACATCTATGTTTTTCAACACAATCACGGCGAAACAGTTGTTCCAAATGAACGATATAAAGTAACGCCATGGGTAATGTTCATCATCTTTCTATTAGGGCCGTGCGAACCAATGATTCCCTTGCTTTTTTTTCCGGCCGCACAGGCTAGCTGGATGGGTATGGCTATATTGGTTAGTATCTACACAATCGTTACACTGTTAACCATGCTCACGCTGGTACTATTGGGCTACTACGGAATTGGATTTGTAAAAACCGAAAAGCTCGAAAAATATATGCACGCTTTAGGCGGATTAACCAT
>Ga0105045_10004215_pt1 | contig 12463 bp, 6 predicted proteins | sample MAT02_FD_78089 | JGI IMG/M metagenome (GOLD analysis project Ga0105045, IMG submission 78089) | Freshwater microbial communities from Lake Fryxell liftoff mats and glacier meltwater in Antarctica - MAT-02 (megahit assembly) | ecosystem: Environmental > Aquatic > Freshwater > Ice > Liftoff... | reverse complement strand
GAAGTGGGAAGAGGCGGTGGAAGTGTATGGAAGTGCGATCGGGCTAAATCCAGGCTTCCATTGGTCTCACTATAACTTGGCGGATGCTTTGGTGCAGTTGGAAATGTGGGAAGAGGCGATCGCAGCTTATCGTGAAGCTATGCAACTCCAACTAGACTTACCTCAAATTGAAGAAAAACTGAACCGCGCATTGCACCAACAAGTTAAGTCGCATCTGGAATTAGCACTCTCCTACTACCGTCAAGCAATTGAGCGCGATCGCACAGATGTAGAAAGCTATCAAAAAGCCCTCGAACTTCAGCCAGATGATGCTGAATTATACTTAGGATTGGGCAATGCTTGGGTTGCTAAAAATCAACATCATAAAGCTATTGATGCTTATCAACAGGCTATTGCTATTAATCCCCATTTAACCGAAGCCCATTCCCGATTGACAGAGATTTCCAAAGGAATAGAGCCAATAAAAACAGCACGATCTTTTGAAGGATTTATCGATTTAGTAGACAAAAATTTTGTTTCTGGTTGGGTGAGAAATGCAGATATACCAGATCGAAGTATTTCTGTTGATGTTTTTGTTGATAATAATTTTGTTGGCACCTGCGTGGCTAATAAATTTCGTCACGATCTATCTCAACATTTTAACAATCATGGTTGCTATGGATTTTTCATGGAAATTAGCAACTTTTTACCTCGCCAACATGAAACAATTGAAATTAGTGTAAAAATTAGTAAAACTAATCAACATTTAACTGGTTCACCAGCCAAGCAGTTGATTGGCTGTGTTGGAAAAAGGCACAATACTAAATCAGGAGTAAGCGATCGCTCTTCATTTAACCATTTAGTATATCACCACCCTATCAGTTTACCAAAATCTCGATCGTTAGTAACACAAGAATTATCAGTTGCTTTGGTAATTGTTAACCGCAATGGCGCACCACTATTAAAAAACTTTTTCCAAGCTTTGACTAAGAATAATTCTTATCATAACTTAGAAATATTAGTTGTTGACAATTGCTCGGAGGATGAGAGTTTAAAAGTATGTGAAGCTTGGGGAAATACATTGCCTATAAAAACACTGAAATTATCCCACAATCACTCTTTTGCTCAAGCCAACAATTTAGCAGTTAGCCATACTCGATCGCCACTGATTTTATTTGTCAATAACGACATTATCTTTTGCGAAGATATCATTCCTGAATTAGTTAAAATCATGCAAGACGATCGAGTGGGCATTGTCGGCATAAAATTACTTGACGCTCCAGAATCAGATCGATCTTTAAATGCTACGCAAACACAGCATCTGGGTATTAGTTTTAACTTTGACGAGCCAAGTCTGCCATTTCGCCCCTTCGATCTACGTTATACGCCTGAGTTCATAGATATTAGTAATCTACCTTGGCGAGTACCTGCTGTTACTGGGGCAACAATGATGTGTCGTCGCGAGGATTTCCTAGCAGTTGGAAGATTTCATGAAGGCTATTTTTATGGGTATGAAGATGTAGACTTGTCCCTTTCGATCAAACACGTCCTTGGCAAAGAAATTGTTTGTGCTAACAACTTAACAGCATTGCATCATCGCGGATTTACACGATTCAACCAAAAACCTGAATTTAAACAGCGAATGGCAAATAACCGCCATCTCCTGGAAAGTCGCTTCGGCTACTTTGTGCGCCGCAGTCATTTAAGCGCTTTTTTTAGCAAAGATTCATCTTGGACTTCGCATCCCTTGCGGATAGGATTTGCGGTTACTGAAGCCGATCTTGCCTCTTCTACCGGAGATTACTTCACAGCTTTTGAATTAGGCGAACAACTCGTACAAGAATTTGGTTGGGATGTCTTCTATCTTTCCAAAGAATCAGAGTGGTACGACATGGCTGGGCTAGATATTATTGTAGTCATGCGCGACGACTACGATTTGCAATTAATAAAGAATGCTAAACACAGCCTTGTAAAAGTTATGTGGGCGCGCAATTGGTTTGAACGATTAATATCGCAAGAATGGGTTGGAGATTATGATTGTGTCTGGTGTTCTTCAGAAAAAGCTGCTGCTTATCTGCAACAAAAGCTATCTAAACCAGTTACTCTAGTGCGAATTGCCACTAATCCAGAACGTTTCTATCAAAAAACAGTCGATACCAAGTTCAGTTCTGACTATTGCTTTACAGGCAGCTATTGGGATGTTCGTAGAGAAATTATTGATTTTATCGAACCAAATAATCTCCCATTTAAATTTGCTTTATACGGTTATAACTGGGAGAAGTTAGAAAAATTTAAAACTTGGTATAGAGGCGCATTGCCTTATACAGAAATGCCAAAAGTTTATGCTGCAACCAAAATTGTAATCGACGATGCCAATTTGGTAACTAAAGAATGGGGTTCAGTGAATTCTCGCGTGTTTGATGCCCTGGCAGCAGGCGCTTTAGTCATAAGCAATGGCAAGATTGGCAGTCAAGAAGTATTTGGCGGTTTGTTACCGACTTATGATTCAAAGGAATCTTTAGAGCAACTACTTAGAGAGTATTTAACTGACGAACCAAAACGTCTGGCTTTAGTAGAAAAACTACAGCAAATAGTCTTTAAGCATCATAACTATAAACAGCGTGCTCATACTGTTTATGCTGCTCTACGAGATAAAATGAGCTTGACATTCCGCATCAGTATTAAGATTGGCGTACCTAGTTGGGAAGAAGCACAGGAGTGGGGAGACTATCATTTTTCTCTAGCCATGAAGCGAGCTTTTGAACGGCAAGGACATTCGGTACGAATTGATATTCTGCCAGAATGGGATACCTCCAAAGCTTACGGAGATGATGTGGTAATTGTTTTGCGAGGTTTGAGCAGCTATCAACCAAAACCTTACCACATTAACTTAATGTGGAATATTAGTCACCCCGATCGCGTTTCTGTTGAAGAGTATGAAAAGTATAATTATGTGTTCGTTGCTTCACGACAATATGCTGAAAAATTAAGTAAAGAAGTGACAGTTCCAGTTCAGTCACTTTTACAGTGTACAGATCCAGATTTATTCCATCCCGACTTAGAGGGCGCTCCCGATGTTGGTGAGGTACTGTTTGTAGGTAATGCTAGGCAAGTTTACAGACAAATTGTTCGCGATGCTGTCGAAAGCGGTATCAACGTCGATGTCTACGGTACAGGTTGGGAGTCTTTTCTGCCAGCGGGATGCTTGAAGGGAAAACACATTCCCAACCATTTACTAAATCGCTACTACAGCCATTGCAGTGTCTTGCTAAACGATCACTGGCAGACAATGAGTCAAAACGGTTTCATTTCTAATCGTTTATTTGACGCAGCAGCTTGTGGAGCAACGATTATCTCGGACAAAATATCCGGCTTGTCAGAGATATTTGGCGATCGAGTTGTTACCTACAGCGAAGCTAAAGAATTACCGAAATTAATTAAAGATTGCTCGCAAGAACGAGCCACAAATTGGCAGCAACGAATTGAGTTATCTCAATACATCCGCCAAAATCATACTTTCGATCTGCGTGTCAGTGAAATTCTCAAAGTCGTCAAGCATCTTAATGAACAAAAAAGCCCAGAAATAAAAATCACATACCAGCAACAGTTGTCATTAAAAACTACATCCGTTGTCTCTAAGAAAACTCCCCGATGTGAAGCAGTTTTTCAGGGTAATCTTAGCAAGAATTTACTGCACAATTCCAAGTTTACTGCTGCTACACAAGGTTGGGATTATTCCTCAGATAATTTGTTACTTCCTAGTTGGAATTTAGGGATTAGACCAAAATGGAAGCTGCACGCTAATATTGTTAGTCTAAGTCAGGCACCTGCTACAGGAGAACCTGTTAACAACGAAACTCTATTGTATCTTCAGTTTGAAGAAGTTCTGCAACCAAAACCCCGATCGTATCTGTGCCAGATCGTTGAAATATCCAAACGTCCAGCTCATGCAATCTTGAATGCTTCCTTACAATTGTGCCTGCGTAATTCCCATAGACCCATTATAATTTTGATTTTGTTTGCAGACCGAGAACTAACTCAGAAAATTTATCAAGAGTCGATTCCTGCTGGTAATGGATCTGGCTGGTCAACTACACATTTGTCTGTCGATCTCCAGAAAGTTGCTCCAGATGCACCTGAAAAACTTTATGCTGTTTTTCACCTCGACTTACCAACTACTCAAGGAGGAGAGTTGTGGTTAGCATCTGCCAACCTAACCATTGCTGATGGCAGCACAGGATTTCAGCCGCTTCATTTCTGCTTTTTGCCTTTTGGCGATTACTCTAAAGCCAGTGCAAGATTGAGAGTATGGAAACTAGTTGATTGTCTGCAAAATGCAGGTCACAGAGTTACCATCGGTCATGCGGATGATGGTGACGTATACGTTTATCAAAAAGTCCGACCTTTTGACAAAATTCAACAGCTTAAAAATAAGGAGGCTCTAGTTGTATATGATTTTGATGATAACTATGCCTTACCAACACAGGGAACTCAAGACGATTTGATTGCATTCATGAATTCTGCTGATTTAGTAACAGTTGGCAGTGAATACCTAGCTGATTTTGCTGCCAAGTACCATCCCAATGTTTTCGTCTTGGAGAATCCTGTGGATATTATCTCTGATTTAGTGCAACGGCAACCGCGTTCTGAGTTAAAACGAATTGGTTGGTTCGGCGCTCCTGAAGGTGCATTACAACTGGAACTTGTTAATATTGACGAGCTTATTACAACAGTTACAAAAGGTGGCAATATCGAGTTTGATATCTATACCGTAGATTCAGTCTTGACGGAGTTTGATTTACTTTTGTTTCCTTTGGAACCTACCGAGTGGAATCTTGCCAAAAATGCCAATCGCTTGATTAAGGCATTAGCCCTAGGAATTCCTGTACTGGCAACTGCTACTCCCGAACATATTCAAGTTGTTCGAGAACTCGGTTTAGGAGATCACTTTTTAGTAGAATATAATGGTAACTGGAAAGCTAAGTTAGCCTATCTGAAAACTAACTTTGCACAAGTGCAAGCGGAAATTTTACAAGCGCGCCAACGTACTCTCGAACTCTACTCAACTGAAAAAATAACCAAAAATTGGTTTGAGCATCTTGTCAACAGTCCTAAACGCTGGATGCGTCAACCAGTTAGCACAGAAGTTAGGGAATATCTTCATCCCCCCACACCCCGGCAATCTGTCTCTGATGTAGCGGTTTTGATTTACGATTACTTACTTTCCGGAAGCTTTAATTTGACCATTGAAGAATCAGAAGTAAGTTGGTCAGATTTTGGTAGTAAGTACGCGATCGCTGCTACAGGCTACGGTCTTAGTGCAGCTACAGCAGAAAAAGCTAATTTTCACTATCTTTACCCGCAGGTTGATTATTTTGAAATTTTCCAACATTTTCAGGAGGTGGTTTCGCAAGTTAAGGAAGACTGGATTTTGTTGGTTTCAGGAGGCTATGTCTTATCTAAAGGAATTTACACTGAGCTTGACAAGCATCTGAAAGTCGCCAGCCCTGAGTCTGTGTTAGTTATCAACAGCAACTCTTATGGCTGTTTATCTGATACTCAGACAGTTTCTGGAGCTGATTTGATTCAGTTGATGTGGAAGCGAGTTACTCCAGGAGTGATGCTAGTGCATCGCGATTGGGTTAAGCAATACCTATCAAAAATTCCAAGATTTCTTAATTACTGGACTTGGTATTTACTGCTACAGGCTCTTAAGGAAAAGCCAACTCAGTATCGCTGTACTACAGTTCCCGCAGCCATACGCAAAGTACCAGTACAAACTGTTAACCTTTCGTCCACTTATGCTAAGTGGTTAGAAAGGAACAATCCCAAAGCAGCAGCAGAACTTCCTAACTTGGAAGACCAGTGGCATCGGATTACTTACGACGCTAGCACTGAAATTATGAGTGAGTTTGCTGACTTACTGCCTAATGCGATCGCCTACGGTATGGAAAAATTAGATGTAACCTGCCGTCAGAAAGATCGCCTCAAAAATTAGACATCTACCTGAAAAAAGAGGAGTTATTATGACAGAAATATTGACTGCTACTCAAGAGCATTTACCATTGGAACCACCAGAAATAGATGCATTTTCCGGTTATCGAATAGAACCTGTGATTGATGGACTCGTTAAGTCAAGTAAATTACAACTTTCTTCTTGCTTAGATGTGGGATGCGGAACCAGACCTATGAAATCCTGGTTTCATAAATTTTCTAAAGCTAGTACGCCATCTTACATCGGTGCTGAAACAGATGCAGAAATCTTAGCACATCTAGCACAACAAGGAGTCGATGCCATCAATCCTTTTACCACTAAACGCGATCTTTCTTCCGATTTGGTATTAGCTATGGAAGTAATAGAACACATAAAACCTGCTGATTCTGCAAGCTTTTTTGAGTTCTGCGCTCAAAATACTAAGAAGGTTTTTGCGCTGACAACCCCCAATTTTGAATATTGGCACAATCTTAAAGCTACTGGTGATACCACAGGATGTCGCTGGGTACCGGATCATTTTAAGGATTTTCGTCCTAATAGTAATAACTCCCACCATCATAAGCAAGAGATGACTCCTGAGTTAGTTTTATCTTACCTTTCGGTGGCGTTTCCCAAACCTAATTGGGAGTATCGGGTTTATCGCGCTTGGCCTTGGTCGATTGCGGATCTAGCCCAGAACAAAAACTGGAGTTTATATTTTTAAATTTTTGGTTTGGCTTGGCGAGTTTCTGAAGAAGAATCGATCGGTCAGGAAAAAAAACATTAAGCACAGATAGAACCTCTCATGAATAATCTGAATATTAGACCCGAAGTGAAACATCATCTCAAAGAAATGATGACCTCTGATTTGATTGAATACTGGAGCCAATTTCATCTAAGTACGCTAGCTCGTTTGTTACTTTCTTGGGTGCCTATGGTCAGGATGTTACGTGAAATCAGCATTGATTTTGAAACTATAGGTTCATTTGGTTCGGGAAGTTGTTCTCACGAAGCTGCACTAGCTCTACTATTCCCAAACACGGAAGTTTTTTGCCATGACATAAGCTCTAAGTATATTCCCAATCAAACAAAAACATTGTTTGAATCTTGTAACAGGCTCCATTTTATTGAAGTGGATTGTTCTAAAACCATAACTAGCCACCAGTTTGATTTTGTCTTCTCAATTCAAACTCTAGAACACATTGAAGACTATTTTTCTGCTTTATCTCTCATGGCAAACTCGGTTAAGCCTGGTGGGTATTTGTACATTGATACTCCTCATTTTAACGAACGTCCAGAGTTTGAAACAGACATTGAATATCATCGCAAGGTAGCTTGGGAAAAGCACGAACACTATCACTTAGGTTTTTCCAGATAAGCGACAATAGAACGGATTAAAGCTCTAGGTTACACAATAGTTGATAGTGGCTACTACTGTTACTCTAGATTTGATAGAATCGCTCTTGAAGGTATTCGTCGCTCTTTAGGGAAAAATACAGTCAAGGGTACTAAAGATAGTATTGTGGAAACGATCGCACTTTTTGATAAAAGCTTGGAACTAGCAGAGGAATTTTATCACGATCGCTTTGATGAGTTAGATACGCTGATGCTTCAAAAACGTGAATGCAGTGCTATTTCCATTCTGGGCAGAAAGAATATAAGCTGAACAAAAATAGAGCTGAGTAACGATTCATAAAATTGCTATCGAGGTCAGAAAAAAATGCTTGCCAATCAACAATCCAATAATGGTCTTTCTCAAAACCCACAATTCAGAAGTAAAATTGCTCAATCATACAAACAGCTCATTAATGCGGAAGCAGAAGTTATTGGCTATAAAGCACTGCTATCGGTTCAAAAAGAAAAATCTGACCAACTAGAAGGGCTATCTAAGAAATTAAAATCGGAATTGGCTGTTCTCAATAAAAAATATACAGAAGTTTGCCAGGAACTCCAGCAACTCCGTCAATAATCGCAGGACTTACGCATAAACTCTATTTGTAGGGTGCGCAATGCGCACCTTACCCTACATCTAGTATAAAAATGCTTCTTTTGTGTAAGTCCTAAATCGGCTAGTTACAAGTTGAATCATACCTCATCCACAACCATTCAAGAATAAAAAATATGAGACAGTTAACTTCATTGAAACCATCTTCTTCAGAAAGTATAGTTTTATCTAAAAAACTTAATATCCTTAAATATCCCTGGCACGTTTCTCACGATTATGAATTGTGCAAACTCCCACAAAACATGATTTTGCTTTCAAATACTCATCGACGCTGGAATGTCAATAATAGACCGATACCAGACCATGTTGAATTTGTTAATAGTATAGATGATCGAGAAACGGATCTAATGATTCTCCATGTAGATCAGTGGACTTGGCATGAACTTGACAAACGGCTTCTATTTCTAGATTATCGCGATCGCTACAAAAAAACAAAGATTATTATTAATCACGGATGCAACATGGTTGATGGGTGTTCGTCAGAACAAATGAAGGAAATGATTGGCGATAATTTTATGGTTTGTAACAGTTCCACTGCTCATAAACTCTGGGGAATTGAGAAATCGCGTTTCATTCGTCACGGTATGACTCCAGAAGAATGGCCACAAACTAATTACGGTCGTGCCAACATTGTAGTCAATCAGGCTTTTGGTAAAATTCATCAAGACTATCGCAACAACGCTGCGGTATTGGAGTTTGAGGAAAAAACAGGTATTAAAATTGATTGGATTGGTCGCGACTGCAAGTTCAACTCTTTTGACAAGTATCGAGCTTTTTTAGCTACTTCTTCCATTTTGTTCAGTCCGTCATATGCTTCCCCTAACCCCAGAGCTCGTACTGAAGCGATGTTATGCGGTATGGTTCTCGTGACTACTAATTGTCACGGTGAGAGCGAATATATCCGCAATGGTGAAAACGGCTATGCTTCTAATAATATGAACGAACTGTACGAATATCTTGAGTTTTTATATTGCAATCCTGATGAAGTGCGCCGAGTAGGTAAATCTGCCCGGAAAATGGCACAAAAAGTATTTCACATCGATCAATTTATCGATCAGTGGCAAGAAGTATTATCGCAAGTTCTAACATAATTACTTGGTAACGCCATGAAAAAAGAATTAAAAGCGACCGATATCTCTGCTCTTGAACTTAATCCTAACTTAGCTGAATCTCACTATCAACACGCAGAAAGCTTGACGAATATGGGAAAATGGAAAGAAGCGATCGCTTACTACCAAAAAGCTTTAGAACTTGACCATGATCTCCCTTATATTCATCAAAAGATCGCAGGTGCTTTGCAAAAACAAGCACAAGCCGATCGTACTAATTTGCTGAGTTTTTATAAACAAAAGATTGAGCAAAATCCTGATGAGCTGCAAAACTACTACCTAGCTTTAGAAATTTGTTCTAATAATGCTGAGTTCCACTTTGGATTGGGAAAAGCACTGGCTAAAAAAGGACGCTTAGATCGGGCAATCGTCGCTTATCAAAAAGTCCTGCAATTGCAGCCAGAACATCTCGAAGCAGCTATATTACTAGAAGGTATTCTCCCTCAGCCTGGAAAAAATCAACTAAACAGCACGAACACTTTCCTGCCAAATTATGCTCAAAAAATAAACTTAGAGCAAGCCAAACAATCATTAGATACTATCAACGAAATTACCTTGGATAGCTTCTTAAGTTCAGGCTCGAAGATTTACTTTACCACAATAAAAAAACCAGAAGTTAGTATTGTTATCATCCTCCATAACCGTGCTGAATTAACCCTTAGCTGTCTGTATTCCTTACTGAGAAATCCTTTTAAATCTTTTGAGGTGATTCTCGTTGATAACAATTCCGCCGATGCGAGCCACAAACTACTGCAACGCATCAATGGTGCTAAAATTATATTAAATGACAAAAATCTTCATTATCTGCTCGCGTGTAATCAAGCCAGCCAAGTTGCGGAGGGCGATTATTTATTATTCTTAAATAATGACACTCAAATCTTAGGAGATAGCATTACTTTTGCTGTAAATACCCTCAAATCCTCAGATGAGATAGGTGCTGTTGGCGGTAAATTAATACTCCCTGATGGAACTTTGCAAGAAGCCGGAAGTATGATTTGGCAAGATGGCTCTTGCATCGGTTATGGACGCGGAGATTCTCCCACAGCGCCCCAGTATATGTTTCAACGTTCTGTTGATTATTGTTCGGCTGCGTTCTTGTTAACCCGACGAGAACTATTTTTAGAACTGGGTGGTTTTGATGAAGATTATCAACCTGCTTACTATGAAGAGACTGATTATTGTGTCAGACTGCAAAAATTAGGCAAAAAGATTATTTATAATCCTAATGTCGGGATTCTGCACTATGAATTTGCTAGTTCTAGTCATTCAAGTTCTAGCCAACACGCGATCGCGTTGATGAAACAAAACCAAAAAATTTTGAGAGAAAAACATCACGATTGGTTTCAGCATCAATATCCTTCTGAGGTCAAAAACATTTTGTTTGCTCGCTCTCATGCTAGGGAAAATCGCAGACGCATCCTATTTATTGACGATCGAGTCCCCCATCCTTACTTAGGTTCAGGTTATACTCGCAGTCACAGCATCCTCTCCGGAATGGTTGCGTTGGGGTATGCTGTTACCCTATATCCCACCGATCTTTCTTGTACAGAAGATTGGACAAGCATTTATGCAGACATTAGTGCAGAAGTAGAAGTAATGAGAGGTTATCATTTACTCTTACTCGAAGATTTTTTGAGGGAAAGAAAGGAATATTACGATATTGTCTTTGTCAGTCGCCCCCACAATATGAAATATTTAAACGTAATTTTGTCAAAGGAAACTTTACTAGACAAGACAAAGATTATTTATGATGCTGAAGCTATTTTCTGTCAGAGAGAGTTGGAGCAACAACGACTGCAAGGGAACCCCGTAACAATCGAGAAAGTCAAACTTGTACTCAATCAAGAATTAAAATTAGCCGAAAAAAGTCACTGTATTATTTCTGTTTCTCAACAGGAACAACAGAAATTTATCGACTGTGGATATAAAAGAGTGAGGTTGCTCGGCCACTCTATTCCTACCTCTCCTACACCTAACAGTTTTGACGAACGCCATAATCTGCTGTTTGTTGGCTCTATATATGACTTAAATTCTCCTAATGCAGACTCCGTTCTCTGGCTAAGTGAAAGTATTTTTAAAATTATACAAGCCAAGCTAGGTCAAAAGGTAAATTTGCTGATTGCGGGTACAAATACAGTTGGAGAACTCAAGCATCAAGTTCATAAATTAGGCAATGATTCAATTCAAATGCTAGGTCGGATAGATGACTTGACAGACTTGTATAACCAATCGCGTTTATTTGTTGCTCCCACGCGATTTGCAGCGGGAATTCCCCATAAAGTTCATGAAGCTGCTGCTCGCGGTTTGCCGATCGTGACGACATCAATTATTGCGGAACAGTTAGGATGGAAAAACGAGTCTGAGTTACTGGTTGCTGACTGTGCAGAGATGTTTGCTAGGCAGTGTATTAGGCTTTACCAGGATATTGAACTTTGGAATCACATCAGGAACAAAGCCCTCAAACGAGTTGAAACAGAATGTTGTTCTCAAAATTTCTCAGCAACTTTGCAGTCTATACTGAGAGAGAAATAATGACTGCTATTTCCACAAATTTAACCCGGATCGGACAGCCAAACCCCGAAACAATAACTATCACGATCTGACCGCTAATTCTACAACAGAAACCTAACTAAAACAATTCGTCAACCACGATCAATAAAATAGTATGCCAACTTACAAACCTTTGGTAACAACACCCAAACCCATAAATAAATCTAAAGACCACTACAAATTTCAAGGAAAACCTTACAAGCATCTGGAAATAGAGATTAAATTAACCTCTTTAAAAACCATAGCTACTGCTATTTTGTTAGGAGTTCCTTATCTTGGGTTTATTTACGTATTTTTCTCTGGAGGTGCAAAAGTAATAGCTATTAGTCTAATAGTAGTAGGTATCTTGATAGGGGGATTGATCGCGCTTTTGTACTACTTCAACAGACAAGAGCCTGTCAAACCGCCTTCAAATCAAAAGAAACGGCACTAATACAAAGTCGATCGCCCCACAGAATCCCGGATATGACGGCGCTCGATCGCTCCATCCGAAATACGATCGCCCCTCCCGACTGCAAAATTCAGATTTTGCGTATCCTCAAGCGATCGCCCTGTTGAAAAATTTGATACAACTGTCCGGATTGCTACGGAATTCCCAGGAAAGTGGATTGGTAGATGCACCCTGATTTATTAACTCCCGACCAATTTTGGCCGGGTTTTTTTTGTCGATCGCACATCCAGCCACAAATTCCCGCAAATTTCCGAAATTGTCCCGAAAGAGGTGCGGTACTACCGGAGACTAAATTAGTAGATGCACCCTGATTAATTAACTCCCGACCAATTTTGGCCGGGGTTTTTTTGAGAGATCGCACTTTCTGGGCAAATTCCCGCAAATTTCCGAAATTG
>Ga0105045_10004214_pt1 | contig 12463 bp, 17 predicted proteins | sample MAT02_FD_78089 | JGI IMG/M metagenome (GOLD analysis project Ga0105045, IMG submission 78089) | Freshwater microbial communities from Lake Fryxell liftoff mats and glacier meltwater in Antarctica - MAT-02 (megahit assembly) | ecosystem: Environmental > Aquatic > Freshwater > Ice > Liftoff... | reverse complement strand
CGTTAAATTTACAAATTCCAATCATTGCATTAACAGCCGATGTAACAACCGTTGATTTAGAAAAATGCAGGGCAGTAGGTATGAACGATTATGCATCTAAACCTATTGATGAAAAAACATTGTACTCTAAAATTTTGGAATTGGTAAAATTGTAGACCTATGGCAATTAATTAGGCGTGCATAATTGCAACCACTAAAGGGGTTTTGCAAAAGTTGCGATTCCGTTATCCCCAGAGAGTTTTGTAGATAATCAAACATCGCTACTGAGCAGCAACTTTTGTTGTGAAAATTGACACCGTCGCCAAGCCTATAATCGTAATTTAAAAAAAAGAATCTATGAATGAAATTATCTGTCCCAACTGCAAGAAAGCTTTCAAAGTCGATGAAGCTGGATTTGCCGACATTCTTAAACAAGTCCGCGACCATCAATTCGAAGAAGAGTTGCAAAATCGATTGAACCTTGCTGAGAATGATAAAGTGAACGCCATTAAGCTCGCCGAAGCGAATCTTAAAAATATTTTGCAAGCCGATATGGTGAAAAAAGATAGAGAAATAAGTGAACTTAAAGCCAAAAATGAACGTGAACTTGCTGAAAAATTGGCCACGAAAGAATCTGAGATTGCTGAGATGAAAGCAAAAATTGAGAATGCTGAGATAGTGAAAAAACTTACCGTAGCCGAGGCGCTCAAAGCAATTGAAAAAGAACGTGACGGACTAGCTTATGATTTGAAAAATAAAGAAACGGAAAAACAATTACTCGAAAAGTCCTTAAACGAAAAATTTTCTGCAGAACTCAGAACGAAAGACGACATTATTAAATTGAGAGAAGAAGAAATTCTGCTTCGCAAGGACATGAAGCTTAAACTTTCGACCAAAATGATTGGCGAAACACTCGAACAACATTGTGAAGCTGAATTTAATAAACTTCGAGCAACTGGTTTTCAAAATGCCTATTTCGAGAAAGATAACAATTCAAAATCAGGTAGCAAAGGTGATTTTATATATAGAGAAACAGATGAATCGGGCAATGAAATTATTTCAATTATGTTTGAAATGAAGAATGAGGGCGATGAAACTGCCACAAAGAAAAGAAATGAGGATTTCTTTAAAGAATTGGACAAAGACCGCTCGGAAAAGAAATGTGAATACGCTGTTCTCGTTTCACTCATTGAAGCGGAAAGCGAGCTCTATAATTCAGGAATTGTTGATGTATCGCATAAATTCAGCAAAATGTACGTTGTCCGCCCACAGTTTTTCATCCCGATAATTACCCTTCTTCGCAATGCAGCCATGAATTCGATGCAGTATAAAGCCGAGCTCAATATGATCCGCAATCAAAACGTGGATATTACCAATTTTGAGGAAAAAATAAACACATTTAAAGAAGGTTTTGCAAGAAATTACGATTTGGCAAGTCGCAAATTTAAAACGGCGATTGAAGAAATAGATAAAACAATCACTCATCTTCAAAAAACAAAAGATGCCTTATTATCTTCAGAAAATAATCTCAGGTTAGCGAATAACAAAGCAGATGATTTAACAATCAAGCAATTAACCCACGGAAACCCGACGATGAAAGCAAAATTTGATGAACTTTCGGACGATACGGAATAAAAAAGAGTGCAGTTTTATTAGAAAAGTCTAGGTGATAATTCATTATTGGCAGTGCATGAAACACCGTTAATTCAACTCAATCAACTTGTTCTTTTAAAAATAAAATCACTTGCTCATTAAATTCAGCTGGCTGCTCCACATTCACAACATGTCCACAATTTTTTATAACATGTAAGTGCGCATTCGTCTTACCTGAAATAATTTTCTTGATGGCTGGCAAAAACAAATGATCTTGCTCACCCATCACATAAAGAGTTGGGATTTTGTTGTCGTTTAATCTGAAAAATCGCAAGAGGGGATTTATTTCTGCGGTCAGTTTATACCAGCGAATAAATTCTTTTTGATACAGCTTTTTGGCCTCTTTTACAAATAGAATGCGAGATTCCTTGTGGTTTTTTTTTGGCATGATTACGAAGGCAAACAACTTGTAAAGAACAAGATAAGGCACTACAGATTTAAATAAATTACCAAATCCGATTAAGACTTTCGAGCGCACATTTAGTTTTAGAACCGCTCCACCCAAAACCATGCTCTCAACAAGCGCTGGATTTCGCTCTGCCAAGTCTCTAATCAAAATCGTGCCCAAGGAAATGCCAATAAAATGAGATTTTGCTATTTCTAGGTGAGCCAAAACCTCTTTTATATCATTCGTAATCACTTCAAACGTATATTTCTGTTTGTTATTTTCATAAGATAAAGATTGACTATTTCCGTGACCACGTAAATCAATCAATAGAACGTTAAACTCATTTTTGAAAGCCCTAATTTGTTGGAACCAAATGGAACTGCTTCCTCCTGCACCGTGAATAAATGTAACCCACTTTTTAGTGTTTTCATGCTGATAAACGGAATAACTTAACATATAGCTCAAAGATAGTCCTTATCGTGCTTTTAATATGTTAAACTTATAGAAATTTTACAAAACAGAGATAGCGTTTTCAATCCACAAATTCGTTCAAAATAAGCATATTTACGAAACACTTTTTTTTAAAAATTACATGCTTTCAGGAACTTTGCCCAAAAAGCCAGATTATTTCAAAAGAGCAAAAAAGAATACATTCTATTCAAAGCTATTAATCTTCAGCAGGATGAAAGCCTATTTCGTTTGACATGAGGCGTCATTTACGATAGACATTAAAAAGTATTTTACACGTCGGAACTAAAATAATAGCCGTAAATTGGCACGTTACTGTAAAAAAACAACCAGTACTGACTATATTTTCAATTTAGTCCAAAAAAATTGTACTATTTTCAAACTATATCGGCATTATACGTTAACTTTATTAGACTAAAGACCTTATGTGTTTGGTATAACTTAACAGGTAGAAGTTAAAGTAAAAAAGGAAACTTTTCGAATTTCAAAATTCGATGGCATCCTTATAAAAACGGAAGAACCGTAACATAAAATAAGCAAATGGCATACATAGATTATTATAAAATAATGGGTGTTTCAAAAACTGCGACGGAGAAGGAAATCAAATCTGCCTATCGAAAATTGGCGCGGAAGCATCATCCTGATCTAAACCCAGATAATAAGGAAGCTGAGAAAAAATTCAAGGAGATAAATGAAGCGAATGAAGTTTTGAGCGATCCTGAAAACCGCAAAAAATACGATAAGTACGGCGAACATTGGAAACACGGTGAAGAACATGAGCGAAGTCAAAGCCAACAGCGGCAGCAACAACAACAGTATCAAGGTCAATCTGGTCAGCAAGATTTTGGTGGTCAAGATTACTCTGATTTCTTCGAGTCTATGTTTGGTGGAGCGCGTTCTTCTTCAAGGTCTCGTCAAAGTCCACGGTTTAAAGGTCAAGATTTTAACGCCGAATTGCATCTTGATTTGAAAGATGTTTACACATCTCAAAAACAAGTTTTAACTGTAAATGGGACAAAAATTAGGCTTACAATTCCGGCTGGGGTGGAGAATCATCAAGTGATTAAAATTTTTGGAAAAGGAGAAGCTGGAATGAATGCTGGGCCAAACGGCGATTTATACATTAAGTTTATTATTAAAAACAGTTCGGAATTTAAGCGCGAAGGCAGCAGTTTGTTTAAAGACGTGAATCTAGACTTTTACACTTCCATTCTTGGTGGAGAGGTTACAGTAGATACGTTTGATGGGCAGGTGAAATTGAAAATAAAACCAGAAACTCAAAACGATGTGAAAGTTCGCTTGAAAGGAAAAGGATTCCCGGTTTATAAAAAAGAGGGGGAATTTGGTGATTTAACTATCACCTACCATATAAAAATGCCAACAAATCTCAGTGAGCATGAAATAAACTTATTCAAAGAACTACAAAAAATAAAAGCAAAATGATAGTAAGAGAATTCATATCAACGGAAACACTATGTTTGCATTATAACATTGAAGTTTCATTTATTGATGCCATAACCCTTGTTGGACTTATTGAAGTTGAAATCATAAATCAAAATCGATGTGTTCATCAAAATCAAATTGGAACACTTGAAAAAATCATAAGGTTGCATTACGAGCTAAATGTGAACTTGGAAGGAATAGATATAGTTTTTAATCTATTGGAAAAAGAACATTTGTTGCAAAACGAGATTATTGAATTAAAGAATAGACTCAGTCGCTACGAAAAAGAATGATTTGAGCTTTTTTAGATATAATTACAAGTTTTTTTTCGGAACATTCCAATCTCTTGTGTTTAAAGTCACTTTTCACTTTATAATATGTTGATTTTAACGCTTTGTTCAACAGAGTTAAAATACTCTAAGAGTGACATATAGTCGGAACAAGACTAGCCTACCATATCCTAAATGTATAAATATTCCTCCAAATTGTGTAACTCATTCACTCTTATTTGTGCATTCCTTTGTAGCAACGAAAATTACTCGTTTTGACAAAGAATATGTCGTATGAAAAGTAATCAAGAATTACAAACAGACGATCAAAAAAAGAATTAATTCTGATGATTTACATGATTAATTGGCTCCTCTGAATCAAGTAATTAAAAGTTAGCCAAAGAAATAAATTCAAAATAAATTAAAACATGAAACCACAAATAGGCATAATAGAAAAAAATCGAGCTGCAGTTGCGCAGGTTTTATCAAAAGTATTATCAGATGCGACGATAATTCATGTAAAAACAAAGAATGCACATTGGAATTTAGAAGGTGTCCATTTTTATGAAAAGCATACGTTTTTTGATATACAAATTCATCAACTCGCAGAAATCATTGATAAAGTGGCGGAGCGAATCCGAATGATCGGACACTATGCTCCGGCAACCCTCAAAGAATATTTGGAGTTGACACAACTCACAGAGAAATCGAGTAAAAACAACGATTGTCAGGGTTTTATCAAAGAATTACTGGGCGATCACGAAGCGATTATTATTCACCTTAGAGAAAATATTCTTCCTTTCGGTGATACCTTCAAAGACTTTGGAAGTGCCGATTTTATAACCGGAATGATGGAGGAGCACGAAAAAATGGCTTGGTTCCTTCGTTCGCATTTGTCGGATACTCAGACGAGAGAAGATTTGTATTCAGAATCAATGAGTCATTCTTCGAATAATATACATCACATAAAAGAATAAAATCATGTTGTACGGAGAAAATTATGGATATGGCGGAATGCACCTTTTTTGGTGGGTACTTTGGTTTCTTTTACTCTTTTGGATTTTCGTTTTACCTTATCGAATTCCAGGACAAAAATCCAATAAAGAAACAGCGCTCGATATTCTAAAGAAGCGCCTTGCGGCGGGAGAAATTTCTAATGAAGAATACCTCAAGAAAAAAAGTTTAATGAAGGAAAATTAATAATCAATGTTTAACTAAAAAAAGTAAAAAGATGAAAAGTCCAGTAAAATTAATGACCATGGGAATGATCCTAGCGGCAAGTGCATTCACAAGTTGCAGTACTTCCGCTGAAAAAGTAGAAGATGCGCAAGAAAATGTGGATGATGCAGAACAAAAACTAGAAAATGCTAATGAAGAATACCTTAACGACATGGAAAATTTCAAAACAGATGCACAAATTAAAATTGATGCAAACGAACAGAGTATCAAGGAATTCAACACACGAATAGCTGGTGAAAAAAAGGAAGCCAAAGAAGAGTACCAGAAAAAAATTGCTGAATTGAATCAAAAAAACAGCGATTTAAAAAAAGAAATGGAAAACTATCAGGATTCGGGGAAAGAAAATTGGGAAACGTTTAAAATGAAATTCAATAAGGACATGGATAATCTAGGCACTTCAATTTCGAATTTTTTCACCAAGGATGCTGACAAAAAATAATTTATAAACCTGCTATAAAGCCCTGCAGAATTTATATTATAGTTAACTAAAAAATTAAGATTATGAGAAATTTATTATACCTACTGGCAATAATCGTATTGATTGGCTGGGCTATTGGTTTTTTAGGATACAGCGCTGGTGGTATGATTCATATACTTTTAGTTATTGCGCTTATATCTATTCTGTTGGGCATTATTCAAGGTAGAAGGTTGTGATAAAACTTGGGAAGTTTGATACTTAAATGGTATTAAAAGCTTTACCCAATTTATCCCATATTAATTTTAAAATTTAAAAAATAATTAGATGAAAAACAATTACTTAATGACAATCGCGCTAGCTGTGCTTTTTTTTAGTGCCAGCGCTCAAGATGAAAGATCATCGATGGACAAAAGGGACCAATTACAGTTTGGTTTAAAAGCAGGTGTTAATTTTTCCAACGTTTATGATTCCAAGGGAGAAGAATTCAGAGCAGATGGGAAATTTGGCTTAACCGCTGGATTATTCGTCAGTATTCCAATTGGTGTTTACCTTGGTATCCAACCCGAAATACTTTTTTCTCAAAAAGGATTTAAGGCAACAGGCACAATCTTAGGAGGGAAATACGAATATACAAATACAACAAATTACTTGGATCTTCCATTGTATCTTACCCTTAAGCCTTCGGGGTTCATTACTCTTTTGATAGGTCCGCAGGTTTCATTTTTATTGTCCGAAAGGAATGTTTTTGCCACTGGAGTTACTTCGATTTTGCAAGAACAAGAATTTCAAAACGACAATATTCGAAAAAACAGCGTATCCTTTTCTGCTGGTGCCGACATTAACCTGAATCACTTTGTGATTGGTGTAAGAGCCGCTTGGGATTTTATAGACAACAAAGGTGATGGATCATCAACGACTCCTAGATACAAAAATCAATGGTTATCATTAACGTTTGGTTATAGATTTTAGACCATTCTTTCGAAAGAAGATATTAACCCTTTACTACTGATTAAAAAGATGAGTCTAGCTTTTTGCTAGGCTCGTTTTTTTTATGTGCATGACGGTTTTGTAATAAGTTTCAAGCTTAAATCGTTGTAATCCAACACCATAAGTGGCATGCACGTTACTTTGGAGTACTCGTTCTACTTTTGACCTATAAAACCCTTACGTATGCCATTAAAAAAAGCTATCTTTCCGAATTGAATTCAGGAAAGAAAAAACATGCAAAATAAAATTACCTTCCAGTTTGTGAGTGAACCTTCTGATGTGAATTTCGGGGGGAAAGTGCATGGTGGTTCTGTGATGAAATGGATTGATCAGACAGCTTATGCTTGCGCATCCACATGGTCCGAAGGTTATTGTGTAACGGTTTACGTTGGTGGAATCCAATTCTATAAACCCATTCATATTGGAAGTTTGGTGAAAATCGTTGCACGGGTTATCTACACTGGAAAATCGAGTATTCACATTTCAGTAGATGTTTTTTCACGCAAAATGACTGAACGTAAATTCGAAAAAACGACACATTGCATCATCGTTTTTGTAGCGATGGATGAAGAGGGTAATACCAAACAAACCCATCAATGGGTGCCTAACTCGGAACGAGAAAAAAACTTACACCAGTATGCTATTCGATTGATGGAGCTTCGTAAAGACATTGAGAAAACAAATCCTTTCTTGAAGGAATATTTTTAAGCTCACCGAATTCCAGCGTTAGACCGCTTCAAAAATTGAGGCTTTTTGAAACGGTCTCGGTGTTTATGTAACAAACAAAATCAGTAGAATTATTTTTCAAAATGCTTTTTCACGAAGGCAGTTTTTTCATTATCGGATATTTGATCTGTAGATGCTATGTCCATTTTAATGTCTTTAAAATGCAAATCTTCCTTCAAGAGATTGTATAGTTCAGTTTTAGCATTTGTTGGGCCAAACAAGAGTACATGATCGTATTTTAAAATTTGATCACCGATTTCCTTGTAATAAGCCTCTTCTAACTGTTGCAGTTTATTGTGCATAGTCTTTTCGCTTCTGTTCAAGACTTCCTCCTTCATCTCAAAAGTAAATTTTGATGAAATTGAATGATTATTTGCCGGGATGTTTATGTCGATAAATTCAGCCATCGAATGATCCATCCAAATTGCTGCGTTATTTTTTGTTTCCAATGTGTGTTTTTTTTAGAATGAATTATTAGATTGACTCTTGTGATTTTGCATGCGTCCGATGATTGTTTCAAGAGCACTTTTTAGTTTCTCAATCGCTCCTGCAACCGCTAGTTCAGGTTTATCCGCCTGACAAGAAACAACTGTTGGTTGACGGCCTTCAATCCGCGCCTCGAGTGAACATTTCATATCGTTCAAACCTTCTTTTTTTCCGTTCTCATCTGATAAATGCACTTCTACACGTGTAATATGCGATTCAAATCGTTTGAGTCCATCTTGAATTTGGGAAGTAAAATGTTTTTCATTTTTTTCATCGCCACTGATCGTTTTGTCCGTATTAAATTGAATTTTCATGTTTTTTATTTTTTAATTAAACTTTGTTTGAATTTAGTTTGTTTGAATTATCGGGTAAAGGATAAATTTCTATTTTTCACTCAAAAAGTCAGTTTCGATGTGTCTCTTTGAATATCTTGTAAGCATTTCATATAAGGATTGATAATAATCATCCATGTTTTGTAGGTTTATACCTATTTTTTCTGTCTCAACAACAGGTCTTTCCAACGTGTGTTTCGCTAATCCTGGAAGTTCCGAGCTAATTTTTGTGGATATTTTTATTATTTCGTCTTCCACTTCAAACTTGGTTTTCATTTTGCTTTTCATTTTGCTTCTTGTATTAAAATCAATCCACACAACGTTTACCTGTTGAATGATTCACAATATTCGAAGTTATTCTTCTATGAAGTGTTACATAATTCCTTTTAAAATTTATGTTTAGTAAGATACGAAAATTTGCCAAACAAATAAGGGCATTTATTGATGTTAGGATGGAATTAGGTGTTTTGTTGATTCTCACGAAACTTCTAATGTTCAACCTCCTATTCCTATTAATCGCAAATTTCATATTTACCAGAACTAATACCAATTTAGCCAAATTACGCTTCATCTAACTTATTAATTTTTAACTCAAATTTCAAAATAAAATAAATATTTAGCTAAGGCTTTGCATTATTTTTCTTATTCATCTTAACTAAAAATAATTCTGATTATTTATACAGAAATGTTCAATCAAAGTGAATGATTTCAAGGCATGGTGCGGAAAACACGGTCCCAAAATCGGGAAGAAACACCAAACGCTTTTTCGGGCATTCGGTAATGATGCAAATGATGGTGAAAACTCATAAAGTACATAAATGGTAACTTTACCTTTGTGTGCATGAAATAATGCATCAAGGAATAAATCAAATAACCTATTTCAAATCCTGGTGTGAAAAACCAGGCCATGTTGCCCATAAAAAGATAAAAGATTCCAAAAAAAAGGAGGAGAAAAAGTATGGCAGGAACGGGTGGTATAAACAAACGATTGTAATCAGTAGGGTTATCATGATGGTATCCATGCAGAGCGTAATGAAATGCTTTTCCTGTTTTTGAAGGTGCAATCCAATGAAAAACAAAGCGATGCATGAGGTATTCTGTCAGAGTCCACGTCAATATGCCAAAGCAAAAAAATACGGTTCCGGTAAATAAGGTAACGGTTGGATTGCTTTGAATCCCCTTAATCACCAGGCTCCCCGCAATTAACAAATGAATGGAGGTCATCATTATCGGACCGCTTTTAGACAGTAATTCCAATATAGGATTGTCGTACATGCGGTATTTTTGTTGTTTTTCCATCGTGTTTACATTTTTAAATGATTTCTGATTAAACCGTTGATTTATCTTTTGAATCGCTGATGTTCATTTTTATCCACAATTCAGGGTCTGGAAGTTCAACCCTAAGAGCACCTTCAGCAAGTTGTGGCACCCCAAAAATCAAAGGAATAGCGGCAAATAATAACTGCGATTTGTGGTGCATTTTTTTTAGTGTCGCAAAACCAATAACGTTAAGCACGACTCCTGCGGAAAAACTTGCTGTTGTTGAAAAACACATGGCTATGTAGTCTATTTTATGGTTATTAATACTGTTATTTGCTTCACTCCCATAATTTTGTAAGCTGCCCTGTTGCATTCAAATAAGCGATTTCAAACAACCAGGCATTTGCCTTTGTGTTTTGATAGTCGACTTCCAATTTTTGCAATTCGTTTTCTTGTCGGTTTAATTCACTGGCCGTTATTTGTTGTTCTTGAAATCTGTCTTGTAAAATTTGAACGGTTTCTTTGTACAAACCAATGTTGTTTTCTTGCGTTTCTAATTGCAGTTTTGTGCGGCTCAATTCCAATTTGGCGGTTGCCGATTCTTGTTTAAATTGTGCCGATTTATCATCGAGTTGATTGCTGTATTGCTGAGATTTTAGGAGCAACTCCTGCGTTTCGCTTTTCCGGTCTTCGGCCAAGAGAATTGGTAGTTTTACATTCAACCCGATGTAACTGTAACCGAACCACGAATTGGATTGAATTGGATTAAAATCATTGCTAAATTGATTTGCGCCTAAAAATCCTTTCAAACTGACTACCGGAATGTATTTGGCTCTTGCGGTTTGTTGCTGGATAAGCGCCAATTCTTTTTGTAAATTGAGTTGTTTCATGATGGGAATACTGTCCAAGGTTATCTTGGCATCATCTGGAAATAAATTCGTGTAAAATAACGAGGTGTCAATCTTGAAATCAATAAACTCACCTTCAAGCATTCCAGTTAAATACAGCAGGTATATTTTCGTTTCTACGACCAAAAGTGTTGCGTCCATGAATTTTTGTTTCGTGTTGTTATGGTTGATGCTTGCCGTGTTCAATTCAAATTTCAGCAAGCGGCCAGCAGTGTAAATGTCTTGTTGCAATTGGTAACTAATTCCTGTTCGAACGGTGTCAAGAATTGCGGCTTTTATTTGTTCTTCTTGCAGCCAAATGGTCAGGTAGGTTTTTGCTACTTCGTAAGCCAATTCATATTCAGTTTGCGCTTGAGCTGCGCCACTTATTTTCTCTTGCAAACGATTTTCGTTGATTTGTTTTTTTATAGAAGCGTCGAACAAGGGTTGTGAAGCGGTAATCCCTGCGGTTTGTGCCCAAGTTGTTCCAAACTGAATTCTATCCGTTGCATCTGCTGGCAAAGCAGGATTAAAAACACCTACCGGAATAATTGAACTCTGCAAAATTGGGTTGTAATTGTAGCTGTACTCAGCTGAAACCTGTGGACCATATTTTTTATAGAGCGCTTTGGTTTTTAGTTGTTGAATAGTGATATCCATTTTGCCAGCCTGAATATTTTTACGATTGCTCAAAGCGGATTGAATGGCTTGGGATAATGTCGTTGTCGTTTGTGCGAATGAAGTATGCACAAGAAATGTGAATGGCAAAATTACGAGTATGTGTCTCATTTTCATTTGGTTGTTTTTATCTGAATACGGATGCGGCCTCAACTCCTTTTATTTTGCGCAGTGCGAAGGAGGCTCCGCCGATGGAAATAAACCCAATGACGGCGAAAATGGCAAGTAAAAGCAAGGGCGAAAAACGGAAAATCAAGCCCGAACTAGCAACTCCTTTTTGAAAACCGAGCAGCAAAAAATAGGCAACCACAAAGCCAGTGATGGCAAAAATGACTGCTTGTGTTAAAATAAGTCGGGTAATGAATTTATTGCTTGCTCCAATCGCTTTTAAGGTTCCATAATCTTTCAAGCGATCCAATGCAGAAGTGTACATGGTTAGTCCGATAATAAAGAACCCTGCAATCAATGCAAAAACAATCAAAGTGCCCGTACTTAAAGCAATACCGCTGCTACCTAAAATTTTCTTTAAAGTACTATTTGCCAATTTTTTAGAGGGCCAAGCGCGAACGCCATAAATTGTTTGATTGATGGATGAACAGAGACTATCCGCATTCTGTTTGGGTTCTAATTTCACGAGTACTGCGCTGATGGACGTTTCCGATTGGTTGGAAAAATACCTGGCTTTATCGATCGTTGTGACGCAAAAACTAGCGCCAAAACCACGAAATCCTTTGGTCTTCATTTTAAAAAACGCACGTTTTCCGTTGATTTCTAAAGAAGTTCCGATATCTATATTTCCGCCTAAGTTTTTGCGTTCATAATATTCTCCGCTCACTCCGCCTTCCGACTGCAAATCAGCGGGTTTTCCTGCGATAATTTTAGAAGAATCCAACACCAAATTCAGTTTATCAATGTCAACACCGATGAGTGTTATTGCCCCGCTTTCTCCGTTTTGAAAATTCGCTGCTCCGCCAGTTATTAAAATGGGAAAAGCTTCCTTTACGCCGTTTATACCTTGTACAGCGCGCAAAGTTCTTATATCTAGTCTTCCCAACTGATTCACATTCTCTGTTTTACTGTCTATCACCCAAACATCTGCTTTGACGTTGGAGGTGAGCGCTTGCATCAAATCGGTGAGAAAAATAAAAACGCCCAATTGCTGACCGATTAAAAAAGTACTGATCATTATCCCAACCACCACACCAATGCTTTTGGCTTTGTCAAAACGAATAAATTTCCAGGCCGTTTTT
>Ga0105045_10004213_pt1 | contig 12464 bp, 8 predicted proteins | sample MAT02_FD_78089 | JGI IMG/M metagenome (GOLD analysis project Ga0105045, IMG submission 78089) | Freshwater microbial communities from Lake Fryxell liftoff mats and glacier meltwater in Antarctica - MAT-02 (megahit assembly) | ecosystem: Environmental > Aquatic > Freshwater > Ice > Liftoff... | reverse complement strand
CGGGCACGAACATGCCCGGTGAACTCGCACGGTTGCGCGCGATCATTGCACCTGACGTCACCGTGATCACCTCGATCGGCGAGGAACATCTTGAGGGACTGGGTGACCTTGCCGGCGTGCTGCGCGAGGAACTCGAGCTCACTGCGGACGTACCCGTCGTCGTCACGCCCGCCGCACATCCTGAGGTCGCCGCCGGCGTGCGGGGCGACGGACAGCAGGTGGTCGTCGCCGGCCTGGACGACGGACACATGCAGCCGATCCGCTGGCAGCTCGAGCCCGATGGCAGCGGCACGCTCGTCTTCGACGATGGTGAACTCCTCGTGCCGCTGCGCGGCGTGCACAACCTGCGCAACGCGATGCTGGCCGTCACCGTCTGTCGCGGGTTCGGTGTCACGTTGCCGCAGATGCAGGCAGGTCTCTCCCGCATGGTGCCGCCGTCGATGCGCGCGGCCGTCGATCCACTGGGTGACGCGCTGCTCGTGAACGATGCGTACAATGCGAATCCGCCATCGATGCGCGCCGCACTCGACCTGCTCGAGGCGGTGGGGGCGGGACGTCCACTGGTCGCGATCCTCGGCACGATGCGTGAGCTTGGTGCCGCAGCCGACGCGATGCATGATACGATTGCCCGCGACGCCGTGTCACGACCGCTCGCCCTGATCGCCGGCATCGGCGACTTCGCGGCGGCGCTGCGTCGCGTCGCCCCCGATGACCCGCGCCTGATTCTCGCCGATGACGCGCCGGATGCCGAGCAGGAACTGCTGCGGCGCTGCGCGCGAAATGCGGCGATTCTCCTGAAGGGCTCGCGCGGCGCACGACTCGAACGACTCGTCGCACCGCTCACCGGCTGGGCCACCGCGCTATCCTGACCCACCACACGACTTCCCGACGTGCTGTTTCATCTGCTCGCACCCCTGCAGCCTTACTGGGAGCCCTTCCGGCTCTTCTACTACATCAGCTTCCGTGCCGTCGGCGCCGCCGTCACGGCGTTGCTGTTGGCGTTCGTCATCGGGCCGCTGATCATTGCACGCCTCCGGTCCATGGCACTGCATCAGGTGGTGCGCGAAGGCACGCCCGATTCGCACAAGGCGAAGGGCACCACGCCGACGATGGGTGGGCTGATCATTCTCGCGGCGACCATCGTCCCGACACTGCTGTGGGCGAAGCTCGACAATCGCTACGTGATGCTGGCGATGGCGGTGATGGCGGCGATGGGCGGCATCGGGTTTCTGGATGACTACCTGAAGCTTCGCCAGAAGCGCCTCGGCATAAAGAACGAGGGACTCGTCGAGCGCTACAAGCTTTTCGGCCAGATCGTCATCGGCGTGAGCCTTGGCACATATCTCTGGCTCGATCCGATCAGCACGCTGCCGGGCGCGTCCACCACATTGCCGTTCTTCAAGTACGTGCTGCTCGTGCCGATCTCGGTCGGCTTCGCGTGGACGTACGTGCCGTTCGTCACGTTCATCCTCACCGGGGCGAGCAACGCGGTGAACTTCACCGACGGACTCGATGGGCTCGCGGCCGGACTCTGCGCCATTGCGGCGGTGACCTTCGCGGTCTACGCATATGCCATGGGTCGCGTCGACGTCAGCGGCTACCTGCAGCTGTTCTACCTGCGCGGCGCCGGCGAGCTGACGATCTTCTGCGCGGCGATGTTCGGGGCGCTGATCGGCTTCCTCTGGTTCAATGCGTTTCCGGCACAGGTCTTCATGGGTGATACGGGCTCGCTGGCACTCGGCGGCGCCATCGGTGCGGTCGCCATCCTGCTGAAGAGCGAGTTCCTGCTGGCCATCGTCGGCGCAGTCTTCGTCGCCGAGGTCGTGAGCGTGATCCTGCAGCGGTCGGTGTTCAAGTACCGCCGACGCAAGTTCGGCCTCGAGTTCGCGCAGAAACATCGTGTGTTCCTGCGAGCGCCGCTCCATCATCACTTCGAGGAGAAGGGCTGGCCCGAGACGCAGGTGGTGGTGCGATTCTGGATCATCGGCATTCTCTGCGCCTTCCTCGCTTTGGGCACGCTCAAGATTCGATGAGTGCCACACTGTTCGCACGCGTCGGACGTGCGCCTGGCGAGATCGCCGTCCTCGGTCTTGCCACGTCGGGGATCGCCGTGGCGAAGCTGCTGCGCATGGCAGGGCACGAGGTGTACGCGTCCGATGGCGGGAGCTCGGACCGGGTACTGGTGAACGCGGCGGAGCTGCGTGCGCTGGGCGCCGACGTGCAGACCGGCGCGCACGATCTCGAGCGCATCGCCAGGGCAGCGCTGGTCGTCGCCAGTCCCGGTGTCCCGCCGTCGGCGCCGCCATTGGTGACCGCACGCGAGCACGGCGTGCCCGTGATCGGTGAGATGGAAGTCGCGCTCGATGCGATGCCGGCGCTGCACTACATCGCGATTACCGGCACGAACGGCAAGACGACCACGACGGCGCTGGTCGGCCACATCCTGCGCGAGTACACCGACTGCGTCGACGCGGGCAACATCGGGACCGCGCTGGCCGAGTTCGCGCTGCGCGAGCCGCAGCCGTCGTGGGCTGCACTCGAGTGCTCGAGCTTTCAGCTGCATGACACACCGGGCATCCGCCCGACGGTCGGTGTCGTGACGAACCTCAGCCCTGATCACCTCGATCGCTACGACACGATCGACGCATACTATCTCGACAAGGCGCGCCTGTTCGCGAATGCCTCGGCAACCTCACACTGGGTGCTCAACGGCGATGACGATGCGGTGATGCGGCTGCACGAGCGTCTCGGCCGCGGCACTGCGCTGCCGGGTCAGGTGCGCACCTTCCGCATCGGCACGGAGGCCGATGCCTGGTTCGATCGCGAATCGGGCATCATGTATCTGTGCGGCTCGCCGCTGATGCGTCGCGACGAGTTTCCCCTGGTCGGTGATCACAACGTGGCCAACGCGCTCGCCGCCGCGCTGGCCGTGGTGACGGCCGTGCCGGCTGATGAGACGTTGTCGTCCGTCGCTGCGGCGAGCGACGCGCGTCACAGGCACCGCTGGATCGCCGATCGCCTGCGCTCGTTCCATGCCTTGCCGCATCGCCTCGAGCCGGTTTCGACGACCGACGGCCGCCTCTGGCTCAACGACTCCAAGGCCACCAACGTCAGCTCGACCCTCGTGGCAGTGCAGGGCATGACCCGACCCTTCGTGCTCCTGCTCGGCGGGCGGCACAAAGGCGAGCCGTATACCGCACTGGCACACGACTTCAGTCTGCACGGCAAACGGGTCATCGCGTTCGGTGAAGCCGCTGGCAGGATCGTCGACGATCTGTCCCCGCTCGTCGCGGTGGAACGGGTCGACGGCAGTTTCGCCGACGTGATCGCGTGTGCGCGCGCCGCGACGACCGACGGCGACGCGATCCTGTTGTCGCCCGCCTGCTCCAGCTACGACATGTTTCGCAACTACGAGGAGCGCGGCGCCGCATTCCGGGACCTGGCCAGGGGAGTGACGCCATGACGGCTGCCGTGTCGGTCGAGGTGATGCGCGAGCGTTGGCGCATGGGCGTCGAAGCGCGCGCTCTGGTGCTGGTCACGGCCATGCTGCTGGTGCTTGGCCTGGCCACCGTCTACAGCGCCACGGTGATCGTCGCGCAGCAGAAGAACCTGACGCCGTCGTACTACCTCATCCGACAGCTGGTCGGCGCCGGGACCGGCATCGTGGCCTTCGCGATCTGTGCCAAGATCGATGCCGAGCGATACCGGGCACACGCCTGGAAGCTCATGATCGCCGCGATGCTGGCCATGTTCGCGGTGCTCGTGCTCTCGCCGGACGTGAACGGCTCGAAGCGATTCCTGTTCAGCCACGCGGTGCAGCCGTCGGAATTCGCGAAGCTGGCCGTGATCGTCTGGACGGCCATGCTGGCGGCGAAGAAGGGCGACCAGCTCCGCCACCTCGGCAAGGGACTGCTGCCGTTCTTCGCCGTGAATGGGACGCTGGCGCTGCTCGCGATCCTCGAGCCCGACATCTCCGTCGCACTGTTCTATCTGGCCTTGATGGGCGCCATGCTGTTCGTGGCCGGCGCCCGCGTCGGGCACTTCCTGCTGATCGGACTGCTCGTGATCCCGCTGGCCTGGGGCCGGATGAACGGCTATGTGAAGTGCCGGATCGCGAGCTGGCACAATGGCCCGATCGCGGTCGGCTGCGCGCAGGACATCGACCTCCAGACGCGCCAGTCGATGATCGCGATCGGCTCCGGCAGGATGTTCGGCGTCGGCTTCGGCGAGGGACGGCAGCAGAGCGGCTTCCTGCCGTTTCAGTACACCGACTTCATCGGCTCGAACGTCGGCGAGGAATGGGGCTTCGTGGGCATCCTGACCGTCGTGCTGCTGTTCTGGGGCTACGCGTGGCTCGGGTTCCGGATCGCCCGCGATGCTCGCAGCCAGTTCCTGCAACTGACCGCCGTGGGGCTGACGCTGACCACGGTCACCACGGCGTTCGTCCACCTTGCCGTGATCACGGGGCTGTTTCCGAACACAGGGCTCACCCTCCCGTTCATCAGTTACGGCCGCAGCAACCTGCTCATCTCCCTGCTCATGACCGGCATCCTGGTGAACATCGGGAGCACCCGTGAGCGCGTGTACACCGATGCGCTGCCCGATCCGATTCTCGCGCGCGGCAGTCGCTGATGGATGGGGACGGCACGTTTTACATCGCCGGTGGCGGGACCGGCGGGCATCTCTATCCAGGTCTTGCCGTTGCCGATGCGCTCGTGGCTCAGCGTCCCGAAATGAACATCCGCTTCGTCGGCGCAATGCGTGGAATCGAGCGGAACGTGCTGCCGACGACCCGGTGGGAACATGACCTGCTCGACCTGCATCCGCTCTACCGGTCCGCACCCTGGCAGAACTACAAGACGGTGCGCGGGCTTTTTTCGGCCTACAGAAGCATCAGCAAGCGAAACCGGGAGCATCCGGTCGCCGGGGTGCTCGGCACCGGAGGGTACGCAGCGGGTGCGTTGCTGGGGTATGCCCTGCTCCATGGGATACCGTTTTTCCTGCAGGAGCAGAACGCCGTCGCTGGTCTGACGGTCCGTGCGTTCAGCGGTCGCGCTCGCTCCACTTTCCTTGGATTTCCCGAAGCGGCGGAGACGCTGCCGACGGCCGGCAGGGCGCGAGCCGTCGTGACCGGAAACCCGATCGCACCACCGCCAGACCCGTTGCCTGATCGAGCCGACGGCCGCACGCGCTGGGGGTTCGATGAGAACGTCGAGCGAGTCCTGCTCGTTTTCGGTGGCAGTCAGGGCTCCCGCGCGATCAACGATGCCGTGGCTGCGTGGCTCCCCGAATCGCTGCCCGGTCACTGGGGCGTGATCTGGGTCACTGGACCCGCCGACTACGAGCGCCTCGCATCCAACGCATCAGGTCGCGTGCGAGTGGTCGCGTATCAGCAGCCAATGGCGGAGGCGTACGCCACCGTTGATCTTGCGGTCGCACGCGCCGGTGCGATGTCCACGGCGGAGCTCTGTGCGTGGGGCATTCCGATGGTGCTCGTGCCGTTGCCGACTGCGGCGGCCGACCACCAGACGCAGAACGCCGGAGCCTTGCACCGGGCGAGTGCCGCGCGCCTCGTCTTGCAGTCGTCGCTCGGGTCCGGCGGATTGGGCGCTGCGCTGGACGAGGTCTGCTCCGACGCGACAGTGCTCGACACCATGGGACGGGCAGCGCGTGCAAGAGCGCGAATTGGTGCGGCTCAAGCCATTGCAGTACAGATACTTGACTCAATGAACCTCAGGTAGTTTCGAGTGACTCTCCATGGCCGTTGATTCCAGTACCAGTGCGCGGATGCGCCACGATGCGCTGCGCCTGTTTCGCGAGCCGGACGCGCGGCCCGTGCACTTCGTCGGCATCGCCGGTGCCGGCATGAGTGCGCTGGCCGAGCTGTTCGTTCGGCGAGGGATCCGCGTGACGGGGAGTGACATGAATTCCGCCGGTCACGCCGATCTCGAGGCGCTGGGCGTCACCGTGCATCGCGGACACGACGCAGCCTGGGTCCAGGGTACACGCGCCGTGGTCGCGTCATCGGCCATCGCGATGGACCATGTCGAGCTCGCTGCCGCGACGGCGGCCGGCACGCCGATCATCCGCCGCGCCGAAGCGCTTGGTGCGGCCGTGGAAGGCATGACCATCGTCGGCATCGCTGGCACTCACGGCAAGACGACCACGACCGTCATGACCACGGAAGCGCTCTCGGGCACGTCGGCGGCCCCGACCGGCATTGTCGGTGGGCGCGTGCAGCGATGGGGCGGGAACCTGCGCTGGGGCGGCGGCGACACCGTCGTGGTCGAGGCCGACGAGTACGACCGGTCGTTTCTCGCGCTCTTTCCAACGGTCGCGGTCGTCACGAATGTCGAGGCCGATCACCTCGACATCTATGCCGATCTCGCCGATATCGTCAGCACCTTCGAACAGTACGTGAGTGGCGCACGGTCCGTGGTGCTCTGTGCGGACGACGCCGGTGCAGACGCCCTTGCCGTCCCGGATGCCGCAGATGTGATCCGCTACGGCCTCGGCACGACCGACGCGCGGCTCGTCGGGCTGAGCGAGGGCGACGTCATGCGTGTCGTCTTTGACGGTGCGCCCATCGGTGAGCTGCGGCTTCAGGTTCCCGGCGAACACAACCGCAGAAACGCGCTTGCCGCGCTTGGCGCCGGTCTGGCACTGGGCTATTCGTTCGATTCGCTTCGCCCCGGTCTGGAGGCGTTCACCGGCGTCGAACGCCGGTTCGAACGGAAGGGTGAGGCTGCCGGCGTGCTGGTGATCGACGATTACGCGCACCACCCGACCGAGGTCCGCGCGACGCTCGAGGCCGCGCGTGCCGCCTGTCCGGGTCGCCGCATCGTCGTGCTGTTCCAGCCTCACCTGTATTCCCGCACCCGCGACTTCGCCGGGGAGTTCGGCGCCGCGTTGGCGCTCGGTGCCGACGTCGTCGCGCTGACGGACATCTACAAGGCACGGGAGACGCCGATCGATGGCGTCACCTCCGGACTGATCGCCGCTGCTGCCGCCCGTTCCGGACTCGCACCAGAGTGGCTCGGCCTCCGTGCCGACGCGACTGCGGCCATCCTCGCATTGATCCGGCCTGGTGACGTCGTGCTGACGATGGGTGCCGGTGACGTGACGCAGGTCGGACCGGAGCTGCTCGAAGCACTGCAGGCGCGGGAGTCGGAGTCATGACCGTCGCCCGCCCGACACCGGCCGTCGCGCCGCCCGGAACCGCCGGAACCGGCGCGCCATGGAAGAGGCTCGCCGGCCGGGGATCGCTGGTGCTCGCGGCAGGCGCGGTGATGGTCTGGGTGATGCCCCGGCTCCTCGGCACACTCGATTACTTCCACGTGCAGACCGTGCAGCTCGAGGGGGCGCGCTTCCTGACGCCGACTGCGGTCATCGCGGCGCTCGGTGCGGATACCTCCGCCAGCGTCTTCGATGACCCCGGTCGCTTCGTGCGAAAGGTCGAGTCGATTCCCCTCGTCGCCCGTGCCCGGGTCCGGCGGCGCCTGCCAGGGACGCTCGTGGTCACCATCGTCGAACGGACGCCGGTCGCGCTCATCCCGACGCGCGAAGGGTTTCGCGGTGTCGATTCCGCCGGCACGCGTCTGCCGATCGATCCGGCGCTCGCGGCATTCGATGCCCCGGTCGTCCTGCCGCCGCTCCCCGCGCCTGACACGGTGGCCGATCGGAAGCTTTACAACCTGCTCGGCAGACTGCGGGGGCAGGATCCCGCCCTCTTCGATGCCATCGAGGAGGCGCGCCGGATCTCGGCCACCGAATGGCAGCTGCGCACCAGCCGTCAGCGCGTTCGTATCGCGCCGGAGGTGACGCTGGCGCGGTTGGCAGACATCTTTCCCGTTGAGCAGGATCTTGCCCGCCGCCGCATTCGCGCGGCGGAGCTCGACCTGCGGTTCCGCAACCTCGTCATCGCCCGATTGCCATGAGTTCAGACCGTCTCGTTGCCGCGCTCGACATCGGCTCGACGCACACCACCGCGTTGATTGCGGAGGTGACGGGTGAGCTGCCCAGGCGGCCGACGTTGAAGGTGCTCGGCGTCGGCACCGCACGAACGGCAGGGTTCCGGCGCGGGATCATCTCGGACATCGAGGACACGACGCGGTCCATCGCGCAGGCGCTCGGCGACGCGGAGCGCATGGCTGGCCAGAAGGTTCAGGCCTTGTACGTCGGCATCTCCGGCGAACATGTGCAGACCATGACGAGCCAGGGCATCGTCGCCGTCAATGGCGAGGAGATCACGCGGGCCGACGTCGACCGCGCGAACGACGTCGCACGTGCACAGTCGATTCCGCGTGAACGCGAACTGCTCCACGCGATCCCGCAGGAATACACGGTCGACAAGAATCTTGGCGTCCGTGATCCCGTCGGGATGGTCGGCACGCGACTCGAGACCGAGATGTATCTGGTCACGGTCGGCGCGTCGCCGGCCAACAACCTGCGCAAGGCGGTCGAGAAGGCAGGGTACCGCACCAAGGATCTGGTGCTGGCCCCGCTGGCCAGCGCACTCGCGACGCTGACGGAGGACGAGAAGGAGCTGGGCGTCGTGCTGGTGGAAATGGGCTCCGGCACCACCGACATCGCGGTGTTCCTCGAGGGGAAGATCCGGCATGTGGGCACGATCAACCTGGGCGGTGCCAACGTCTCGGCCGACATCATTCACGGACTTGGTGTCTCGCCCGCAGATGCCGACCGTCTCAAGGAAGAGTTCGGCTGCGCATACGAGCCGATGATCCAGCCCGGGCAGTTCATCACGCTGCCCAGCACGGTGACGCAGGGCGACCGCCAGATTCCCTACGAGCTTCTGGCGCACATCATCCAGCAGCGGACCGATGAGATCTTCGATCACGTCCAGCGCGAGCTGGAGCGCGCCGGGTTCGCAAAGCAGCTGAACGCCGGTGTGGTGGTGACGGGTGGAGCCTCGGTGACCGCCGGGATCGCCGAGCTTGCGTCGGATCTGTTTGGTCAGACGGTGCGCATCGGGTCGCCGGACGGATTGGGTGGCCTGAACGAAGCGGTCGCGTCGCCGCGCTTCAGCTGCGTGGTGGGCTTGGCGCAGTTTGCCGCGGGTCGCGTTGCCATCGCCTCGATGCTCCAACCCGCCCAGTCCGGGAAACGCGCCGGACAGGGGTCGGGCGCCGGCATGAACCAGATCGTCGGCAAGCTGAAGGAGTGGTTTCAGGACTTTTTCTGATGCGACGATGACCCGACCCGCAGTCGGCGGGGCAGTGCACGGCACCGAACGCTGACCTGAAAATCGTACCGGGGGGGCGTTGCGCCGCGTCAGGAATTCGCGCCGCTTCCATTGTTTGCCAGGCAGAAATGCGGATGTGATCCCAGCGGATTGCATCCGTTTTTTTTGGCGCGTGACGCAAGGGCGGCGGCGACCCTGCGCGGCGTTTCAGAGGACACGAGAATCCGCACAAGCACTCGGCAGGTGTGGCGAATGCTCGTGTGTCGAGGCAAAGAGAAGAAATGGTCCCAGTGACTCCGGGCAAATGCTGCGTTGCCGTCTGCTCCGCCGGAGACGCTGCTCACACGAGAGGCTCTCTCGCGCAGTGCATGAGACGGTGAGAGCTAAGTGGCGATGACGACGTTCCTTCCGTGACGCTGCGGATTTTGTCGTCGTCGGGTTGCAAGTGCAGAACGCACCCTCGACTTCGCCGTCAGGCGGCGTAGCGTTGCACGTGGCGTCTTGCTATACTCTTTGCCTGTCCGCCTTCTCATCGGACAACGTGTCTCCGGGCCAGCGCAGATCCTCGCGCGAATTGCCCACCGACCGCCAGTGTTTTTCCAGTCCCACCGCGGAGCGCAGCGCCTCATGTCCGCCATGATCTTCGAGTTCGAGGAACGCAGTTCGTCCAACGCGGTCATCAAGGTGATCGGTGTGGGCGGAGGCGGCGGCAACGCCGTCAACCGGATGATCGAGGAGCACCTGAGCGGCGTCGAGTTCATTTCGGTGAACACCGACGCGCAGGCGCTTCACAATTCCAGGGCGAACATCAAGATCCAGATTGGTCGCAAGCTGACCAACGGACTTGGCGCCGGTGCGCGACCCGATGTGGGGCGACAGTCGATCGAGGAGAACCGCGAAGAGGTGAGCCGGATCGTGGCCGGCGCCGATCTGGTGTTCGTCACCTGCGGCATGGGTGGCGGCACAGGAACTGGGGCGGCACCGGTGATTGCGGAGCTCGCCCGAGAAGCCGGCGCGCTGACCGTCGGTATCGTGACCAAGCCATTCCTCTTCGAAGGGCGCAAGCGCATGCGCCAGGCTGAGCTCGGCATCAGCGAGCTGCGTAAGCACGTGGACACGATGATCGTGGTGCCGAACGAGCGCCTGCTGGCCGTGGTGGGTCGCGGCATGCCGTTCCAGGACGCGCTGAAGAAGGCCGACGAGGTGCTTTTGCAGGCGACCTCGGGCATCTCCGGCATCATCAACACGTCCAGCACGATCAACGTCGACTTCGCTGACGTCCGCACCGTCATGCAGAATGGCGGCTCGGCACTGATGGGCTCCGGCATCGGTCGCGGTGAAAACCGCGCCATGGAAGCGGCTCAGCAGGCCATCGCCAGCCCGCTGCTCGACAGTGTCTCCATCTCCGGTGCGCAGTCTGTCCTCATCAACATCGTCGGCGGTCCTGACCTCCAGCTCGGCGAAGTGCAGCAGATTGCCGAGCTCGTGCAGGAGTCCGTCGGCGATGATGCCGAGATCATTTTCGGTGGTGACTCCAGCAATCCGGCGATGGAAGGCGAGATCCGCGTGACGCTGATCGCGACCGGCTTCGATCGTGCGCTGGGACAAGTGGCCCCGGACACGCGAATCGGCATCCAGCCGGTCGCAGGACAGAAGAGCTGGGTGGCGCCGCAGCTCGTCGTGCCGAAGCCCAGCAGCATCGTTCGTCCAGGTCAGGGGAACGGTCAACCTGGCCAGTCCGTCCAGGCGAATCATCCGCCGGCTGCTCGACAGATCACCGGTCCAGCCCGCCCGATGCGACCGGCCGCGCAGGACGATCTGGAGATTCCGACGTTCATGCGTCGTCAAATGGATTGAGTCCTGAGCCTGAACCGGCCATCATGAGTGATGGCCGACACTTCGACTGAAGACGCAGACACGACACGACGCGCGCGCTCGCTCGGTCGCCGGACACGGCGTCGGGCGCGCGCCGTCGTGTCTCTTGGTGTCTTCGCCGCTGCCGCAGTCGTGGTCTGGCTGCTGCCAATGCGGCGGCAATCCGTCGCTCACGTCACCGTGCAGACGCGCTCGGCTGAGCCGGTGACACGCCGCGACACGCTTCGTCGCGGTGATGGCGTCGTGGCCGTACTAATGAAAGCCGGGCTCAGCCGTGCAGACGCCATCGGCGTCCTCAAGGCATCCCAGTTGCGCGCCACGGCCCGGCGCACGATCCCCGTCTCCATCTTCGCGGACAGTGCCGCCGCAGAAATCCGTGAAGTCGAGCTGCAGCTTGCGGACGACCGGAGTCTCCGGATCCAGCGGACTGGCGAGAGCAGTTGGACGGCCGTCGAACGCCGCGAGCTGTGGCGCACCGATACCGTGACGGTTCGGGCCGCCGTGCTCGGGTCGCTGGTCGAGTCGCTGCGCGACGGCGGGCGCGGCGCCATCAGCGTCAGGGGACGACTGGAGATGGCCTATGCGGTCGCCGAGGCGTTCGAGTACAAGCTGGACGTTGGCTCGGACCTCGAGCGCGGCGATTCCGTCGTGGCCGTCATGGAGCGGCACCGCACCACCTTCGGCGCGGAGCGGGTGGGACCGCTGCTTGCCGGGGCATTGCTGCACGAGGGGCGTTGGCTGCGTGCCATCCGATTCTCAACCCGCAGCGGCAGCGGGGAGTATTACGATGTGGAAGGCCGACCCATGCGGACCACGTTTCTGGCGGCTCCGCTGGAATTCAGGCGGATGTCCAGCGTGTTCGGCATGCGGATGCATCCGCTGCTCGGCATCAGGCGACGGCATGATGGCATCGATTACACGGCACAGCTCGGCACCCCGGTACGGACCGTCGGGGACGGCGCGGTCATCAAGGCGGCATACGACGGTGGATACGGGCGCGTGATCGAGATCAGGCACAGGGATGGGATGGTGACCCGGTACGGACACCTTCGCGGATTCGCAAAGTCGCTTCGGGCCGGACAGGTCGTGACGCAGGGGCAGGTCATCGGCTTCGTCGGGTCCACCGGACTCTCCACGGGCCCTCATTTGCACTTCGAGACCCTGGTGAACGGTGTATCCCGGGAACCGACGCGAACGTTGCGCAATGCGAGTGGCGTGGTCCTGAACGGACCTGCACTCGCGGCGTTTGCCGGCGCTCGCGATGCGCTAGCAGCGCGGCTGGGTCTGGCAGCACCGCAACCGGCCGCAGCGCTTCAGGGTGGAGGTCGGGCCCCGGCCGGTCCGACGCCGCCGCTCGATGTCACACGACCCGGGACGAGCGTGGGCG
>Ga0105045_10004212_pt1 | contig 12467 bp, 6 predicted proteins | sample MAT02_FD_78089 | JGI IMG/M metagenome (GOLD analysis project Ga0105045, IMG submission 78089) | Freshwater microbial communities from Lake Fryxell liftoff mats and glacier meltwater in Antarctica - MAT-02 (megahit assembly) | ecosystem: Environmental > Aquatic > Freshwater > Ice > Liftoff... | reverse complement strand
GTTGCCGTGGATTTGAGAACGCTGAACGACGGATCGATCACCCGGAAATACCAACGTCGATTGGCGGTCGGAATCCCGCTACTGGTCCTATTAGCCTTTCCGGCGGTGATCTACTCGTACCGAGCGATCACCCAACTGTTCAATCTTCCTTCCGCTTGGATTCCTGCGGACTTGCCCGTGCGGATCGATTTCGACGACTTCTCCCGTCGATTTTCGGTCACCGATATTGTGCTCGCAGCATGGGATGGTGCCGAGTTGGGATCGGACCAGTTGGACGAGGTAACGCGATTACTGCAACCACTGGCGAAAGACCCAACCCCCGCAGCGAATGTGGCTGTGGACGCTGCGCCGAATCCTGGGCAGCAACTTCGCGGACGCGCGGTCGAGATCGTTGCCAACGTTGCCAAGAAACTGGACCAGCCGCCGCTGCTGTGGGCACGCAGCGGGACCGAGTTACTGGCCGCGATGACATCGGCACCGGCGAATCTGTCGCGGGCGTCGGCGATCAAGCGATTGTCGGGCTCGATCGTTGGTCCCGATGAAAAGCAAACGGCGCTAGTGTTATCGCTCAGCGCCGACGGCAATAAAAATCGACGCTACGTGATGAAGCAGATTCGCTTGGCGATCGCGGCGCAATTGGATGTCTTGCCCGATGCAATTGCGTTTGTTGGTGGTCCTTACGATGGAACGGTGATTGACGAGGCGTCGATTCGTTCGGTCGAGTTGTATTCGCCGCCTTCCGCGATCCTGGCCGCGCTGCTTTGTTATTTCTGTCTCCGATCGTTCGTTTTGACCGCAGCGGTAACCCTGATTGCGGTGGTCGGGGAAGGCTTGGTACTGGCCGCCGTTTACTTCACCGGGTCGCCGATGAACGCGGTGCTGATCGTTCTGCCACCGCTGGTTTTTGTCTTGACGGTGTCATCCGGGATTCACCTTAGTAATTACTACCTCGACGCGTTGCACGAATTTCCGTTGGCGACGAGAGCACAAGCGGCGGCGATCGCGATGCGCGCCGGAACGCTCCCGTGTCTCTTGGCGGCCAGCACGACAGTCATCGGGCTGGGGTCGCTGGTGCTGGTGCGACTGGAACCGATCCGTATTTTTGGAATGGTCGCGGTGATGGGCCTGCTGATCACGCTTGCCTTGTTGCTGCTAATTTTGCCCGGCGCGATGCTGTTTTATGGGGGGCCGCGAACGGTCAGCGATCATGAGCTATTGCACGGGCCGATCACCGAATCGTTGGCCAAACGACGACGGCGTCAATTCACGATCCTATTTCGTCGTGTGCTCCGGCACCCGATCGCAGTCATCGCGACGTTCATCGTCTCGATGATGGTCATGGGAATTGGACTCTTTCGATTGGACACGTCCGTCAACGTGCCGCGAATGTTCGACGAAGAGCATTCGCTGCGGAGACAGTACGACTGGTTTGAAAAGCACGTGGGCCCAACGATTAACGGCGAAATCCTGATACGGTTTCCCGCCGATCAACTCGACGGTGATCCGATCGATCGACTCGACTTGATTCGCGACGCACACATTGCGACGGCGCGTGCCCAAGACGTGGGCGGCGTTTTGTCCGCAATCTCGTTCTTGCCATCGGTGCCAAAAGGACGAGGCTTGTCGGCGACGGCAAACCGCTCGGTCATCCGTGCGCAATTGATAGATCCTCAGTCGTCCATTCGTAAGCTCGATCACATCTCTCGTGATGAGATCGCCGAGGTGTGGCGGATCAGCTTCCGCTTGCCGACGACGACAAAGTCCGATCACGGCCCAGAGGTCGAAGCGATCGTGCAGACGGTTCGCGATGCAATTGTTCGACCAGGGGACGCCGGCGGAGTCACGTTGAACCCCGAGGTCGTGATCACCGGTAGCGTCGAGGTGGGCCAAGTCGCAGGGAAAATTCTGTTGCGTGACCTGTTCACCAGCTTCTTATCCGCGTTCGCCGTCGTCGCGGTCGTGATGATGATCCTGCTGCGTAGCGTGCTGGGCGGGTTGTTGGCAATGCTGCCGAATTTGTTTCCAACGATCACTCTGTTTGGGTACATGGGATTGACCGGTCTGCCGCTGGACATCGGTTCGGTCATGACGGCAAGCGTCGCGTTGGGGATCGCGGTTGATGACACGATCCACCTACTCAGCCGGTTCGGCAGCAGGACCGCGCGGGGAATCCCACGCCGAAAAGCCGCATGGGGCTCGTTACAACAATGCGGCATGGCAATGTTCCAGACCACGCTGGTGTGCGGATTGTCGCTGCTGGTTTACTCGTTAAGTGATTTTGTGCCGACGCGGCGTTTCGCATTTCTGATGTTCGGATTATTGACGATGGCGCTCATCGGTGACCTGCTGTTTCTGCCCGCGATTCTTGCCAGCCGGTTTGGCGTATGGATGTCTCGCCCCGTCATGGCCGATGCCGGTGCCGAGCTGCGCAAATCACGCTCGAGCGCGAATCCCCCGGTGGACGTCCGCCGGGTGCCTGCGGCAAACCAGGGGAAAATTACCCCGCGAATGTGACCACCCGGGAACCCACTGGGCACTTTGCCGCTTGCGCAATCTATAACGCCGGGCGATCGGCAACGGTGGCATGTCGAAGCCGTTACGACCATCACGACACGACCAAGCGTTTCGACTGACCGGTCATCGCGTTTGCCAACCAAGAAAAGCGTGTCTTTGGGCAACGATTAGCCCATGGGTCGTCGATAGCATGCTACGTCACCGTAACGATGTGTGAGTCAAGCCGCCACACACCGGATACCGCAATCATTCAAACGATTCGTCGCTCACGCCACGCAACGTTAGTGATGAATTCATTGCGGAATCAATGATGGTGAGTGATCGCGATGTCGCGCTGAAGACCAGCATACCATCAACATTAATTTACGCGGCTTGGTCTCGCCCCTTACGAGACAAACCAAAACCCAATCCTTGGAGTTCACCACGATGCGTCGTGTTATTGCCCCTGCGCTGTTGGCCCTTGCTTTCGTTGCCTTCAGCACCGTGGACGCTTCGGCGGGCCACCTGTTCGGAAAAATTTTCGGTCACAGTAGCTGCGATGCTGGTTGTGACGTCGGCTCCGCATGCGAATGTGCCGAGCCAGCTTGTGGCTGCGAAGCCCCAGCTTGCGGCGGCTGTGCTGAGCCAGCTTGCGGTTGCGAAGTAGCTGCTTGCGATTCGGGATGTGGCCAACGCCACGGCCTGTTGTCCAAGCTGTTCCGCAAACACAACGGCTGCGACATGGGTTGCGGCTGCGACGTGGTTGAACCAGCTTGCGGATGTGCAGAACCAGCTTGCGGTTGCGAAGCTCCCGCATGCGGCGGATGTGCTGAACCAGCTTGCGGTTGCGAACCAGCCCTTTGCGGAAGCGGATCGAAGCCAATTCGTGGTTTTCTCCACAAACTGTTCCACAAGCACAATGCCGGCTGCGACAGCGGCTGTGCAGCTCCTGCTTGCGGATGTGCAGAACCATCTTGCGGATGTGGCTTCTAAATGAGCTGGGCGTAAAGCCCAACCGTTTGGCCGATTGAAATAACGAAAGCCTCCGGTAGCGACACCGGAGGCTTTTTCGTTTTTATACGCGAACCCCAGTGGCACAGGGCTAGGCGACGGTAATCTCGATCGGCTTGCCTTCCACGCGAGGCTTGACCCATCGCTTCACGACCGTGCCCAGATAGGCAGTGATCGGCTTTTCAATCCGGTGGGTCGCAAGTGCCGCAACGGCGACGGAAAGCACCACGGCGATCGCCAGACAAACGATCGACGGGACGCCAGCGTGATTAAAGTGGTGAATGACAGCGCACCCAAGATTATTGTGAAACAAATAGATCGGATAAGAAATCGCGCTGATGTAGGCCAAAGGTTTCCACCGCAACGGTGGGATCCGGCCCAGACCCGCTGCGAATACGCAACCGACGATCAGCAAAGTCGCCAAAGGGTTATGTTTTCCGTGGTCAATCATGTGAAACACGGCTGCGGACAATATCATCCAACCGACCGATTGAATTCTTGAGCCGCGTCCCGCGCGAATTTGATAAAGCAGGTATCCGATCGCAAACAAGGGCGCGTAATCAAGGAATAAAATCCGTCGTATCGACGACGCAAACATAAACCACATCGTGCCGGATTGAGCAGGCGCGACCGAGTCCAAAAGCGGGCACAAAACCAGAGACAATGCGATCATCACGCCCCAACCCTTGGCGAAATGATTCAGCAGCCCGCCGCGGTACATGACGACGATTGCGATATAAAACAACAATTCGACCTGCAATGTCCACATCACCGGATCGATGCATTCATGCCCGAATATGCCGGGCATCAATGTGACATTCGCGAGCCATTGGCTGCCGGAAATCGCCACACCATCATGAGGTGCGAGACGGACCACGGCAAAATTGAAAAGCAATGCGATCAGGAAAATCGGTACGATCCGAATCATTCGTGCCGCGAGAAAATTCGTCGTATCCTGTCGTTTCAACAACGACATGCTATTCACATATCCACTGAGGATAAAAAATAACTCCACCCCATAGGCGCCATAAGGCCACTCAAATCCCAGGGACTGGACGTAGCCAAACTTAACGTCATAAACGTGAGTGAAATGGAACGCCATCAAATTCAACGCCGCAAAGCACCGGAGTGCATCCAGTTCAAGGATTCGCTTCCCGGGTCGCTTGGTCTGCAAGTCGTTTTGGATGGACAAATAAGACATGGGGTTTGTCGATAAGGATGAAAGACGTGCCTGCCGCTGCGAGAGCGTAGTCAATCATCATTGGGGAACGAACCCGATCCTCTCCACCATGACAAGTTTTTCAAGACCGGCATTTTCTTTAACGATTCGCCGGATTGTACGCCTGCGTGGGCCTTTCGGCACTCGATAGGCGTGAAACGTCGCCAATCGTTTGCCTTACAATCGATTCAAATGATTTCGAAGTGCCGGCAACCGTCCAATACGCCCGCGGTCGCCTGCCGTTTGGCGATATAAAGCCGATCCAGCGACCTTGCCTCAAAGTGGTGAGCATGAATATTGGCCGCCAAACCAGGTGCCGCGTTGCCAACGAGAATTCCGCGAAACCCGGACGTCAGCGCGGCAAAATCATTGCCCGAGTCTCCCGCAAAGACAATCGATTCGGGTTCGTGTTGATTCCAAGCAGCCCACCACTTCAAGGCAAACGCTTTGTTGACGCCGCGTGGCATGATGTCGATTAATCCCCGACCATCGTCGGGGTCAATGCTGCTGACGACGCCGAAGTTCACCTTCATTCGGTGGAAAAGCGCAAGGATGCGGCTGCAAGCGTCGTCAAGCTTTTCAGGAGGGCAATAGTAACTCAGCTTGAATCGTTGTTGGTTTTCAGGCTCCTGCAATTCGAGTTGGCATTCTTGTTGCACGTTCGCTTGTAAGTCCTGCGAAGCAATGCCACCGGCGATGTCCGAAACGTGCTTCGCGTAAGCATCCACCAATCGGTACTCAAACAAGTCATGAACGTAAACGGAGCTCCCCACATCACAAACGATCCAACGCGGTGCGGGCAAGCTTTCGGTGGTCATCACGCGAAGAACGCTTTCAAAGCTTCGCCCGGTCGCGAAAACCACTTCGATGCTGTCGTCATCGACGTGCGTTTTCAAAATCTGGAGTGCGGCCCGTTGGTCCGAATCCGGCGGCGAATCAGGGCGAGGGATCAAAGTCCCATCAAGATCGGTGGCAAGAATATGAGGTTTATTCATCGTATATTCGCGAATGGTTACGCATGACGGAATGGACAGAATTTAACTTACCTTGTCCATGCGATGAATGAAACGGGCGGGATCCTGCCCTCAATGTCGCTCCCGCGACAATTATGTTAAGATATGCAAATACCTTTTGTCACCGTTGGAAACATTGCTCGAAGGTCTTCAATATTGTTATTCGCGATAAATAATGGCTTTTTTCACCTAAACACACGCGATATCAAAGAACAAAACTGTTGGTGGAAAACCCTCGCACGTTAAAACACATTGGTGAGACTATTCATGCAAGTTGCTGAAAGTAACCTTCCGCCACTGCGGATCGCTTTGTTAAGTCTGCATGGCTTGATACGCGGCATCGATCCCGAATTGGGGCGTGACCCTGATACGGGCGGACAAATCAAGTACGTTCTTGAACTCGCCGCGGAACTGGGACGGCGTGACGATGTCGAGTCAGTTGAATTGATCACGCGCCAAATCATTGACGACCGCGTCGCGAAAGATTATTCACAGGTTGAAGAACTGCTGTCACCGAAGGTCCGAATCGTTCGATTGCCATTTGGTCCCAAGCGATACCTGAAGAAAGAGGCACTTTGGCCTTACCTCGAAGTTTTTGTCGATCAAGCACTCAGCCATTTTCGGCGCGTCGGAACACCGCATGTGATTCACGGTCATTACGCGGACGCGGGCTACGCGGGCGCTCAATTGGCGAGACTGCTGCACTTGCCTTACGTTTTTACCGGCCATTCGCTCGGTCGCGTCAAACGGGAGCGGATGTTGGAAGCGGATGGAAACGATGTTGCATCCCTCGAACAGACGTATCGATTCAAGACACGCAATGAAGCCGAAGAAATGGCGCTAGAAACGGCGTCATTGGTGATCACGAGCACCAATCAGGAGGTGATGGAGCAGTACGAATTGTACGAGCACTATCAACCCGATCGGATGGAAGTGATTCCGCCGGGCGTCGATCTGACATCATTCTTTCCGGACGATCAAGCCATCGAAGTGATCCCACCGGTCGTGGAGAGGCTGATGCCCTTTCTACGAATGCCCGATAAGCCGATGATCCTGGCGATGGCAAGACTGGATGAACGAAAGAACTTCGAAACGTTGGTGAAAGTTTACGGCGAATCAAAGCGATTGCAGGAAGCGGCGAATTTGGTTTTGGTGATGGGGCGACGCGTCGATGCGAGAACATTGCCCGCAGGCCAGCGTCGAGTTTTAACGAATGTGCTAACGTTGATTGACGTCCATGATCTTTACGGAATGGTCGCCTATCCGAAAACGCACGAGCCGCAGGATGTTCCGGACCTGTACCGGTGGGCGGCGCGGTCCGGTGGCGTGTTTATCAATCCGGCGCTGACCGAACCCTTTGGGCTGACGATCCTCGAAGCCGCAGCGAGTGGCTTGCCCGTGATTGCGACCAATGATGGCGGCCCGACGGATATAATCGGAAACTGCAAAAACGGGATTTTGGTCGATCCTCTCGATCCGGTGGCAATTGAAAAAGCGTTATTGCGTGGCCTTACCGAAACCGACCAACGTGTACTGTGGGCAAAAAGTGGCATCGACGGGGTGACCAAACATTACTCATGGAAAACACACGTCGATCGATATTTACGTGACGTCAAAGAAATCGTCAAAGAATCGGGCGCGCCCGCGGTCGAAGATCGGCGGTCACCGCGCCGCTTGCCAGAGTTTGATCGGTTGATCATCGCGGATCTGGATAATACCCTCGATGGCGACGACGAGGCGTTGCAGGAATTCATCGATCTGTTGCATGATCAAGGCAGGCATGTCGGTTTTGGGATCGCCACCGGACGTCGACTTGATGACGTCATCCAGTGGCTCGACCAACGGAAGCTGCCGCGGCCCGATGTCCTCGCTGCGGCGGTTGGTACCGAATTGTATTACGGAAAAGATTTGACCATGGACAAAGCTTGGCGAGCTCAAATTTCGGCGCACTGGAAACCCGACGACGTCCGCCGCGTTTTAGAAGGCGTCGCGGGCATTCGCTTGCAGGATGAACACGAGCAATCCGAGTTCAAAATCAGTTATAAGCTTGAACCAGGCATCGCACCGACGCTGCCACAAATCCGCAAGAAATTACGGGAGGCAGGATTGCGTGTTAACGTCATCCTATCGATTGGTGTGTTCTTGGACGTGCTGCCGATTCGTGGTGGCAGCGACCTTTCAATCCGTCACCTCGTCTACCGCTGGGGGTTTTCGCCGGAACAATTATTGGTCGCCGGCGACTCCGGGAACGACGAGGGGATGTTGAAAGGTCGAACACTGGGGGTCGTTGTTGGAAATTACAGCAGCGAATTGGAGAAGCTCAGGAAATTGCCACGGATCTATTTCGCCAAGGGGCGTCACGCCCGTGGCATCCTGGAGGGGATTGAATACTATAACTTTCTTGGCCCGATTCGAATTCCGAATGACCATATCCCCGAAGCCGTGGAGTAAGACCGAGCGTGCTACGTCCCGTTACCCCCGCCATTACCGCAGCACCCGGCACCGCCGCTTACGATGCACAGATCACTTACAAGAGATTGCTGCCGCGGATTCGTGCCCATTGGGACACGGCGTTTGTTTCTGTCGATGATCAAGAAATTTTTGAGAATCGGTTGGAGGATCAATGGCCGAGACTATTTTCTTTATTGAGAAGTCTATATGGACATCGATATGACTTCTTCTATCACCTCGAGCGGATCACCCTCGCGGTCGCGAAAGGATTTTCGGATCGATCGGTGGAATTAAAAGAGATTGACCATAGGCGAGTGAACGAACCCGATTGGTTTTCGTCTCAACAAATGGTCGGTGGTGCATTATATGTTGACTTGTTCAGCGAAAATCTTGGCAAGTTACGCGAGCACATCGCGTATTTTGGATCCCTTGGGCTAACGTATTTGCACCTCATGCCGCTCTTCGCCGTTCGGCCCGGGGACAATGACGGTGGCTATGCAATCAGCAATTACCGGAGTGTTGATCCCCGATTGGGAACGATTGATGATCTCGAAGCGCTCGCCGCTGATCTTCATCAATCAAGGATCGTTCTGGTGCTTGATTTTGTTTTTAATCACACCGCCGACGACCATTTTTGGGCGAAGCAGGCGATGGCGGGCGATCCAGAGTTTCAGGATTTTTACTATATGTTTCCGAATCGGGAGATGCCCGATCGTTACGAGACGACACTGAGGGAAATTTTCCCCACAGTCCGACGTGGAAATTTTACGTGGAATGATTCGGTTGATCGATGGATTTGGACAACGTTCAATAGCTTCCAGTGGGATCTGAATTACAGCAATCCCGCCGTATTTGAAGCGATGTTGGCCGAGTTGTTATTCATCGCAAACACGGGCGTTGATATTCTTCGGTTTGATGCGGTCGCGTTTATATGGAAACGTTTAGGAACAAGTTGTGAGAATCTGCCCGAAGCTCACCACCTCATCCAAGCGTTCAATGCGTGTGTTAAGGTCGCTTGCCCAGGCGTTGTTTTCAAAAGCGAAGCGATCGTACACCCCGACGAAGTCGTACGCTACATCGGCCCGGATGAATGCCAGTTGTCTTATAATCCGACACTGATGGCATTGTGCTGGGAATCGCTGGCAACACGCGATACCAAATTGCTTAAAAGATCGTTGCTGCATCGACACCACCTTCCCGGTGGGACGTCATGGGTCAATTACCTCCGTTGTCACGACGATGTCGGATGGACATTCGATGACGCCGATGCGTCCGCGGTGGGGATCAACGCGTTTAATCACCGACAATTTTTAAATCGTTTCTACACAGGGCAATTCCCAGGCTCTTTCGCGCGCGGCGTTCCGTTTCAGGAAAATCCAGACACGGGAGACATGCGAATCAGCGGGACGATGGCGTCGCTGGCCGGATTGGAACAAGCGATCGATCGAGATGATCCTGAGTTGAAGGAAATGGCAATCCGCCGAATACTCTTACTTAACTCCATCATCCTCACCGTTGGCGGCATCCCGTTGCTCTATCTGGGCGAGGAATGGGGCACCATCAACGATTATGACTTTGTTCGCGATCCGGCAAAGGCGTCGGATACGCGTTGGGTTCACCGTCCAAAGATGCGTTGGGAGTGGTTGGCGGAAACAAACCAAGGCCTTGGTGAACGCGGACGGATTTATGGATCGCTGCGGCGAATGATTGCTATCCGTAAAAACGAGCCCGCTTTCGCGGGGATGAGAATGGAATTGATACCAACGGAAAGTCCGCAGGTGCTTAGCTACATTCGTCAAAACGGGGGTGGTCGCATCGTCGTGCTTGCAAATTTTGCAGAATACCCCACCTCGATCGAGGGCAACCGTTTGAGAACTAGCGGACTGGGGCGATTCTTCCGTGATTTGATTGCCGATGAAATGATCAGCACGTCAACGGATATCGCATTGCAACCCTATCAATTCATGTGGTTAGCCCGGGCGTAAGCCGTACGCATCGCCGGGTCAAGGAGTGGCGGTAGGTTTCAATGGCTCATCGTTGTGGTTTCGTTCCATAGCAAGGCTGGCTGAGGGGACAGGCGGAGCTACGGCACGCCGAATGCATTCTTATAAATGCAGTCGCAGCGGCAAAGCGTTCCAACCGACTGCTATGCGTCGGTTGTGCGTTGTAGTTCCGTTTCGCTGATCCCGTTTTAGAAACACTGGAGTGTGATGATGAATATGCAAAATGAAACAGAATCCGTCAAGTCACCGTGGACACAGGTTCGCAATGCCATCACGACGCGCTGGCCAAATCTTCCTCGCGAACAAATGGACAGGTGTGCTGACGACGTCACGTCGCTTGTCGATTTTGTTAAGGGAAGAGTGGAGGCGAGCGAAGACGAAATTCAAGCGGTGATTGGTGAATTTGCGCCTCAAGAAGGCTTCGTTCATCGTATTACGGAAGCCGCAAACGACAAACTTCAGCGTGGCGGAGAAGATGCCCGGTCTGCCGTCAAGCGCGCTGACGAGGTGATCACCAACCATCCGCGAGAATTTGCGCTGACTAGCTTTGTATTTGGTTTAATCGTTGGCGGTTCGATTGCGGCATTGTTAATGAAGCCCAAACCAGAACCCTCGGCTTGGGACCGATTCAGTAATCGCCCCTGGACCTGAAGAATCGCTGTCTTTCGCTCTGCGGAAATTGCAATAAGGGCCGCAATTTTCGCCGGGCTAAAAGCGATTTTTACTACCGCGACGAAATCCAGTAGACTGTTTTTCCAAATTGGTCTATAGTTGCCCAGACAGACACCAGATCGGCTCGTTGGTTAATACTCGCAAATTTTATTGATTTAAATAGGCACTGCAATTTAGACACACTATATTTACAAAAAATAAACGAATGATGCAGTGGCGCGATGATATGAGAGTGCAATCGCTGGTTCGACCTATGGTTCAACCATCGTTGGATCGCGAATAAATCAAACATGTGTAGGAGCCGATCGACACGGTCGCCGATTGTTCAAAGCTGTCGCGAGGTTCGTCCTCGGCCCGCAAGTTTGAGGCGTTCGTGTCGTCAAACATGTCATTGTAAGTTTTGGAGTCGCTGTTAAATCTTAAAATCCAATCTCCACCGACTGGCAAGCCAATCCGGTACTCGGGATAAATATTTGCTGAGAAATTGAGAATGATTACGCATGCATCTTTTAAAGGGTTTTCTTTCCAGCGTCGCATGACCACGACCTTGTCATGATCATTGATATGATAAATTTGGACATATTGTCCGGTCAGGCCAGCAGTGAAACCTGCCGCATTGGTCCGTAGATGAATCAAGTCGGTGCAAAGAGAAACGACACCGTCAAATTGTTCTGCCCGCGACCAATCGAGTGGACGCGTGTCGTCGAACCACTTGTCACGCAGAAATTCCTGCCCCTGCATTAACATCGGGATGCCTGGCGAAGTCATCATCAATGCGATTCCGAGCGTTGATCGTTTGACCGCGTAAACGTTGGGCGAATCGCTCGGGTCAATTTCCGACACTACTCGCTGTTTTCCGTTTGCCACTTCATCGTGCGATTCAGTGTAAATGACTCGGCCAAACGCATCGAGATTGTATCGCTGGTTGATGGCGTCGCAGACGGTTGCCATGCTGCGATCGGCATCATTGATTTCCAACAAAACGCTTCGAATCGGATGAACAAATTGAGCATCCCACTGCGACCCGAAATTTGCACCTCCGTCTGATTCGTGCGCGGTGATCGATTGATTGTTTCTGAGATCTTCGGCGATGGTGATTTTACCTGGGTAGCGGTTTTGCACTTCGCGATTGATCCACTGCGCGAGGCTGAACCCTTCGGGAATCGAGCGGCTTTCATTGCCGTCGACACTCCGCATGTACAACGTCATGTCGTAACGCAATCCGTCGGCATTATATTCGTCCAACCACATCATGGCATTGTCGAAAATGTACTGACGTACTTCGCCTCGACCATAATCGGGACGAGTCTCGCCCCAGGGCGTCGACGAACGCCAGTCATTATAAAAATAAATTCCTCCTTTACCGTTTTCGCTCCAGCCATCAAATTGCCAAAGGTCAAGATCGGAGGGTCCGAAGTGGTTGTAAACAACATCAATGATGACCGCGATGCCAAGGGCGTGAGCGTGGCGGATGAATCGTTTGAGTGCTGATGGACCACCGTAGGCTGTTTCGACGGCAAAGGGATGCGCGGGGTTGTATCCCCAGGAATAATCGCCGGCAAATTCGGCCAGCGGCATCACCTCGACCGCGTTGATGCCGAGACG
>Ga0105045_10004210_pt1 | contig 12467 bp, 8 predicted proteins | sample MAT02_FD_78089 | JGI IMG/M metagenome (GOLD analysis project Ga0105045, IMG submission 78089) | Freshwater microbial communities from Lake Fryxell liftoff mats and glacier meltwater in Antarctica - MAT-02 (megahit assembly) | ecosystem: Environmental > Aquatic > Freshwater > Ice > Liftoff... | reverse complement strand
GGCCTGGTTGGGTACTTTGGCGGTAGAGCTGTAGGCGAAGCCGTTTACGATTCTGCAACTGGGAACTAGAAGGTACTCCATGACGACTTTTTCAAATGCCCCCAAACTCATCAAAGGCGGTATCGTGCTTGTCGATCCGCAGACGCTTGCGCCGATCCAGAATGGTTCGGTGCCGGGGGGGATTATTGCGCTTCAATATAATCCGGATTCTATCTCGCGGACGTTGCAGGCTGCGTCGGTCGGTGGAGATGGGCAAGATCGATCAGAAGCGATGCGACTCAAAGGGCCGCCTGTCGAGACAATCAAGCTCGAAGCAGAAATCGACGCGACAGACTATCTGGATAAAAACAACAGTTTGGCTGCGCAGCATGGGATTCAGCCACAACTTGCGGCGCTCGAGATGCTCGTTTACCCCACGAGCCGGCAGATCGATGACACGCGCCGAATGGCTGCGACAGGGACTCTGGAGATTTTGCCAATGCAAGCGCCCTTGGCTCTGTTTATCTGGAGCAAGTCTCGCATCATTCCTGTGCGTGTCATGGAATTCAGCATCACCGAAGAAGCGTTCGATACGGATCTCAATCCGATTCGAGCCAAGGTATCGTTGGGACTACGGGTGCTGAACATGAACGACCTGGGATTTGATCATCGGGGAAGCGATTTGTTCAGTCGTTACCATCGAGAAAAAGAAGACTTGGCCAAAAAGGCTCGCCGCGGTGAATTCGGAAATCTTGGAATTGGAGGGATCGGTTGATGGACCCACTACAAATGTTGTTGCAGCAAGCATCCAATGTGTCTTCATCGGCGTTTGCGGAAAACAGCCGCTATCGAAATATCGAGGTCGCGTATGGTTCGCTCACCGATGGCCGACAAGTCAACTATCTACGTCGTCGGTTCCTTCCTCAACCAGAGCAAATGCAGACCATCGCAGAACATAAACTCTGCGAAGACGAGAGGCTTGATCAGATTGCTAATAGGTATCTTGGAGATCCGGAAAAATTCTGGCAGGTTTGCGATGCCAATCGAGCCATGCGGCCCGCGGATCTGACGGACAAGAACGCCGAAGAAACGCACGAACGAATCATTCGCATCGCGGCTCAAGCTGGCATGCCCGCTCAGAGGCAGGGATAACCATGATGAACGATGGAGTCTACCTTTCGCTGCTTGCTGGTCCGGTCATTCCGGTCCCGGTGCCCGCATCGATTGTGGACGCCCTTATCAGCGCTCGCGTAACGATTGCAACCACTGGGAATACCGAATGGGGCGAACCCGCCAGGGTTGCTCGCAGCGGCTTCCAATTGGAATTCATGCTTGGAAAGAACTCGCCGCTGGAAACACTTTTCTTGTTGACAGGGGCGGCTCCTCCGATGATGCGAATCGTTTTGGTAGCGACCATCAACGGAAACTCTGAAGTCATCATCGACGGGTTTGTTCAGAAACAAAAGATCAAGCCGAGTGCGGGATCGGGGCCGTCGACTCTAACATTGTTCGGGAAAGATGTTTCGTCGGCGATGGATCTATTCGACGTCTCGGGTATTCCTTACCCAGCGATGCCAGTTTTCGGACGAGTCGCGTTAATACTTGCCAAGTATGCTGTGCTCGGAATGGTTCCTGTAGTGATCCCGCCTGTCTTCAGCGACGTCCCCGACCCTACCGAACGTATTCCCAGCCATCGAGGAACCGACTTTGCTTACATCAATATGCTTGCAAGCGACGTAGGTTACGTCTTCTACGTCGATCCAGGTCCGGTTCCGGGCATGAGCAAAGCCTATTGGGGACCAGAGATACGCGTTGGAACGCCTCAACCTGCTCTCAATATCGATATGGACGGGATGACTAACGTCGAAACGATTTCATTCGACTTTGACCATGAAAAGAGCGTTTCGCCGGTCGCTTGGATTCGTCCCGATGCTGTTCCTTTTCCGATCCCCGTGCCAATTCCCAACGTCAGTTTGCTGAACCCGCCGTTGGGTCTAATTCCATCAATTTATTATCGCAAAGAACCATTGCCCAACACGTCTCGAATGACATTGCCGCAAGCCATGCTGTTCGGACTTTCACAAGCCAAATCCGCATCTGAATCGGTAACCGCCGACGGGACATTGAACGTCGCACGCTATGGTCGTTTGCTTAAAGCGAGACAACTCGTCGGAGTACGCGGAGCGGGGACCGCCTTTGATGGACTTTACTATGTGAAATCCGTTACCCATGAGATCAAGCGTGGCGAATACAAACAGTCATTTTCACTTAGCCGCGATGGCATTGTTTCTACTGTTCCGAGAGTTCCTGTATGAGTGTCGCAACCAAAGATCCACGAACCGGTATTCGTCAGTACCTCGGCAAGTATCGAGGTACAGTGATCAACAATATTGATCCCTTGAATAAGGGTCGATTGATGGTACAGGTTGCGGACGTTTACGGCATCGTACCTTCCACGTGGGCGATGCCCTGTGTTCCGATCGCTGGTCCACAGAACGGCATGTATGCGATGCCAGTGATTGGTTCCGGCGTCTGGGTCGAATTCGAACAAGGCGATCCCGACTATCCGATTTGGGTCGGATGCTTCTGGGGCTCGGCTGCGGAGGTACCTGCTCTATCACGCATGGTTCCTCCTGTCGTTCCCGGCATCACTTTGCAAACACCGTTCGGAAACGGGATCGTCATCAGCGATGTACCGGGTCCAACCGGTGGCATCATGCTGAAGTGTGCTACCGGCGCGTTCATCACGATCAACGATGTTGGAATCATTATCAACAACGGCAAAGGTGCCTTGATTACTTTGGCCGGTCCATCTGTCGACATCAACAACTCGGCGTTAACCGTAATTTAGAAAGGAAGAGTAATATGCCTGGATTCATTTTGCATGCCGGTGCCCAAGTGCAGTGCATGCACGCTGGAAACGCTCAACCGACCGCAGTGAACACTCGAGTGCTGGTTTCAGGGCAACCAACGGTTTTGGTGTCGGGACCGTACATGGTCGCGGGATGCGCGCTCCCTACGCCACCCACAGCAAACGGTCCGTGTATTACAGCTCAATGGACGACTGCCGCGACCCGCATTACGTCCACTGGTCAACCACTCCTGTTACTAGACAGCCAAGCAATTTGTACGCCGTCTGGGACCGGGTTGCTCGTCTTAGCTACTCAAACTCGCGTGCAGGGGACCTAGAAGCATGTTCAATATAGATTTTCCATGGCGAATCGATGGTGCCGGAAAAACGGCTACCAATTCCGACTACTTTGAACACGTCGTTGAGATGTTGTTGCAATTTCTACTTACGCATCCGCATGAACGAGTGAACCGTCCGGATTTTGGAACGCCGCTTCGCAGAATGTGTTTCGAAGGGAATTCTCAAGGCACGGCAGAAGTAATCCAGTTCATCGCGAAAGCCGGACTGCATCGTTGGCTAGGTGACGAAATCGAAGTCGTACAGCTCAGTGTCGAGACAGTTGATGCGACACTGATTGTGATTCTCAACTATCGAATTCGTGGCGAGACCGAGATTCGAGACAAGAAGTTTCCATTTCCCAGAGGTGCCGCATGATGATATCTGAGATGCAAGACCAGGATTGCCTGACGCTTAGACGCAAACAGCTTCGACTCTCTTCCAAAGTATTTGGCCTCGATTTCGTCGAAGTCTGCTCTCGATTAAAGCAAGAATCGGATCCCACAGAGTTTCGACTTCATTTCCTAGGTACAAAACCCCGATGGCTCAGTAGCAATTCGATCATCGTTTGTCGTGAGGGAAGCGACAAACCGCTGGCAATACAACTCAAGGAAATGGAAGGCAAACAGCCTTCGAAGGACTCAATCTCTTTGGCAGTAGTCGATAAAGTCTGTCAAGACTCGGCCTACACATTGAGCATCCGAATGCCCGCGATCGCAATTTCTGGAGAATTCGAAACGGACGACCCAGCAGAAGATCCACGCGGTCTCTACTTTGAAGATAAACCTTTTAAGAACCATTCGGCGTATCGTCATGAAGAAGGTCGTTTTTGGCTCTGGCGAGACGAGAAGAAGCGATGGGTAGTTTCGCCGACGATAGGCGTTCACGCACCCGGAAGCTGGATTAATGCAAAAGGCCTCTTCGGGGACTATGTAGGCGCTGGCACAGCACCAGGCAAGTTGCAGGGTGAGCCCATTTCACCAACTCCAGATCCATTCTTCGACTGCTTGACGTTTCGATTCGACCATCACAAGGCGGCCGATGTCGACTGCATCGCCGATCATGTCCCAGTTCAAGAAAATTCTCCCGCTCCTGATATCAACTACCTCGCAAAAGACTATGCCACCTTCCGACAGTTGATGCTAGATCGCCTTGCGGTAACTATGCCTGATTGGCAAGAACGTTGCCCGGCGGACATCGGTATCATGCTCGTTGAGATTCTTGCCTATTCCGCTGACCACTTAAGCTACTATCAGGACGCGGTTGCAACCGAGGCTTACCTGGGAACAGCCAGACTCAGGCAGTCCCTTCGACGCCATGCTCGGCTAGTGGACTACCGCGTTCATGAGGGCTGCAATGCTCGAACTTGGGTTCACTGCACTGTATCGAATGATTCGGTCGCGATTGACGCCAAGAACTTGTTTTTTATCACAAAACCAAAAAACGATTCTAGAAGCTCATCCGAAATCCCCAAGCGAGCTCTAGAGGATTTCGTTCGAGTGAACGCTAATTGCCAGTTCTTCGAACCGGTCGTAAGCAAGGAGTTTACGTTTTGGAAGAACCACAATGAATGTCGGATACACGATTGGGGCGGCGCAACGCGTTGCATTCCACGCGGGGCAACGTCCGCGTTTCTAGTCAATCCGACGATAGCAAGGCCGACTCAAGAAAAATCGGCCAAAGATCACGCGCGTCCTAATGAATCCGATTCTCTCAAGCTCAAGAAAGGCGACGTCCTGGTCTTCGAAGAGATACGGGGGCCATGGACCGGAAACGCGGCAGATGCAAATCCGACTCATCGACATGCTGTAAGAATTATCAGCGTCGACTACGACCATCGCGACGAGTTGTTTCAGCAGGACGGGGATTTCCAGAGCCTTCCGCTCGTTAAGATCACGTGGGACGAAGCGGATGCTCTCCCTTTCATATTCTGGATTTCGAGACCGTCCGGTGCAGATTGGAAGGAGGAAGGCAACACTCCCATATCCGTAGTGCGAGGCAATATGCTTCTCGTGGATCATGGGAAAAGCCAGCGATCCGATGTCAATCTAAAACTAGAATGGGAACAACCAAGCGGAAGAAACAACACACACTATCCTGATGCAGGTATTCGTGGCAAGTTGCGGTCGCCAAACCTGACATTCAGCAATGATCTACCCTCATCCAACGCTTCAGCCGCTGAACAATTAAAGCAAGACCCAAAACAAGCTATTCCACAAATTGTTCTGCAAAGGAAATCGAATCCACGACACATTCTAGAGAAGTTTTCAATTCTCGAATTGCGAGATCTTCGCCGAATTGCAAAACGGCTAATTAGTGAGATGGAACCGGGTGTTTCCACGGCACGTCAAACTCGGCTTCCGCGTACAACTCAGATCGCGAAACAGATTCAACACACATGTGGCTGCAGCCAGGGTCCAACGACGACGAATCTTATGACCGGTCTCGCAAAACTCCAAGACACCATTCGAGACGACATGCACGATGTCTGGCTTCCCGAATACGATCTCATCGATTGCGGGCCGGACGACGCTCGATTCGTCGTTGAAATGTCGGATGATCGACTTGTTCATTTGCGATTCGGACAACGCGGCTTCGGTCGAACTCCAGACCTCGATGAAGACCCGAGTCTATCCGAGATGTCCGCCGACTATCGTATCGGAAACGGTACCGCAGGAAACATTCCCGCCGAGGCAATCGGAATCTGGGGCAGCAATGGGAACTCCATTGATGGAATTGTTTCGGTTCGCAATCCGATGCCTGCCGTTGGTGGAGTCGAACCGGAAACGGCGAAGCAAATTCGATTGTTCGCGCCGCACGCGATTCGAACTGATCTTCGTCGAGCGATCACGCCGGAGGATTATGAGAAAATCACGATGCGCGAGTTTGATCAAAAACTGCAGCGGGTCAAGGCTACCTTCGTTTGGACGGGACACGAATTCGAAGTTCTTATCGTCGTCGATCCACGAGGTCGTGAAGTTGCCACTCAAGACCTTCTGATGCAAATTAAGGGGAAGATCAAAGATTATCGGCGAATCGGACACTCGGTTCGAGTGCGGGCCGCCGAACGAGTTGTTCCGACACTGCAACTAAGAGTTTGTATCGGTGCACACGTCATCAAAGAACAGGTCCGCAGTGAAATGGATCGACTTTTCAGCGATCAAGTCCTTGCCGACGGAAGCCTCGGTTTCTTCCATCCCAACAAACTAACCTTTGGCGATGGGGTATACGTCAGCCAAATCGTGGCGGCAGCTACCAAGGTCTTAGGGGATCGTATGACGCATATTGAAGTGACCGGCCTGCACCGGAGGGATGAGGGACCGGCAAGCGAGTTGGAAGAGGGCGTTCTACCGCTCTGGCCACAGGAGATCGTCCGATTTGACAACGATCGCAATCATCCTCAATTTGGAACGCTCGAACTTGAAATCAGAGGTGGAAGATGAGTACAAAACAATGTAGTTGCAACTCCGATTGTAATTGTCAAGAATTGCCACCAGTATCAGCTCCTCAATCGGTTGTGAATCCCGCTGGCTCGACGTCGATATCGGTTCGAGTTGGTACGCATGCTTCCTTTTTTGAATCACTTCGGCGACGACTTTCGAGCCAAGATTATCCACAACTGGCGGCCCTGAAAGCGAGAGAGACATCTGATCCTTCCATCGCGATGCTGGACGCCTGGGCGGCGGCCGGTGACGTGCTGACCTTTTACAATGAGCGTTTTATCAACGAAGGCTTTCTTCGTACTGCCACCGAACGTCGATCTTTAGCGGAATTATCGGACCTCATCGGCTACCGCCCCGGCCCCGGCGTTGCCTCCAGTGTCTATCTGGCGTTTACACTGGAAAAAGATCCCAAACAGGCTTCAGAGGAAACGCTGATTCCGAAAGGAACGGCCGTCAAGAGCGTACCCAGCAACGGGGAAATGCCTCAAACGTTTGAAACGAAGGAAGACTTGATTGGTCGGTCCGAGTGGAATGCAATCAAACCGCGGTTGGAAGTCCCATTGAAAGTTACTCCCGCGAATCTCCAACAAATCGATAGTTTATACCTTTCCGGCCAACAACGGAAAATTCAGCCGCTCGACCAGATCTTCGTCTTCCCACGAGAACGTCAGGCTCCAGAAGAGCTGACGATAACAGGCGTCGAAATCGACTCAAAAGCCGACCGTACCAAACTCCTTTTGCGAGAAAGTCCGCTCTCTCGATTAGCTATCTTTCGAGAGGTACAGCAAGCATGTCGGTCCTTTTTGGGGCGGATTTCTGACCCGATCCCTAGTTCGTTACAGACGCTCAGAGACAAAATCAACGAATTGTTTACTGGCAACAATTCCGGCTTCGAGCCGCTGACGATAACGACGGCACTCGCGGCCACGGACACGAAGGTTTCAGTCGTTGTGAGTCAGTCTCTCCTGCTGAAGTCGATTGAAACCCTTGCGGAGTTGAAGCCGATCACGCCGTCAGCACCACCAAGCTACCTGAATTTGTCTGAGAGTGTCCGCAAGATCGTTGAGACAGACGCCAAAACATGGATTTCTGCGTTTACGTTGAACTTTGAAGAACTCGGTCGCTTTCAAAGCATTTTTGACAAACTAAAAACTATCGTTGCTTCGATTACAGCTTTTACCCAAACACAGATCGACGCCGCCATAAGCGAATGTGAAAAAGCAGGGAAAGTGCCCGACTCCAACACTTTTCCGAAGCATCAAGCAATTCTGACGACATTGTTCGGAGAGATTAACACACTGACACCTGTCGGAGCACATGCTACTTACAATGCCGCTCTGGTCGAGTTCAATAAATGGCTACAAGGGACTACGGCATCGCAAGTGTCGGCGCTGCTCTCGCTATCAACCGCAATTTCTAAGTTCTCAGGTTTTGTTGACCTCAGCTCGAAGGTTGGATTCCCTTTTCAAGGGTTGGTTTCGAACGCTGCTGACTGTGTCAATACGATCATAACAGCGATTGCAACGATTTCGCCAACGACGCAAGTTGGGATTCGCCTGACTGAAGTACGGGATGTGCTCGACGCTGTGATCGATCTGCCAACTCATGTCGCCAGCTTGGAGACAATTCGGACGACGGTAACATTTCCGACAGGAAGCGTAACTCTACTCGTTGATGATTTCGTGGCAATGTTTAAGACAGAGAAAGCTGCCTGGGATTCCGCTGCAACAGATTTGAAAAAGCACGAGAAGGCGGTTAACGCTGCAAAGACTGCCGCACAGCTCTTCGAGATATTTTGCACGGTCGCAGAAGGCATCCGAGACAACATCACCGACACAGCGTCTGATTCTCGCAGTCTTTACAATGCGATTCAAAAGCGTCGCAATGCTTTCATCGCAGCTTTTTTTAAGATCGCAAATGCCTACGATGATCTCAAAAACAATACCGCGCCTAATGCACGAGCAGCCGCACAAAGACTTCAGAAACTCAGCGAGTCTCTGACAGCTGCTGTTGATCTTAAAGGATCGTCTGATCTTCTGCTCATCAAGCTACCGTTGTCCCAAGCAGGGGCGATCCCCGATTTTGAAGCAATTGCCAGCCCGAATCAATCGGAAATTGAACAACGCATAGCGGCCCTGGCTGAACAATTGCGGAATTCGTGGCAGGTGATTGCCGAGCCAGGACAATCAGGACTTGAAGACCCTACAGATGGAGGCTTTGAAATCGGCGGAATCACGCAGGTCAAAGGATCTAGAGAGGCCACTCAATCTGGCACTCAATTCGTCCGATTGGCGAAGGAAGTACTTGAGATTCCAGCAAAAGCTGCTTCAGATATTATTCCTCAAATAATTGAGGCGATGCGTCTGCGGACGGGAAGCGACCTTCTTACTGCTTGGAAACGCGTCCGCGTTCCTTCGGAAAAGCATCGCGTCTCGCTGGTACGCGGAACAAATTCGCTGTTCGGCCACAATGCGCCACGCCCTATTTTCAATAAAGACCTCGAGTTAATTACCGATCCTGCGACCATTGCCAAAGGAGAGTGGCCATGGGTTGCTTCAAAAATAGATTACGAAGGCCGCGTAAATCTCGCTCAAGAACAAACTTCTCTCCCACCTTGGGGATCCTTCTATCTGCGTTACAGCGATTCGACCCTGCGGCGATTTGACTATTCCGAACAAAAAACGATCTCTAGAAGTGACTACGGACTCAACAGCAAAGTAACCGTCCTCACGATCGCAAATGCGTCCAACTGGTTGCAGAATCCCTCCGACACTACGATTGGACAGTTGCGAACTACCGCTGCAATTATTGAAAGCGACTTTTTTGAGTTGGCGGCAATCCCAATCAATCAACCCCTTGGCAACGTGCAGAAAGCTAAGAAAGTCGCAGTCAACGGATTTGAAGTCGAGGAAGCCAATCAAATTGAACTGGATGGTCTGTATCTGGGTTTGACCAACCAGCAGCAGTTGGTCATTCAAGGTGAGCTCGATGAAGCCGAGGGAGTTATTCGAAGTGAGATTGCAGAAGTGCTTTTTGTGCGGCACATTATGCGCGATACTCCCGGGGACACAGTTCACACACGTCTATTTTTGATTCGTCCACTTGCCAATGCATACAAGCGTGAGACCGTCACTATCTACGCGAACGTCGTGAGTGCCACGCACGGCGAAACTGTGAACCAAGTGCTCGGTAGCGGCGACGCGAGTCAAGCGTTCCAATCGATGCCCCTTGCTAAAGGGCCGTTGACGAACCTCGCGGCACCCTCGCCATCAGGCATTGAAAGTACGCTGTTGTTGCGAGTGAACAACTTGTTGTGGCACGAGAGAGAATCGCTTCTCGATTCAGGTAAAAGTGATCGTGACTTTATCGTTCAAGCAGACGAGGCGTGGCGTAGCTCAGTTCAATTTGGCGATGGAGAGACTGGAGCGCGATTGCCAACCGGACGCGAGAATGTACGAGCCGAGTATCGCATTGGTTTGGGAGCGGCGGGGAATGTAAAGGCGGGTTCGATTACGCAACTTGCTGGAAACAAGCCACTCGGTCTAAAAGAAGTCATTAATCCATTACCTGCGACGGGTGGTGCTGATCCAGAAAATGCCGATCAGATTCGAGGCAATGCTCCGCTGGCTGTTATGGCTTTGGACAGACTAGTATCCGTTCGTGACTTTGCAGATTTTGCCCGCAATTATTCTGCCATCGATAAGGCGGTCGCGAAGCGATTCTCGGTTGGTGGCCAACCGACGGTCCATGTGACTATCGCAGGTACGGGAGATATCCCAATTGCAGACGATTCCGACTTGAGCGCGAATCTCAAGCAGGCGTTTCGGAAGCTAGGTGATCCACTTCAAGTCGTCAGAATCGATCCAAGGGAACTCTTGCTGATCTTCCTGAGTGTGCGCGTTCACATTGCGGCCGACTACGAATGGAGTTCGGTCGAATCGGCGGTGCGTGTGCGGCTTTACGAGACTTTTAGTTTTGCTCGCCGTGAACTCGCGCAAGCTGTCTATCTCAGCGAAGTTCACTCTGCGATCCAATCGGTGCTTGGCGTTGCCTACGTGGATGTCGAAGTTTTTGCTTCACTTGAACAGAAAAAGTTCCAAGATGCCTTGTCGGGGACAGAAAGTCTCGACTCGGTCTTCGAATCATTGCGGACGCCGGATGCCATTCCAGACTCGCACATCTTCGTTAAGTCGAGTAGGCTTGAGAACGGCGACATTCGACCGGCTCAGATCGCCATACTCAGCCCGGATGTCCCTGACTCACTGTTCATCACGGAGATCAAATAATGGAAGACCCATCAGTTGAAAAACGTCGAGAAATGTTGTATCGAGTATTACCCGAAATATACCAGTCACTCGACGATGGCTTGGTTTCGGACAAAGAACGTGGGCCACTTCGTGAGCTGCTCAGCGTAGTGGGAGAACAAGTCAATCTTCTCGAAGATGACTTGGCACGCTGGTACAACAACTGGTTTATCGAAACATGCGAGGACTGGGTTGTACCCTACATCGGCGACCTCGTCGGATACGAATCCGCTGCCAAGGAATTGAATACGGAGGAGAATCCGGAATCGCCCTTGAATCGAGCCGTCGTCTTTCCTCGCCGCGAGATCGCAGATGCGATCGCTCTCCGGCGACGTAAGGGGACATTGGCAGTTCTTGAAGAACTGTCACGTCGCATCGTCGGTTGGCCAGCTCGCGCGGTCGAATATCGGAGAATGACTTTAGGCTCGGCATCTACCAAACACTTGCGTGTTCGCCGTAGCAGCACAGTCGATTTACGAAATGGAAAAGCACTAGCGAAGCTTGATACAGCGTTCGACGAACTTCCTCGCACCGTAGACGTACGCCGCATCAGTTCCCATCGCACTCAGGGGCGACACAATCTGCCTGCCGTTGGCCTCCACGTCTGTCGACGCAAAATCGACTCCGCGACAATCGTTCCCGCATGGGTAGACGATAAAAATAGTGAGCGTCGGACGTTTGACGTACAAGGTCTCGACATTCAACTCCATATTTTACCGGAACCAGAACTGTCCGCTGAGCATATCGCTCGAACTGAGAATCTCCCCGTTCCGTTGACCCGCAGTATGCTGCGACGCGAACGCGATCAAAGCGAACGTTTAATTCATGATCGCTCGACGAAGATCATCGGAGCCAACACAGCGTTCTACGGACTTGGAAAGAGCGTCTTCATCGTTGCAAAACAAAATGAGGAAGCGGAGATCGTCCCTGCCGACCGAATTTTTGTGACCGACTTATCGAACTGGCGATATGATCCATCCGAAGACGAATGTGACATCGTGGCTTTAGATCCCGAAACAGGACGCATCGCTTTTCATCCGGACTATTCGATCGACGCAGTTTGGACGACGTATCACTACGGACGACCAGCTTGGATTGGAGGTGGTGAGTATGATCGTCAGTCGAATGCACGAGAAGCATGGCGAACTGTAGTTAAGAGTTCAACGGAAGAAGAGCGAGCACGAGATCGCCGCTTGATTCGGAAACTCATTGAAGCAGTCTATGCGTGGCATGAGTATATTCGATCGGGCAATCAAGAGTCTAAGTACACGCTGATCGAGATTGCCGACAACGATGAGCATCATGCTGAGTGCCATATTAAGGTGCCAACCGGCCATACGCTTGAGATTCGGGCCGCAAATCGATTCCGACCTTTCTTGCATGTTCCAGACACATCAACCCAGGAAGCTGAAACATGTCGCTTTTCTGGAGAGTCTGGAAGTCGACTCATTCTCGATGGATTACACATTGGTGAAGGAGAGTTCCATTTTGACGGACTTTTTTCCTCGATTCTTATCCGTCATTGCACTTTTACACCTGGCAAAACTCGAATGG
>Ga0105045_10004209_pt1 | contig 12469 bp, 6 predicted proteins | sample MAT02_FD_78089 | JGI IMG/M metagenome (GOLD analysis project Ga0105045, IMG submission 78089) | Freshwater microbial communities from Lake Fryxell liftoff mats and glacier meltwater in Antarctica - MAT-02 (megahit assembly) | ecosystem: Environmental > Aquatic > Freshwater > Ice > Liftoff... | reverse complement strand
GCCGCCGGCGGTGCCGCCGGTGTGTGCCGCCAGTGGCGCCGACTCGGCGCGCCGCTTCACCTGGGTGACCCACTTCAACGACAGTGGGTGGAGGTGGATCGACCGCGATCCGGGGGTCGACGGCGCGTGGCGGCTGTGCCAAGGCTCGCCCATCCGACCCTATGCGTATCTGCGGTGGGACGAGCTCGGCGTCGGCGCGGTCATCGGTGGCAACTCTGAGTCGGGCGCGGTGCCTCCGTCGCCGCTCATCAGCGTCGCGGCCGGCGACATCGACCACGTCGACAACAGCCAGCGTCGCGTACAGTGGTTCGATCGATTCATGGGCGTCCGCGTCCACCTCGACGACACCACCGATCCCGGCGGTACGATCACCCAGGGTTCGGTCGGCGACTACGGAGCCGACGACGCGACCCGCGACGCCGAGGTCCGCGGCCACGACTTCTACTACTGGCCCTACGTCGACGGCTTCCCGGGCTACTACAACTGGCGAGTCTGGCCGTTCGCCTCGGGCGGCGGCAATGCCGACCGTGCCGGCGTCGCCAGCGAGGAGAACTCGATCGACACCGGCCAACTCTATGCGCCGTTCTTCATCGACCTCAGCGGGTCCGGCCTGCCCACCGACGTGTGGGGGCCGGCCACGCGCGAGGCCGGCAACGCGTCGGTGCTCGCCCTGACCTCGCCCATCACCGAGGGCGGCGTCGATGCGGGCGGCCGCACGCCGTGGCGGTCCGTCATCGGCCCGATCACCGCGACGCCTCCCGACTCGAACCTCGCGTACGCCCACACCACCGTGGCATCGTACCTCGGCTTCGCGACCGGCCTCGACACGCCCGACGCCTGCTCGCCGGTGTCGGCGGTGCTGCTCACCGACGGTGAACCGAGCAGCGGTGAGGGCGGCGGTGAGCTGTATCGGCGCATCGCCGATCTGCGGACCCAGCTCGGCGTCGACGTCTACGTCGTGGGCTTCTTCCTGTCGTCGCCGGCGTTGAACGCCATGGCGTGCGCCGGCGCCGGCGCTTGCGATGGCGGCACCTGCGATTCGCCCTGCGATGACACGCCCGTCGACGACTGGGACACCTGCAACGACGCCGACAACCCCGAGGGGGCGTGCGCCTACGTGGCGACCAACAGCGCGGAGCTCGTGCAGGTGTTCACCGAGATCGTGAACACGGCGGTCGACGTCCAGCTGCCCAGCGGCCAGGGCAGCACCGTCAATTCCTTCGGCGTCGGCGCGGACGGCACGCCGGGCGAGGGCACGATCGTGCAGACCAACTTCGCCGCGTACACCGAGTTCCCCGGCTGGCGCGGGCATGTGACGCGCAGCCTGTGCACCGAGGTCGACGGCGTGGGCGTGCCGCTGCCGCACTGCACGCTGCCAAGCCCGGAGTTCGAGCCCGAGGAGCTCGAGGAGACCTTTGGCCCGTGCCCCCAGAGCTACGTGTGGGACGCGGGCGCCTGCCTGCAGAGCACGCCGTGGTCCCAGCGCCGCCTGTACACCAACGCCGCCGGGGGCCACACCCTGATCCCGATCGCCGACGGCGACGGCAACGCGAGCGGGGCCTTCCGGGCCGAGCTCGACAGCCGCGGGCTGCTCACATCGGCCGATCACGAGGCCGAGGCCAACGCGATCGCGGCGTTCGTGCTCGGCGAGAACGCGCCGGGTGGCTGGAAGCTGCCAGGCGTCGCCAGTTCGGCGCCGGTCGTCGTGCGCCGCGTGCCGCCGTTCCGCAGCGATCGTGTGCCCGAGGTCGCGATCAACGATCCGCACTGCGCCGGACGCCTGTTCGGCGAGATCGACGCCGGCGCACTGCCCAACAGCCTGGAGAACTTCGCCCGGGAGGCCAACGACGAGGACAACCTGCTGGGCAGCCCATCGCCGCACAGCGAGTACCAAGAGGCGGTCCTGGTCGGTGACGACATGGGGGTGCTGCACGCGTTCCAGCTCGACAGCGGCAACGAGCTGTGGGGCTTCGTGCCCAACGAGCTGCTGCCGAATCTGGTCGCGCAGGCCGCCAACGGCCCCGTCAACATGGGCCAGCCCGACGCCGTCGATCAGCACATCTACGGGGTGTCGGCGACGGTGAATCACGGGTGGGCCTTCGATCCCGGCGGCTCGCGCTGGGTGCACCTGGGCGTGTTCGGCTTCGGTGCCGGCGGCCAGGAGTACTACGCCCTGGATCTGTCGCACATGAGCCCGGAGTCGCCCGCGGGGCCCTTCGAGATCCTGTGGTCGACCGAGGACCCGCTGCTCGCCGGGCAGTACGACAACCTGCTCGGCCAGACGTGGGCGCGGCCGGCCCTGACGTATCACGTGCCCGACGACGACTCGCTGTCGTCGACCCCCGAGGCGCGGCTGGTGCTGGGCTCTGGCTATCGGGCCAGCACGACGCCGCAGCCCGGTGAGGGACGCACGATGATCCTCGCCGATGCGGTCACCGGTGAGATCCTCGACATGGCCGAGCTGCCGGCGCTGACCGGGCCAGTGTTCGAGGGCAGCTTCGGCGCCCTGGTCGATCCGGCGGTGGGCTCGCACTGCCTTTCGCGCTACTGGGCCGAGGCCCAGGAGACATACATCGCGGATCCTGCCGGTCGTCTGTTTCGTTGGGATCTCGGGGCAGGCACCGCCCACTCCGGAGACAGTGGGGATGTATGGGGAGGCAGCGCCCAGCCCGTGGTCCGCTTCCCCGCCTGCGAAGGGACCGGCACCGAGTGCTCGATCGACCCGAGCAATCGCGGCGACGCGTTCCTGTTCCCGCCAGCGATCTCGGCGAGCAACCGCATCGACGACGTCAGCGCGGTCGCCAACAACACCGCCAACATCGAGCCCGACGAATTCCTGGTCGCGCTCGTCAGCGGCGGGCCGGCGGACGACACGATCGACGGCCGCGATCCGGCCAACGCGTTCCACAGCAGCCTGTACCTGCTCGTCGACAACCATCGCACCGGCGACACCCACGCCGGCTTCACCATCCCCGCCGGTGCGCCCAAGCTCGGCGGCAGCGACTCGGTGGTCGGGGCGACGTTCCCCGACAACGCCGGCTACCTGCGCCTCGCGCTGTCGGACATCGAGCGCACGCGGACGGTGATCCCGTACGCGGGCGCCGATGCGATCGTGGAGACCCGGGCGTTCTCCAAGCTGGCGCGCCCGGTGCGACCGCCGCGGATCTTCGTCACCGGCGTCGCCGACAACGCCAGCGGCGAGCCGGTCGTGATCGAGGGGATCGAGGTCTATCTCATCACCTACACCGTGTTCGAGCCGGCCACCGGCGAGTGCAACCAGGCGTTCTTCGACACTGCCACCGACACCTGGCACTTCGATCTGGGCTCGACGTACGAGATCACTTTCCGGCTGGTCGCCGACGCCTCCAGTGGTTTCGATTTCATCGCCGGCGCCACGCCGGCGGGGGTCGACTTCGGCGGTGGGTTCACGCCCGGTCTCACGCTCGCGGCCGTGGATCAGATCGCCGCCGAGGGCTGCACCGGGGGCGCATGCGGCATCGTCACCAACCCAGGTTCATCGGTGCCCTGCGACAACAACGTGGAGCCGGCGCCGACGGGCACGGTCGGATTCGCGGTGCCCGCCAGCTCGTCGCAGATCCCCGGGTTCACCCCGGTGGAGTAGGGTGCTACGGTCGCGGCCGCCCGCCGTGTCCACGCTCATCGACATCCTGCTGCACCTCGATCGGTACCTCAACGGCTGGGCAGCCGACTTCGGCGGATGGTTGTACGTGCTGCTGTTCGCGGTGGTGTTCGCCGAGACCGGCCTCGTGGTCACGCCGTTTCTGCCCGGCGACTCGCTGCTGTTCGCCGTCGGCGCGCTGGCGGCCACCGACGGCTCGCCCATCGACGTGTGGCTGGTGGGGCTGGTGCTCACCGTGGCCGCCATCCTCGGCGACGCGGTCAACTATGCGATCGGTCGGCGCATCGGCCCCAAGATCTTCGCCAGCGAGACCTCGCGGCTGCTCAACAAGCAGCACCTGATGCGCGCCCACGCGTTCTACGAGCGCCACGGCGGCAAGACGGTGATCTTGGCGCGCTTCATGCCGATTTTTCGCACCTTCGCGCCGTTCGTCGCCGGCATCGGCCAGATGAGCTACAGCCGCTTCGCGACCTACAATGTCGTCGGGGCCCTCGCCTGGGTGTGGTCGTTCCTGATGCTCGGTCACCAGTTCGGCGCGCTGCCGTTCGTGAAGAAGAACTTCACCTACGTGATCTTCGCCATCATCATCGTCTCGGTGATCCCGGCGGTGGTCGAGTTCATCCGCGCCCGCCGTGCCGGCCCCGAGCCGATGAAGTCGCCCCCCAACTCGAACGGGTGACTCGACTAATTCGGCGCGACCGCGACCAGCTCGATTTCGGTGCCGGGGGGCACCTTCTCGCCGGCGACCGGGGCCTGCTTGAGGATGTAGCCCTCACCCAGCTCGGCATGTTCGGCGCGGCGGATGGAGCCGACCTTCAGCCCGGCGGCCTCGATCGCCTGCTTGGCCTTGCCGAGGTACATGCCGGTGAGCTTCGGGACCTCGATGCCGGCGGGCTCGGCCACGACGATCCGGATCATCGAGCCCTGCCTCGCCGATGCATCGGCCGCGGGAGTCTGGCGCAGCACGGTGTTCTCGGGCCGATCGGAGGCCTCGGGGGTCGCGTCGCCGACCGTGAAGCCGGCATCTTGGAGGATCTTGCGCGCCTCCTCGACGGTCTTGCCGGCGACGTCGGGGACCGCCTGTGTCTCGCTGGTGCCGGCCACGATGACGCGGATCTCCTTGCTCGAGAGCTCGGCGCCGGCGGACGGCCGCTGCTGTACGATGGTGCCGGGCTTCAGGCCCGACCCCGACCGCTCGCCCTCTTCGATGATCTCGATACCCTTGGACTGCCAGCGCTCCCGCGCGTCCTCGACGAGCGTCCCCTGGAGGTTCGGCGCCGCGAGCTTCGGTTCCACGGGCGCCGGGGTAGGTTCGGTTGGACCCTGATCGAGCCGTTGCGCGACCGAGGGGCCCGCGGGCAGCGGCGCGATGCCCTGGAGCCGCAGGATGTACGGGCCGAGCAGCAGTTGGGAGGCCACGCTGGTCACCAGCGCGATGAAGAACATCTTGAGGGAGTCGTTCATCCGCGGGATTGCGGCGACGACGGCGGTCGTCACCGGCCCGGTATTCTAGCAAAGCCTCGTGGTCGCGGTGTGTGCCCGAGCCGCCGGGTCCACCACGGCGCTCGCGCGGCGCCTGAGGGTGTTTGCGCAGCGGGGCCCACGCGGCCCACGCAGCACGACGTGCGCGTGGGCCCGCCCGCCCGTTCACGCGCCGAGCCCGGCGCCACCCGTGACGCGCACCACCAGGCCCACGCTCGCGTCGTCCTGCGCCGGAGCATCGGCGCCGACGTCGACCACCACCGTTTGCCCGGCGTGCACCGAGCCCTCGAGGATCGCCCGCGAGAGCGGATCGATGATGCTCTGCTGGATCATGCGGCGCAGCGGTCTCGCGCCGTACTCCGCGTCGTAGCCCCGCTCCGCCAGACGCGTGCGCGCGTCGTCGGTGATCTCGAGCTTCAGATCGCGATCCGCCAGCCGCGGTCGCAGCCGTTCGATCTGGATGTCGAGCACCGCGGCCATCTGCTCGGGACCCAGGGCCGCGAACGCGATCACGCCGTCGAGGCGGTTGAGCAGCTCGGGACGGAAGTGGCGGCGCAGCGCGGCCTCGCGGATCTTCGCGGCCTCGCGGGCATCCATGCCGGCCGTGAGCTGATCGCTGCCGAGGTTGCTCGTCATCAACACGATCGTGTTGCGGAAGTCGACGGTGCGACCCTGGCTGTCGGTGAGACGACCGTCGTCGAGCAGCTGCAGCAGCAGGTTGAACACGTCGGGGTGGGCCTTCTCGATCTCGTCCAGAAGCACCACCGAGTAGGGCCGACGGCGCACCGCCTCTGTGAGCTGGCCGCCCTCGTCGTACCCGACATAGCCGGGCGGCGCGCCGATGAGCCGCGACACCGCGAACTTCTCCATGTACTCGCTCATGTCGATGCGCACCACGTGGCGCTCGTCGTCGAACAGGAACTCGGCGAGCGCCTTGGCGAGCTCGGTCTTGCCGACGCCGGTGGGGCCCAGGAAGAGGAACGAGCCCATCGGTCGGTTGGGATCGGCGAGTCCGGCCCTGGCCTGGCGCACCGCCGCCGCGACGCGGCCGACCGCCTCGTCCTGACCGACCACGCGCGTGCGCAGGCGATCCTCCATCTGCAGCAGGCGCGACTGATCGCTCTCGAGCATCCGCGACACCGGGATGCCCGTCCACTTGCCGACGATCCCGGCGATGTCCTCGTCGGTGACCTCCTCGCGGAGGAAGGAGCCGCCGACGACCGCGGCGTGGAGGGCCTCTCGGGCCCGGTCGCGGCTTTTCTCGAGCTCGCGGACCGTGCCGTAGGTCAGCTCGGCGGCGCGGTTGAGATCGCCGCTGCGTTCGGCGCGCGCGGCCTCGGCCCGCACGTTCTCCAGCTGCTCGGAGCACGCCTTGATCTCGCGGATCCGATCGCGCTCGGTCTGCCAACGCGAGCGCATCGCCGACACCTCTTCGCCGAGCCCGGCGAGCTCGGTCTCGACGGCGCCGAGCCGGTCGGTCACCGCGGGTGTGGGTTGCTCTCGGGCGAGGGCGCTGCGCTCGATCTGCAGCCGGGTTATCCTGCGCTCGCGCTCGTCGATGGGCGTGGGCACGCTCTCGACCTCCATCTTGAGCTTGGCCGCGGCCTCGTCGACCAGGTCGATCGCCTTGTCGGGCAAGAATCGGTTCTGGATGTAGCGATGCGACAGTCGGGCCGCAGCGACGAGTGCGGCGTCCTGGATGCGCACGCCGTGGTGGGTCTCGAACCGCGGCGAGAGTCCGCGCAGGATCGCGATCGTGTCGTCGACCGACGGTTCCTCGACCAGCACCGGCTGGAAGCGGCGCTCGAGCGCCTTGTCCTTCTCGATGTGCTTGCGGAATTCGTCGAGCGTGGTGGCGCCGATGCACCGCAGCTCGCCGCGGGCCAGCGCGGGCTTGAGCATGTTCGCGGCGTCCTGGGCACCCTCGCCGGCGCCGGCGCCCACCAGCGTGTGCAGCTCGTCGATGAACAGGATGATGGTGTTGTGGGCCGCCGCGACCTCGGCGAGCACGGCCTTGAGACGCTCCTCGAATTCGCCGCGGTACTTCGCACCCGCCACCAGCGCCGCGAGGTCCAACTGCAGCAGCCGCTTGTTGCGGAGGCTCTCGGGCACGTCGCCGGCGGCGATGCGTTGGGCGATCCCCTCGGCGATCGCGGTCTTGCCGACGCCGGGGTCACCGATGAGCACGGGGTTGTTCTTGGTGCGGCGCGACAGCACCTGCAGCGTGCGGCGGATCTCGACGTCGCGGCCGATGACCGGGTCGAGCTTCTCCTGGCGCGCGGCGGCGGTGAGATCGCGGCTGTACTTGGCGAGGGCTTCGTACTTGCCCTCGGGCTCCTCGGTGTCGACGCTCTGGCTGCCCCGGATGTCGCGCAGCGCCGACAGCACCAGATCGCGGCTGGCCCCGAGCTCGCGCAGCACCGAGGCCGCGCGGATCTTCTTGCGCTCGGCGTCCGGGCCCAGCAGCGCGAGCACGATGTGCTCGGTGCTCACGAACTTGTCGTGGAGGGTCTCGGCCTCGCGCGCCGACAGATCGAGCAGCTCGCCGAGCTCTTTGCTGACGCGCAGATCGGCGCCGTCGACCACCGGCAGCTTACCCAGGTGGCCGGAGATGGCGCGCTGCAACGCGGCCGCGTGCACACCGGAGCGCTCGAGCAGCGGACCGACGAGGCCGCCGTCTTGCTGCACGCACGCGGCGAGCAGGTGCAGGCTCGTCAGCTCGGGATGGCCGAGCTCCTTCGCCATTGCTTGCGCGTGAGCGAGCGCATGACGGGTCTTCACGGTGGCGGTCTCGGGGCTGAAGGCGGCCATGGGGTCCTCCGCAGGGGTCTCGGGGCGCGCCGGGTTGCGCGCCGTTCGGGCCAGCATGGGCTCGGAGCGGGGCTGCGCAAGTCGGGCGCAGTCGCTGCGCACGCATCCGTCGATCCGGTAGGATCGCCGCCGTGTCCGTCTGTGTCGTGGTCGCGCTCGCGCTGGCGCTCGCGCCGACGCGCGGTGCCGCATCGCCGCATCCGCCAGACATCCAAAGTGCCGCAGGCGAGGCCGCGGACATCAGCGATGTCGCGGGCGTCGGCGAAGCGCAACCGGTCGCCGACCCGCCCGTCGCGGTCGACGACGGCACGGCGCCCCTCGCCGACGACCGCACCGCGCCGGTTGCCGACGACGGCGCGATCGATCCGGGTGAGGCGTCTGGAGCCGACGTCTCCAGGCCGCCCTACGCCTCGGGCTCGTCCCACGTGCCGCCGCCCGTCGCCCCACCGCCGCGCACGCCCGAGCCGCACCCCGGCGTCATCGGCGGGTACTGGGACATGGACCGCACCCAGGGTCCCGAGCCCGACGACGGCCAGGAGGAGATCATCGCCGGCTCGATCCTGGTGCCGCTGGGTCTGATCGCGGTGAGCTCGTCGGCGGCGACGATCTGGCTCTCGGCGCCGGGCTACTGCGCCGAGCGCTGGAAGGCCCTGGGCGGGGAGCCCACCGTCGATCAGTGCAAGGGCGTGCGCGTGTTCGGGATCATCCGCGTGACCTACGGCGGCCTGATGGCGATCACCGGGTCGGTGCTGCTGGGGATCGGCACGCACCGCCGCGAGAAGAACCGCAAGTGGCACCGCGGTCAGGCGCTCTCGCCGTGGTTCGGCGAAGGTGGCGGCGGGCTGGTCTACGGCGGCCGGTTCGGTGGGCGACGGTTCTGAGGCGCGGCATGCGGGCTACTCCGCGACGGCGTCCGACGCGGCGCCTTGGCCCAGACGCGCGATCGAAATCCCGAGCGCCGCGTACACCAGCGCCACCAGCGGATTGACGTAGTTGAACACCGCGAACGGCAGGTACGCCGTCGTCGAGACCATCAGCGTCGCAGCCATGAACGCGCCGCAGGTGTTCCACGGCACCAAGGCGGAGGTGAGGGTGCCGCCGTCCTCGAGCGCACGGGACAGGTTCTTGGGATGCAGACCGCGCTCGCGGTACGCGGCCGCGTACATGCGGCCGGGCACGACGATCGCGATGTACTGGTCGGCCGCGATCAGGTTGATGCCGCACGCCGTGAGCACGGTCGCCGCCACGAGCGAGCCGGCCGAGCGGACGCCACGCAGCAGGCCCTGGGCGAGGACCCCGAGCATGCCGGTCGATTCCATCGCGCCGCCGAACGTCATCGCGCAGAGGATCAGCAGCACGGTCTTGCCCATGCCCACCAGGCCGCCGCGGGTGAGCAACTCGTCGACCGCGGCGTCGCCCGAGCTGGACTTGTAGCCGACCATCGCCGCGTCGAGGACGTCGCCCAGCGACGCGCCGTGCAGGCCCCAGGCGAGCACGCCGCCGAGCACGGCGCCGAGCAGCAGGCTCGGCAGCGCCGGCACGCGGCGGGCCACCAGCAGCAGCACCGCGACCGGCGGCAGCAGGTGCAGCGCGCTGGGCTCGAACTGCGACGCGATGGCGCCCTGGATCGCGGTCACCGATCCGGCGGCGGGGTCGACGTCGGTGCCCAGGCTGAGCGCGGTGAAGACGACCATCGCGATCGTCCACGAGGGCACCGTGGTCCACAGCATGTGGCGCACGTGGGTGAACAGGTCGGTGCCCGCCATCGCCGGCGCGAGGTTGGTGGTGTCGGACATCGGCGAGAGCTTGTCGCCGAAGTACGCGCCGCTCACCACGGCGCCGGCGGTCATTGCCGGGTCCACGCCCAACGCCGTGCCGACGCCGACGAGCGCCACGCCGACGGTGCCGGCGGTCGACCACGAGCTACCGCTGACCACGCTGACGGCCGAGCACACCGCACACGCGGTGGGCAGGAAGTAGCGCGGCGCCAGCAGATCCAGCCCCCAGTGGATGAGCGCGGGCACCACACCGCCGGCGATCCACGTGCCCATCAAGATCCCGATGACGCACAGGATCAGCACCGCGCCCATCGCCAAGCCGATAGCCCGCACGATGCCGCGCTCGATCGTGGGCCAGCGGTAGCCGTGGAGTCGCGCGACGATCGCCGCCACCGCCCCGGCGAGCAGCAGCGGCAGGTGGCCCGTGCCCTCGAAGCCCGGCTTCTGGCTGGGCACCACGAGGATCACGAGCGAGAGCAACCCGACGAGCGTGAGCACCGGCACTACCGCCGCCCACATGGGGATCGTCGACGTCGGCGTCTGCTCGGGGGGCTCGACCACGGCGCGCGCACGATACCAGCGGCGGCGCGGCCGCGGGCAGCACGGGCTTGCTAGTCTCTCGCGCGATGGCGACCGATCCCCTGCGCGCCTTCGTTCGTGCGCTGCCCAAGGCCGAACTCCACGTGCACCTCGAGGGGTCGATCCCGCCCGATCTCGCGCTACGGCTCGCGACGCGCCACGGCGTGCGGCTGCCCGGTGACGAGGGTGGGGCGGACGGCGTGCGCGAGGCGTTCCGGTTCGTCGACTTCTCCCGCTTCATCGGCACGTACCTGGCGCTGTCGCGGTGCCTGCAGACGGTGGAGGACGTGCGCGACGTCGTCGTCGCTCTCGGTGAACGGGCCCTCGGTCAGGGGATCGTGCACGCCGAGGTGACGTTCACGCCGATGACCCACATCGCCCGCGGCGTCGCGGCCGACACGTTGATCGAGGGCCTGCTGCAGGGGCGGACGATCGCGGCGCAGCGCGGCGTGTCGCTGGCCTTCGTCCCCGACATCGTGCGCTCGTTCGTCGACCAGGCGGTCCCCACGTTGGACTTCGCGCTGGCGCTGCAGCGCCGCGATGTGGCCGCGGTCGTCGGCCTGGGCCTGGCTGGACCGGAGGGCGTCGATCATCCCATCGGCCCGATGATCGACGTCTTCGCCCGGGCCCGCGCCGCCGGGCTGCGCAGCCTGCCACACGCCGGCGAGTTCCTCGGGCCGGCGAGCGTGCGGGCGGCGATCGAAGCGCTGGGCGCCGATCGCATCGGGCACGGCGTGCGGGCGATCGAAGATCCCGACCTCGTCGCGTTGCTGGCGGGCCTGCAGATCCCCCTCGAGGTGTGCCCGTCGAGCAATGTCGCGCTCGGCGTCTATGGCGAGCTGGCCACCCACCCGTTGCCGCACTTGCTCGCCGCCGGCGTGGCCGTCTCGCTCGCGACCGATGACCCGGCGTTGTTCGGTGTCGATCTGGTCGACGAGTATCTGCGGTGCGCGGCGGCCTTCGGCTGGGATGCGGCGGCGTTGCGGAGCTTGGCCCAGGCGTCGTTGCGTCACGCCGCCGCGGCGCCCGAGCAGAGGGCGCGGTGGCTCGCCGCCGCCAGCGCGGTCCCTGATCCGGCCTAAAATACGATCGATCACCGTAGAAATAGAAGCCCAGAATTGGCATGCTCCTTCGCGAAATTTCCAGGATTCGACCGTTCGCGTGTTGACTTTACGGCAGGTTTTGGGACAAATCCACCACCCCTACGGGGAGATTGGCCCATCCCATGGACGCGCGCTGGAAAGAACGCCTCGTCGGCACGACGAGCCCAGATTTGGAAACCGAGATCGATGTCTTCGAGACGCAGCTGCGGCTGCGCAAGGAGGGCAAGATCGAAGACAAGTTGTTCGCGGAGACGCGGCTGCGTCGCGGCGCCTACGGTCAGCGCTACGACAACGGCAAGCGCTGGGACGGCGAGAAGGATCAGACCCTCGCGTTCCCCTGCGCCGATCTGACCAAGGGCCCCGAGACCGTGTGGGACGCACCGGGGATGGTGCGCATCAAGATCCCGTTCGGCGCGCTCACGGCCACGCAACTCGACGTGCTCGCCGATCTCGCCGAGGAGTACTCGGACGAGATCCTCCACGTCACCACGCGGCAGGACATCCAGCTCCACTTCATCCACATCGACGACACGCCGGATCTCTTCCGGCGCCTGGCGGCGGTGGGCATCACGACACGCGAGGCCTGCGGCAACTCGGTGCGCAACGTGACCGGCTGCCCGATTGCAGGCGTGTGCAAGAGCGAGGCGTTCGACATCTCGCCCTACGCCGCGGCGCTCACCCACTACTTCCTCGGCCACCCCGACACCCAGGACTTCGGCCGCAAGTTCAAGGTCGCGTTCTCGGGCTGCATCACCGAGGCCTGCGGCCTCGCGCTGATGCACGACATCGGTCTGGTCGCCGTCACCCGCCCGGGCGAAGGCGGCGAGCAGCGGGGCTTCCAGTTCTACGTCGGCGGTGGCCTGGGTGCGGTGCCGCACCAGGCGCTGCTGCTGGACGCTTTCGTGCCCGAGGCCGAGTTGCTGCCGCTGTCGCAGGCGGTGTGCCGCGTCTTCGCCCGCCACGGCGAGAAGGCCAACCGCGCCCGCGCCCGCCTCAAGTTCCTGGTCAAGCGGCTCGGCTTCGACGAGTTCAAGCGCATGGTGCTCGAGGAGAAAGCGAAGATCCCCACCGAGGAG
>Ga0105045_10004208_pt1 | contig 12472 bp, 9 predicted proteins | sample MAT02_FD_78089 | JGI IMG/M metagenome (GOLD analysis project Ga0105045, IMG submission 78089) | Freshwater microbial communities from Lake Fryxell liftoff mats and glacier meltwater in Antarctica - MAT-02 (megahit assembly) | ecosystem: Environmental > Aquatic > Freshwater > Ice > Liftoff... | reverse complement strand
TATGCCCTCCTCACCAATTCGTAAACTTGTTCCCTACGCCGAAAAGGCAAAGCGTGAAGGCAAAAAGATTTACCATCTCAATATCGGACAACCTGATATTGAAACACCACAATTGGCAATCGATGCCATAAAAAATATAGATTTAAAGGTTGTAGAATATAGCCACAGTGCTGGCTTTGAATCATACCGTCGAAAACTTGCTGAGTACTATTGTAAGAATCACATTGCTGTTAACCATGAGCAAATAATTATTACTACTGGGGGTTCCGAAGCATTATTGATTGGTATGATGTCCTGCCTTGATCCAGGGGACGAAATTATCATACCAGAGCCATTTTATGCGAATTACATGAGCTTCGCAATGAGTGCAGGTGCTAAAGTTATTCCGGTAAAAACAAGCATTGATGATGGTTTTTCGCTACCAGCTATTGAAGAATTTGAAAAGGCGATAACGTCCAGAACCCGAGCGGTCTTAATTTCAAATCCAGGAAATCCTACAGGGCGAGTCTATACATTGCAAGAGCTTGAGCAATTAAGAACTTTTGTCTTGAAGCACGATTTATATCTTTTTGCTGATGAGGTTTATCGCGAATTCTGTTACGATGGATTAGAATTTTTCTCAGCTATGCAGTTTGAAGGTATAGAGAACAATGTAATCTTAATAGATTCAGTTTCGAAGCGATATTCAATGTGCGGAGCTCGAATTGGAGCCCTTATTACAAGAAATAAAGCTGTTATTGATACAGCGTTGAAATTTGCTCAAGCTAGATTGAGTCCACCCACATTTGGACAAATTGCAGGTGAGGCCGCCTTGTCTACCGATGATGCTTATTTTGAGCATGTAATTCAAGAATATGTGTCAAGACGAAATGTGCTCGTGGAAGGACTAAATTCTATTCCTGGAGTTTTTTGTCCAATGCCAAGTGGAGCATTTTATGCAATGGCACGCTTACCAATTTATAATTCAGATCACTTTTGCCAATGGTTACTTGAATCATTTTCTTTTGAGGGAGCAACAATCATGTTAGCTCCTGCTACTGGTTTTTATGCAAGTTCAGGCGCTGGAAACGATGAAGTTAGAATTGGTTACGTGTTGAATGTTGAAGACCTTAAAAAATCAATCGAAATTTTACGCGAAGCATTGCGTGTTTACCCTAATCCCCAACTTATCACATTATGAGTCTTTTAGTAATAGGAACGGTAGCTTTTGATGCTATCGAAACGCCATTTGGCAAAACAGATAAAATTGTAGGTGGCGCTGCCACTTTCATCGCACTTTCAGCATCGTATTTTGCAAGTAAAATCAATTTAGTTTCGGTAGTTGGGGATGATTTTCCAACAAGCGCTATCGAAATGATGCAAAAACGAAATGTGAATACATCAGGTCTGCAAATTAAACAAGGTGAGAAGACTTTCTTTTGGAGCGGTCGCTATCATAACGATATGAACACTCGAGATACATTGGACACACAATTAAATGTATTGGAGGGATTTGATCCGATTATCCCTGAAGCTTTTCAAGATTGCGAGTTTTTAATGTTAGGAAATCTTGCTCCTGCAGTTCAAATGACTGTCATTGATCGTTTAAAAATTCGTCCTAAATTAGTAGTGCTTGACACCATGAATTTCTGGATGGATATTGCCATGGATGAGTTAAAAGCTCTACTTAAAAAAGTGGATGTATTAACCATCAATGATGAAGAGGCTCGCCAGCTTTCTGGAGAGTATTCTTTAGTCAAGGCAGCTCAGAAGATTTTGGATATGGGACCTGCCTATCTAATCATAAAGAAAGGTGAGCATGGAGCTCTATTATTTAATAGAGACCAGGTTTTCTTTGCTCCCGCATTGCCCTTAGAAGAAGTGTTCGATCCAACTGGAGCTGGTGATAGTTTTGCAGGCGGATTCATCGGTTATATTGCCGAAACTCGCGATATTTCTTTTGATAACCTTAAGCGTGCAGTTATTTTTGGTTCAGCGATGGCTTCTTTCAGTGTTGAGAAATTTGGTACAGAACGTATTCAAAATTTAAGTCAAGAAGAAGTAGATGATCGCGTTCAGCAATTTATCGACCTAGTTCAGTTCGATATTTCTCTTGTTAACTAAGTTGTTTCTATGATATAAATGCAAAAGCGCCGTGATGGATTTATTTTCATCACGGCGCTTTTAATATTATTTCAATTTACATCAAAGATTTAACTGCTTCAATAACTGCATCATAATCAGGTTCAACGGTGATGTCAGGAGTTAATTCAACGTAACGTATTTTGTTTTCCTTGTCCACTACGAAGATGGCTCTTGCACTTAGTCCTTTCAAAGGACCATCGATCATTTCTGTTCCATATTCTCGCGTAAAATCTGTATAACGAAAATCTGAAGCACTAATAATGTTGGTGATTCCTTCAGTTTCACAAAAACGTTTCATTGCAAAAGGAAGATCCTTTGAAATAACAATTCCAACAACACCTTCCATTGCACCAAGGCGTTCATTGAATTTGCGAGTCTCGGTCTGACAAATACCTGTATCCAGACTAGGAACACCAAGAAGCACCTTGATTTTATTGTCGTAATCGTATAAGGTTCCTTCAGATAAGTCAGTCTTAACGAATGTGAAATCAAATGCATTTTCATTGACTTCCGGAAGAGGATCCAACAAATTAACTGGTCTACCTCCGAATTTTGTTGTTTGTAAGCTCATGTTTGATTTAGTATAATTAATGGTGATTGGTCAATTTAAAATTTGGAGCAATTTACTTCTTATTAAACAACTCATCAAGACTTTGAATAGTTACTGCGTGATAACCGTCGCGAGTTTTTTTGTATAGCTCGGATGCATGAGTTTCAAGTCGAGGAACTTTAAGCATCATCTTGAAAAGCGGTAAAACGAACTTCCTTCTACCAACCCGACTTAAGAATTCATCTAAAGATGTATCCGCATTCAAATATCCCGCAGGAATAGATTTCATTAGCCAGGCAAAACGAATTTCAGAGTTTTCAGAATTTGTAAATTTGAACGTATCATCTAAGTCCTTAAGATTTGTCAAACTAGTATTATCAGGAATACTACGAATAAATTGAAGCCATTCATGAGTACTCCATGACTGAACATTTAACTCATTTGCAGTTAAATTACCAGAAACAAATTTTGCCAGTGTATTGTTCACGGCAATAAACAAGGATGATTGAGGCGCAGGAAGGTCTTTTGGTATTCCTGGAGCATAAATCCATCGCTTTAGCACCTTGATTTCCTCTGCAGTTAGTTGAAGTTCTTTCTCGATGTATAAAAGAAAATCTTCGGTTGTAATTGAACTGAAGGCAAAGTGATTGAAATAGTTATTGATAAACTGATCGAACGCCTCGCGACCTTTCATCTTTTCAATTTGTAGGAGAAGGAGACACCCTTTTTCATAGGCGATATCATTCATTCCGTCATCTGGATCTCGACCTTCGAGCTTCAGTTTTAGGTGGGTATCTTCGGAAGTATCACCTAAGTTAGCAATCGTTTCAATTAAATCTTGGTATCCAAGAACTGCGAGCATTGCAGCGTAGTCTTTACCATATAATGATTCCATGATGCGGCGCTCAAAGTAGACTGTGAAGCCCTCGTTTAGCCAGAAATCATCCCACGTTTTATTGGTAACTAAATTTCCGGACCAACTATGCGCTAGTTCGTGGGCCACCAAAGAAGTAAGAGATCGATCGCCAGCAATGATCGTAGGAGTTGCGAAGGTGAGCATAGGATTTTCCATGCCGCCAAAAGGGAAAGAAGGAGGCAATACAATTACGTCGTATCTGTCCCAAAGATATTTGCCATAAAGCGCCTCAGCAGATGATAACATATTCTCTAAATCACCGAATTCATAAACAGCCTTGCCTAACATGTTGGGTTCTGCATATACTCCAGTTCTTGGTCCTAATTCTGTAAATTCTATATCACCAACAGCTAACGCAATTAAATATGCTGGTACTGCTTTATTCATTTTAAAACTGTAATCGCCTTCTGCGTATTTAGCAGTTGGATTAGTCCCGCTCATTACTGCCATCATCTCAGTTGGAACATGAATTGTAGCATCCCAAGTGAAGCGGATTCCAGGGCTATCTTGAAGAGGAATCCAGGTTCTGGATAAGATAGCTTGTCCTTGGGTAAACAAGAAACCATGCTTTCCTCCGAGAGTTTGAGCTGGACTAAGCCATTGGAGAGCGGAAGACCCTGCAGTTGTTTCATAAATCACAATAATCTCACGTGTATTTGGTAGAAGCGAGATTTTCAAAGCTTGACCCAAAAATGGCACTTCCTTTTCAAGTTCAAACTTTAAAGGCGTTCCATTGGAGTCGATGACTTTGAAGATTTTTAATGCTTTTGTATCAAGAAATACAACAGATGCCTTTGAAACTCTGTTCAATTTCAACATGACAGAACCGCTGATTTTTTGCAGTTTAAAATCTACGTTTAGGTCTAACATAAGATGATTCACAACAACATCTTCAGGTTTAGCGAAAGAATGCATATCAACTGCCATGATTTGTATTGGAAGAATGGTGAATACTAGAAAAATGTATTTGAGCATGTCTATAAAAAAATCAGGCGCCACTAGGACGCCTGAAAATAAATGAGAAACTTTTAGTCTTTAAATATGGTGAAGTAGCCTTTCATGATTGCTGAGCCATCCCCTGGGTCTACAACATAATAGTAAGTACCTGCTGTTACATCGCTTCCGGACCCCCAATTATTTGCATAAGCAGTTTGTTCATATATCTTTTTGCCCCAACGGTTATAAAGTATCACCGTATTATCAGGGTAATATTGTAGGTTGGCAATCTCGAAAAAATCGTTTTTACCGTCACCATTTGGCGAAAATGCATTACCAACTTGGAGATCGCAACTCTGCACGGAAACTATTAATGTACTGTCAGCCAATGTTGCGCAACCGTCAGATACGATAAGATTGTATAGTGTTTCAGACGTAGGCGAAACGGAGCTAATGGAATCATTTATTACGGTCAGAACTCCTGGTCCCGACCAATTATATGCATAAACGCCATTTCCTCCAGTAACAAAAGCTTGTAATAATGCTTCACCACCATTTTTACAAATAGTTGTATCAATTGGTGAAATGGAAATACTGTCATAAAGGGGAACATTCACTACAATATCAACAGTTTCACTAATATTACATGCATCAGTTACTGTAAGTGAATAGGTAGTCGTATCGCTAGGATTTACAATGATGGAGGAGTTAGTACCTAATCCAGCCCAATTAAATGTGTAAGGACCAAATCCTTGAAAATACTCAGCATCTAAAGTGATTTGACTTCCAGCACAGTTAATGGTGTCGTAAGGAACAACTTGAAGTGAATCGTAATTTAATGTAACAACTACTGAGTCGGTGTATTGAGCAAATACGCAATCTAATACATCTGAGATTTCCACGTAGAAAGTTTGAGTCTCGCCAATTGGGACATTGATTGTTGGAGTAATTAAATTGTTGAAACTCCAATTATAATTGTAAGGAGGATAACCGCCAGTTACTTGAGCTGCTATGGTTTGATTGTTATTTGGACAGTTGAGAATTATATCTGGAGTAACTATAGTGAGCTCGTACTGGTCCCTGATTTTAATGGTTTGATTAATTGTGATTGTATCTCCACAATCATTAATAAGTTGAAATTCCATAGTAACTGTTTCGAAACCTTCAGTTATTGCATCAAGAATTGGGACAAAATTTAAAACTATTGAATCCTGCCCTATGGCAAAAATTACAGTATTAGGAAGAGGTAAGTAATCAAATCCAGAAATTGCAGTTCCTGTATAAGTAATTGGTATAATTAACTCAGTTGTATTATCACTTCTTGTAAATACCAATTGGCCAGTAGTGCAACCTTCGACCACTGAACTATCTGGTAAAAGATTTGCAATTTGGAAGTTAGGAATATTCGAATTGAAACTTTCAGCCTCAAGGAAAACCCACGAATCAAAAGCCTCATCAAATCCATTCGCAAGTATTAGCTTGATATGATAAGTTGCACCACAAACAACATTTGCTTGAGCGGTTAATGTTCTTGTGAAACCATAGGGTGCGAAGATTTGGGAGCCTTGATTATCAACATAAAATGCACCATTTAGTAAACCTCCTGGAGGGCAAAAAATACCACCAGTATTAATTCCATCGTTGATGGTATTCATACTCACCGGTAGATTAGTTCCTGGGACAACAGCAATATTAGCAGCGTTGTCTGTGTATGGTCCGCTAATACCAGGACCAGAAATGAAAAATCCAAACACATCAAAGAATTGCGAGCAAACAAAACCGTTATATTCTTCAGAAGCGAAGATGTAATTGAACGCTAAGGAATCTCCTGAAGGAATGAAGTCAAACTCGATTAAAGCGATATTATTGGTAAGAGGCGGATTGACTCCAAAACTTCCAATAATAGCATTCAGATCAGGATCATTTTGGAGGTTAATAGTATTGTTAAAAGCGGAAGAAATTGTTCCTGAATTAGCAGGGGAACCTAGAAAATCGAAGGATGCTGGATCAGCCTGAGTATTTAAATTTCCGGTTGTCATGATAACACCTGATCCTAAACTTAAATTCACAGATGTTCCAGAATTAAAGGTCCCGATTTGGGCAGGATCTCCTCCTGAAGTGATATTAGAAACTTGAACTCCTGCTCCAACTAATACATCTTGAACTAAAGTTGCGGCTGGACTTGGCGCTATAACTACTTGAGAGGATAAACTCAAAGACGTTAAAGTGAACATTAACAATGCAAAGGCATTGCGGTGTAACTGATTAATCATGCAATTATTTTTGGGCTGTTAAGGTACGGAAAATATGATTTGAGGGGCCTAGTAAAACGATAAACTCTTACTTATTCATCTTACTTTATTTACTTGGCAAGTATAAAATAACCTTTGGTTTCTTGAATGGTCCAACCGATTCCTATTAGGTTTTCGGTCATTGATTCTTTCCCCACTAAAATCTTTCTCAACTCTCCTTCCTTATTCTTAAGGAATAGCGGCATTTGAAAATTTTCAATAGCATTTAAAACCTTGCAGCTTATCTCAGAATTACCATGGCTGATTTTAATCTCCACTTTCAGAACTGGAGGCTCTTTCACGCCAAGATACTGGTTAAAAAATGCAGGATTACAATTCTTGATTCTTAAACTAAAATAGGCAAACACTTCGGCTGAACTTATAGATTTGTATGCGTACTTCCTGTAAAAGTCACCAACTATTTTAATGAATTCTTCAGGTGTATCCGTAAATCCACTCAAAGTAAAAAGCATCAAAGAACCTTTAGAATACATATCTGCACCAGAATCTAAGCTTCCTAAAATTGCACCCTCGTTTTGAACGAGTCGTTTTTTGCCATTGATGTATTCTTCGGCTTTATCATTTCCATAGAGGCAATTCACGTAAACGTACTCGGCATAAGTACAAAACGCTTCGTGCAACCAAAAGTCTTCTTCGTTTCTGGCTGAAACAGAGTTTCCCCACCATTCGTGACCACTTTCATGAATTAGGATAAAATCGAAATTGAGACCAATGCCAGAGTAATCTTTGCCCAAATATCCATCTACATAACCATTTCCATATGCAATACACGATTGGTGCTCCATTCCGGCATAAGGAGTTTCAACAACAGAATATCCATCTTTTTGAAACGGATAATTATCAAATGTTTTGTTAAAGCACTCAAGCATCGGTTTGGCTTGTTGAAATTGACGTTTTGAAGCTTCGATGTTGTTTTTTAGAGGATAAAAATCGAGCGATAATTTTGAATTGTCATTCAAGATTAAGGTATCTGACCAATGCGCGTAATTTCCAATATTGAGGCTGATGTTATAAGTGTTGATTGGGTAAGTCGTTCTCCAAGTAGTCTTTCTCAAACCATTAGTTAATATGGAATCGCTTTTGAGCCTGCCATTGCCTTTGAAGAACAAATTATCAGGATAAACGCAGGTAACTTCCGATATTTCTGGTTCATTATCGTAGCGAGTAGGAGAGGGCCACCAAAGATTCGAACCAACCCCTTGAACAGCACTTGTTAACCATTCATTCCCAAGTGTATCTTTTTTCCAAATAAATCCTCCATCCCAAGGTGCCTTAACTGCTTGATGAGGTTTTCCTGAGTAGTGAATTTCTAATTCTAACGTATCTATTTCTCCCTTGAAAATACGGATGGTTGAATCAGCTTTCGAGTTCTTAAATCCTGTCTTTTTCCCGTTAACCTTTAAAGACTCAATCTTAAAGTCAGGAAAAAAATTGAGTACGAGTGTATCAGAATCTGAAAGTCCAGTCCAAGATTGAAGTGTTCTAACCGCGATTATCTGGGACTTGAAATCGGGCTTTACTTCGAGATTAAGTTGCTTCAATTGAGATTGAGCAATACTTGAAGTAGCAATGAGTAATAATAGTAACAGTATTCTTAGCATCTTTTACAAAACGCAATTTTATCTCTTTTTATACTTTGTGCTAAAAGAAAACGCCACCTGTTTGGGTGGCGTTTCGAGAACAAAATAAACTGTATTCTATAGTTATAGAGAACCTTTATGCTCCATGCGCTTTAAAGCAGCCTCGATACCAATTTTATTGATGGTTTTCAATGCTGAAGTTGATAAACGAATAGTGATCCACGCGTTTTCTTGCGGAATGAAGAACTTTTTAGTGATAAGGTTCGGTAAAAAGCGACGCCTCGTCTTTCTATGAGAAAAAGAAACGTTGTTTCCACTCATTGCATGTTTTCCGGTCAATTGACAAACTTTAGACATAACCTGATCGGTATTGATGATTTATTTAAGGGGTGCAAAGAAAGTAATTATTCCCGAACCAATCAAGGGTGAATGAAATTAATTTAAATAAAAATTCTCATTCAACTGTAATTCCATCTTTCTGGACTGCAATAGTATCTTTAACTCATTCCTTAACCAGCTGATTCTCTGAGATTCAGAGTCTAAGGCGATGAATAAATATTTCTTCTCAGTAGGAAGATTTATCAACGTTGCAGCATCAAAACTAGAAAGTGGACGTCCTGCTCCAAGATTCACTGGCTCTCCTTTCTTTAACTGAAGATATTCTAAAAGGAGCGGTCTAACTGTGAGTAACTCCTCCTTGGTTGCAGCCGGCGTCTTAATGATTTCAATTAATGCTTTCGAATATAATTTGTCAGAATCGGGATCAATTAGGTTTGAAAAACTAAAAATATCGACACCCTCTACCGCAATATCCATTTGTCCTGTAGGATATTCAGAAAAGACAGTTTTAACTTTGACAATAGCACCAAATTCGTGGGTTTTACCTTTGTCGATGAATGGAATACAGAAAGTTGTTCCATCTGCCTTTGCTTCCTTAATGAGTTGTTTATAACGTTGCTCAAAAATGTGCAGATAGAATTCTTCACCTGGAAATACGATTACTCCAAGCGGAAAAGCAGGCAATACGACTAGATTTTCCATAACATTTTTTTTACTAACTTATCAATTGCATTTATATTATAACTACGATAAAGACAGTTTGTTGGATTTATTCTTATAAAATTCTTTCTAATTCAGGCAAAATCAAAAAACAATAATTGACATTAATCGGTTCGAAAAGTTAATTGGAGTGATATCTCCCTTATTTTTGCAATAAATATAAAATACTCTGAAAACACAAGATACGAATCCTCAAAAAATAGAGAAAGCCGTTTTAGTTGGTTTAATTTCAAGAAACCAAAGTGAGGAATTACTGAATGAATACCTTGATGAACTAGCTTTTCTTGCTGAAACAGCTGGTGCAGTGCCCGTGAAGCGTTTTATGCAAAGGCTAGATCGCCCCGATCCTAAAACATTTATTGGAACAGGAAAACTTCAGGAAATCATCACCTATGTTAAAGAGAATGAGGTAGATATAGTCATTTTTGATGATGAACTGTCTCCATCCCAATTAAGAAACATCGAACGTCAGGCTGAAGTGAAAATCATAGATAGGAACAACCTTATCTTAGATATTTTCGCTGGCAGAGCTCGTACATCTGAAGCTAGAACTCAAGTTGAACTTGCTCAATACCAATATTTACTACCTCGATTAAAGCGAATGTGGACCCACCTTGAACGTCAGAAAGGTGGAATTGGAATGCGTGGTCCGGGTGAAAGTCAGATTGAAACGGACCGTCGTATCATTCAAGATAAAATTTCAAGATTGAAAGAAAAGCTTGTCGATATTGATAAGCAGATGGCCACACAACGAAAAAATCGTGGCGAACTTGTGCGCGTTGCCTTAGTTGGATACACCAATGTTGGTAAGAGCACCATCATGAATTTGATAAGCAAATCGGAAGTTTTTGCGGAAAATAAGCTTTTCGCAACATTAGATACCACAGTTCGAAAAGTTGTACTAGACAGAATGCCTTTCTTACTTTCAGATACAGTTGGATTTATTCGAAAGCTACCAACACAACTTATTAAATCGTTCAAGTCAACCTTAGACGAGGTTCGCGAGGCGGATTTGTTGGTTCACGTTGTGGATATTTCTCATCCCGGTTTCGAAGATCACATTGCAGCGGTGAATGATACGTTGAACGACATAAACTCTCTAGATAAACCAATCATTATGGTTTTTAATAAGATTGACGCGTTTACTTATGATCCAAAAGAGGAAGACGATTTAAGTCCTGTGACTAGAAGAAATATTAGTTTAGAAGAATGGAAACGTAGCTGGATGGCACGTCACAATTCGCCTGTCATATTTATTTCAGCCACAGAAAAAGACAATCTGGAGCAATTCAGAAAACTTCTTGTTCAGGAAGTAACTAAAATTCATCAGATTAGGTATCCCAATTATCTGGTTTCAGACGATTTAGTATAGTATTCTACTATTCATAATAGATTCAATTTCATCAGCTTCTAAGGGAATATTTGCCATTAAATCGATGTTGCCATTATCGGTAATGACAATGTCGTTTTCTAAGCGAATGCCGATGTTTTCTTCAGGAATATAGATCCCTGGCTCGCAAGTGAACGTCATTCCGGCTTCCATCCTCGCGTAGCGATATCCAACATCATGCACATCAATACCAATATAATGCGAAGTTCCGTGCATGAAATATTTCTTGTAAAGCGGATTGTCCGGATTTTGAGCCTTCACAGCAGCCGCATCCAAGAGTCCAAGAGAAATTAACTCTTGCTCCATTGCACTTCCAACCTCACGATTATAATCATCGAAAAGTGTTCCTGGCACCAACATCGATGTAGCATATTTCATTACGCGCAATACAGAAGTATAAACTGCACGTTGACGCGTCGTAAATTTGCCATTAACTGGGATTGTGCGCGTTAGATCTGACATATAATTGGCATACTCTGAACCAAAATCCATCAGTATTAAATCACCATCCTTGCAAGCTCTATTGTTTTCTACATAGTGCAATACACAGGCAGAGGCACCTGAGGCTATAATTGGATTGTATGCATGACCAGTTGCACGGTTGCGAAGGAATTCATGAATAATTTCAGCTTCAATTTCATATTCCATCACGCCAGGTTTCACAAAATGAAGCACTCTGCGGAAGGCTTTTTCAGTAATATTACAAGCAATCTGCATGGCTTCAACTTCTATCTGCGATTTGATAGAACGCAATTGATGCATGATAGGAGAGGAGCGCTCAATTTTATGAAGCGGATATTTTTCAATAATCTGGGCTGCGAAACGCTTTTCCAAATAGGGCACTTCTGTGACAGAGCGGTCGTGGTCGTTGGCGTTGAGGTAAATATTTTCGACATACATCATTAAAACGTTAAATGCCGCATCAAACCCATCAATCCATTGAATATTCTCAATTCCTGATGCTGCCTTACCTTCTTCTTTGGTGTATTTATGTCCTTCCCAAACAGCAATATGCTCATTCGTTTTGCGAAGAAATAATACTTCACGCATGCGCGGATTTGGACAATCGGGATATAAAACCAGAATCGTTTGTTCCTGATCGATACCTGTTAAGTAGTATAAATCAGGGTTTTGTCTCCAAGTATAAGTAGCATCGGCACTACGAGGCATTTCATCATTCGACACGAAAACCGCGATACTATTTGGTTTCATATGATTGATAAAGTGTTGGCGATTTTCTATAAATAATCGATTGTTTAATGCGTCGTATTTCATTTCGTTGAGCTAAAATTTATACTAGTATGAATGATTAATTGGATGAATTTAGATTCTTTCACTGAAAATATATGGAGGAACGAATATATTAAAAATGCTTGAGATTGCCGATTTAAGTAAGGTTTACTCAAAAAGTCAGAAATGCGGTGGATGCAAGGAACAGACATTGAGGATGTATATTTAATACTTCGAAATGGCTGTAAAGAGGCAAACGCCGTATTTCTATCTGGCTTAAATAGTGACTTTCCACAGAGTCAGGAGTTTGAACTATAGAGGCTTCTGATTAGGCGCACGAAGACCGAAAAAGCGCAGTTTACTTTTGTAAATGAG
>Ga0105045_10004207_pt1 | contig 12472 bp, 9 predicted proteins | sample MAT02_FD_78089 | JGI IMG/M metagenome (GOLD analysis project Ga0105045, IMG submission 78089) | Freshwater microbial communities from Lake Fryxell liftoff mats and glacier meltwater in Antarctica - MAT-02 (megahit assembly) | ecosystem: Environmental > Aquatic > Freshwater > Ice > Liftoff... | reverse complement strand
CTGCTACATTGGTGGAGTTTTTGCCGTTTCATTTTCGCCTGATAGCAACACGCTTTTTGCCGCGGGCATGGGCGACATGCGAGACCCGATGGCGGGCAATGGAAAACAATTGTGGCAACGCTTCGACTGGCGCAAATCGCCTGTCGAGATGATTCAAGAGACTGCAGCTGGACAATCTGGCGAAGGGCTGATGGAGGCATTGGCTTGGCACCCGAGCGGAGACTATTTCGTGATGGCGGGCCGACTGCGGGGCGGGACGTGGAATCTAGGGATATTTGCTTCAGACACCGGGCAATTGATTGGCGAAGCGAAAACGGGAATGCGAATCACTACCGTACGATTCAGTTCTGATAGAGAGACGCTGTACCTAGGGGGGATGCAAGGGCAGCCCGGTCCGAAAGAAAACCGCTTCCCCGATTTCGGATATGTCGAACAGTATCGAATCAAACCGGGCTCAGGCAGCGATTAATCGAAAAAGTGGAAACACAGAGGAGACAGAGGACACAGAGGCACAGAAATTAAACGAACACAATCTCTTTGATCTCTGGTGCCTCTGTGCTTTTTTGTTTTCTAAATCAAATAGTCGTTTTCGAAATCATGCAGTCGTCACCCTGCAGTTCGCCTTGTCGTCTCAATCCAGCAATGGATCTTTCATTTGGTTTTGTTCGAACCCTCGCAACCTTAGTAAACAGGAATCGCAATGGCCGCACGGTTTGCCGTCGTCCGATGGATCGTAGCATGAAAAAGTTTGCGAATAATCGACGCCCAACGACAAACCGAGTCGAATGATCTCAGCTTTGGTCATGTCTATGAGCGGCGTATGGATCTTGAGCGATCGCCCTTCGACTGCAGCTTTGGTTGCTAAGTTGGCCATCTTTTCAAAGGCCGCGATATACTCCGGTCGGCAATCAGGATAGCCGCTGTAGTCGAGCGCGTTCACACCGATGAATAGGTCCAATGCGCCGAGCACCTCCGCCCAACCCAAGGCGTAGGACAAAAAAACGGTGTTTCGCGCTGGGACGTAGGTCAGCGGTATCTCGGTGCCGATCTCTGATGCAAGGTCATGTTTTGGGACTATTAAATTCGTATCTGTCAGTGCACTGCCACCAATGGCCCCAAGGTCAATATTGATCACGACGTGCTTTGCAACCTTGGCCTGTCTTGCAACGATCAATGCTTGTCGAAGTTCGATCGCATGCCGCTGGCCGTAGCGAAAGCTAATGGCGTATGGTGTAAACCCCTGATCCTTGCAAATGGCTAAGCAGGTCGCAGAGTCAAGTCCACCACTCAGAAGCACGACGGCTGGTTTTTCAACAGAACTCATATTGTTGTATCGCTAAGAACCGTTCATCCATTTTCAAAATCAGGCTATACTCTTTGAATGACCATCATCCAAATTGATCAGCTTGCAAAATCGTATCGAGTCTATCAAAAGAAAGAAGGGCTTGGCGCGGCAATGCGTGGGCTTTGGCATCGCGAATACAAAGATGTGGATGCCGTCAAGAACATCTCGTTGAGGGTTGAGCCGGGTGAGTTCGTCGCATTCTTGGGGCCTAACGGGGCGGGGAAAACCACTACGCTCAAATTGCTCTCCGGAGTTATCTATCCGACGAGCGGGAAAGCGACCGTCATGGGCTTTGTTCCTTGGGAGCGGAGCTTGGAGTACCGACGACGTTTCGCGCTCGTCATGGGCCAAAAAAACCAATTGTGGTGGGATTTGCCTGCCCAGGAATCCTTTCGGCTGCACCAACAGATTTACCGAATCGACGCTGACTCGTTCAAAAAAACGATGGATGAATTAACCAGTTTGCTGACCGTCAAGGAGCTTTTGGGACGTCCGGTCCGCGAGTTATCTCTCGGCGAGCGAATGAAAATGGAATTGATTGCCGCGCTTTTGCATCGTCCAGAAGTCCTTTTCCTGGATGAACCGACCATCGGTTTGGACGTCATTGCGCAGCACAATATTCAACAGTTTTTGAAGTTTTATCAACTGGAACGCGGGATCACGATCCTGCTTACGAGTCACTACATGAAGGACATTGCGGCTCTTTGCAAACGGGTCGTTGTTATTGCCCAAGGACAAATCCAATACGATGGCTCATTGAGTGGGATCGTTGATAGTTTTTCAGGCGACAAAATCATCACGCTACAATTGGCGACAGGACAATCCGATTCAGGGTTGGAACGCTACGGCAAACTCGAAAAAATTGCGATGCCTCGTGTGTCATTCCGATGTCCTCGCAATGAGGTTTCAAAGTCGCTTGCGCAGATTCTTAACGATTATCAGATCGATGATATTGCCGTTGAAGATCCACCGCTCGAGGAGACCATCGCGAAACTCTTCAACCATGTTTCCATGGATCAAGGTGACGGTCCGACCACCGCTATGTCGGAAGCCACACCGTCGGGATTGACCCGATCATGAGTGAAACGGCGGCAAACGAAAGCTTCATCCGCGATGAGGCCATTAACGATACCGAATGGTCGCGAAGCAATTTTTTGGATGGTGTGAAGACGCGTTGGATGATCCTGCGAATTGCGTTGTCGGAACGGCTTGCGTACCGAGGGGATTTCGTACTCGGGACACTGATGCGATTCCTGCCGATCATCACTCAGATATTTTTGTGGTGGGCAATCTTTCAGTCGCTCAATCCTGACGATCCTAACGAGGCAAGACTCAAGGGCTATTCGTTTCACGACATGGTTGCGTATTACTTGCTAACCATGGTCGGGAGAGCCTTTTCATCGATGCCTGGGTTGTCGTCGAGCATCGCTCTCAAGATTCGCGATGGTGAGCTCAAAAAGTTTTTAGTACAGCCCGTGGACTTGATCACATTTCTTTTTTGGTCACGTGTTGCACATAAAGTTGCATACTATACGATCGCAACCATTCCATTCGCTTTGGTCTTTTATCTGTGCCGCAGTTACTTCACGTTGGGATGGCCGGACGCTTGGACGATGGGCGCCTTCGTAGCATCTTTACTACTGAGTTTTGCGATGGGTTTTTATTTGGAAGCGTGCATTGGTTTAGTAGGATTCTGGATGCTGGAGGTTTCATCGCTGTTGTTTGTATACATGCTATTCCAGTTCTTTTTATCTGGGCACATGTTTCCGCTGGACATCATTCCCGAGCCATTTCGCACAGTCGTCGAGGTTTTACCGATCAAGTACTTGGCTTATTTTCCAGCAGCAGTCTTCCTAGGTAAAGTCCACGGAACTCAGCTCTTGATCGACTTGGGAATGTTGGTGGGCTGGACCTTATTCTTCTTCATCATGTCGCAAGTGATCTATCGTCGCGGGCTAAAGCGTTACAGCGGATACGGTGGTTAGCAACGCTTGCCTCGGGCTTTGCTAGTTGATGACTCGGCCAGCGACGGTGACCTCGGCTGACATGCCGGCACCGAGCGACGTCTTGACCGTGATCTTTTCTTTCAAAGAGCCTGAGTCTTTTTCGTCAACCAAATCACCTTTGAATGTGTACGAAATGATTTGAATCGTCTTTTCACCTTCGGGGATTTGAAAGCTAAATCGACTATCCGCACAATCGACTCCGGCAATCGCGAACGGTTTTTTCGAACGAACGATCAGTCGATTTTGGATCGATTTGCCTTTGCCAATATCACCCAACGCCACAAAATTCGGCGAGATCGAGACAGGGGGAATAACACGAGCGCTGACAGGCAAGGTGAACTGAGCGTCCTTTTCATCATTGGTGACGACAATGAGTTCATCTGTGAATTCACCAACGGGCGCACTTTCCTTGAGTGTAATGCGCAATAGATAATTAGTCATCGATCCGTTACGTTGAATGGGGTCGAGTCGAACTTCGATTTGGTCGCTATTGCCTCGAATGTCCGCGATCTTCCAGTCACGCCGACCGGCATAGGATACTTTCAAATCGATGACTTTCTTTGACCCCAATTCTACGTCGCCGAATCGCACTTCGCCCGGCTCGACCACGACATCAGATCGGATGGTCCCGCCGACAGTTAACTTGACTTCGGCAAAGTAAGGACGATCGATGACGACGGTGATTTCAGCAGTTTTAGTTCCAATGAAGGATCGTGTGTTGAACTGCGCGATCACTTCCCCTTTTTCCCAAGACTTCAGCGTCTTCTTGGTCAAGACAGGGTTGGTGCAGCCACAACTGCTTCGGACAGCTACAATGTGAACATCTTCTTCGAAGCAGTTCTCGATCACGAAGGAGTGTTCAGTCTTGGCGTTGCGGCTGACCGTTCCAAAATGGTGATGCGTTTCAGGAAACATCTTTTGCGCCCATTGTTCGGCTTGAACTTGAGACACAAAAGTTACCAGGGAAAATACAACGATGGCAAAATGATACGAAAACGAAAAACCAGTCTTATTCATAACTCGATAAATCATCCGTGTGTTCTCTCGTAGACGGGCAACAATCGACAATCTCTGTCCAATGCGGGGCATGCGTTGAAGTGATCGGCATTTGCTAGTCGTCGCTTTCGCTTTTATTGTTAAAAACGGAACTCAGCGGTTCGCCACACCACCCAGGTTGCCAACCTTTGCAACTTTCCCCATGGGTAACATACATCCGAATAATCTGACGTTTATTTGCAACCTACAAATTAATCACTCATGATGTTACTAACCAGTATTGCCCAAGTGCCCAAAATTCGCGTTCGGGCGCTCAATCAATGGCCGATAGATTCCTCGAAGAGTTTTGTACTGTACTGGATGACGGCTTACCGGCGGACGCGGTTTAATTTTGCCTTGCAACGCGCTATTGAGCTAGCAAACCAATTGCAAAAGCCACTCGTTATTTTGGAAGCGGTTCGATGCAATTACAAATGGGCAAGCGATCGTTTTCATCAGTTTATTTTCGATGGTATGCAGGATAACGCGGCGCACATTGACTCATCGAATGCGTTCTACGCTGCCTACATCGAGAACGCTTCATGCGAAGGCTCCGGCCTCTTAGAAACGTTTTCGACCCATGCAAACGTTATTGTCACCGACGACTTTCCGTGCTTTTTCCATCCAGCTCTTTATCAGCGTATCGCAAGCAAATGGAGTTGTGCCGTCGAGTTGGTGGATAGTAACACGATTTTGCCAATGCGTTTAGCGGATCGGACATTCACGGTAGCGCACTCCTATCGACGCTCAATGCAGAAAGAGATTTCGAAAGGCTTTCCCGAATTTCCAATAGAAGAGCCACTCGAATTTCTTAAGCAGCCACGACTTGAAAAACTTCCCAAGGATATTGTTTCCCGTTGGCCTGTCTGGAACGCAAAGGAGTTTGCAAAAAAACTACAGACCGTTTCGCTGAACGCGCTCCCGATCGACCATTCTGTCTCTCCAACCACAGAACGTGGCGGCCCCAACGAAGCGGCAAAGGTCGTCGATTGCTTTGTCCGCTTGAAGCTTGGCGACTACTCGGTTGCGAGAAATGAACCGGAACAGCAAGGCTCCAGTTGGCTCTCACCTTATCTTCATTTCGGACACATCAGCCCGCACGAGATCTTTAGTCGCATTGCCAAAGCGGTGGATTGGTTGCCACAGAAACTTGGAAAGCCCAATGGGAAGATGGAAGGGTTCTGGAACATGGGGCCAAGCGCGGAAGCATTCATGGATCAATTGATGACTTGGCGCGAAATCGGCTTCAACATGTGTTGGCGAGAGCGTAACTATGATCGTTTTGAATCGTTGCCGGTTTGGGCGCAGAAAACACTCAACGACCATGCTGACGATGCAAGGCCAGCCGTTTACAGTCTCGAGCAATTTGCGAATTCGAAGACGCACGATCCGCTTTGGAATGCCGCGCAGACTCAATTGGTACGTGAAGGCCGAATCCACAACTACCTCCGAATGCTTTGGGGCAAAAAGATACTGCACTGGACTCAGTCGCCGAAGGAAGCGCTTAAGGTCATGATCGAGCTCAACAATAAGTATGCGTTAGACGGACGAGATCCCAATTCCTACAGTGGAATCTTTTGGGTGTTGGGCAGGTACGATCGCGCTTGGGGGCCCGAGCGTCCGATCTTCGGGAAAATCCGATACATGACCAGCGAGTCGACTCAGAACAAGTTCCACGTCAAGAAGTATATCGCAACCTATTCGTAGCGGGCTCATGACGGACTTGATTCGAACGTCGGAGCGGTGCTTCTAAGATTTGGCACGCTTATTGCTTTTATTGTTATTCGGTAGACAAGTTGTTCTGTCAGTTTGACAGAGCCTTGCAAAACAGCCTACAAATAAAAGGAAATAACAGCCATGGTTCACTTCCGATTCCCAATTCGCCAACTTCCAGTCGCTCTCCAAGACTTTGCAACCGACATGGAAACGATCGTCGAACAAGTGTTCAATCAAGGAGATTGCAAGGGTGGAAGCCGCGACACGAGCGATGCCAACAGTGCATTTCGTCCCGCCGTTGACATCTACGAAAACGAACAGCAATTTGATATGTATATGGACTTGCCAGGTGTGATGCCCGATGCTGTCAAACTCGAAGTGCTCGATGATCGCTTGATTGTCAGCGGCAATCGCGTTGTCCCAACTCAAGGTGAAGGCGTTTCATCGCATCGTGTTGAACGATCGAGCGGACAATTCTCCCGGTCCATTCAACTACCAAAGCAGCTTAACAACGAAAACATCAACGCGCATTTCAATAATGGAGTGCTGCATGTTGTGTTGCCAAAGAAAGCAAAACCCGCAGCAAGAACGATCGAGATAAAGACAAACTAAGGGGATGGCAAAGCGTCTCTCTGAGTGTTACAAGCCACAGGCAAAACCTGTGGCTTGTTTCAAATACCAATTGTCGTGATTGTCAATGTCATGACTTGGCAAAATTAACGTTTGCGAAGGCGAGACATACTAAAGATCACTATGCCCAACGCGAACGTGCCGACGCAAAGATAGAACTGATTGCGCTCGCGTTCTACCGACCCGGCGACAAGGAGCAGAGCGACTGCACCGCCGACATACACGGCTGCAGCGATGTGTTCGTAAATCTTGATCGGCGATTGCCCGGAAAGGAAACGGCGAGCGATCCAAACGCTAGACACCGCCAGAGCGCCGCAGGCGGTTAACGTCAGACCAAGGTACTTCACGATATCTTGGATCTGAGAAATCCAAACGACCACAATACTCAGCATCGCCTGCAAAACGATGGCCGTTCTAGGCACTTGTTCTGAAGCTCGCAACCATTTTGGTAATCGGCCGTCTTCTGCCATTTGAGCGTAGACCATCGGGCCAATAGCCAACATGGCGAGGATGCTCGTGGATGCAGAGAGAATAATTGCCGTTCGAATCATTCCAGAAAGCCATGGCCCACCAATGTTCCTTGCTATCTCAGCGACATATCCTTCGCCCGCTTCTGCGATTCGATCTGGACTAATTCCGTACATAAACACATAGTTGAGCAGAAGGTAAAGGACTACGACGAGGATGCTTGCGAACAACATCGATCGGCTAACGAGTTTTCGATTATTTGAGCCCGTTGCTGTCGAGCCCGATGTTGTTGGGCCTTCAATTTGTCCTGCGAGATAGATGCTTGCGTTGAAGCCGGTGTAGGCGAGCGACACGTAGAAGAGGGAGATCGCCATTTGCAGCCAAGTATTTGGCTCAGCGAGCCTGGCTCCCAATGATACGGCTGTGGCTGGAGTCGCTCCGGCCTCGACGAGGAGTCCTGTATTGCTGCTTTGCATGGCGTACGGAATTCCAATAAAAAGGAAAACGGCAAAGCAAAGCAATTTTGTAAAAATGATGGCATTGTTGAACCAGGCGCCGACCTTCAAATGCATGCAATGCAAAACAGACACAAACAGGATGCTCGCGGTGGCAATCGCTTTAGTCGAGGTAAAGGTCGAGTCCATACCTCCGATGTAAGTTCCCAACAAAAGCGCGGTGGCCGCAATGGGAGCCGTGAATCCGGCGACGATCGATATCCAGCCCGCGACGAACCCCACGGCTGGATGAACACATCGGGTCAAATAAGTGTATTCGCCTCCAGAGACGGGCAATCTATTGGCTATCGCGCCATAGGCGATCGCTCCGCAGATTGCATGCAGGCCACCTATCAACCAAACCAACAGTACTAAACGCGCGTCCTTGAGACTGAGCAGGGAATAGAATCCTCCGACGTAGACACCGACGCCGATCATGTTTCCAACGACCAAACAGACTAAGGAAACCATACCGAGTACTGGCTTTTTCAATCTGTCCTGAATTGACGCTCCCTGATGATTTTGCGAAATGGTGAAACCTCGATACACATTGTTTAAGTGTCAATTTTGCAGCATTGTTGCATGGGCTGGCGCAAGACGCAACGTCTTGCCCTAGCAAGCAGGATCGCGACAATGATTGGGTTCTGCAGTGCAGATTCAATTCGTGTCTCGAGAGAAACCGAGTGGCTCAATGAGTAATGTCCAGCAAAAGCGTCCCGCTTTTCTTCGTTCCGTGATCGTTTTGATTTGCCTAGTCCCTTTCGCATCGCCTTTCGCATTGTCGAAATTGTTTGCTCAGGTCGTCCCTGGAGTGGTGGAGGCCATCGCAGCAGAACCATATGGGGTGGCACGACTTTACTTACCCGCCGGACAACTATCATCGACCACGACTCTGCGGATTCTCGTCTCGGATCCAAGCGACCGAGTCATGTTTCCTGCAATCGATTTCCAGACTAGCGATTCGCCGGAGATTCGAGTTGTGCCGCCAGGTGAGCGAATTCGGTTGGGGAATGGCGAGCTAATCGGCCGACTTCGCAGCGCCATACAAAACGCGAAAGAGCAGATCGATCCGATCGAAGTCGTTCGCGTTCAGTTTTTGTTTCGCGGAAGCGAGCCCTTTCAGGTTCGGCTGTCTGGCGATATTGAGACAACGCTGGAAGTACGACCGATCAAGCTAGCGGACACAATGCCGCCCACTCCCAACACGCTATCTGGATTTGAGAAACTATCCGATGCTCCACCCATCCAAGCGTTGATTGGATCCTGGTGGGACGGGTACGTTCAACAAGCCAAGCGGCAACTGGAACGCAGCGACTATCCAGCAATCGTTGAAAGCTATTTGACGCACATGCTCGCGTATCGTTATGGCTTTGAAGTTCCGGAACTGATTAAGAAAAAACCAAGAACTAAACAGTCCGATCCGCTGCCTACGCTCGCGCTGGTGGCGGGTGTCGAAGAGTTGCGCGCGGAAGTCTTTCAAGAAACACTTCGTTGGAGCCCCCAGGCAAGCTTGCAAATGGTGCGGACCCCACTGCCTCCAAAATGGTCCGATGCAACCGTGCCTACGACTCCTGAAGATTTAGTCATCGAGCCGATTGCGAAAGTGGTTCCGCCAGAGTGTTACTATCTGCGGTTCGCAAGTTTCTCTAATTATCTTTGGTTCCAATCGTTGAGCGAAACACGAGGTGGTGATCTTGCGCAAATGGCCGTCTTGCGCGGCTTCAATTACGAAACCGATAAACGCATGGAACGGTTACTGAACACCAAGACGACGGCCATCGCAAAACTCTTTGGCGATTCGATCGTTTCGGACATGGCTATCATCGGGCAAGACCTCTATCTACAAGAAGGGCCTTCGCTGGGAGTTCTTTTCGAGGCCAAGAATCTCGCATTGCTGAGAAATTCCTTCAACTCTGATCGTACAACTGCAGCGAAGAAGTTCGCAACTAACGGCTGCAAACTAGAAAACATTGAGATTAGCGGAACGACCGTTTCCTTTCTCAGTACCCCCGACAATCAAATCCGATCGTTCATGGTCGAGCGCGATCAGTATATCTTCGTGACATCTAGTCGAAAACTTGCCGAACGATTTATTGAGGTGCATGGCGGTGAACCTTCGCTAGCGGACTCGAAAGCGTTTCGATTTGCAAGGCTGATGATGCCTTTGCAGAACAAGTACGACATCTTTGTGTATCTCTCAAGCGAGTTTCTTCGGAACTTAGTTTCTCCCCAGTATCAAATTGAACTCCGTCGCAGGCTCAAGGCATTAGCGGCGATTGAGATCGCTGAATTGGCAAGCCTGACTGCACAAGCAGAAACGGGCATTATGCCGGCAACTCCGAGCATTGAACGCCTCGTGGAACAGGGGTATCTGCATGAAGGATTTCAGACTCGCGTCGATGGATCGCAAACCATTTCTTACTCGGGCGCGTGGCACGATTCGATTCGAGGGCGACGCGGCAGTTTTCTACCAATTGCCGACGTGCAGTTTACAGATTGCTCCGCCGAAGAAGCACTCGCTTATCGCGATCAAGCGACGTTCTACGCAACTCAATGGCAACAGACAGATCCATTGATGGTCGGTATTCGAAGATTCTCACGAAATCCAAACGAGCGTATTGAGCGACTGGCCATCGAAGCTTATGTGGCACCACTCGGCAAAGAAAAATATGGTTGGCTTTCCAATATGCTGGCCGCTCCAGTTCGCACTCAAATCCAGCTACCTCCGGACGACGTCATCAATTGCCAAGCTCATCTGACAGGCCAAGGTATTGGCCGTACCTCTGCACCGGATTATGTCATGTTTGCTGGGCTGAAGGACATGGTCCCGCCGGTTCCTGGAGAAACCAAGGGACTGCTCGCGACGCTTCGAACGATGCAGTCGTTGCCAGCTTACTTGGGCGGATGGCCTGGTCCGGGGTACTTGGACAGACTGCCGCTTGGCTTAGGAGGTGGACTTCCTGACGGCTCCGGATTTTCCAAGTTGCTGATCGGAGTTTGGCGATGGCAGATGAACGGCTTTAGTGTTCTCTCGTTTGACAGATCCATTCTGGATCAATGCGCCTCTTGGTTGAAACCAGTGCCGACGGACGATTTTGCACAAGCCCGATTGATGGTCGGCCATATCGAAAAGAGTAAGTTGTCCGCATGGTTCAACACGTTCTGGTTTCGACGAGCAGCTCAAACGACTCGAGGGAATTTAATGCTCCTTGATTCGCTTCAGCATCAGCTTAAAGTTCCAGCGGCAGATTCACTTGCGTCCGCAGAGAGAATTCTCGATGCAAAACTACAATGCTCTCTGGGTGGGAAATACGTCCTCTTGCAAAATGCGACGAACCCAACGAGAGAGTTGTGGGAAAGCAGTGCTTGGCCTTCGGAGATCGCTACGACAGACAAAAGATTTTCAGCAATGGGATTCGATTCGACCAAGTGCTTGCCTCCCGTCGAATACAAAGCGCCGTGGCTGCAATGGTTTCGGGGAGCGAAACTGCATTTAACCCAATTGCCCGAAAGGCTCATCGTCGTCGGGATCATCGATATCGAACCCCTGCCACCAATCGATCAGGATTCGTCGACCGATAAATCCGATAGTGTTTTACCGAAAATGGATCTCGACCTGTTCAATTTGCCATTCCAGTTTTTTAAAGGAGATAAACCCAAAGCAGAAACGGGAACTGAAAAGAAGCCTTCAGACACTCGGAGAAGCTTTTAGTGCTGGAGCACAAGCTCGTGATCGGCGTTGACGAGGCGGGTTACGGCCCGAGTATGGGACCGCTCACGATTTGCGCAACTGCGTGGAGAGTGCCAATGTCATTTGACGCAGATCAAATGACTCATGGACTCAAACCAGAGTTTTTGACCAAGCCGTTGCAGCTCGACTCGATCCATATTCCAATCGGCGACTCCAAAAAGATTCATCAAGGGAAACTTGCCGCCGAAGGACTTCTGCTTGGCAGTCGTTTTATTGCCTATCTAATCGATGGAAAGATTGAGGATGATTGGGATCATCGCATCAAGTGCTTTGCCCGAGAAGATTGGAAACGTCTTTCGAAAATACCCTGGTACGGCAAGGTGCAATCGAAACATTCTCGATCGCTCAATGAAGCAATCGCCGATCAGCCATGTTACTTCGAGGCGGCGGCAACGAAGCTCAAGTCGAGTTCGATTGAGTTAGTCGGAGTCCAATCACGCGTTATCGATGAAATCGAATTCAACCGGCACATAGACCTTACCGGTAACAAATCGATATTGCTGAGCGAGTCGACGTTGACACTCGTCAAGGATGTGATCATGGCCATTTCGACCAAGTCGGAGTTGATCGAGGTCTATTGTGACAAACATGGTGGTAGAAACCGCTATCAATCCATCCTGACGCACATCTTCGACCAAGAATGGTTTAGCATTGAGATAGAGAGCCAGGGCTGCAGTCGATACACTGCGAATTGGAATGGACATCTAATTCAGATTCAATTCAAGGTGGAGGGTGATTCCATTTTCCCGTCCGCAGCCGCTTCGATCATCGCGAAATGGACTCGCGAGGATTTGATGGAACGATTGAATGCTTTTTGGCAAGAAAACATACTTGACGGAGTCAAGCCGACTGCTGGCTACTATGTGGATGCCATGCGATTCGCAGAACAGATACAAGCCTCGGCGAGACGTTTGCGGCTTGATCGCGATTCGTGGTGGCGTAAAAAGTGACAAGCCTCGAATTGGTAGTGAGTGCATTTGCAGGCACCAATCCAATTCGAGGCTTGTCGCGTATCAGACCTGAGCAT
>Ga0105045_10004205_pt1 | contig 12473 bp, 9 predicted proteins | sample MAT02_FD_78089 | JGI IMG/M metagenome (GOLD analysis project Ga0105045, IMG submission 78089) | Freshwater microbial communities from Lake Fryxell liftoff mats and glacier meltwater in Antarctica - MAT-02 (megahit assembly) | ecosystem: Environmental > Aquatic > Freshwater > Ice > Liftoff... | reverse complement strand
CGTGAACTGCTGACCCGCTTGAATGCGCGCAGAGCAGACATCCCAGACGCTCTTCTCAAAGGGCGTACCGGCAAACGTCGGCGAGGGGCGACTCGGTACATCGCCGACATCGGGGCCGACGAAGAACTCGCGCAGCTTCCGCCAAAAAGTCATGCGCGACCTCTAGGTTGCATCTCACGATGGGCATGAACGAGCGAAGAATGCATCATGAGTCGATGAGTCGCGTGGGGCGTACACATCTCGAACAGGCGAGATTCGAACAGCAAAGGGAGCGCAGCAGGCTCGACTTCTTTCCTTGGACCACGTCCGTTCACGAAGGCGGCGCATCCACCTGGGTGACAGGCTGAGCGCCGCGCAGCGCCGCTCCTCTTCGGCGCCTGCACCCAGGTGGTGCGCCGCCAAAAAGAACAACGGGCGTGGGGATGCATGAATGGGCAATCTCGACCACGGCGTAACGCCGCAGCATGAAGGCTCGCGCTTGCCACGCTCCCTTTGCGATTCGATTCGACTGTCAGAGAACCAATATTGGCATATGAGCCAATCATAAATGCTGCCGGTCAGTGGATGAAACCGCCGCCGATGCTGCCCTGCTCAAACCGAAGCGCATCACCGCCATGGGCCGTTAAACTAAGCGCGAGTAGATGCCTGCAGGGTCCCTTTCGCAAGCCGTTCTTGAAGAAGTGACTGCAGCCGCAGCGCGCGCGCGTCATCAGGCCATCGCTGTCGATCACGGCCTCACACTTCTCGCTGTTGATCGTGGCGGCGAGCACAATCTTGCCTGGGATGATCACATCGCGTGAGGTCACTTCGACGCGTGCACCGAGGAAGAGCTCCTTGCCGTGAATCAGCTCTTCGGGCTCTTCATTCGCGATGCGCTGCGAGTCTGCGAGATCGATCACCTGTCGGAAACGATACGCGCCCGCGCCATTGTCAAAGAGCACCTGCCCCTCGCGGCTCAGTCGATGGAGCGAAGACGTGATGTCCGAGGTCTTGCGACGCAGCTCTTTGCTGAGCTCGTCGAGTGTGGCGAGGCGGTGCGTGTGCAGATGCTCCCAGAGCTTGTTTCGCAGGCTGTCGTCTTTGCTGAACGCGCCCTGCAGGAGGTCGAGTGCGGTGCCGCGCGTCCAGTCGTTGGCCGTCCAACCTGAGAGGCCGAGCACAAAGCGAAGCTCGCCCATCTTCACCGTCCAGATCGACGGCAAGCCTGAGCCGAGCAGCTGCACATCGCAGTGCTCAATCCATGGAAGAAGACGCGCGAGCACCGAGAGCCGACGACGCCCCCAGACCTTGATGTTCTCCTCGCGCTCGCCCTTGTAGTTCGCCCCGCTCGACTGAATGCGGATGCCAAAAGGCTCGAGCAAGAGCGTGACGGGCTTGCCCGGACGCAGCTCAAAGATGATCGAGCGCGGCCCCGTCTTCTCGCGATGACGACGCAAGAACGCGAGCACCGAGTAGAGCGCGCCCACATCGAGCTGCGCCGTGCGCGTCGGGGAGGAGGAAGTGGCTGAGATTTGGCCAAAACCCTTGAGCCAGGAGGGCGGGAGATCGATCTTCTCCTCGCGGAAATTCGCCGCGCCTTCGACCTTCACATCAAAGCCACGCGGGTCGATCGAGAGGCGCGTCGTGCGGTAGCTGCGCAGCTGCTGAAAGCGCTCGTAGAGCGCGAGCGAGTAGTCGACGTTCGTTGTGCCGAGCGCGGCATCTTGGCCGCCGTCGAAGGCGTTGCGATCGACGTAGAGGCAGCCGTAGCTCGACTCGTCTTTGGAGAACGCCTCGAAGTAGATCGAGTCGTCCGCGACGGAGATCACGGGGTCGCAAGGCACAAGCGTTCGGAAGAGTGCCGGATCGTTGCGCATGAGCTCACTCGCCCAGCGCACACGCGCTTGCCAGTATTTGCGGTGCTGCTCGCGGAAATCACGATCAAGGTTCGGCGGGATGGGCTCGTTGGCGATCTCTTGCGCCGCCTGAACACGCGCCTTGTCGAGGAGCGTCGCGCGCAAGGTCTGCTCTTCGGCGGCCTCGCGCGCCTTCCAAGCCTCGTAAGCGCTCTTATCTGTCTTCTTGTATTGGAGATCGCCCATCACGACCTCGTGCAGCGCCGAGATGGCCTCACGAAAGCGTGTTGGATCTTTGAGCTCGCCATCGAAATAGACGCGCTCGCGTGAGAGGTTCGGCGCGAAGCGAACGCTCGACCGATAGGGCCCCTGATCGATCTCCGAGCGACCAAGATATTTGAGCGTGTAGTCCATCAGACCGGGCCGTAGATGACGAGTTCGTGCGCGTAGGTCTCGGCCGCTTCGAGCACTTCAGGGCTCAGCGTTGCGGCACGCACCAGCGACGCAATCGCCGACCTTCGCTCCGCATCACGCACCGATCGAAGCGCCACACCCATCAGCGGCATCAGCACCTTCGACTCTTGCGGATGCGCTGCAATGCGATCTCCCAGCTGCGTGACCGCGCGGCGCTTGGCGCGGCTTCCACGATGAATGTCGAGGAGCGTGGTGGCCCAGAGCTGCGTGAGGCAGCGGTCGCTCAGATGCGAGGCCTCCAGTGAGGTGCGGCGCTTGTCGAGATGCTTGAGCAAGAAGGCGCGCCCATCGGCATGCGGCGACTCGGAGAGCGCAGCCCAAAGGACGATGCTGTCTTTGAAGCGCGGCGTCTCATCCATCATGCGAAACGCTTGCTGACGCACATCGGAATGACGCGCATCGAGCAGCTCACGCATATGCGCATCGAGCCCAAGGCCTTCCTTTGCGAGGATAGGTGTCAGCCAATGCAGCGCACGCGCACGCACCTCATCGACCACCGCATCGAGGATTGGCAGCGCCTCTTCGAGCGCGTCTTTGTCGTCGATCGTCTTGGTCTCAGCCCACTCAATGCCAAGCATCGCGGGCGCATGCGCGACGTGACGGGCGAGCGCGACACACTGAGCAAGCGAGGCACGCGCAGGCGTGACCAGGTCGCTCATGCGCTTGACGAGCGTGAGCAACACCTCAGCATCGTCGCCTTGAAGGAAGCTCAGCCAAGTCTCAATTCGCAGCGTCTCCAGGCCTTCTGCGCGCTCGATCATCTTGGAGCCGAGCAGGCGCAGGTCTGGAAAGTTCGAGGCGACGAAGCGCTCGATCACCTCAAAAGGCGCGTTGGTCAGCGTCTCGGGGAAGTCGCGCTCAAGCCAGCGCGTGACGTGTCTTCGAATGAAGAGCGAAGGCATGGTTGGCAGTGCCGCCAGGACTTCGTGTCCATGACCCTCCCAGGCTTTGCGACCGAGCATCTTCGGCTCAAGTGAAGCGAGATCGGCACCCACCCGAGGCTTGATCGTGCGGAACTCCACCTTCAGCACAGGGGAGCGCACAAAGAGGATCGACATCAGCGCGCGTGCATCGAGGAGTGCTTGGCCCGATGCGAATTGCGCATCCTCGTAGCGGCTGAGGATCTCAAGCGTCGTCTTGCGAAACACGGTGGCGTCACGTGACGAGAGCGCGCGCATATAGCGAACGATGCGGCGCTGGAGATAGACGCGCGTGCGCTGAGAGAAGTGAAACGCGTTGGGTGCCCGGGGCTTCAAACGAACGACGATGCTCTCCCGCACAGATCGCTGCTGGATGTAGGCCCAGCGCGTCTTTGTCGTGAGCTTGCGGAGCCGATCGATCGCCGCGAAGAAGTGCCCGATCAGTTCGTTGTCCTGGTTCAGCTCCGCGCCCTTGAGCAGGTGCTTCACGAGCGAGCGATGGCCGGGCCGATCGATGCTGGTGTCGATGTACTCAATGAGCTGCTTGCGCGCCCAGGGCCTCGGGTCGCTCAGCCACTTGGCCGCAAAGCCCGTCATCATGTGCGGCTTCTGCACCTTCCGTGCGAAGGGCGTGGGCACATCGACCATGCGATTGCCGTACGGCGCCTTCACTGAGATGGTCCCGCGCAGCACGGAAACGGTCTTCAGCGTCGCGAGGAAGCGCGCGTCGCCCGTCTCAAAGAGCTCTTCGGCGAGAAGCATCGATGGCTGTTTGTTGGCCAAGCCCTGCATCCGTCGCATACGCGCAACACAAAGGTCAACGATCGAAAGCGAGCCGATCGGCCTTGACGCCTCGTTCGAACGCCACAGAGAACGCGCATGTCTCTCACCATCTTTGAGGCCGCTGAACGACTCTTTGAGCTTGAACCTGCCGAGACCTACGTCTCTCGCAGCATCGCTACCATCGTCGCAGTGACGGGCGCCAAGGGCGTCCGCCTGCGTAAAGATGGTCGTGACCTACACGCCGACCGTGCGGGCGTAGGCGACGGTATGACGCTCACCCTGAAGACGGCGCAAGCCCAACTCGGGACGCTTCATCTCTACGCTGCCGACGGCTCGGGACACTTCTCCGAAGAGGCCGGTCGCCACGCTCGCTGGGTGACCAAGCTCTTCTCCCAAGGGCTCGCGGTGAACCCGCGCCTGGGTCGCGCGAAGACTGAGGTCGACGTGAAGGCCCTGCTCGACGCCACACCCCTGACGACGCGTGAGCGCGACGTTGTCGGTCGGCTGATCGCGGGCGCATCGACTCGCGACATCGCGGAGGAGACGCAGCTCACCATCTCCACCGTCAACACGTACATGAAGCGCATCTTCGCCAAGCTCGGCGTGCACAGCCGCGTTGAGCTGCTGGCCCGAGTGAACCGCACGCACGCCTCGATGCGCAGCGCCGCAGAGTAAGAGCGACGAAGACATCGCCGCACACGCCGGCAAGCTTGGGGGTGCACACCACCCTTCACGTTTGCTGTCGCGTCAGCGGCGATGTGTGCTCAGTCGGTGACCGCCGGGCCCTGGAACTCTGACGGCTAGCGCTGGCGATAACCCTCATGCCCAGCGCTGCCTTCTCTTCGTCCTCCACGGAAGCCCGCGCTATGGTCGCGCGCCTTCGATGACCGAGTCCGCTTCGAACTCTGCGAGCACCCCGCGTTCACGCGCGCTGCTTGTCGTTCTTTTTCTCGTGAGCGGCGCTGCGCTTGCCGAGCTCGCAGTGAATGCGCGCATCACCTCCGAGGTCGCGCGCCGCGAGGACTGGATGGAGGCGCTCGCGTTTGTGCGAGGCGAGTGGCAGCCCACCGACGTGGTGACCTCCGCGCCGCGTTGGACCGACCCGCTCCTGCGTGAAGCCGCGCACAGCCTCATCGACCGAGAGATGGCCGGACGCAGCGACAACCATCGCTATGCGCGTCTCTGGGTCGCGAGCATCCGCGGCGCAATCAGCGACGAAGCGCCCGAAGGCGCACCTGATTTCGAGCGCGACTTCGGTGAGGTTCACCTCGCACGCTACGCGTTGCCCACGCCCTCGTTGCGATACGATTTTGTCGATCACATCAGGGAAGCGCGCGTCGTTCGCATGGACGGAACAAGGGCCATCGCCTGCAACTTCACGCCTTCGTTCGGGAACAACATCTCGGGCGGATTGCAAGCGGGCCCGCTCGAAGGTCCACGCCATCAATGCGACCCCGCGAGGCCTTGGCTCTGGGTCGGCGCCACGACGACGATGGACTTCGAGCTCCGCGCGCGTCGGTGCATCTGGAACCACCCCGAGGGCGCGAATCCCATCATATCTACCTATGAGAGCGTCACCCTCGGCGAGCGTGTGAGCCTCTACGGCGGCCTCTGGTGGGAGCAAGAGCGCACGCTCGATCGCGGCGATGTCGACCTTGTCGTGCGCGTGAACGGCGATGAGATCGGCCGCATGCGTCATCACGACGGCGATGGCTGGAAGCATATGGAAGCGAGCATCCCCGAGGCGCTGCACGGTCAGACCGGCAACGTGAGCATCGAGGTGACCTCCCCCGCGCCCGATTGGCGAACCTTCTGCTGGGCCGGCGGCATGCTTGGAGGTGCGCTGTGAATGAGCCCGCCCTCGTACGAGGTGTGACGCCCAACTGGCGTGATCACCTCCTCGGTTTTGTCCTCGCGGCCGTCTACACGGCGATCCTCTTGGCGACCTCAACGAACCTCGGGATGAACCGCGATGAGGGGTTCTACGTCGATGCCGGTGAGTCCTATGCGCGCTGGTGGGGCGCACTCTTCGATGGCGACGCGCATGTGCTTGAGCGGGCGTCGATCGATGCCGCTTGGGAGAACAACCACGAGCATCCCTCGCTGCCCAAATCGCTCTTCGCGATGTCGTGGCTCGCGCAGCAGAGGTGGCATCTCTTCCCCGAAGACTCGATGGCGTTTCGCTTCCCCGGCATGGCGATGTCGGCGCTCTCTTTGTGGATCCTCTACCTCTTCGGCACACGCCTCTTTGGAAGGCGCGCAGGCCTCTTCGCCGCGCTGAGCTACGCGCTGATCCCCGCCGTTTTTTATCACGCGCACCTGGACTGCTTCGACACACCGATTGTCTCGATGCTTCTGCTTGTGACGTACTGCTACCACCGCTCGATCACCGAGCCGGTGTGGGCGATCTGGACGGGCGTGGCCTACGGCTTCTGCCTTGAGACCAAGCACAACGCCTGGATTCTCCCGCTCGTCTTTTTGGTGCATTTCGTCTTCGTCGCCGGCATGGAGCGCGCGCGTCGCAAGAGTGCGCTGGGCTCGGAGGCGAAGGCTGCATCAAGCGGTATATCGCTGACGCCCTGGTGGCTCGTCGGGATGGTGTTGCTTGGTCCGCCGCTCTTCATCGGCATGTGGCCCTGGATGTGGAACGACACGCTCCAGCGCACGGGCGAGTACATCGGCTTTCACGTCAACCACGTGCACTACAACATCGCCTACCTCGGCCATACGTACTTCTCGGCGCCGAGCCCGATGGGCTACGCCTGGGTGACGACGCTCTTCACCGTGCCCTTCACGACGCTGCTTCTGGGGGCCATCGGCATCGTCCTCCGCGCGCGCGCGTTTATGCCGACGTGGTTTCTCGCGAAGGTCTGGAAGAGCGGAAATCCAGAGCCCGATCGTGCGCGCACCGATGTGCTGCTCTTCGGCTCGTTCTTCACGCCGATGTTCGTCTTGATGATGCCTTCGACGCCGATCTTCGGCGGCACGAAACATTTCTTGATGGCCTACGCGATGCTGATGCTCTTTGGCGGCTATGCGTTCACGAGGCTCTGCGAAGCCTTCTCAGCGGAACTCGAGCGCATGTGGAAGCGTCCGGAAGCACAACATTTGTTGACTGGTTTCCCTCGCGGTAAAGTACTCCAACAAGGCTTGGCGAGCTTCGCGCTGCTCGGCCTCTTTTTAGCCCCGGCTGCCCGCGACACTGCGCACTCTCATCCCTTCGGGCTCTCGTTTTATACGGCGATCGCCGGGGGCGTTCCTGGCGCGGCAGACCTTGGGATGAACCGTCAATTCTGGGGCTTCACCACGGGCAGCCTCGTGCCTTGGTTCAACCGAACGCTGGCGCCGAGCGCGAGCGTCTGGATCTGCGACTCGACCTACACCGCGTTCCACATGCTGCAGCGCGATGACCGACTTCGTGATGACATCCGCGTCGCATGGGATCTCCGCCAGGCCGACTACGCGATCGTGCACCACGAAGATCACTTCAACATCGTCGACTTCCAGATCTGGGAAGCCTTCGGACGTGTCGATCCGGTCTACGTGCTCCGCTACGACGGCGTGCCGATCGTGAGCGTGTACGAGAACCCGCATCGCAATCCGTAACGCTGCCGGAAAGTTGCTGGCCCTCAGACCGATTGGTCACGATCTCGTCCGAGGCTTGAACTTCAGATCCAAGCTCTTCGTCGCTCGTTACATCCAATCGACGCGTTCCCCATCTGCGTACACGGCGTTCGGTTCGACCGTGCTACGAACGCCCTTCGCCCTGATCCATCGCAACCGCCAAAGAGGTCCCGTCGTGAGCAAGGAAGCCAAGAAGAAGTCTACCGAAGCCCCCGCTGAGGAGTTCGATCTCGGTGCACTCTCCGCGCTGGTGCGCCCCTCGATGGCGCCGCCGAGCGCCGCCGATGCAGCCGCCGACGCGAAGCTCGATCTGCGTGCGCTGGTGGCCTCCGTGCCGCCGCCACCCCCTGAAGAAGAGCGGAGCGCGGACGCGAGCGGCGTGCAGCCTGTCGAGGCGGCGAAGGAAGCCGCGAAGACCGAGAAGAAGAAGGACGGTAAGAACTTGCTGGCTTCCCTTCCGGGAAAGAAGTCCGAAGGGGCGAAGGCTTCCGCCCAGGCTGAGACGCCGAAGGTTGCGGCCGTCGTCGCGGCGCCCGCTCCTGAGGCACAGCCTGCGTCGAACCACTCGCTCTGGATCGGCCTGGGTGCTGCGGGTGTCGCCGCCGCCGCGATGTTCTTGTACATGAACAACCGCGCGCCTGAGCCCACGACGATCGCACCGACGGCGGCCACCCAGACGAGCGCGCCCGCTGCGGCGATCGTGACTGTGCCGACTGTCGCGCCCGAAGCGCCCGCAGCCCCTGTCGCACCGGAGGCTGTCGTCGCAGCTCCCGAAGCCGTCGCGGCACCGGAGGCCACGCCCGCCGTCGCGCCGGAGGCCGCGCCCGAGCCCGTCGCCGCGCCCGCGGAAGAGACGCGCACCGAGCGCCGTGGACGTCGCGCTGCGGCTGCTGCGACACCGGCCACGCCTGCCACGCCTGCCACGCCCGCCACGCCCGCAGCACGCACCGAGGCGCGTCGTCCGCAGGCCGCTGCAGAGCCCGCTGCCCCAGCGGCGCCAGCCCGTCCGGCTGCAACCGCGAACTTGGATGACGCTGTGGGTCGCGCGCTCGGCACGACGCCACGTGCGACGGCCGCAGCAGCGCCCGCAGCTGCAGCCACGGCCGAACAGCCGAGCCGTCAGGAGATCTCCCAAGTGCTCGGTCGCTTGATGCCGCGCATTCGTCAATGTGCAGGCGAGCAGGTGGGCATGGCGCTGAGTACGCTCATGTTGCGCAACGACGGCACCGTCGTGAGCGCTTCGGTGGGCGGCGCTCCGTTCTCAGGCACGCCGCAAGGCGCTTGCATGGAAGGCGTACTTCGCGATGCGCATTTCGCGCCCTTCCGCCAGTCGACCTTCCGTGTGCAGTACCCAATGCGTGTCGCTGCCGCGACGCCCTGAAGCCGTAAAACGAACGAAAGAGAGCCGCACGATGAAGGTCGCGCGGCTCTTTTCGTTTCCGTCTGAAGCCCAACACTCGCTGCGGTCTGAACTCGTCGAGGGCATCGTCAGAAGCGATAGCCGATGCGGGCGGATGCACCAAACATCAGCGCACCCGGCCCATTCGTGAGGATGCCGAGCTCGGGCAGCGAGACTTCGAGCGAGATGTGCGGCGCCAACGTGAAGCTTGCGATCGCCGACAAGCGCGCGACGAAGCCTGCATCGCGGGGGCCGGTGAAGAGGAAGTTCACGCCGAGCTCAAGCATGGCGTTGATGTGGATCGCCTCCACAAAAGGCGTGAATTGATAGGAGGCGCCCACCAGCAGGTTGAGGCCGGTCGTGCCGCCGAAGAGGACATCCACACCGGCGCGCAGCTCAAGGCCACCCGTGCCCGCGAGCGCGTAAGCCGCGCGTGCCTGCACAGCGCCCACACCGAGCACGCCCTGTGGCGGACGCACGGCACCTCCCACGGGCTGCGGGCCGCTGTTGCCCAGAGGGACCAGGCCTCCACCGAGCACGCCGGCCATCACGACCCATGGTCCATCGTGGCCAAGCACGGGGCGATTCGACCACGCCGTCTGGGCTTGGTTTGCACGCTCTGACTCGGTTTGCGCTGCTGCGGCTGCAGCCTCCGCTTCCGCTTGCCTTGCCCTCTCGGCCTCCGTCTGCCTTGTGCGCTCTGCCTCGGCTTCGGCGGCTGCACGCTCGGCTTCAGTCCTCAAGAGGGCCGCTTCGAGCGCGCGCGCTGCGGCCTCACGACGGGCCAGCTCATCTGCCTGAAGACGCGCGCGCTCGGCCGCTTCACGCGCTTGGCGATCGGCATCGGTCTCCACGCCGGAGAGCCTCATCGCGTCATCGCCCAGGCCATTGGGGCGCAGCATCGAGCGCAGCACGTCATCCAGACGCGCGGCCTCTTCAGCGCGCAGCACGTTCACCAAGAGCTCTTCGACGTGACCGTCGTGTCCCACCGTGATGTGCAGCCTGTACTGCCCAGGGAGCGTCTCTATCTCGGCAAGCACGATGTAGCGCGCGCTGGCCGCCGTCCCCACGCCCTCCATCTGCGCTGAGGTGGTCGGCCGCGTCGCACGAATGCCGCCGGGTGTGTTCACACGTCGATGCCCCACACGCGCGAGCGATGCCGCAAGCGCAGCCTCCACCTCATCGAGCGCATCCGCATCGGCCGAGCCCTCCACCGGGTAGAGCACGACACCTTCTGCAAGCGCGCGCGAGGGCGCGGCAGCGAAGAGGAACGCCGTCGCAACTGTGAACGCCCAGATGAAAAAGCGAGAACGAATCATCACGGGTACGCCTCCAAGGGCCTCAAATCGATGCCGACGCCGGTCGTAGCAACCTTCGCGCCTCGACGCCTCATTGTCGGTGGGCGTGGGGAGTTCTTCCGAGTGGGAGGATGTTCACTGGTCTCCCTTACGGGAAAATGGAGAGGAAGCGCGAGAGGCCCATCCTCGCGTTCCAGGATGCGTTCAGATCGCGTTTTTAAGGCTTCAAGACGCTCAAATAGGCGTCCTTGAGTCCGTCTTAAGCTCTCAATTGGCATTTCGTGGCACCAGGAGCCTCTATGGAGCCCATACCGACAACTTGTGGCACCGCGAGCCGCTATGGAGCCCATACCGACAACTTGTGGCACCGAGCGCCGCTATGGAGCCCATACCGACAAAACGTGGCGCGCTGAGCCGCGATGGCGCCCGTAGCGATGAGACGTGCGGCTTTCTGGCGACGCGCGTGCGCTCGCACGAACATCGCGCGATGCAGACCATGCCGTACGTCCTCCTCGTCATCATCGCGGGTGCGGCCATCGCATTTCAGAGCCCGATCAACGCCAGCCTTGGTCGCATCGTTGGGCCCTTCAACTCGGCGTTCGTCAGCTTCGCCGTCGGTGTGGTGGTCACCTTCATCGTCGCGAATCTCACCGATGGAATGGGCCGACTCCAGGGCATCACCAGCGCACAGCCTTGGCACTTCATCGGCGGCATGCTCGGTGTTGTGCTCGTGACGGCGCTGATCATTGCGGTGCCGCGGATCGGCGTGAGTCAGCTGATGGTCGCGGCGCTCGCAGGCCAGCTCGCTGCGGCGATGTTGATCGATCACTACGGCTGGCTCGGCGTGGAGACGCGCACATTTGGATGGAAGCGAGGACTGGCGATTCCGCTTCTCGGCGCAGCGGTCTGGCTCATACGTCAACCCAACTGATCTACGCTCGTAGCCACAACGAAGGAGTGCCCCATGTGTCAGGCAGTGAAGTGTGTGAAGTGCAGCAAGATGGGCTGGCGCGGCTGCGGATTGCATATTGAGCAGGTGCTCGCCAACGTGCCCAAAGACGAGCGCTGCGTCTGTATGTTGACCAGCGGACTCCCCGGCATCAGCGACGCGACCGGCATCCCGGGTAAGCAACCCTAGCTAGACGCAGCATGGTCACCGGTCACTGACCGAGGCGCGTGCGTGCGGTGCGATCGTCGGGATCAATCTCCAGCGCGTCTTGCCAAGCCGATCGCGCGCCCGCCATGTCGCCTGCGTCGCGTCGCGCATCGCCGAGGAGCACGCGATAGGAAGCGCGTCGTCCGCGTCGGCGAATCGCCCCTTCGAGAAGGGGGATGGCCTCGCCTGGCTGACCGCGATCCATGAAGACATCCGCGAGACCAAGCATCGCGTAGTGGTTGCGAGGGTCGAGGGAGAGCGCGCGTCGGAAGAGCGTCTCTTTCACGCTTGGATCACGCGCCTCATTGGCCTGACGCACGAGGGTCTCCGCGTCGCTCGGAGGTGCATTCGGGTCTTCCACGGCGACGGCTTCGCTCTCCAAAAACGCATCGGGCGCCGCATAGGCATCGGGCGGCGCGTAGGCATCGAGCGCCGCGTACGCATCCAACGGAATGAACGCATCGGTGCCCGCATCCTCGCCTGCGCTGAGCGCGACCGCCGGGTCGACGGGGATCTCTGGCACGCGCGGATCCTCATGCACGGGAGGGACATCCGTCGTTCCGGTCGGCACCACGAGAGGCGGAATCGGCGTGTTGGTGATCACCGGCGGCGAGAGAAATTCCGAGGCGGAAAAGTGCGCCTGAACCCAGGGCCATGCGAAGGGCGCAGCGACAGCAAGCAGGACGACGGGCGTGGCCAACAGGATCGCCGGAAGCAGCCACGAGCGTCGCTTGGTGGGCAGACGCATCACTTCCGCGTCGCGCAGACGCTCGGCGGTCGCGCCGACCATGGGCGGCGTCGAGGCGGGCGGCGTCGAGGCGGGCGGCGTCGAGGCGGGCGGCTTCGAGGCGGGCGGCTTCGAGGGCATCACCACCGCAGCCACACCCGAAGGCACGGTCGGGCCATACGCATCAATGCGGGGCGACGCAGGCGAAGTCGGATCCCAGCGCTTCGCGGTCGGGGGCGCGGGCGGCAAGCCAAGTG
>Ga0105045_10004204_pt1 | contig 12474 bp, 15 predicted proteins | sample MAT02_FD_78089 | JGI IMG/M metagenome (GOLD analysis project Ga0105045, IMG submission 78089) | Freshwater microbial communities from Lake Fryxell liftoff mats and glacier meltwater in Antarctica - MAT-02 (megahit assembly) | ecosystem: Environmental > Aquatic > Freshwater > Ice > Liftoff... | reverse complement strand
TGTGCAATTAATGTTCCAAAGAAAAACCCCCGACTCTCCACTCCTATTACCTTATCAATTTTTAAGTTTTTTAGAGTTGAGACTAATGTTTTCAGACATTCTTGTGTGGCTTTTGGATCGATAAGAAGCGGAGTAATGTCTTTAAACAAAATTCCTTCTTTTGGAAAACCTTGAATATCACGTATATAATTTTTTAAAGACATAATTTTCTATTTTTTACAAATTTACTCTTGCAATTTACACAAATAACCCTATATTTGCACCCGCAATCAGGTTATTATAACCACTTGCAAATGGCCTTGTGGCGCAACTGAATAGCGCACTTGATTACGGCTCAAGAGGTTACTGGTTTGAATCCAGTCAAGGTCACGGTTAAATCATTACATCAGAAGAAAACGCCAAGCTTGCTTGAGCGTTTTTTTTTGCTTTAATGATTTTCAAAGCGGAGCTTTGCTGGATGCGGATAGCAAATCAGTCAAGGTCACAAAACCCTAGCAGATGTTGGGATTTTTTTATGCTTTATACTTAAAATTTGAACAACATTTGCACAACATCTAGTTTCAATTCAATATTAGCTGATAGCAAATCCACCAAATTATACTTTCTATTTTTTTTCCGTCAGGTCTTGCAAATTCATGATAGAGAAGTATTTTAATATCTGCTCATTCTTGTATCAACTTATATTTTACTTTAAAGTAATTTTGATTTACTTCAACTAATCTTATATCTGCTGCATTCATAGTTTCTAACTCTTCTTTCTTTAAACCAGTAGTATTGATGAAGAAGATTATGTTTTACTCACTATTCGCTAATGATTGCATTACTTTATCTGCAAACATTTTTATAAAATTAAATAAGAGTTGCCTATTGTTTCTTTCAATTTGGTATCCACTTTAGCTATTTCTGCATATTCAAACCAGTTTGTAACGGTGTCACTAATCTTTTGAATTATCGCTTCAGCCTTTTTAATATTCCTGATCTTGGCAATCAGTAAAAGATCCGCTTTAGTAATATCTTTTCTTTTCCCATTTATACTAAGATTATGTTGACTTAGCCAATCGGATTGGCTACTACATAGTCAAAACGTTTTCGTTTACCATCTTCAGTATAAGCAGGACGCGTTAAAGTATTTTCAGCTACAATAGTTGCGGTTTCGGCAGCATGCGAAATCATCTTCATGTGCGCCAAGTTAGCCGTCGCCGTTTCTTTTTCTTGACCGTATAAATCGATGCCTTTTTCTGCTTCGCTCATCACCTTTAGCAACAAAGAACCTGAACCACAAGTTGGATCATAAGCCGTAGTTTGCTTGATGGCATTGCTTGGAGAAATCCCAATTACTTTTGCTAGGATTGTAGAAACGTCGGCTGGTGTCTAAAATTACCCTTTTGATTTTCCTGATTCCTTAGCAAAATGACGCATTAGATATTCATAAGCATCGCCCAGAATATCATCGCCTTCAGCAGAATTTTTAGAAAAATCTAAGAAATTATCATTAAAGATCCTAACCAAATTAGAAACAGTCTACTAAGTCTTTTCCTTTTCCGAGTATATTTTCATCGTTAAAATCAGGGAACTCGTTAAAACCATTTTCTTCTTTGATGGGTTTAGAATCTTTTTATTGATGTCATCACCAATGTTTAGATTTCCAAACAATTGCACCATATCCATCAAAAGAAGCTCCATTAGGAAGTTCAATGGCAAAATGGTCGTCTTTTATGGCTTTGTCTGAGATGTACTTTACAAACAACATTGTAAGTACTTAATCCCTATACTTAGAAGCGTCCGTTCCGCCTCGTAATTCATTGCAACTTGCCCATAATGAGCTGCATATTTCTGCTTTTTTAATCGCCATTGAAAAATTTACTAATTGTTAGCTAGTTCCATTTTTACTGGCGTTTGGTTTTTAATTGTACAATTGAATTAGCGAAGCTAATAGAGCCAAAATTTATAGGAATTGGTACACAGCTTTTCTATTTAGTACGATCGCCAATTTTAAATAAATTCCCCATCAACGTAAAACCAATTTCCATTTTCAAAAACAAAATTAGAAAGTTCATGATGAATTTCATTTTTAAGATGGCTGTTTATAAAATGTGCTGTGAACTCAACGGTGTATTCAGTTGTATGGATAACATCTAATTTGATCCAATGATTCTCAGTCGCCCATCTTAAAATTTCAGCTTTAGAATAATACTGACGCTGAGAAATGTGTGTTGTAGCTAGAAGATAATCAGCTTGATGAATAACATAAGCCGAGTATCGTGAACGCATTAGAGTTTCGGCGGTTAGCGCTTTTTTCGAACCCTTTAACAAAGGCTCGCAGCAGTCTGTAAATCTTTTTGGCAAACCGCAATAACACGGTGCTGCATTGATTTTTGACACGTTGACGTTAAATACTAGTTGTCGACTGACCATTTAGCCCAATAATTCGTTGCTGCAATTGATTGAGCAGCACTTGATACCGACTTACCTCTACTAAATCCTCATCTTCGTCTGAAAAATCTAGTAATTCGTCCAAATCTTCACTTACTGCAACTAATTTATTGTTAGCTTCTTTAGCGTTCTTTTCAGCAATGAAATCAATTATTTCCTGTACGCCAGTTTTTATATCCTGAAATTTATTTTTTTCCATGTTCTAAATTTTTACTTAATTTCCTGATCGTTGTTTTCATTAAACTTTTTGACAATATGCTTCAATTTTTCCTTCCGCACCATTTCAGCTTGCTTTACTTTATCCTGCGCTTTGTGCAATTTATCGTTATGTTTTTTAATATTTCTTTCGTTGTTCCTGCCCATGATATAATTGATAAATTAATTAAGATGTTTATAAGTACATCCGTTGCAAAGTTCGGTTTAATAATGAAATCTAAAATGAATATTCAAAAATAAAATTTTGTGTTTTTCTGCTCTTGCAAATTTAACTTTGGTATTTTGTTTAAGAAGTCCATTTTACAGTGCATTGAGCGCTTTTTGAGGTGCATTTATATATAAAAATTCTTCATAATACAGTTGCAAAAATAAAAAAATAGGCTGTTTTTTGACTTTTTTTTTCGGCAAGCTAAATTTTCTCGATTTTTTTTTTATATTTATTTCTAATTGACAAGTCCCAAACTAACCAATTACTTTTATGGATTCTAAAAACAAACTTAAGAAATTTAGTAAATGGTTTTTTAATAGACCAAAAACAACTGGACTTCTGGTCTTTATATTTTTAAGTAACATTGCTGCATTTATCGTTTTTCAACAATATGAGTTAGCGAAAGATGCTGAGAAGCGTGAAATGATTTCAATCATTGATGTTGTAAGTGATAATATAGAAAAATCATTAAAAAATTGTTACACCACTACACTTACTTTAGCATTAACTATAGATGATAAAGGGAATCCTAAAGATTTTGAAAAAATAGCAAAAACACTTATTGAATCAAACTCTAATATAAATAGAGTTCAACTTGTTCCTCAAGGAATCATTAAATATGTGTATCCGTTAAAGGGCAATGAAACTGCACTAAACGTAAATATTTTAAAAGATCCTTACCTTAAGAATGAAGCTTTAAAATCAATTGCAACTCAGAAAATGTATTTTGCGGGTCCTCTCAAGTTAAAACAAGGAGGAATAGCTATTATAGGCCGATTTCCAATTTTTAAAAAGAATAAATTTTGGGGATTCTCGGCAGTTACTCTCAGTTTAGATACATTATTAGAATCGTCAGGAATCCATAACATTGATACTACAAAGTACTTTTTTCAATTTTCGAAGTATGACTTTGCATCCCAAAAAGAGACTTTTCTGCTAAATAACAGCACTGATTTTGCAAATAATTACTCCGTTTCAACAAAAATTCCTGATAGTGATTGGAAATTATACTTAATTACTAAAAAATTAAAAAATAATTTTACCACTGAAATTGTAGTTCCAGCAATCATCGGCGTTTTTTTATCAGCTTTATTTGGATTTTTCATCACTACGCTTTTGCAAATGCCAAGAAAATTACAGTCTCTGGTAAAAATTCAGTCTTTAAAGCTACAGAATTCTGAGATTAAATTTGAAGCTATATTTGATCAGGCGGCCGTGGGAATAGCAAACATTGACTCGTTGACTGGAAATTTCATTGAAGTTAATAGTCAATTTTGCAATTTGTTGGGATATACACAAAATGAGATGAAGAAATTAAATTTTCAAAGCATTATTCATCCTGATGATTTACAAGAAGATTTATTGCAGTTTGACAAGGTAAAAAAGGGTGAAATAAAAAATTATTCAATCGAAAAAAGAGTTTTAACTAAGGATGGTGCCGCTATTTGGACAAATCTTACTGTTTCGCCATTGCTTAAAAACGATGATACTTTTACTAACCATATCGCAATTATCGAAGACATTTCAATAAAAAAAGAGGCTGAAAAACTAATTAAAAAAAGTGAAGCTCGATTTAAAAGTTTATTCGATGACTCTCCTATTCCATTATGGGAAGAAGATTTTTCTGCTGTCAAAAATTATCTGATTGAATTAGAATTAATGAATCAAAGTTCAGCTTATGTGACTCGTTATTTAAAATTAAATCCAGGGGTTGTAGACAAATGCATTAATCTCGTGAAGATTATTGATGTTAACAGAATGAGTTTAGAATTACACAAATCTACAGCAAAAGACGAAATTACGTCAGGACTAACAAACGTAATTGATCACGATGCTATCTGCGATTTTACAAAAATTATAATTGCAATAACTCAAGAAATAAATCAAGTGAATTTTGAAACGAGCATAAGGACAACCTTAGGAGAATACAGAGATGTTGATCTGCGATGGAGTATTATTAATGGTTATGAAAAAAGTTTACAAAGAATAATTATTTCGACAGCGGATATTACGGAACGCAAAATTTCTCAGCAAATAATTCTGCAGTCTCAATCAAGAATAGAATCCCTAATAAATACCATTGACGGAATTGTTTGGGAATGTGATGTCGAGAATTTTACCTTTAAATTTATCAGTAAAAAAGTCATTAAAATTTTAGGATACACGCCTGAGGAGTGGATAGCGCAACCCACTTTTTGGATTGATCACATTTATCATGAAGATAAAGAATGGGTTCCTGTTTACTGTAAAAATCATACCAGTTTAAACGTTAATCATGATTTTGAGTATCGAATGATTGCAAAAGATGGTTCAATTGTGTGGTTGAGAGATATTGTTAATATTGTAACAGAAAATGGTAAACCAATTTTTTTAAGAGGTATCATGATTGATATTACAAAAACTAAAGAAGCTGAAAAAGAACTGAATGCTTCTTTCGATTTGGTATCTGAACAAAATAAAAGATTACTTAATTTTTCATATATAATCTCACATAATTTAAGATCACATACTAGCAATATATCTTCAATTGTAAACCTTATTGAAAGTTCTGAATCAGAAGAGGAGCGAGATGAAATGCTTGATATATTAAAAACTGTTTCATGTTCTTTAAATGAAACCATGTCACACCTGAACGAAGTAATTAACATTAGAACAAACATTGCTTTAGCCTCTGAACCGCTAAATTTACAGCATTACATAAGCACTGTTACTGCTGTTTTGTGCAAGCAAATTCGAACCAATGCAGTTAAAATCATCAACGAAATACCACATGATTGCATAATAAACTATAATCCAGCCTATTTAGAAAGTATTTTATACAATTTAATTTCAAATTCAATAAGATATAGATGTTCTGACCGCCAAACGGAAATAAAAATTTCATTACACCAGCAAGATGTCACAACTGTGCTTCAAATTGCAGATAATGGAATTGGTATTGATTTGGTGCGCAATGCCGACAAAATTTTCGGGATGTACAAAACATTTAGCAATAATGTAGATTCTAAAGGAATTGGATTATTTATTACAAAAAATCAGGTTGACGCCATGGGTGGAAGCATTACAGTAGAAAGTGAGCTCGGGGTCGGAACAACATTTAAAATTTATATACGATGAGAAAAAAAACAGTCTGGATTATTGATGATGATCCTATTTATCAAATAATAGTCAATAAAATAATCCAAAAATCAGAATTATTTTCAAAGATTTCTTCCTTTAAAAATGGAAAAGACGCCATTGACGCAATTCAAATCGCTACCGAAATTAATGATGATATTCCAGATATAATTCTGTTAGATATAAATATGCCTATCATGGATGGTTGGGAATTTATGGATGAAATGCACCATGTATCGTTTACACATAAAAACAATATTGTTGTATATATTGTGAGTTCATCAATAGCAATTGAAGACAAAAATAAATCAAAAACCTATTCTAATATTTTAGGTTATTTATCGAAGCCTATTACAATTAATAATTTGGAACTCATTGCGAATAGTATTTAAAAATTATGTGTGTAATATAAATTACAGTGAATTAATTACATCAGTTCTTTTTTAATTTGTTCCAAAGTTTTATGGGAGTTAATTAATTCAGTAGTAATTTTTTCTCGCAAATAAGAGATGTTATCATTCTCGAAGTGTTTGGCCCACGATGTCAAATGCATTATATTTCGTACCTGTTTGATGCGTTTTGTAGTTTCAAAAGTGGTTCTTAAAATTGCTTTTCCATTATAATAAGGATTGTTTTTATGTTGATAATTTGCAGTGTTGTTTTCTAAATTAACTTCTAAATAATAAAGTTTTTCTACAGCATTATCAGTATAAAAATTCTGCCATGCTGCAAAACCTAATTTAAATTTTGAATCAGTTCCTAACAACATAGGTTCGAGGCGCCATTTACTATTAGCCAGCCGTCCCCAGTGATTAGATAAACGGTACATCCCTACTTCAGTGTAATAGTATTTGCTTCCTGACTTACTACCATATTGAACTGCCAGATTTGTAATGTTTTCTATTGGCATTTCTATAAAAACGCAAAAAGTATTTTTAAAAGAATTATGACTTGGTTTGAAGAATTTTTCCATGCTGCAAAGTTAATTACTAAAAAATCACCGCAAAAAAAAATAAACTATAATTGATTAACTTTGCAACAAAAATTACAAAAAAAATAAAATTATGACAAAAGCATCCGAAGAAAGAATGTTACAAAAGGGAGTTTATACGGGAATTATGGAAAAAGATGAGAATAATAATTTTTTCTGCGGTGAATTTCTTTTGGATTATAAAATGGCGACCAAATACAATGTTGGAGAATGGATTACAATAAAATCTGTTATCGAAAACCCTAGTGATATTAGCTATAATAAATATCCTAAAAAATCTAAGAACTTTGATAAAGCGAATAACAAACCACAGCAATAAAACATATCGTTAATTTATATATTTCACTTTATAGCTATTCAATCTAAGATTATTCAGATGATTATTGATAGGCGAGCTAAGACAGCCTCCTTAAAAAGTTGACAGAAACCCTTTTATAAGTTGCTAGGAAAGATTTGAGTTCTATCTGATTTAAATTTTTTAGTAGCTTTATTATGCATTCTTAAAATACGTAGTTTCATCTGCAATTATTAAAAATAATGGAAAAGATACTTTTTTATAAATTTGTCTTTTCAAAAATTGATAAAATAAAAAAAAGTGTACCTTTGCAAAAAATTTGTCGTTTTTAAAATCAAATTACATTGATTTTACATTAAAAGACAAGTAGTTACCTTATTTATGAAAAAAATAGTTGAATACCGCAAATTGCTTAATGTAGATAAAACTGCTGAGCTAAAAGATTTGAAGACAATTTATCGTAATGCGATGAAAGAAGCGCATCCTGACAAATTTCAGGGCGATGAAGCTGGATTGCAAGCTGCTGAGGAAAATAGTAAAAAAATTATTGAGGCGTACCACTTTTTAGTGAGTATTAATCCTGAAACTATAAAAGCAAACCTACCGGAATATACTGAAACAATATCCACCTCAACAATAACGGATTATAAGTTTGTTGATGGAAGATTAATTATTAATTTTTCTAATGGTAGCGTTTACGAATACATAAGCGTTCCAAAAGCAACTTATGTAAAGATGGTCAATGCCGATTCTCCAGGGAGATTTGCAAAACGCCATATTTTGAATGCATTCACATGGAGAAAAACAATCAATCAGGATTAGTTGTAATCATTTGCAAAAAATTAGAGCATCCATTGGATGCTTTTTTTATTACTAAAAATACCCATATTTCTACCGAAACGCATTAGCTGATGCAATTTTATAATCTAAGGCAATTTGCTAGTAAAATATCATCCTTTTTTTGAATGAATTACAAGTCTTTTACAAAAGTTTTTAAAAGTTTTGGAAATAGATAGATAACTGAAAACTAGTATTGTAATATATAAATTTTGTAGCGGTTTAGACATTTAAAATATAACAAAATTTTAAGTTCGAAAATTAATTGTAATTTGATTTTTTTAGATACTTTTGCACACTTAACTTAATTAACTAATTAATAATGAAAAAAATAATTTTATTACTTTCGGCAGCTGTAGTTCTAATATCTTGCAACAAAGTTGGCAAAGACGAGTACATTATTTCAGGAACTGCAACGGGGATTGAAAATGGTAAAACTATCATCTTAGAAACGCAAGATGAAAACGGTATGGGTTTGCTTGCAAAGGATACTGTAAAAGTTGAGAATGGTAAATTTGAAATGAAAGGTAAGATCACTGAGCCTGCATTTTACACCATTCAATTAGAAGGAGCTCAGGCAAAAATACCCTTTATTTTGGAAAATGGCGAAGTTACCATTGCGATAAATAAAGATAGTATTCAAAAATCAAAAGTTTCAGGAACGTATAACAATGACGAATACGTAACTTTTAATGAGGAGATCACTAAGGTTCAAAAGAAACTAATGGATTTCCAAAATAAAAATATGGAAGCAATGAATACTGCACAACAAACTAAAGATACTGTTGTTATTAATGGTTTAATGAAAGAATTTAGTAAAATTCAAGAAGAAGTTGGTGTGGCTTCAAAAGCTAAATATATAAGTTATGCCGAAACTCATCCTAAATCGTTTATTTCTGCATTAATTGTTCAAGGAATGCTGAATGATCCTACTGCTGATGTTTCAAAATCTGAAAAATTATATAATGGTTTAGATGAATCATTGAAAAACACTAAACCAGGTAAAGCGATTAAAACAAAACTTGCTGAAATGAAAACACCTGCAGCTGTTGGAGCTACCGCTCCTACAACTGACGGTAAATGAAGAACAGATTTTTCCGCTCCTAATCCAGAGGGGAAAATTATTAGCTTAAAAGAAAGTCTAGGTAAGGTAACAATTGTGGATTTTTGGGCTTCATGGTGTGGCCCATGTCGTCAAGAAAATCCTAATGTTGTTGCTATCTACAAAGAATTTCATAGTAAAGGTCTTAACATAATTGGCGTTTCATTAGATAAAGACAAGTCTAAATGGAAAGAAGCTATCTTAAAAGATAATTTGACTTGGAATCAAGTTTCTAATTTAAAGTTTTGGGATGAGCCTATTGCTGCTCAATACAAAGTACAATCTATTCCTGCAACATTTATTCTTGATGCATCAGGTAATATAATAGCAAAAGATTTACGGGGTGATGAGCTTAGAGCCAAAATTGTTGAGCTTTTAGCTAAATAGTCTATTTTTTTGAATGAAATCAAAATCTCCCTAGTGGAGATTTTTTTTATTTTATTCAGTTCCAATACATTAAAAATAATAGTGAAATAAAGTAGAAAATTAGTTTGCAAAAACAAAAACAGTTTCTATATTTGCACCGCTAACAACGGCATAGCTGTTGTGCTCAAAGGCTTTTGGGGAGATACTCAAGCGGCCAACGAGGGCAGACTGTAAATCTGCTGTGCAAACTTCGCAGGTTCGAATCCTGCTCTCCCCACTAAAACGCTACAAGTAATTGTAGCGTTTTTTCATTCAAGGACTAACTCTTTAGTAAAACCAAAGAATGTTTAAACCAGCTTTTAATTTATACTAAAATAAATTCGCATTTTATAAAAATATAAAATGCTTTCAATTACTATTCAGATAGTAAACGCAATTATCTATTTCACATAATAAAACAACTTTTAGTTTTAATTGCAAAATGATGTTTTTTAAACATTAGATGATACTAATAACCTGCATTTAAATTTGAAGTTTCTGAAGATTTCAAATTTTTAATTTTGTCGTACATCTTCAAAACTCGATCAAGTTGTTTCTTTTGAATTGTATATCTGTTGTAATATTTATACAGTTCTTTCCCAATAAGAAAGGCTGTCACAGAGATTCCTGTGAGCAAACCAATAAAGTAGTTAGTAATATCCATAATTTCTATTTTTTAATATTTAAAAAGCATTTTTATCTCCTTTGAGAGTCACAATAATGGTTAAGAAGCAAATTTTAATATCTGTTATTATACTCCAAGACTGTACATATTGGATGTCAGTATTAACTCTTCGTTTCATATCCGACACCTTTTTGGTCTCCCCTCTTAAACCTGCAACTTGCGCTAAACCTGTAATTCCTGGCTTAACAAAATGACGAACCATAAAATCATCAATATGACAATTATAATCTGAGGTATGCTTGATCATGTGAGGACGTGGGCCTACTACACTCATATTACCCATTAAAACATTGAAAAATTGAGGCATCTCATCTAAACTTGTTTTCCGCAGGAATTTCCCAATAGGCGTAACTCGCACATCTCCCTTCTTAGCTTGTTGACATTCATCGGCACCATCAACGTACATACTACGAAATTTATAACAGTAGAACGGTTCATTTTTCTTACCGGTCCGTATCTGTTTAAATAAAACAGGCCCCTTACTTTGCTTTCTAATTAAATAAGCTAATAATGGGTAAAGCCATGACATTATTAAAACAATTACCAAAAGACTAAAAGCAAGGTCAAAAATTCTCTTGATTAATCTATTATACGTGTTTTGCAATGGCTCAAAACGCGGATTGATAACATGAAAATTATTTAAATGGCTAGAACTAAAGTGTTTTTTTGAGATTAATGAAAAATCAGGAACATATTTTAACCGCATACAATTTCTGTCACCTAGTTGAAAAAAATAATTCAAGTCGTCAATTACATCAGGTGACGAAACGATGTATAGTTCATTTATATCAGCAGCATGTGCACTTTGAATAGCCTGAATTAGTTTTAAACTGAAATCTTCATCATTTGAAAGCGCTTCTGTTGAATTTTCATTTAGAATACCTATAAAATCTATAAAAAACGAATTTGCTTCTAAATGAGAAGCTAATTCAATACTTGTTTTATTAAAACCCCAAATTGCCACCTTGTACGGTTTAAAAAATGATTTTTTAGTTTTTTCTCTAATTATCGTAAATAAAATCCGCGACAGCAAAAAATAAAATAATAAGAAACTCAATGGAAATAATGCTGCCTTACTCCAATAAAAACTTAACAAGTTATCTTGAAAAATAATTATGTAACTGTGCCACAAAACCCTTTGGAAAATAAAAGCTCGCCAGCTATTACTAAAAAAATCTTCTAAATTGAATAAGCTATCCACACGATACAGTTTAAAGTAGGTAACAGAAAACAACCAACTTAACGCTGTAATCGCAATCATTTTATCACGAAACAATTCATTCCACCCAATGTTCTCACTCTTAATAAAATTTAAAAATATGACAGTTCCTACAACCATTGCAAACATGTCTGCAACAGCACAGAAAAATATGAAGGTTAATTTATGTCTATTTCGCATTTCTTAATCTTTATAATAAACTGTATTTTATTGCCCCTTAAAAACGCCTTGTACTTCCGAAAAAATAATCTAAAAATCAAGATCTCCTTTCTGATAAACAATTGTCTTAATTCTGCTAAATAAGTGCGACTACCATTCCCCATATTACGCACTATTTTATAATTTTTAATGTTCATTTATACTGAACTAATCATCTGATAATAAAACTCTAATAAAACTAAAAGCTACGAGCGGTACTGTAATGTGTCAATTATAATACGCTACAATCTAAAAGCCAATTCGCTATTTATTTTTCTTCTTAAAAATTTAGCAACTAATAACCAAGAAAAAAAAAGGATATTAGTAATCAATAGCAATAATAGTAGAACTATTTTATTGCATATTATTTTACGTGATCTCATTAAATATATATGCATTAAGTAATCTTTTTTTTTAAATTAAAAATTCTATACTAATTTGTACCACGGCTTTTTTACATTTATTTCCTGATAGTGATAGCTATGGCTATGTCCATAGCCATATCCGTATGCATTTTTCAAGTTCACGCCATTTATAAGAATACCAACATTTTTTAATTGTTCTTTTTTTATGAAACTATTTACATGAGCTAAACTACTTTTATCTGTAAAATTATATTTTGCAACGAATACAGTTACATCAGCCAAATAACTAATGTTGAGCGTATCAGAGACCATTTGGACTGGAGCTGTGTCTAATACTATATAATCATAAAGGCTTTTTGCTTCTTCAATTAATGATTCAAAATTAGAATTAGTCAATAATTGA
>Ga0105045_10004203_pt1 | contig 12475 bp, 10 predicted proteins | sample MAT02_FD_78089 | JGI IMG/M metagenome (GOLD analysis project Ga0105045, IMG submission 78089) | Freshwater microbial communities from Lake Fryxell liftoff mats and glacier meltwater in Antarctica - MAT-02 (megahit assembly) | ecosystem: Environmental > Aquatic > Freshwater > Ice > Liftoff... | reverse complement strand
GCACGTGCTGCATGCCGATCCGACGGCGGCCGCGCAAGCCCTGGCCCGCCTCGTCGGTGGGAGGGCGGGCGAGAACACCGCCTGGAGCGGCGCGTGGCACGCCGTGGAGCAGGCGGCGCAGGGCGCGATCGACCGAGCGCTGGCCGCCTTCGATGATCCCACCGAGCCGGGCATTGCCCGAGCGGTGGCGGCCGCCTTGCCGGCGGGTTCCACGCTCGTGGTCTCGTCATCCATGCCCGTCCGAGACCTGGAGTGGTACGCCGCCCCTGGCGACGGACCCCGGGTTCTGGCCAACCGTGGCGCCAACGGCATCGACGGCGTGTTGTCGACGGCGGTGGGCGTAGCGGTTGCGGGATCGGTCGTGAGCGCCTCGACGGCGGTCCTCATCGGCGATGTCGCCTTCTTGCACGATGTGAACGGACTCCTCGGCCTGCGCGAGCGCCGCGTCGATCTCACCATCATCGTTGTCGACAACGATGGCGGGGGGATCTTCTCGTTCCTGCCTCAGGCCGACGCCCTCGCTGCCGACCGTTTCGAGCAGCTCTACGGCACCCCCCACGGCGTTGATGTGTCGGTCCTCGGCGCCGCGCACGGATTGATCACGGTGGAGCCTTCGGGTGCGGCGGACGTGTCGACGGCCATCGCCGCATCGGTTGCGGCCAAGGGGTCGCGCATCGTGCGCATCGCCACGGACCGAGCTGCCAACGTCTCGGTGCATGAGCAGATCCATGATGCCGTGGCCGCGGCGGTGCGGGCGGCGCTCGATGGCCTCGGCAACCTCAGGGGCGGATGATCGCCGACAGCATCGCCTGGAGCTTTGCTCGCGTCTCGATGAGCTCAGTGGGCGGATCAGAGGTACCCACCATGCCGTTGCCGGCGATCACGCGCGCCACGTTCCGGCTGATCTCGGCACCTCGGATGCTCACGGCCCACTGACCGTTGCCCTGCGCATCGACCCAACCCACGGCCCCGCCATACCGTCCGCGGTCGAGGTCTTCGAGGTCGGCGATGACGATGAGCGCGGCATCGCGTGGGCGCCCACACACGGCGGGTGTGGGGTGCAGCGCCTCGACCAGTTCGAGCACCGAAGCCGGCGGATGCGACAACCTCCCTTCGACCCGGGTGGCGAGGTGCACGACGTTGGCGAGCGGGATCACCGACGGCTCGGGCTCGTAATCGACGTAGGAAGAGAACGACAGCAGCGTGTCGTGGACCGCATCGATGGTCACCTGGTGTTCGTGCCGGTAGGTGGGCGACGCCAGGAGGTCCACGGCCAGTTGGGCATCGGCATCGGGGTCGCCGCGCCGTGGCTTGGTGCCCGCCATGGGTTGGGCCGCCACGACGTCGTTGTGGCGGCTGACCAGCAACTCGGGGCTGGCCCCGCAGAACCCGCCGACCAGGTACAAGAAGCATCCGGGGTAGTTCTGGGACAGACGAAGCAGCACGGTGGCCACCGAGATCTCGGAGTCGGCGGTCACCACGATCTCACGGGCGAGCACCACCTTGTCGAGCTCGCCGGACCGGATGCGGGCCGTCGCCGTGGCGACGGCGGCTTGCCAATCAGCGGGAGGGCGAGCGGCGGCAACCTCGAAAGACGATGGCCCCTCAGCAGGGGAGGGACGCTTCGACCGCCGAAGCGCCGCCTCGAGTGCGGCCTGCGGTTCGGTCGAAGCAAGGTCGGAATCGATGGGGGACACCGTCGTCACCCATGCGGAGCCGTCGGGGTCCACGACGGCCAACACCTCGGCAACGAGGAGCTCGGCTGCGCCACCGGGCAAGAAGGGCAGGGCGCCGAACGCAACCGCGCCCGAACCGGGGCGGCGGACCTCATCGTCGATCGTGATGGCAGAAAGGGCCGCACCAACCGATGAACGGTCGACGCGAAGGGCGACGCCGGTGCCCGCGAACCCCTTGCCGTCCTGCGAGAACAAGACCCCATCGGTCCCCGCCAGCGCAAGCAGATCGGTGACCTGGCTCGCCGGAAGCGATCGGGTCCGGGCGATCAGCCCGGCCGGTGGCGTCACGGGCGGGTGGCGGTGATGAGTTGCGAGATGCCCGTAGAGAGAAGGCGGCGCTGCACGTCGGTAAACCCAACCTCGCGGATCTGGTCGAGCATCCGCTCCGGTTCCGGGAGGTACGCCACGGACTTGGGCAGGTACTGGTACGCCGACGCGTCCGACAAGAGCCCGCCGATCTTCGGGACGACCTTTCCGAAGTAGATGCCGTGACCCCAGCGCAGGACCTTGTTGGGTGGCTCGGCCACATCGAGCAGCGCGATCCGGCCGCCCGGGCGCACGATGCGAGCCAGCTCGGTGAAGAACGGCGGCAACTCGACGAAGTTGCGCAGCGCGAAGCCACAGGTCACGCCATCGATGGATCCGTCGGGCACGGGGAGGCGCAGCGCATCGGCATGTACGAGCGGGGCCGAGGTGCGAGCCGCGGCCAACATTCCGTACGAGATGTCCATGCCGATGGGGGAGAGGCCGGCATCGGCGAGCCCGCGGCACAGATCGCCGGTGCCGCACGCCAAGTCGAGAACCACCGATCTCGGTGCCAGGCCCAGCGATGCAATGGTCTTCTTGCGCCAGCTCACGTCCATGCGAAAGGTCATGAGCCGGTTGACCAGGTCATACCGAGGGGCGATGGCGTCGAACATCGACCGCACGGCGGCGACCTTCTCGTCGCCGGTGGGGAGCGCTTCGGTGCTGGGCTTCGCCATGGGGTGATGGTACGGCGGATCGCTACTGTCGCCTCTATGGCCAGCCGATCTGTCATCCTCCTGCCACCATCGGAGGGGAAGGCGCTCGGAGGCGAGGGGCCACCCTGGCAGGCCGCGACGATGCGGCTCGCGGAGCTCGATCCGGGTCGCACGAAGGTGTTGCGCGCCTTGGGTCGACGCCACCCCGCTCGCACGGAGCCGACCCTGCCGGCCATCGAGCGCTACACCGGGGTGCTCTACAAGGAGCTCGATGCCGCCAGCCTCACGTCGGTGGCAAAGCGGCGGCTCGAGCGCGAAGTCCTCATCGCGTCGGGCCTGTGGGGCCTGGTTGCGCCGAGCGACCCGATCCCGCACTACAAGCTGAAGATGAGCGCCAACATCGCGCCCCTCGGCCGGTTGTCCACCTTCTGGAAGCCGCAGGTCACCGACGTACTCGCACCGGTTGTGGCGAAACGGATCGTGTGGGACCTGCTTCCGATCGAGCACCGCGCCGCAGTCGACTGGGGGCGCTTGGCGCCTGCCGAGCGGCGCACCGTGCGCTTCGTCGACCGTCGCGGCGCCACGGTGAGTCACTGGAACAAGCTGCTGAAGGGGTCGCTGGTGCGATGGCTCGCGACCCACGGCACCGGCGCAGTTCACGATCTCGTCGCGTTCGACCATCCCCAGGGCTACGTGTTCGACCCCTCGGCCACGGAAATCGACGGCCTCAGCACGCACCTCACGTTCCGCTCGAGCTGACCGATGGAAAGGGATCGATTTCCGCGGTCGAAAGCCCCATCATGTTCCTCTATGAACTCGCGATCGAGCTCGACCGGCGCTCTGCTGACGTTGCCGATGCTGCCTTGGCCCTCGGGTTCGGGCCGCTCAGTGCTCCGTCGATGCTCGATTCGGCCCAAGTCCACGCGCTTCGTGCGCACTTCACCTCCGTTGGCGGTCCGGGGCTTTCACCCCCGGCCCAGCTGAGCCCGGCGACTTGGGGTCCGCCCATCTTCGAGGCGCCCCCTCCACCTCCACCACCGGCACCACCGGCACCGGCACACGTCTCCTCCGTTGGTGGGAGTGGGCCCCGGTTCTCACGAGGACAGCTGGCCATGCTTGCTGGTGTCGGCGTGCTGGTCACGGGCCTGTTCGGATACATGGTGACCAACACCGGCCCCGATGCATCGCGCGAGCAACAACTGGCGGCCGAAGCCCGAGCAGACGATCAGCGACCCGAGCCAACGGTGGCAACCACCGCGACGACGGCACCGGCGACCACCACCACCGCACTGAATCGGACCATACCGAGAGATGAGGCCGTCTTCTGTGAGGGCGGACTGGCCGTGGCGGCGATCGATCTCCGCATCGCTGCCGCAGTGTTCGATCAGGACTTCGCTGAGCTCAGTGAGCTTGCGGTCGAGCGGCGAGACGAATGGCGGAGCAGCCTCGACCTGATGGCGATGGGTGCTCCTGCGATGCACCTCGACGAGATCGACCAGTACCGATCCGGTTATGAGCAGTGGTTCGATGCCATCGCCTCGAGTTCGAGTATCGATGCGGCCTCGGCCAAAGTGACGCCCGCGGCTCTGGCCCGTGCGTCCAACGCCGGCCAGGAGTTCGGCCGTCAGATCGGCTTCTACTGCGGATAGTCCGGGGCCGGCAGCTGGAAACAGCTGCCATGATCGGCATCGTGCCCGCATCGAGAGACCATTGGTTCGAGGACCTGGCCGACCACCTCGGCTCGGCCTATCTCCGTTACTCCTTCACCAAGGGCACCGACCAAGAGGTCGAGTTCCTCATTGGCGAACTCGGCTTGGAGCCGGGGATGCGGGTCCTCGACGTGGGCTGTGGGCCGGGTCGTCACGCCTATGCCCTCGGGCGACGTGGGATCGAGGTCTATGGCGTGGACATCAGCCAGCGGTTCATCGATCTGGCGCGCATCGATGCTCCCGACGGGGTCACCTTCGAGCGCCTCGATGCACGCGCGCTGCGGTTCGACGGCGAGTTCGATGCCGCGATCTCACTGTGCCAGGGGGCCTTCGGGCTGGCTGCGGGAGGCTCGCCGGCCCCCGGAGGCGAGGTCGCACCGCTCGACCCCGATGGCGTCGTGCTCGAGGGCATCGCCCGCGCCGTCCGCGTCGGTGGGCGGGTGGCCGTGAGCGCGTTCAGCGCCTACTTCCAGGTCCGCCACGCCGAGTTGATGGGGTCCACGTTCGATGCCGAGCGGGGCGTCAACCACGAACGAACCACGATCAAAGACGAAGATGGCACCGACGCCGAAGTCGATCTGTGGACTACCTGCTTCACCCCACGCGAGCTGCGCTTGCTGAGCGTCCAGGCGGGCCTGGTGGTCGATCACATCTGGTCGGTGACGCCGGGTAGATACGAGCGGAACATCCCAGCGGTGGAAAGCGAGGAATTTCTGCTCATCGGGCACCGGTGATACCTTCGGATATCCCTGTGCGCCCTCTGGCGCAAGGGATCTCCATCCGCCTACTTCCTATTCATCCGAGAAGAGCATCCGTGTCCGACCAGTCGACCCTCACCCCGCCCGCCGAAGCCGAGGAGTACATCCCCCGCCAGATCACCGCCAATGACCTCGAGGGCAGCTTCGAAGATGCCATCGAAGGTACGATGGTCAGCGTCGAGGACGGACAGATCGTGCTCGGCACGGTGGTCAAGGTCGACAAGGACGAGGTCCTGCTCGACATCGGATACAAGTCCGAGGGCGTGATCCCCAGCCGTGAGCTGAGCATTCGCAACGATGTCGACCCCTCCGAGGTCGTGTCGCTGGGCGAAGAGATCGAAGCGCTGGTCCTCACCAAGGAAGACAAGGACGGCCGGCTGGTCCTGTCGAAGAAGCGCGCGCAGTACGAGCGGGCGTGGGGCGACATCGAGAAGAAGAAGGAAGAGGACGGCGTCGTGTCCGGCCCGGTGATCGAGGTCGTCAAGGGCGGGCTCATCATCGATATCGGTCTTCGTGGCTTCCTCCCCGCTTCCCTCGTGGAACTCCGCCGGGTGCGCGATCTCGCGCCGTACGTGGGCCGCACCCTCGAGGCCAAGATCATCGAGCTCGACAAGAACCGCAACAACGTGGTCTTGTCCCGCCGTGCTTGGCTCGAGGAGACGCAGAAGGAGCAGCGCGAGGACTTCCTCGAGAACCTGAAGCCCGGAGAGATCCGCTCCGGTGTGGTGTCGAGCGTCGTCAACTTCGGTGCGTTCGTCGACCTCGGCGGTATGGACGGCCTCGTGCACGTCTCCGAACTGTCGTGGAAGCACGTTGACCACCCCGGTTCGGTCGTCGCCGTTGGCGACGAGATCACCGTGCAGGTGCTCGAGGTCGACCTCGATCGCGAGCGCATCAGCCTCTCGCTCAAGGCCACCCAGCAGGATCCGTGGCAGGAGTTCGCATCCAGCCACCGTGTGGGCGAACTGGTCTACGGCCGGGTCACCAAGCTCGTGCCCTTCGGTTCGTTCGTCCAGGTGGGAGACGGCATCGAGGGTCTCGTGCACATCTCAGAGATGTCGGCGCATCACGTCGACCTCCCCGAGCAGGTCGTCACCCCAGGTGAGGAGCTGTGGGTCAAGATCATCGACCTCGATCTCCAGCGTCGCCGGATCAGCCTCTCCATCAAGCAGGCTGCTGAAGGTGGCACCGTGTCGGCTGAGTACCAGGAACACTTCGGCGAGCACGCTTACGACGACGAAGGCAACTTCATCGGGGGCGAGTCCTCCGAGGCGCAAGAGGCGTGGGCCGAGTACTACGCCGAGCACCCCGAGGCGCTCGCTGCCGACGCTCCGGCGCCCGGCGCCGAGCCGGCCGCCGAGGCTGACGACGCCGAGGTGGTCGCTGAGCCTGAGGCTGACGACGCCGAGGTGGTCGTCGTCGAGCAAGCGACGGAGGAGCCCGTCGCCGAGGCCTGATCGCCTTCCCTCCTGCCTGATCGGTGCCCCGCTTCGGCGGGGCACCGGCGCGTCTGGGGTGCGGTGCGGCGGCTGGCGTAGGTCGCTCGACCCAGAAATCGAAGCGAAACCCTTGCAGAGAGCAGGACCGCGGCCGAAAGAGAAGCTGTCGCTAGCGCTTCGACCTCGGGGCGCTCCCAATCTGCAAGGGGTACACGGTGAGCCAACGCCGGACACTCATCCTCATCGCCGCCATCGCCATCGGTGCACTCTCGTCGTTCCTCGTGTGGAACTACGTGGGTGGCATCCAGGACCAGGCCTACAGCGACGCAGAGCGCGTCAAGGTGTACTTGGTCAAGCAGCCCATCGCCCGCGGCACTGCGGGCAACGTGGCCCAGGCCTCGATCGTCGAGGAGAGCATCCCTCGTAAGTTCAAACCGGCCAATGCGATCGAGAGCCTCGATGACATCGCGGGTCAGGTAGCCAAGAGCGACCTCGTCGCAAACCAAGTCGTGGTTCAGGACATGTTCGTTGCCGCCGGCGACCCCGAGGCACTCATCTCGTTCGGCGACAAGCTGACCAAGATCCAGAACCAAGATCAGACCACCTTCACCCTCCAGGTCGACCAGGTGCGGGGCGTGAGCGGGCTGATCGCTCCCGGTGACTACGTGAACATCATTGTCACCCGCTACGCCGAGGTGATCGCCGGGACCCCGACCGCAAATGGCGATGATGCGCCCGAGGTGGCCGCGGTGTCGGGCATCGGTGCTCGCTACCTCTACCAGAAGGTCCAGGTGCTCTCGGTGGGCGGAACCACCGTCGAACAAGCCAACACTGCGCCGCCTGCCGAAGGTGAAACTGCGGCAGCGCCGGTCCAAACCGGACTGCTCACCTTGATCGTCCCGCGGGAAGCGACGCTGGTTCTGGCATCGATCCCGGCGGAGAACATCTACCTGAGCTTGGTCGCCAAGGACTACGAGCCGCTGCCGTCGGGTGAGCCCGAGCTGACGCCGCTGCCCTCGGAAGACTCGCAGCGCATCACGCCCTACGGGCCAGACGGCGCTCGCGGCGCCGGCTGACCCACCCACCCGAGTCCTGACCGTCTCGTGCGTACCTCCATCTCCCTCCCCACGTTCGGACGACACCAATGAGCGAGTACCTTTGGGCTGAAGACGAACCCATGAGCGGGCCCAGCCAGACGAGAGCCATGTCGAGCCTCCCTACATCCGACAACGCAGCGCCGATCGTTGTGATCGAGGCCGATCCTTCGGTCCGCAGCCGCCTGGCGATGCAACTAGGCGAGCGGGCAGTGCCGCTCGAGAGTCTCGACGGAGTCGAAGAGCGCTACACGCAGCCGTTCCTCTTGGTGCTCGGCCCCTCGTGCTCGGTGGTACCGGGTGTCACCGGCGCCGAGGGCCTCTTGGCCCGACGCTCCGACGTCGGGGCGATCCTCATTGCCCAAAACCTCTCGACCGAGGTCTTCCAGCGGGCTATGCGCTCCGGCGTACGTGACGTGTTGGGTTCACCCGTCGACACTGGCCAGCTCAACGAGGCCGTGCGCCGGGTGGGCCAGAGCCTGGTGGCGGCGGGACGGCCGTTGGCGGCCGGTACCGCTGCCCCCGTGGCCGCCGACGAGGAGCCAGCCACCCTCGGCAAGGTCATCACCGTCTTTTCCACCAAGGGCGGAGCAGGCAAGTCCGTGCTGGCCACCAACCTCGGCGTCATCTTGGCCCAGCGGGCCGAGGGAACCGTCGCGCTGGTCGATGCCGATCTGCAGTTCGGCGACATCGCGGTGATGCTCAAGCTCGCCCCCCAGCACACGATCGTCGATGCGGTCGGGTCTTTCGAGCGTCTCGACGTCGGCTTCCTCGAGAGCTTGCTCGCCACGCACCAGCCCTCAGGGCTGAAGGTGCTGCCCGCGCCGCTCGAGCCTGCGTTCGCGGACCAGATCGGTGCCGAGCAGATGAACACCATCATCCGGCTGCTGCGCACCTTCTGCGACTTCGTGGTCGTCGACACCCCGGCCTACTTCAACGATGTGGTCCTCGGTCTCATCGAAGAGAGCGACGATGTGCTGCTCGTTGCGGGCATGGACATCCCGAACATCAAGAATGTGAAGATCGGCCTGCAGACCCTGCGGTTGCTCAACACGCCCATGAGCAAGATCCACCTCATCCTCAACCGAGCGAACTCCAAGGTGAAGCTCGAGGTGAGCGAGGTCGAGCGCACGTTGCAGGTCAAAGCAGACGCCCTCATCCCGTCGGACATCGTGGTTCCGCAGTCGGTCAACAAGGGCACCCCGGTGGTCATCGACGCCCCGCGGTCGTCCATTGCCAAGAGCCTCGAGCAGTTGGCCGACCGGTTCTGCCCGCCCGTGGCGGCGAAGGGCAAGAAGCGTCGCTGACTGCTCAACCCTGTGACATGGGGGCCGATAGGTTCACGTGTCCCTCTACAAGCGCCTCCACGAACAGCAGGGCAATGGCTCCGCCAACGGTTCGGCTCCCGCCAACGGTGCGGCGCCGGGCATCGGAGCCCGCCGAGACCCCGTGCTCGACGAACTGCGACAGAAGATCCACCACCACCTGATCGACGAGCTCGGGCCCATCCTCTACGACAAGCGATTGTCCGAGGACGATCTGCGCCGGCGGGTGCAGGAGCAGCTGCAGTCTGCCCTGGCCCAGGAGCGGGCCCCGTTGTCGGCTGCGGACAAGGCGCAGCTGATCCAAGACGTCAGCGACGACATCTTGGGCTACGGCCCGATCGATCGGCTCCTGAAGGACGATGACATCTCTGAAGTCATGGTCAACGGACCGAACTCGGTGTACGTGGAAAAGTCGGGCAAGGTCGAAAAGACGACCGCCAGCTTCGTCGACGACACGCACCTGCGGCGCATCATCGACAAGATCGTGGGCCAGGTCGGTCGGCGCATCGACGAGGCGCAGCCCCTGTGCGACGCTCGCCTCCCCGACGGATCTCGTGTCAACGCCGTGATCCATCCCCTCGCCATCGGCGGGCCCTTCCTGACCATCCGGAAGTTCGCGGCCGATCCGTACCAGATCGATGACCTCATCCGCTTCGGGACCCTCAACGCGGCCTCGGCCCGGTTCCTGCAGGCCATGGTGGTGGGCAAGCTCAACATCTTGGTGAGCGGCGGTACTGGTACGGGAAAGACCACGACCCTCAACGTCCTCTCCTCCTTCATCCCCGCAGACGAGCGCATCGTCACGGTGGAAGATGCGAAGGAGCTGCAGTTGCACCAGGACCACGTTCTGGCGCTGGAGGCCCGGCCCCCCAACATCGAGGGCAAGGGCCAGATCACCATTCGTGACCTGGTGAAGAACACCCTCCGCATGCGGCCCGACCGCATCGTGGTCGGCGAGTGTCGCGCCGGCGAAGCACTCGACATGCTCCAGGCCATGAACACGGGCCACGACGGCTCGCTCACCACCATCCACGCCAACACCCCTCGTGACACCCTGTCTCGCCTCGAGACGCTGGTGCTGATGGCCGGGTTCGATCTCCCGGTGCGAGCCATCCGCGAGCAGGTTGCGTCGGCCATCGACTGCATCGTGCAGCTCACCCGCCTGCGCGACGGCACCCGCCGCATCACCCACATCACCGAGATCCAAGGTATGGAAGGCGACGTCATCACGCTCCAAGATGTGTTCCTCTTCGACTTTGGCATGGGTGTCGACGAGCACGGCAAGTACCGCGGCCACCTGAAGTCGACGGGCGTTCGGCCGAAGTTCGCAGAGAAGCTCGCTGACCAGGGCATCCGGCTGGGACCCGAGGTATTCCAGCCCGAGGCATTCGCCAAGCGCGGCGTGGGAGCGTGGTGATGCGCCGCCACGGTCGTCTCGCTTTGGTCCTGGCCGCGGTGGCTGCGGGTGCGGCGCTGCTCATGGCCCCCATGGCCGGGGCGCAGGAATCGACCGACAGCATGCTGGCGGTTCGCGGCATCGATGCCACCGACAAGGGCAGCATCGGCCTCACCTTCTTGTACACGGGCAAGGCGCAGGACCTCGAGGGCTTGAGCGTCCGCGAGGACGGCGAGCTCAAGAAGGTCACGGACCTCACCAACCTGCGCAAGACCGAGCAGCGGTTGGCCACGATCTATGTGGTTGACCTGTCGGCCTCCATGGAGGACAAGGGCAACCTCGCCGAGGTCCGCAAGGGCCTGACCTCCACCTTCGAGCGCCTGCCGTCAGGCGACGAGGCCGCGATCGTCTCCTTCAGCGACGCGGTGGTGGTCGAGTCCGGTTTCACGAACGACGTCGGCCAGCTCACCGAGGCCGTCGACGAAATGGCGGCCCCCGAAGACGGTCGGTCGGCCATGTGGGACGCCGTACGCAAGGCCACCACGCTGTTCGCCACGCGTGACGACCTCCAACCGAACATCGTGCTCATCACCGACGGTACCGACGATGCGTCGACGGCCAATGTCGAAGCGGCCCGAGCCTCGGTGGTCAACTCCGGTTCTGCCTTCTTCACGATCGAGCTCGAACACGCTGGAGGCGTCGATGCGGGTGCCTTCCGCACCTTCATGGAACGCACGGGCGGGGCGGCTTATACCGCCCCTGGCGCCAAGGACGTCGCTCGTGCGTTCGGCGACCTGTTCGCAACGCTCCAGAGCCAGTACGTGGCGACCTACGCCTCGACCCTCGACCAGGGCCAGGTTGATGTCTCACTGACGATCGGCAACGTAGAACGCAAGGCGTCCTATGTCGCGGGGGCCACGGTGCAAGGTGCAGCCACCGCCGAGGTGATCAAGCCGGCCGAGCCGTTCGGGCCGTCGTGGCTGCGGGGCCAGGCCGGCGGTGCGCTGGCGTTCTTGCTCGTGGGCCTTGCCGTCGGCCTCGGCGCCTTCGCCGTGGCATCGTTGGTGACCTCGTCCGACGAGAGCCTCAACGCGGTGCTGCGCCCTTACGCCGAGGGCCCGGTCGTCGACGGAGAGTTCGAGGGTGCCCTGGCGCAGACAGCGCTGATGCAGCGTGCCGTCGAGATCACCGCGGACTTTGCCGAACGGCAGGGCTTCTTGGTCAAGGTCGAACGATCGCTCGAGCGGGCGGACCTACCGCTGCGGGCGGCTGAGGCACTCTTCTTCTACGTCGCCGGGGCCACGCTCCTCACGCTGTTGGCCATGGCGCTGGGTGGATTCCCGATGGGGCTGCTCGTGGGCTTGCTCGCCGTGCTCCTTCCTCCCGCAGTGGTGAACTTCCTGGCAGCTCGACGGGCCAAGGCGTTCCAGGCGTCGCTGCCCGACACCCTGCAGCTCCTGTCGGGCTCGCTGCGCGCCGGCTACTCGCTCCTCCAAGGTGTGGAGGCCGTCTCGAAGGAGGTGGCCGATCCGATGGGTCAGGAACTCCGGCGGATCATCACCGAAGCGCGGCTGGGTCGTGAGGTCGAGGACGCCATGGAGGGCGTCTCCGAGCGCATGGGCAGCCCTGACTTCGCCTGGGCCGTGATGGCCATCAGGATCCAAAGGGAGGTCGGCGGCAACCTTTCGGAGGTGCTCCTGACGGTGTCAGACACCATGGTCCACCGCGAGCGGCTGCGCCGAGACATCTCCGCCCTCACTGCCGAAGGCAAGATCTCGGCCATCATCCTCGGCTTCTTGCCCATCGGTCTCGGGGCCTTCATGTGGCTGTCGAACCCCGATTACATGGCCCCCCTTGGCAGCACCACGCTCGGCCACGTCTTGTTGGGCCTTGCCACCCTGTCCGGCCTCATCGGGTTCGCCTGGATGAAGAAGATCATCAACATTCAGATCTGAGGATCGCATGCTCCCCATTGCCCTCGTACTCCTCGCCGGCGCCATCGGCTTGTTCCTGTGGACCGTCCTGGCCAGCGCCGACGAGAAGGCCACGGTGCGCG
>Ga0105045_10004202_pt1 | contig 12477 bp, 10 predicted proteins | sample MAT02_FD_78089 | JGI IMG/M metagenome (GOLD analysis project Ga0105045, IMG submission 78089) | Freshwater microbial communities from Lake Fryxell liftoff mats and glacier meltwater in Antarctica - MAT-02 (megahit assembly) | ecosystem: Environmental > Aquatic > Freshwater > Ice > Liftoff... | reverse complement strand
ACATCATCTTTCGTTTTGGTTTCAATCTCAACATCTAACTGCTGCACACGTAAATTTACTGTTGATGCTTTTCGGTCAATAAAAGGAATAATTAAACTAATTCCTGAATTGGCAATACGATTAAACTTTCCAAAACGTTCAATAATTACAGCTGTTTGTTCCGTAACGATTACAAATGTTTTTAAAATCAAAACGATTAAAATCGCTCCGACAATTGCATAGGGGATAATTTCTTGAGGGTTCATATTTTTATTTTTTTTCTAAGTTACAAAAAAGCCACCAATAACGATATTGATGGCTTAGATATTTTTTAAAATTTATTGAATGGTTAATTTCTTTTCCAAATCTTCTAGATACACTCTAAACTGTTTGTCGGTTTCAGATAAGTTCGTTACCGTTCTGCAAGCGTGCAATACCGTTGCGTGATCTTTTCCACCACAATGTGCTCCAATATTTGCCAAAGATGATTTCGTCATTTTCTTTGAGAAGAACATCGAAATCTGTCTCGCTTGAACGACTTCACGTTTGCGGGTTTTAGATTTCAACAGCTCAATAGGCAAGTCGAAATAATCACACACCACTTTTTGAATGTATTCGATAGAAACCTCACGTGCCGTGTTTTTCACGAACTTGTCAACCATTTGCTTAGCAAGTTCAAGCGTAATCGCTTTTTTATTCAACGATGCTTGTGCCAATAAAGTGTTCAAAGCACCTTCCATTTCACGCACATTCGTATTTATGGAATAAGCCAAGTACTCAACAACATCTTTTGGAAGTTCGATACCGTTTCCGTACATCTTTTTCTCCAAAATTGCAATCCGCGTTTCCAAATCAGGCGAAGCCAAATCAGCTGAAAGTCCCCATTTGAAACGAGATAACAAACGTTGTTCCATTCCTTGCATTTCCACTGGCGGTTTATCCGAAGTAAGGATAATTTGCTTTCCATTTTGGTGTAAATGGTTGAAAATATGGAAGAATACGTCTTGTGTTTTTTCTTTTCCAGCAAAGAATTGAACATCATCAATGATAAGTACGTCAATCATTTGATAGAAATGAATAAAATCGTTTGTTGATTGATTTTTTATTGCATCAATAAATTGATGAGCAAATTTTTCAGAACCAACATAAAGTACGGTTTTATTCGGAAATTGATCTTTAATCGAAATTCCGATTGAATGAGCCAAGTGCGTTTTCCCTAAACCAACTCCTCCGTAAATAAGCAATGGATTAAAAGCTGTTCCTCCAGGCTTGTTTGCCACTGCATAACCAGATGCACGCGCCAAACGGTTGCAATCTCCTTCAACAAAATTCTCAAAAGCATAAGCGGGATTCAAATTTGAATCAACGTTCACTTTTTTCAATCCCGGAATAATGAATGGATTACGAATTTGAGATTCGTTCACATTCAAAGGCATTGTAACAGGCGCATTACGTAATGACTTATAATTCAAAGCGGGTAATTTAACAGTGTATGGAGTGGTATTTGTTGAATTGTTCTCCATAACAATACTATACTCTAAGCTACCTTCAGCACCTAATTCCTTTTTGATAACCTTTTTTAGTAATGTGATATAATTCTCCTCTAACCATTCATAGAAAAAATGCGAAGGCACTTGGATTGTTAGGATGTTGTCTTGCAGTTTAACTGGAACGATTGGTTCAAACCATGTTTTGAAAGCTTGTAAAGACACATTGTCTTTTATAACTTTTAAACACGCATCCCAAGCGCTTGAATGTAGATTACTCATTGAATTTATTAGTTTTAATGGTCATTAATATTGTGTCAACATTAAGTTACTTAATTTAGGTTTTAAATAAACATGACACTTCTTATTTTCAGCTTACAAATATTTACATAATAAAGTTTAAAAAAAAGCACCAACCCTATTGAATTTTTAAAAAATTTTACTTAGTTAAAACCTTTCATGTTAATAATGTAACTCAAAGCTCTATTTTTTAGCAGAATAGCGTTTTATAAGTAATTAGCTTAATTTTTATTTTAATTCAAATCCATTTTTGCTTTATGAACATTGAACCTTTCAAATGTAATAAAACTATTGAGATTTTGCTAAAAAAAAATAGCTAATATTGAATTAATATGGAATGTTTATGGAATTTTCAATAAAAGGTAGCACAAAATTAAGAGTGAGGTACAGCGAAACAGACCAAATGGGTTATTGTTATTACGGAAATTACGCTCAATATTTTGAGGTTGGTCGTGTTGAAGCGATGCGATTTGCTGGCATGAGCTACAAAGCATTAGAGGAGCAAGGCGTTATGCTTCCTGTTTCTGAATTTTCAGTGAAATACTTCCATCCTGCTTTGTATGATGACGAATTAACAATTACAACCGAGATTACAGGATTAAAAGGAGCGCGCTTATTTTTCGACTATGAAATACATAATGAAGCTGGAAAACATGTTGCTTCCGCTCAAACTATCTTGGTTTTTGTGAGCAAAGAAAACATGCGACCAACAAAAGCACCTGAGGATTTTATAACTTTACTTGAGAAATACATTAAGAAATGAATTTTGAATTTATTCCCTTTTCTGACGCAGACATTTCGAGCATAACGAGCCCTCGTGAAGGAGAAACGAAACTTGGTCAAATCGTTCAATCTGGCTTAAATAATAATGCTAAATATGTGCTAATTGGTGTTTGTGAAGATATTGGTCCACAAGCAAACTATGGAAGTCCTGGGTCGAAAAATGCTTTTATCCCGGCAATGACTAAGCTTTTGAATATGCAATCGAATAGAATATTGAGCGGCAAAAACCTATCCATTGGCGGATTTGTTAAACAGAATTGCAGTTTTACAAACATTGCAGAAGCGAGGAAACTTGTTGAAGAATTAGACCTACTTCTAGTTGAAATTCTCGAACCAATTATGAAAAAAGGTCAAATTCCTATTGTGATTGGTGGCGGACACAACAATGCTTTCCCTTTGATTAAGTCTTATTATTTCGCAACGAACGCCAAGTTAGAAGTCGTCAATTTGGATCCACATGCCGACTGTCGTCCATTGGAAGGTCGTCATAGTGGAAATCCGTTTTCCTATGCTCAAAAAAATGGTTATTTATCGAATTATACCGTTCTTGGTCTGCATTCCGCGTACAATAGCGAAACGATGCTCAATTATTTAAATGAAAATGACTTTTACTATTCATATTTTGAAGAATACTTGATTCGCCCAGAAAAATTAGATTCTGACATACAATCTATTTGTATAAGATCGCATAAACCTTTTGGCCTTGAATTGGATTTAGACGCATTAAAATTATTTCCAGCTTCAGCTTATACTCCTTCAGGATTCAGTATTGAACTTGCACGGAAATACATTATGAAATTGGCAAGCTCTCAAAGAAAACCAGCATATTTACATTTGCCAGAAGGAGCTCCTTTGAATGAATTTGATGAAAAAATAACAGGAAAAGCAATAGCTTACCTCATTCATGACTTTTTGGCTGCATATAAATAAAGTTTGCTCGATTTCTGAATAAAAAGTTGTACATTTAGTCTTAATGAGTAGTATCCGAAAGAAACGAATCACTGTTGTGCAATTTTTGCGGGCTTTTCTGCCGTTACAGCTTGTTTTCAATCACTTTAAATATAATTTACTTGCGCTCATTTATTGGGCAATTCTTTTTTTTATTGTCTCAGACCAGCTAGGTTACGCCTTTGGAATTCCTATTTTGTTTTATTCTCCCGAATATTTAGGTAGGGTGAGTCCTGTTTCTTTCGGACTTTTAGGTTTTGCCTTAGGCGGATTTATCATGGCCTTCAATACTTACAGTTATCGGAAACTTGGAAATAAATATCCATTTTTGGTGATGGTGAAACATCCATTTTTAAAATTCTGCAAGAATAACAGCATCATTCCACTTACTTTTTTGATTTACTACCTCATCAAAATGTCTGCCTTTCAATATCAAGAAGAATATACATCCTGGATGGAAATCGTGTTATTTTGTCTAAGTACAATTGTAGGGGTCACCTTATTCCTTCTTTTTTGCTTTGCTTACTTTTTTCCTTTTTCAAGAAATAGAACTTTTTATAAACCTTTGGAAGAAGACAATGATTTGACGCCTGAAGAACCAGTAGAATCCTTCACTCATAAATTAAAGAATCATCAATTTTACCAACTTTGGCGTTTAAAAAATAGAACCTACATTTACATCGGAAGAGGAGTTAAGTTTATGCGAAGTCGCTCGATTGACCATATAGATTCGTCAATTTTAGAGAAAATCTTGATGCGCAACAAGATTAATACATCGGTTTTCGAATTACTTACCATAATTTCCTTCATAATTTTAGGATTATTTAGTGGTTACAAGATTTTTGAAATGCCGGCCGCAATGAGCATAGTCTTGTTAATCACGATGATTTTAATGCTTTTTTCAGCACTTCATTCCTGGTTTGGACGATGGACTTATTTCTTGGTAATTGGGGTTGTTTTCTGCATGAACTTTTTGAGTTTACACACTACTTATTTCACTTTTAAGAATTATGCCTACGGGCTGAATTACGGATCCAAATTAATACCAGAATATACGATTGATGAAATAGCGAAATGCGCAGCTTCAAATAATGACCAGCAAAAATCATATAATGAATTCCTAGAGACATTGAAGAATTGGAAGATTCGAACTGGAGAAAAGAAACCAAAACTAATTATTGTAAACACTTCTGGTGGAGGCTCACGAAGCGCCACCTGGACTTTTGGTGTTTTGCAGAAACTCGACAAGGAGTTGGGAGGAAAACTGAATACTTCAGTGCAAATGATTACGGGCGCATCTGGCGGAATGATTGGCGCTTCCTATTTCAGAGAATTGATACTTCGTTCCAAGAAAAAAGAAATTTCAGACATGTACGCAGCGCATTATCGTGACAAATTAGGTAAAGATCTTTTAAATAAACTTTCATTTGCCGCTTCGACGAATGATATTTTCTTTCGCTATCAGAAAATCGAATACAACAAAATGTATTATCCAAAGGATCGAGGATTTGCTTTTGAAGAACAACTAAATGAGAATACGGATCGCGTGATGGATCACAATTTAGCTTATTATGAGCCATCTGAAAAAAGAGGTGAAATTCCTACCTTAATTTTCACGCCAACGATTGCGAACGACGGAAGACGATTATTAATTGGCTCTCAAAATTTAGGTTTCTTGACAAATGGATATGGTCACCAAAAAAGTGTAGAAACGTTTGAAAATATTGATTATCAAACTTTTTTCAATACTATTAATCCTGGCGAAATGCGCTTCACATCTGTAATGAGATCAAGTTCTACATTTCCATTCGTAATGCCAATGGTGACAATGCCTACTAAACCAGAAATTCAATTAATGGATGCTGGAATACGTGATAATTATGGCGGTAAAATTACTATCGAATATCTTCGAACCCTCGAAAAATGGATAAGTGAGAACACTTCAGGAGTAATTATTTTACAAATCCGAGACACGAAAAAAGTACTTAAGAATGAATTGTACAAGCAAGTTTCATTCATTGATAAGATTACGATGCCTTTTGGAAATGTTTATAAAAACTTTCCCCGAACACAAGATTTTGACCAAGAACAACTTTTCAATTCTAGTGTAAATTGTTTTCCTTTCCCTGTAGATAAAGTTGTGTTTAATTTGCGTGAAGTAAAAGGTGATCGAATTTCCTTATCATGGCATTTATCCCGACAGGAAAAAAACAAAATAGAAAATGCTTTTAATAGTGCTGGAAATAAGTTGGCAAGGAAAAAAATCAAAAGACTACTAGAAGATTAAACCATCTCTAAAATTAGATCAGTATTCAAATTCCCTTTATCGTTTAACGAAATTTTATAGCAGTGCATCAAATACTGAATGTTCAGCAGTCCAGCTTCGTTTAACATCCGAATATGACTTTTAACTGTTGGTTTCGAAAGGTTCAACGCTTCACATAGATCGATGTTTCGAAGCTCGCTTCCATTTTTTAAAAGTTGAACCATTCTAATTCGCGCTGGATTAGCGAAAGCTCTTGCAATTAAATACAATTCTTGTTCTTTTTCTGAGTAATTGTTGGTTTTTATAGCACCCATAATTTTAAATTTTCACTTTAAGATAGTGAAAAAGTTGATTTCACTCAAAATTCATCTGATTTTATTTGGTTTTTTTAATCAACATTTATTTTAAAATATCTTTTCCTGTTTTCGGTTTATCAATCCGAAAAATATTTCTTCTGACTAGGAAATTCATTTTTCCAGCGTACGATTGTGGAGGTAAATTTTAATTATTTAATTTTCAACAACTTAAAAGTGCAGGGCAAGTTAGCTAAATTACTTCCCCGTTAGTAATATTACTTACTCCAAATCAAAACTAAAAGTGCGAAATTCAAATACTGAAATTGAATGAGTTGTTGGAGGATTTCTTAGAATGTTTTATCTATTTGATTTTCAAGTATTTATATATACATGGCAAGTTAGCTAAATTACTTCCCCGTTAGTAATATTACTTACTCCAAATCAAAACTAAAAGTGCGAAATTCAAATACTGAAATTGAATGAATTGTCGGAGGACTTCTTAGAATGTTTTATCTATTTGATTTTCAAGTATTTATTTGTACAGGGCAAGTTAGCTAAATTACTTCCCCGTTAGTAATATTACTTACTCCAAATCAAAACTAAAAGTGCGAAATTCAAATACTGAAATTGAATGAATTGTTGAAGGACTTCTTAGAATGTTGTATACATTTGATTTTTCAATAACTTATATACACAGGACAAATTAGCTAAATTACTTCCCCGTTAGTAATATTACTTACTCCAAATCTTTTTTAAAAAAAAAGGGACTCCGAAAAGTCCCTTCCCTAATCACTAACCTGTAGATGTTAATAATTGATCCGTTTTATCCTTAACGGAAAATGTCAAGATATGTTACACTTTTGAGAAAATCGACGAATGAAACTCAATTCGTCTCGCTTGCAAATAAGAACTTATTTGGTGAAACTAAATTTGTTTTTACGGCAAACATTACAATTCCAGCAGTATTCCTTACTCCCAATTTTGCCATAATATTTTTACGATGCGTGTTTATTGTGTGGTTGCTCAAAAATAAATTTTCAGCTATTTGTCCGTTTGTTAGTCCCTCAGCAATAAGCACAATGATTTCGTTTTCTCTTTCGGAAAGAGTGACTGGATCACATGAAAAATTATCTAAATTTAAATCATTCACATCAATGGAAGCTCGTTGAATCGTTTCAAGAATTTGTCCGCAGAAAAATTGTTTTCCAAGTCCTGTTTCTTTTACAGCATCAACAATTTCGCCCAAATCACAATCTTTTTTAACGTAGCTACATACGCCAGATTTTAATGCACTCACCAACGTTGAAGCAGATTGTTCGGGCGTAATTGCCAAGACTCTAATTTTAGATTTTTTCGATAAAATTTTTGGAATAATATCAATATCAAAACCTATTGAGGTATAATCAATAATTACTAGATTAACGTCAAAATCCGAAATTTGACGCAATAACTCAGCGTTGTCCCTTGCTTCGCCAATAATAGAAACATTTGAAATAGTTGATAGAACTGTGCGCAAACCAACGCGCATCAAATCATTTCCATCTGCCAAAACTATTTTCATTATTTAGAATAATTATTGATAAGGCAAATATAGTAATATTGGAGGAACACAGGGGAAAAAATAATGAGAAAAAAAATAAAACGCAGAGGGTAAAAAAGCAAATTTTAATCCCACGTCAATTTTCCTTTATGATTCTCCTTTGAACCAACAATTTCATACAAAATTACGTTTTCTTTGCCGCCATTTAGCCATTCATAATGAATTGTTGCAGGTGCAATTTGTTGTGCATCTAAAAATTTTCCTTCTAGGTTATAAAAACGAATTGTAACTTCCTCGACTAAGTTCGTGAATTTAAAATTAACGTTTTCTGAAAAAGGATTTGGATATGCCGAATCGGCACTCTGACTGCCTGAAAGTTCTGTTGTGCTCAATAAATCAGAAGCATCAAGTTTGGCTAGCCATAGATCTGCTCCACCTCAAGAAGGAACTGTTTTGATGCCTGAAATACCGCTGTTTGATCCTGCCCGGAACAATAAATGAGAATCTGAATTTGGTAATTTCCCAACAATTCCTAACTCAGAACCAGTTCCACCATAAAATTCCTGTGCGATTATACTGCCTTCATTGGGGTCCAAGATTAAAATGCACCCATCAGAATCACCAGAATTAGGTTTTGTTTTGTTTCCTTTGCCAGGCAATGATCTCGAACTCATTCCGAAAACTAATTTTCCGTTTGAATTCAAAAATAATGTACCGCCCGAGTCATCATTTTTGCCTCCGTAGGTTCTATCCCAAATTATATTTAAATCTTCATCCACTTTGATAAGCCAAGAATCATAAGCTGTACCAAAATTTGGAGCTGTTTTATTTCCTGTCATATTTGAATTAGATCTGCATGATAAATATAGAAAACCACCAACTTCTTGAAGACTTCCAAAATCTTCCTGCCAAATACCTCCAAAATACTTGTCTTGAATAACGTTCAAATTGTCATCTGACTCAACCACCCACATCTCTATTCTCCCATAATCTGGGTCTGTTTTATCACCGCCGACTCCTTCGCTCGTGAAAGAAGTTAAAAATAAACGCCCTGAAGCGGTTTTTAAAAGACTTGGCCAATCATAACCCCAAGCTTTTTGAATCGCATTTTGTTGAATAATTGTTCCATCATACTTTGAAATCTCAAAACTCCATAAGCCGCTTGTTCCCAGTAAATTATTAATAGTTTTATTTCCTGAAATTCCTGAATTGCTTACACATATAATTAATAATGAACTATCTGAAAATTCTATCATTTTCCCAAGACCCTAGCCGTTAGTTCCACCATATTGCTCTTGCCAAATAATATCCCCATCTAAATCAAGGCATAAAAGCCATAAATCCAACGAATTACCACCATATTAATCCATTGTTTTATCTCCTGATGTGTTTGAGATACTTTGTGTTAAAATGTAAATGAAATCTCCAAGACCGTAAGAGTAAGAAACTCTCTAAAATGCATCGCCTCCAATCGTTTTATCCCAAAGCACATTAAAATTCTCATCCGTTTTTAGAATCCATACATCAAAATCATCTTTTGAATTTTCTGTTTTGTTACCTGAAATATTAGAATATGAACTACCAATGAGATAATAACTGTTGTCAAGATTAAAATGATGTACAACAAGATCTTCTTCGCCAGATCCACCTATGTGAAGTTAGTCATAAATGGCAGGATTTTGAGCGTATGAATGTAAAGTAAGGGTTGTTAGAAAAAAAAGAAAAATGTAAAAACTTTCATATTATTTTGATTAAAAGCGGTTGAAATTTCTTCCAACCGCTCAAATTAATTAATGTAATTTATAAAGTCGAAGCTGTTACTTGCTTCACGCTTCCATCAGCGCAAATTAAAGTAACCAAAATTTGATTATAAGGTTTTAAAACACCTTGAAGATTTCTACAGACAGTAGCGTTGCCTAGACCAAACATGTCTGCTAGACTAATAATCACGGGACTATTATCAATAACAACACCATTTGCATCAAGTGCCAAAATTTGATATGCGGTGCCTGAAATTGTGAAAAATATAGGGTCAATTTTGATGAAATTTGAAGGTGCAGTCAAAGTTGATAACACATTCATAGAATTATCGGCGTTCGTTGTAAATAATTTTACGGAGTAGCTTTCGGCATCTTCTACCGGTTACCAATGAGTATAACCTCGAGATTTAGTTGGGTTTAAAACAGGGTTTACCCTCCCCATTTAGGACTAATAACTCATTGATAATTAACTCATTAACATTTAAAATGTTAACACTTTTTGTATTTTGTTCGTAATTTAGAATTTTTGTTAATTAAAAAATTGTTTTCATTAAATAATGGAGTTCATCTTAAACATCGTTCAATCGTTGCCTCAGCATCGAAATCACCTCTTTTTTTTGAGAGTTTACATAAGTCTTGTGTTAAGTTCGTTGTTGAAAGGCATGAATAGAAATTCATAAAACAAATTTTTTAACATTTGAGTTTTCCGAAATCAAAGTCTTTCTGTAAAAATAATAGAATAAAAAAAGACCAATAGGCTGTCTATTGGTCTTTTAACAAATTTTTAAATTTTGTCATTAAAAGTTCTACTTCGTAAACAACATTTCTCTAAACTTCGGCAAAGGCCAAATCTCGTCATCTACCAACATTTCAAGTTTATCGGCATGGTAACGAATGTCTTCGAAATATACTTTTATTGTGTCGCAATAGGCTTCGGCACGTTCGTGAATGCTATCAATTTTATTCGCTTTCTTGCGCGCATTCAACATGCTTAAGTTGAGTTCAATCATTTTATTAAGGTGTGTAGAAATGCGTTCAACAATCGTTATTTGTGATTTTGCACCTTCAGTTCCAGCTTTGTCGCCTAAAACGCTTTTCAAACCTTGAATGTTTTGAATCAACTGATTTTGATAATTCACAACAGCTGGAAGAATGATGTTTTGAGATATTTCATTGATAATTCGAGATTCGATTTGAACTTTCAAAATGTAGTTTTCAAAATCAATTTCTTGTCGAGCCAATAATTCTCTCGAAGATAAAACTTCCATCTCTTCAAACAATTTCCCAACTTTTTTATCACTCCAAATAGCTAAAGCCCGCGGTGTGTCCATGTGATTACTCAAACCACGTTTCGCAGCTTCTGTTACCCATTCTTCACCATATCCGTTTCCTTCAAAGCGAATTTTCTTTGATTCTTTGATGAGTTTTTGAAGTTCTTTTAAGATTGCTTCGTCTTTTCCGTCTCCTCCAGAAATTCGTTTATCAACTGAAATTTTGAAATCTTTTAGTTGCTTTGCCATAATTGTATTCAAAACAATCATTGCCGATGCACAATTTGCCGACGAACCAACAGCTCTAAATTCAAATTTATTTCCTGTAAAAGCGAAAGGTGAAGTTCTATTTCTATCCGTATTATCCAGCATTATTTGGGGAATCTTCCCAATGTTTAATTTCAATTCTGTTTTTTCTTCAGGAGTCATTTTTCCTGCTTTCACATTTTTCTCTATTTCATCTAGCAACCAAGTAAGTTGCGAACCGATAAAAGCCGAAATAATTGCTGGTGGCGCTTCATTAGCACCAAGACGGTAATCATTCGATGCTGATGCAATGCATGCTCGAAGCAAATCTGCATGATCGTGAATGGCTTTAATTGTATTGACGAAGAAAGTTAAAAACAATAAGTTCGACTTTGGATTTTTGCCTGGAGCAAGTAAATTCACTCCAGTATTTGTGCTCAACGACCAATTATTGTGCTTGCCAGAGCCATTCACTCCTGCAAATGGCTTTTCGTGTAATAAAACTCTGAAGTCATGTTTTCGAGCAATTTTCTCCATTAAGTCCATCAACAATTGGTTGTGATCATTTGCCAAGTTACACTCTTCAAAAATTGGCGCACACTCAAATTGATTTGGCGCAACCTCGTTGTGTCTTGTCGTAACTGGAATTCCTAAGCGAATCGCTTCTGTTTCAAATTCACGCATGAAAGCTGTAGCTCTTTCTGGAATGGAACCGAAATAATGATCGTCTAATTGCTGACCTTTAGCTGACTCTTTTCCAAACAATGCTCTTCCGGTCATCATGATGTCTGGACGTGCATTAAAATACGCTTTATCCAATAAAAAATATTCTTGTTCCCAACCAAGCGTTGCAATTACCTTATCAACGTTTTTATCAAAATATTGACAAACAGAAACCGCAGCTTTGTCAACCGCATGAAGTGCTTTTAACAAAGGCATTTTAAAATCAAGCGCTTCACCCGTATATGAAATAAAAATCGTTGGAATGCATAACGTTTTACTTATAACGAATGCAGCAGAAGAGGGGTCCCAAGCTGTATAACCTCTTGCTTCAAACGTGTTTCGAATTCCACCATTCGGAAATGATGAAGCATCTGGTTCTTGTTGAACTAACAAATCGCCATCGAAGCGTTCAATCGCTTTTCCTGGTCCAACGGGCTTGAAGAATGCATCGTGTTTTTCTGCTGTTGCACCAGTTAATGGTTGAAACCAATGTGTGTAATGTGTTACTCCTTTTGTCAAGGCCCAATCTTTCATTGCTGAAGCAACTTGATCTGCCATTTTACGATCCAAACGAGTTCCAGTCTCAATAGAGGAAACCATCGATTTGAAAGCTTCACTTGGTAAATACTCGCGCATTACCTCTTTGTGGAACACATTCTCACCAAAAATTTCTGAGATCTTACCATTGAAGGAAATTGGTTGCGGAATTCTATGAAGAACATCCTGATTTGCGTGCATTCTTTTCGTTGACATAGGGATTTTTTATTTTTTTACAAATATACATCAATTTTATAGGGGGTGTTTGTGGAATTATCAACTATTTTTCAACAAACCCCCTATAAAAATTAGGAATTAAGGATTATAAATGATGAATATTT
>Ga0105045_10004201_pt1 | contig 12478 bp, 11 predicted proteins | sample MAT02_FD_78089 | JGI IMG/M metagenome (GOLD analysis project Ga0105045, IMG submission 78089) | Freshwater microbial communities from Lake Fryxell liftoff mats and glacier meltwater in Antarctica - MAT-02 (megahit assembly) | ecosystem: Environmental > Aquatic > Freshwater > Ice > Liftoff... | reverse complement strand
ATAGAAAACGTAGGATACAATGTACTATTTGATTACTTCCGCCAGCTTCTTTTCCAAATCCTCCCCCCTCAAATTACTTCCAATAATTTGCCCTTCCGGATTTACCAATACATTGTAAGGAATGCCATCAAAACCGTATAATGCAACCGCTGCGCTGTTCCAGTATTTTAAATCGCTGATATGGTACCAGGTTAGGTTATCATCATTGATTGCTTTTACCCAGGAGGCTTTGTCTTTATCAAGTGATATGCCTAAAATAGTGAAATTTTTGTCCTTGAATTTACTGTATGCTTTTACTAAGTTTGGATTTTCGCCCCTGCACGGACCGCACCAGCTTGCCCAGAAATCTACCAGCACATATTTTCCACGCAACATGCTCAATGCAAATGGTTTACCACTGGTATCAGACATATTGATATCAGGAGCCAGTTTGCCATCCGATGGTTTTGCTTTGTATTGCGCAATCATTTGATTGTATTGTGCTACAATTGCACCGATGCCCGGGTTATTGGGAAATCTTTTTGTAAGTCCGGCAATGGTCTTTTCTAATTTATCTGGCTCAATATCCCGGGTATAGCCCAAACTAAACATCGCCATGATCGTATTGCTGGTAGTATCTAAATATTGTATGATATAATTTTTATAAGCACTTTCCTCAACGAATACCTCTTTTTTCAAAACGGTATACATACTATCTGTTTCAATTGGACTTGGGTATTGTTGTAAAGCAGTGGCTTTTTCGTCAAGGCTTTTTCGCCTGTTATTTACAGTGGTTATGAAATTTCGCAACAAGTGGTTGGCCGGTGAATTAAACACAGTCGTTTCCAATGAAAGCTGGTTGTAATCAGCTTTCACATCGATGGATGGATTGTCGTTGATAAAAATAAATGGAGCATCCGTTTTTTCAAGTCGCAAACGGTAAAGACCTTGTTCGGGTGCTAAGGCTGAAATAGTAAACTTGCCATTTTTTATTTCAGCGGTATCCAGTATCTCCGGTGCTTTCTCGCTGAAGTATAATTCTTCGAGGTACACTTTCTGGTCTGGCGCATTTTTTATTTCACCCGAAACCGTAAATTTTCCTTTTTGATTTTCATTGTTACAAGCGAATAATAATGCTGTGCAAAACACGATCGTAAAAAGCTGGTTCATTTGTTTCATTAATTTAATTTTTCGGCCAATAATTTATTAACGACCTGCATATCCGCTTTGCCTTTGCTAATCTTTTTTACTTCGCCGGCAAACAAACCAATCAGTCCTTTCTTACCGCTCCGGTATTCCTTTACCTTATCCGGCATTTTGGCGATTACTTCATCCACCCAATTCGCTACCGATCCGCTGTCGCTTTCTTGTAACAGGTTTAATTCGGTTGCAATTTGTAATGGTGTTTTAGCGGGGTCATTTATTAATGACATTAATATTTTTGTAGACGCAATGCTAAAATTTACTTTTCCTTCATCTACCAACTGGATGAGTGCCGCAATTTTTATTGGTTTCAACCCGAATTCATCCAGTTCAATTCCATGGTCGTTTAAATGAGACTTTATGGGCCCCATCAACCAGTTCACTGCGGCCTTATAATGACTGGTATGTTTGATAATCTCTTCAAAATAATTCGCCTGTGATTTATCACTACAGATTATTTGCGCATCATATACAGGTAATTGAAAATCCTCCCTGTACTTCTTTTCAAGTTCTTCCGGTAATGCGGGTAACCCATCTTTTATTTCCTGCAAAAACGAATTGGTTATATGAAAAGGCGTAAGATCCGGATCAGCAAAGTAACGGTAATCATCGGCATCTTCCTTGCTGCGCAATGAAAAAGTGGTGTTATTGTCTGCGTCGTAGCTCCTCGTTTCCTGGGTTATTTTTGCACCGTTTTCAACAATATCAATTAAGCGGTTTACTTCCAGGTCGATGGCTCTTTTTACGTTGCGGATACTGTTCAGATTTTTAACTTCTACCCTGGTGCCCAATGTTGTTTCACCTTTTAGCCGGATGGAGATGTTGGCATCACAACGCATGCTTCCTTCTTCCATATTGCCATCGCAAATGTCCAGCCATCTTACCAGTCGTCGCAATTCTGTAATGTAGGCGAAGGCCTCCTCGCTGCTATGCAAATCGGGTTCGCTCACTATTTCAAGCAAAGGCACGCCAGCCCGGTTTAAGTCGATGGCTGTATAATGCTCATCCACATCATGCAGACTTTTGCCGGCATCTTCTTCCATGTGAATACGGTTTAGTTGAATATTCCTTTCAGCATCGTTCACTTTTATTTTTACAAAACCATTTTTACAAATAGGAGTAGTATGCTGACTTACCTGGTAACCTTTTGGTAAATCGGGGTAGAAATAATTTTTTCGGGCAAAATAATTTTGCTGCTCAATATCGCAATGCAAAGCCAGTCCTAGTTTAATAGCGAACTCAATCGCTTTTTTATTCATCTTCGGCAAAGTGCCGGGATGCGCCAGTGTTATTGGGCTGATATGCGTATTGGGTGCTGCACCAAATGAGGCGCTATCACCACAGAAAAGTTTGCTTTTAGTCAGTAATTGTGCATGCACTTCCAGCCCAATTACTACTTCGTATTTATCATTTTTTATCACGGGGCAAAGGTAAGGAAGTTACCGGTTTATGAAGCACGGGGTTAAAGGGCGAACGTAACACCGGATGTGTAGAAATAAAATGCCATCAGCAAACAACGAGGGCTGCAAGCTAATGGCACCTGAGTATCTGGCTATACTTTATAAATCGGCAGTCTTTAGTTTTTTTGGGATTTTTATTTCAAAATCCATCTCTTTATTGCCCCGTTTGGCTTTTATAGGATAAGTTGTTTTTGATGCAGATAACATCAACTGCTCCCGGGCATCATCCGTATTTTCAATTTTTACACCACCTATGGAGGTAATGAAATCATCCTTCTTTAGTCCTGCTTTTTCTGCCGCAGAACCTTCTTCTACCTCAATCACTTTTACATTTCCACCTTCTTCGGTATCCTGTATTTTAAGCCCCAATTTTTTTTGACGGGGGAAAGATTTCTCCAGTTGGATAAATGGACTTGTATTATGATCAGCGTTGGGAGCAAGCGATTCGATATCAAACATTCGCTCCTGATTAACTCTATTATCTCCGCTCGTACCTGGCACTTTCAGCGTACCAAATCCCCGGATATTTACACGGGGTCGGGTATAGTTAAAAGTCATGTCGCTGCTGATTTTTCTTTCGCCTAGCGTGGCGTTGACATTGGCTGATTTTCCATTTCTTAAATAGAATACTTTCACAACGTCATTTGGTTTTTTTGATGCAATAACTTCTGATAAGCTTTCGCCATCTTCAATTTTTTCATCGCCTATTTTCGTAATGATATCATCTTTTTTTAATCCTGCCTTCTCTGCAGCACTTGCTTTGACTACTTCGGTGATTTTTGCACCCTCAGTCGTTTTTTCGGTGGTTACACCTAAAAATGTTTTTATTATTTCTTCCTGATTATCCCACTGACTTAAAAAATCATCCTGAACAGGATATGAATTTGGTGGAATCGTTAACGCTAAGGAATTACCTCCTTGTCTGATAATCATTTTGCGTTTATCAATGGTAACCTCTGCGTCTTTAAACTCCTCCAGTGGTTTGCCGTTTACTGTGATCTGATCACCGTTAATTTCAACTTTTAAATTCAACTCCTTACCGCCTTTATTACGAATGATAATTTCCTCCGTCTGTTTACTTTTAGGGGAGGTGTTTTTCTCTGTAAATATTTCAACTTCGTTTTTTTCAATAGTGGTGGTCTCCTGCGCATTTATACAAAATGGCAGACTCAATAAAGAGACCAAAGAAATACCGGCTAAGATTTTTTTCATGATTTTATTTTTATGTACGAAATATTTAGTAGATCAAAAGTAGTTGTATTTAATGGATTACGAAATTGTTCGGATGTTTTAAATATGCTTTAACAAATTTTTTTATCTAATCCATAGAAAGCTTTTATTGATCGTGAAATGCTGTAGTTGATATTGAGAGTGCATTTTATTATTGGTTAACTGCCGATAGGGAATCATGCTTTAGATAATCTCCACAATTTGTTGGTGTATATCGAGTGCAATTTTATCAGTTGGCACGTCATTGTCATCCTTGCCAAAGGAATCCTCAATTTCTTCTGCAATTAACGCAAGACATGCCAGTACAAAAAATACAAAGGCTATTACGGGCACCACATAGTAACCTAAGATAAAAACACATCCGAACGGAAGCGTTGTAATGTATAAGAAAATAAATTTCTTGATAAATACGCTGTAGGAATAGGGAATCGGTGTGTTTTTAATACACTCGCAGGCACCGCATATATCAGTTAAAGATTGTTAGTTCGGCATTTAATACGATCAACTGTTCGCCGCTTAATTTATAGTCTTTGTACAATAGCTGTATATGTTTGTACATCAACAACGCTATTTGATTGGGTATATGTTTATTGTGATCAATTTGTTTGATTATGTGGTGATGATCATCTTCTTCAAAAAGTGCAAGTCTGGTATTTTCAGACTTGAGATGCTTATGTAAAGCATAGGCAAAGGCAGGTATAATTTTTCCGAAAAAGGTTCTTTGTTCCTGATCGTTTTCGGGAAGCATCACCGGTAATTTCATTGCCAGGTTTCGGCTATTGTTAACCAGGTCTCCCCGAAGTTTTCTGCCTTCCCACCAGCGGTCGTGTGCTGTATTGGTTCTAAAAACCAACAGCATTGAAATGACAAAGCCAAGCAGCCATGTATTATCGGTATGTTTTTTATATGGCTTGTTTCAGCTAATTTAAAATAGGATGTTTCAAGAAATGCAATCAATTAGGAGTAAACGCAAATAGCAATAATCAACGGGAATAGTTTTCTAAAAGTATCTGCCTTATGAAACCTGAATATAAATGTGAACCACTCTTTTGGATTATAGCTAATCATGTTTGGTTGTTTGAACAAAATTATTCAATTCATTGCTGCAACAAATTAACTGCAATAATAAAGCCTCACGATTTTTAAAAAAGTTTTGTATTGATGGCTGCTTAATAAATGATCACGCCACCATCAAGACGAGTGAAAGCTGTTTGATCTGTAGAAACAAAATTGAACGGATATTTAAGTATGATATTTCTTATGTCAACTGGATTCTTCAAACAACTATCCAATTGAAAAGCGGTACACGAATTTATTTTTTTGTGCTTAGTTAAAAGGCTTTTTTGCAATCAGGTCGTTTAGTTTTGTTTTCACCTTTTCTACCTCAATGGTTTGTCTTTCCTGGGCTTTGATATTGTATTCAAGATCGCTTTGTAATTTTCTTATTTTCTTTTCGAGATCTGCCTGATCTTCTTTTAAATTTGCCAGGTTTTTTTCTTCTTTTTTTATAATCGTTTGCTGGTTTGCCAGATCATAATCATACACTCCCTTGTTTACAGCGGGGATCATGCTCAAAAGAAAAGCATCTCCATTTTCTACTAAAGTCACTTCACTGCTACCTGGTGTACCAGCTTTAAATTTTTCGTCCGCAATTACGCCCGTTTGTGAAGCAATGAAATAAATCAATGTCTGTTCTTTTTCCTTCTTACTTTTCCGGTCAACTTTTATGAAAGCATCTACAGGTTTCTCTGGGTCTATAGAAGTTAATAGTACATTTCGGTACACCATAAAGCCTTTTATTTCTTTGGGTTTAGTTCCCATTGCTTTAAATTTTTGTTTGATGGCATCTTCCACGATATCCGGAGGGGCATTCAGTTCAATTTCGTATCCGTTGTATTTACCCCCGTTAAACTCAAAGTTTGACTTCTTTGCTACAGTATGGTGAAATGTTGAATCCTGGGCAAAGGAATAGGTAGCTACTAAAAAGAGAATGGCGGTAATCAGGTATCTCATAATATTCAATTTTTGCACATAAAGGTAAGTGCAAATTAAATATATAAAAATGAGAATGTAACAGAATTGATTCGTTTCACTTTAAAACCGATAGCAACGAGAGGCCGCAAAGACAGATGTTGATGGAGACACCAACTAAGGCCGGTAATTTTTAAAATAAATTGACAAAATATTTATCGTAAAAGGTGGCTCTTAAAATAAAAATAGCATAACAAGATTAGATAAAATCTAAAAATATAGTATTTGTTTCTTCTTCAACTGTATCGGATGCTTTGGTAAATGCTTTTCAAAAACGCAGTTAACTAGAGTCTGTTGATGTAAAATGCCTGCCCTGTATTTGATTGATACTGTTATTTTCATTTGCTGTATTTTTATAAGATGCAACTATACACATTACAGCAACTTACTGGTAACACAGACATCTATTTGCTTGATCAGATTATAAAGGGAAGATATAGTGAAAGCGATTTGATACTGGATGCTGGTTGTGGTTTGGGAAGAAACCTGCATTGGTTTTTAAAAAATCACATCGACTGTTTTGGAATTGATATAGATGCCATGGCAATCGACCAGTTAAGGCTTCAATATCCTGCTTTACCACCCGATCGTTTCGTGATTGGTTCTGTAGAAAATTTACCTTTTGACAATTGTTTTTTTGATCATATAATCAGTAGTGCGGTCTTGCATTTTGCGGAAAACTACAAGCAGTTTGATGCCATGTTTCAGGGAATGGTAAGAGTTTTGAAACCTGAAGGAAGCTTGTTTATCAGAATGACATCAGCTATTGGAATTGAGAATAGCATTGTACCAATCAGCGATGGAGTTTTTCATGTTCCCGATGGCTCCACCCGGTTTTTGCTAACAAGGATGATCATACAAAAGCTGTTAAATGATCATCCAATAATATTGATTGAAGAGGTGAAAACCGTGAATGTAAATGACATCCGGTGTATGACTACACTGGTATTTAAAAAAGTAAATTAAATTGAAGGCAACAACGGATCAGGCCCTGTAAAATTCATTCCATTATTTTAGCAGTATTATTTCAGCTACTTTTATCGACTTAATTATAACAATGCACAGAATTAAACCAGATCTGGATATTATTTTAGACATACTCAAAGGATCGCTGGCAGCCTATCCTACATCTAAATTTGTTGAGAGCTTATTGCATCAATACCAGGAAAGGGGAAGCCTTAGTAAAAAGCAATTGGAGGGGTTGTTTAGCAAAGCGTCAAATGTAAAATCATTGTCACCAGGTAAACTGGTAACGCTGGAAGCAATTATATTAAAGATGCCCAATCGGGAAAAAGCACCTGCATCGATGACTACCGCTAAACTAGCTTCGAAACAGGACCCGCTGGAAAGTCAACTAACGGCGATATTAGCAAAATACCCTCTACACAAAAGGGTACTCTTTATAAAATTAAAATTTGAAAACAATGAACCTCTTTCTTTATTGGAAAAATCAGAAGTAGAACGGTTTCATAAATTGTTGATTAAATAGCATACGCTATCAATTTAAAAGGTCGTTATTTTTAAAATGAAAAATAAAATTATTTTCTTTGGAAAGGAAAAGGTAAACTCAAATTTTACAATTTAATAAAATGATTACTATTTTAAGGGTTGCTTTATCAGCCATTTTATTCCTGTTGTTCTTGAATAACTCTTCATCTGCACAAATTGCAGGGTGTACGGATCCGCTCTCCAATAACTTTAACCCGTTGGCCAACGTAAATAACGGAAGTTGTAAATACACGGTTACCAATTATACGCCAATAATAAAAGTAGATCCAATAAGTGCAGCCCTCGTAGAGAGTAGCGGATTACAAATGGCCGGTAACTATTTGTGGAGTTTTAATGATGGTGGCGGTGCTGCCGCCATTTATCGAATGGATACAATAACAAATACAATCTTACAAAAAGTGAACCTTGGCGGTACTGTTAATATCGATTGGGAAGATATTGCCTTTGACGGTATCAATTTTTACCTGGGTGATTTTGGTAACAATACCAACGGTGCAAGAACAGATTTGAAAATATACAAATTTTCACTGGCGGCCATACCAGATTATCTAACCGATCCGGAGGTAACGATCTCTTCGGGGCAAATTGAAATCATCAATTTCTCCTACAGCGATCAGCCGCACCCCATAACACCAACACCAGCTAATCATACAAAATACGATTGCGAAGCAATGATCATAGATGGAGGAAAAATTCACTTGTTTACTAAAAACTGGATTGATTTAAATACAACGCATTATGAAATTGACGGATTAAACGCCGGCACTTATATTGCCACTCCTTTAGAAACGCTTGCTACTAACTACCTCGTAACCGCCGCAGATAAAACAGTAGGTAAAAAATTGATCATACTGCTGGGATATAAAAATTCGGGAACAGCCAGCCACTATCTGCACTTACTAACAGACTATAATGGGGGAAGTTATTTCAACGGAAATAAGCGACAGATTGATTTGCCGGATGCTACAGTGATGGGGCAGGCGGAAGGTATCTGTTTGAGAACTGATAGCTATGGTTATATTAGTAATGAAAAATTTTCCCGAACTTTTTTTGGTTTTGTTTTAGTGGCGAACCAAAAATTACAGAGGTTTGATGTGGCAGCTTTTGCAACAGACTTAAAACCGGTTTATACTTTTACAGGCAATGGTAACTGGGATGATGCAAATAACTGGGATAACCAAATTCTGCCTCCGGCTTCTGTGACTGCCGAAAGTGAAATAGTCATCTATCCGGTACATGGCGGTCGATGTTTATTAAACATCCCTTACATCGTTACAGAAGGTGCAACGTTAACTGTTAAAGCACTTAAAAATTTTGTTGTGCAGGGAAATCTTACTTTAAATTAATGGATCGTGTTAATTTTTAGAAATTTATTGAAAACGTAAAATGTATATAATAAAGAAGCTACCAGAATTTTATTCTGGTAGCTTTTCTTAATTGATTGACTGTATATATAGAAGGTACGGATTAAAACGACTAACTAAATAAACCGCCTTTTTTTAATGAACGTGTTCCTTCGCCAATCTTAAATCCATTTTGATAAATTTGAATAATATAATTTCCCTGCAGAAAATTTACACCGGGCTTAAAAGCAAATTCCACATTTTTCTTTTTGGCAGTTTCTATATCAACCGGAACTTTAGCTGTAAAAGATTTATCGCCGTCTTCACGGGTTGTAAATGTCCCTGAACCTAAATCATCCACTGATAACGCCTTTCCATCAGGTCCTATCACTAGTACATATACATCAGTCATACCCGGTTGCGCAATGCGGTTATTTACATCAAAACTAACCACCAGTTTATCAACACGCTTTGCAACGCTGGAAACTTTTTCTTTACCGTTGTTTTTAACATTGATTGGTGTAATGTTAATGTTAGAAGCATTTAATGTAGATGCTACATCCACTTTCTTTTCAAGATCCTGTTTAACTACGGTTGTCGCAGTCAAATCAGTAGTCAGTTTTTCTTTTTCCTGGGTTAATACAACTTTGTCATTTGATAAGGTTTGGTTTTCTCCAGTTAATCGGGCAACTTCTACCTGCATGCTTTCAATCTTTCCATTTAAAGATTCAATCAGCATTTTTGCTCTTGATAATTCAGCAGCAGAAGCATTTTTCTTATTTAAAATACTGCGAATTTCAGTTTTTACTTTGGCGATTTCACTATTTTTTTCTGTGAGCTTCCCTTCTAAACCCTTATTAATGGTCGACATACTATCAAGTCTTGCCAATGAAGCGTCAAAACTTTCCTGTACTTTACTTTTCTCATCGGAGACTGAAGCAATCTGTACTTCTTTCTGCGTTAAAACTTCGCTTGTTTTATTTTTATCAACAATCATATATCCACCCAGGCCTATAACACCTGCAGCTAAAACACCGATGATGGCATTCTTAAAATTACTATTGCGCACTGGTTCATTTGGTGCGTCTGTTTTTGGAAAATTGTCTGTATTATTCATGATATTAAGTTTTTATTTTTTAAATATTAAGATTTATTGGCGCCTGGACACAAGTTTTCCAAAACCGTGCCATAAATTTTTTAAGCCTGGTTTTAAGTCTTTCAAAACAGGCTACATCAACTACAAATCAACCATCAAAAAAAGGATAATTGTTAGGCAGAAAAAAAGTAATAGATAGTTGCAAGCTGATCGATTACCGCATTATTAATAAAATAAAAACCGGCAAAAAATTTGCCGGTTTTTTTATAAAAATATTTTTTGAATGCTCTTACCAATCTACCTCATTACTGATCCTGTTTTTTACCTGGGGATAAATATTTGAATACAGCCTGTTTAAAATATCTTCCCTGGTGGGGTTATTAAAATTGTTGTTTATAAGTGACCAGGCATTGTCACTTAATGCTCTGCGGTCGCCTGTAAAATTTGCTTTTTCCTCTACCCAGTTATAGTTGTCTGTGTAAGAATTGAAAGCAATATTTCGGCGGGTAGCTACTTCCACAATGTTCACATCCATTTGAGCCCAGGCATTAAAAGACTGTTTTTGAATGTTGAGTGTAGCATATACGGTTTGATAAACAGGTTTTCCTAAACTGTCTTTTTCACTTTGAATTTGTCTACTTTCATCTCTTGAGTAGTTGTAAACAGTTGGTCTTGGTATATCCATATTACGGAGTGTAAGATCAACCACCCAATCGAGCTCAATATTATCACGCCTCGCTTCCCAATCAGTGTAAAATTTGGCCGGATACCGGGTTGCATATTTGCCGCCCAAGTCTCTGATCAGATTTTGTTGAAAATATTCATTACTATAATTGAAACCTGTATTGCCCCATCCGGTATTAAAGAAAAAAGAATTGTCCTGAACAGGATTCACCAGCACATTTAAAATGCTGCTGTTATAAGCCTCATCCATTTTAGACTTGCTATCTTTAAAATCTTTTACCCAGGTGCCAGACTTCTTAAAAGCTGAATAAGCCTTTTTTGCATTTTCCCGATTGTTGACTTGCCGGTAATTTTCTCCAAGTTGGTAGTAGTCTTGAGCCGCAGATTGTTTTATGTCATTTATTTTATTAAAATAGTTTGCAGGTGAAACAAGTTCTCTTGAAGCAGCAGAGTTGTTAATCGCATCATACATGTGTTGAAGTATGTTGTATTCATTGTATAATTTTTCCCATTTGATTATCTCATGATAGCTATTGTAGGTAGCAATTTTTTTCAGATGGCGCTGCTGAACCTGTTTGTACACAACTGGTAAAGCGGCATTAGCAGCTTCATCGCTGCTCTGTTTGTTTAATCTTTTAACTATATCGAAAAGTGTTTTGTCCTCATCACCACGCAGTAAATAATCTTTGCTGGATTTGCAGGCGGAAAATAGTATAATAGCCATTAAAGCAGGTATAAATTTTTTCATGTCAGTTGATATTAGTTATTGAATTATTTGCAAAGTGAATACCAGAAAAATAGGTTTAAAACTTGTTATCGTTATTTTAACATTGTGATTAAGTCACTGTGTGATCGAAAAAAGGAGTAATTCGTAGCCAGAAGATTTTTCAGTAATCCTATATTTAGTATTCATTTACTGGAACTAAAATTCTACCCTTGTTTACAAACGATCTGGTTCCCAAATCCAGCATCCGAATCTCAATTAGGATTGATTTATAAAATTAACAATTGGTTACTATCAATAACAACTCCTTCTCATTACTCTATAAAGATAACCTGTAGAATCCACGCTCAAAGATTGGGGAGGTTTGCATTATTAGTAAAAGCGTCTATTAAACTATTTTATTTACGAATCTTCCAATCTTTCCTCTGTATCCATTTAACCAGTTATTTTGCCGTTTGTCAAAATGTAAATTTTTTTCTACTAGGCCAATATACCTGTAATGCAATACAGACAAGGATTTTAGTGAAAGCCCACTAATGCTTACAACCCACTACTAAAAAATAAATGGTATTATGTGTTGCATAGTACTAAGGTTATTATATCTTTGTGTAAGAAAGGTAATAAAAGCAATGGTGATTTGAATATCCGGAGTTTAAAAATTTACCCGCAGATAGAACCTTTCAGTATAGCCATGAATATTTAAAAATTGAAGCCATGAACATTGATAATACAGCCAGCCAGATGCGGAAAGGAGTTTTGGAGTTCTGTATTCTTTCGGTAATCAAACAGGGTGAGGCCTATCCATCAGATATCATTGATAAGATGAGGGCCGCCAACCTGAATATTCTGGAAGGAACATTGTACCCGCTTCTTACCAGGTTAAAAAATGCAGAGTTTCTTACTTATCGTTGGATAGAGAGCAACAGCGGACCACCACGTAAATATTTTTCATTAACAGAAAAAGGTGCTGAATTTTATAAAGAACTGGAAGCCACCTGGAATGAGCTGGCCAATGCAGTAAAGGCTCTTTCCAAAGCCGAACAGGCATTTTCAGCAGAGCAGGCACAATCTGCCGGAAAGGATCAAACGGATAGCAATAACTCAACAATAGTTCAGGATTAAAACTTCAACATCCCTTAACAAAAAAAGTATAATCAGGTCCCGATAGCGATCGGGATGTTTTGGGAACAACCAACTAGCGAAACATTCTAACACATTT
>Ga0105045_10004199_pt1 | contig 12481 bp, 8 predicted proteins | sample MAT02_FD_78089 | JGI IMG/M metagenome (GOLD analysis project Ga0105045, IMG submission 78089) | Freshwater microbial communities from Lake Fryxell liftoff mats and glacier meltwater in Antarctica - MAT-02 (megahit assembly) | ecosystem: Environmental > Aquatic > Freshwater > Ice > Liftoff... | reverse complement strand
TACCGAACCGGTCAAATCACTTTTCCTGACGGTGCCGTAACCGACCACCACCAGTTCGTCCAGGCTACGGGTGTCTGGTGCCAGTTTGACGTTGAAGTTGGTTTGATTCCCTACTCCGATCTCCTGGCTACTGTAGCCCACATAACTAAACACCAACGTTTCGCTTGGCGTTGCTTCCAGCGTGAAAGCACCCGTTGCGTCGGTGGTGGTTCCGCGAATTTTCCCTTTTACCGAAACGGTCACTCCCGGAATCCCTGAGTTTTGTTCATCCACCACTTTGCCCGTGATAGGCGACTGAGCGAAGGCGGTGAGGGTGAAGAAAGCCAACAAACATCCTATTTGCAGGCGTCGTAAATAGTTTTGCATGAATAAATAGTTAAAGGTTTAGAATAAAATTAAGAGAAAATAAAAGATTAAAAACAACTGAGTAATCGCAAAATGAAAATAAATATATGGTAAAGTCTATTTATATGCAAAATTGAAAATACATATAAGATGATTCAATGGAGATTATTCGGGTAATGATGGATAATTTTATGGATTTTTATAAAATGCTACAATTGGGGGTGTCACTCAGCCCGCGTTTCACGAGATAGGAGCAAAATCATCATTTTATCCAACTTTTCCGTAAGATCAGTCATTTAATCACCCTGAATTAGCTTGTATTTTTGCTACTCAATAGTTGAATAGTATAAAAGATATGAATGCCCCCACCACCAACACGAATTATGCGCTGGGCATCTCCTTCATTTCGGCCCTGGGCGGCTATCTCTTCGGGTTCGATTTTGCCGTGATCGCCGGAGCGCTGCCGCTGCTGCGGGAGGTCTTCGGGCTGACGGCCTGGTGGGAGGGCTTTCTGACGGGAACGCTGGCGCTGGGCTGCATGGTGGGATGCGTGATGGCGGGCCGCCTTGCCGACCGCTACGGTCGTCGCCCCTCACTGATGACGGCGGCGGTAATTTTTGCTGTTTCGTCCATCGCGATGGCCTTATCCAATTCCCTCACGACTTTCATGGTGGCCCGCTTCGTGGCGGGTATTGGCGTGGGGATGGCTTCCTTGCTGAGTCCCATGTACATTGCCGAGGTGTCGCCGGCCGAGGTGCGGGGCCGCAACGTGGCTATCAATCAACTCACCATCGTGATCGGAATCCTTATTACTAATCTCGTGAATTACGGCCTGGCCAACAACGGGCCTGACGCCTGGCGGCTAATGTTTGGACTGGGGGCGGTACCATCAATTTTCTTTCTGGTTGGGGTAATCTGGTTGCCCGAAAGCCCGCGCTGGCTGATTCAACACGGGCAGATCGCACGGGGAACGGCCATTTTGCAGCGTATCGGCGGCAGTGCTTTTGCCGAAAAGACGGTGGCCGATGTGCATTTGTCTTCCCAAAATCAGACGAAGGTGGCGCTATCGGAGTTGTGGAAACCGGGTATTCGAGCGGCGGTTTTTGTGGGTATAGGGCTGGCTGTATTTCAGCAATTATGCGGTATCAACGTCGTGTTTAACTATACCTCCACTATTTTCGAAACCGTCGGGGCCGACCTGGACCGGCAATTGTTCGAGACCGTAGCGATCGGGGCTGTCAATCTGGTGTTTACGGTAGTCGCCATGTGGCAGATTGATAAATTGGGGCGCAAGCCACTGATGCTCTTTGGGGCGCTGACGCTGAGCATTCTGTACGTCGTCATTGCCACCCTGCTGCAAACCGGCGCTTCGGCAGGATTATTATCCATTTTTGTGCTGCTCGCTATTGCCACCTACGCTACCTCGCTGGCTCCGGTGACTTGGGTACTGATTTCCGAAATTTTCCCCAACCGGGTACGTAGCCTGGCGTCGTCCGTTGCTATTCTGAGCCTGTGGGGATCCTATTTCATCCTCGTTTTCACCTTTCCTATCTTGGCCGAGACGCTGGGCACGTATGGGCCTTTCTGGCTCTACGCCGTCATTTGCCTGATCGGTTTTGTGTTTGTGCTGCGAAATGTGCGCGAAACGAAGGGGAAAACGCTGGAAGAAATGGAAGATGTTTTTATGCCGCATTGAGTTTGATTCGATATTGAATATTTCTGAAAAGTTATGCGCTTCCTTAATCGCTTTTTCCTGCTAACCTTGCTTCCTCTATCTCTTTCCACCCAAAGCGAGCTCTCGCTGGCGGGCGAGTGGGATGTGGCATTCGATACTAATCTGGACAGCGAAGCGCATCGGTGGCTGAAAAATAAATATCCGTACAAGATGCAGCTTCCCGGTATGAAGGACGAAGCCGGGCTGGGCGATTCGCTCACGTTGAAACCGTCGCTCGACCACGAAGCCCTCTATCAATTTTTTGCGGTTTTAGCTTTCCTTGCTCCGACCGATTCCCGCCCGATTCCATCCGACGTAGCCGATCCCGCCACCTTTCTGACGGACATTAAAACGGATTTAACCAAAGAATGGCCGAAAAACCGGTCGATTACGCTGTTGTTTCACGGCCACAGCGTTCCGGCGGGCTACTTCAAAACGCCTATTGTTAACACGCTGGGCGCGTATCCGAATCAATTGCTGAAACGCTTGAAAGAACGCTATCCCTACGCGGTTATCAACGTGCTGGTGACGGCTATTGGGGGCGAAAATTCTGAACAGGGAGCCGCCCGTTTTCAGACCGACGTATTAACGCACAAGCCCGATGTGCTGTTCATCGACTACGCCCTCAACGACCGCCGGATTGGACTGGAAAAGGCTAAACAATCCTGGCAAACGATGATTGAACTGGCGCAGCAAGCGGGGATCAAAGTTATTCTGCTCACGCCCTCGCCCGATTTGAAAGTGGACATGAGTGAGCCGGAGAACGAACTAAATCAGCACGCCAACCAGATTCGGCAATTGGCTGATAAGTACCAAACCGGCCTGGTCGACAGCTACAAATCGTTCGATACGGAACGACAGCAGGGCGATTCGTTGAGCCGGTACATGGCGCAGGATAACCATCCCAATGAGGCCGGACATTTGCTAATTGTGGATGAATTGGTGAAGTGGTTTTAGATTCCGGAACAGCGGAATCTAACCCGGCGCAATAAATATATACGGATTTAAAGTAACTTTTTAAACTTAAAAGTAACATCATGAGAAAAAACAGTTTGGTTCATCTTCTCTTAGTAATCGGTATTTACTTGGTCAGTCTCCCGGCCTCATTCGCTCAGGACAAGCTATCGTTGGCCGGAGAATGGCAGCTACGCCTTGATCCCGGCGATGCGGGGCTGCGTCAGGCTTGGTGGAAACTGCCAGCGGGATTTGATGATACCGTAAAACTGCCCGGTTCGCTAACGACGAACGGAAAAGGCAACCCCATAACACTCGATACTCCGTGGACAGGCCAAATCGTGGACAGTAGTTATTTTATTTCCGATCGTTATGAAAAGTACCGGAAAGGCGACCTTAAAATGCCTTTTTGGCTCAAACCCGACCACTATTACGCCGGGCCAGCCTGGTACAAAAAAGAAATCGAAGTTCCCGCTGACTGGGCCAAAAAGCGCGTTGTTCTCAACCTCGAACGTTGTCACTGGAGCACAATGGTGTACGTGAACGGACAGTTTTGCGGCAACCGCAACAGCCTGGTGGTTCCCCACGAGTTTGACCTTAGCAAACAGCTCAAGCCCGGCAAGAATACGCTGATTATCCGGGTTGATAATCGCTATGTTGTGAACATAGGCGTGAATTCGCACAGTATCACGGATCATACTCAAACCAACTGGAATGGCATGGTCGGCGACTTGTTGCTCACGGCCAGTTCGCCGGTTTACGTGGGAGATGTGCAGATACGTCCGAAATTATCCACGGCTTCCATCGACCTGACGATTTCGCTGCAGCAGCCCCGCCGCCAGGACTTTAAAGGAGATTTGATCTTGCGGGCGAGTAGCCTGTCGGGCGAAAAATCGACTAGGCCGGCAATGAAAATTCCCGTTCGCTTTTCGACCGAAGCGACTACGCTGACGGCTACTTACGCCATTCCTAACCCTGAGCTTTGGGATGAATTTAATCCAAAGCTGTACCAATTGACGGCCCAGCTGGTCGATGAACAAGGCCGGGAAGTATCGACAAAAGAAGTTTCCTTCGGAATGCGGGAAGTGCGGGCCGCGGGCACGCGGCTGGAAATCAACGGGCGACCGGTGTTTCTGCGGGGCGATGTCGATTGTGCGGCTTTTCCGCTGACGGGCTACCCACCTACCGACGAAGCGGCCTGGGAGAAAATCATGAAGACCGCCAAAGACTACGGGCTGAATCACCTGCGGTTTCACTCTTGGTGCCCGCCCGAGGCGGCGTTTGCGGTGGCCGATCGGCTGGGGATGTACCTGCAAATCGAGAGCCCGCTCTGGGCTGGTCAGTCTAGTGCGGTGGGCACGGGCGGAGTGGTCGATGCGTTTATCTACGACGAGTCGGAGCGGATTATCCGCCAGTATGGCAATCACCCTTCGTTTTGTATGATGGCTTACGGGAACGAGCCGAGCGGGGACAATCAGAACGATTTTCTGGGTCGCTGGGTGGATCATTTTAAGGGAAAAGATGACCGTCGGCTTTACACCAGCGGCGCGGGCTGGCCTACGATTCCCGAAAACCAGTACCACAACAGCGCGGATGCCCGCATTCAGCGGTGGGGCGAGGGCCTTCAAAGCATCATTAATAAGGAAGCCCCCCGCACGGATTTTGACTGGCGCGATATTATCAAAAACGCCGGCGCACCTTACGTGAGCCACGAAATCGGCCAGTGGTGTGCTTACCCCAATTTCAAGGAAATTGATAAATACACGGGCATTTTGAAGGCCACAAATTTTGAGATTTTTCGGGAAACGCTCAACGAATCCGGCATGGGCGACCAGGCCGCCGATTTCCTGTACGCATCGGGACGACTGCAAACGCTCTGCTACAAAGCCGACATCGAAGCCGCCCTGCGTACGCCCGGTTTCGCCGGTTTCCAGCTGCTGGGCCTGCACGATTTTCCGGGCCAGGGCACAGCGCTGGTGGGTGCGCTGGACGCTTTTTGGGAGTCGAAAGGCTACACCACGCCCCAGGAATACCGTACGTTCAGCAACTCGACGGTTATGCTGGCGCGGATGAAAAAACTCATCTATGAAAATAATGAAACCGTGCAGGCCGCTCTCGAAATCGCTCATTTTGGGGCCAGCGAACTCACAAATCAGCGCATTGTCTGGCAGCTGCTGAATAGCGCCGGAAAAACGGTGCAGCGGGGCAGTTTTAATAAAGACAAAATCGCCATCGACAACTGCCAACCGATCGGTACGGCCAATATGCCGCTTTCAGCGTTCAAAAAGGCGGAAATGTTAACTTTAAAAGTAACACTGAGCGGTACCGAAAACACGGCTAACCCGGTCACTAACTCCTGGAATATTTGGGTATATCCGGCCGACGTCAACCCCGATGCCGTCAAGGGCCAGGTAATCGTGGTCAACGCCCTGACGCCCGACCTGGCCGCTCAGCTCGAAAAGGGCGCGCGTGTTCTGCTGTTGCCCTATGGTCACGTAAAAAAAGGCAAAGGCGCCGAAGTTGCTATCGGGTTTTCGTCTATCTTCTGGAACACTTCCTGGACCGAAAACCAGCCGCCTCACACGCTGGGGCTGGTCTGCGACCCCAAGCACCCGCTGTTTGCGTTCTTTCCCACCGAAATGAGCAGCAACTACCAGTGGCACGACATCGTGATGAATTCCCAGCCGATTATCCTGAACGATTTTCAAAAAAGCCTGCGCCCGCTGATTCAGCCCATCGACGATTGGTTTCAGAACCGCCGGTTATCGCTGGCTTTTGAAGCAAGCGTAGGCAAAGGAAAACTGATCGTTTGCAGCGTCGATCTCGACAGTGCTATGGCCGAGCGTACCTCGGCGCGGCAGCTGAAATACAGCCTGCTCAAGTACATGAACAGCAAAGCTTTTAACCCCACCGAAGCGCTATCGGCGGCTCAGGTCGGGCAGCTTTTTCAGCAGGAATCTACCCTTGGCGCATCCACGAAAAAGTAAAGCAGGGATTGCTCTGCTCTGAATCCTATTTATTTTAAAATCGATAAGCCACTCATTTATATGAACTTGCAGGAAGTGCGTGTTTGGGAAGAAGCAGTCGTTTTTCCTACCTACGGCGTAGGAAAGCCCGAAAAAAACCCGATGTTTCTCGAGAAGCGAGTCTATCAGGGCAGCAGCGGCGTGGTGTATCCTAATGCGGTAATCGAGAAAATAAATGATCATAAAGAAGACCGCACCTATCAGGCAGTTTATCTGGAAAACGAATACCTGAAAATCATGATTCTGCCGCAGTTGGGCGGGCGGATACAGATGGCATTCGACAAGATCAAAAACCGTCATTTTGTCTATTATAATCAGGTGATCAAGCCGGCCCTGGTGGGCCTTACCGGGCCGTGGATTTCGGGCGGTATTGAGTTCAACTGGCCGCAGCACCACCGCCCCAGCACGTTCGAGCCCGTCGATTTTACGACGGAAGACCACGCTGATGGCTCCAAGACGGTGTGGGTCAGCGAAGTGGAGCGGATGTTTGGCACCAAGGGGATGGCGGGCTTTCGGCTGTACCCCGGCAAAGCGTACCTGGAGGTTCGGGGCGTGCTGTATAACCGTACCGAGGTGCCGCAGACTTTTCTGTGGTGGAGCAATCCGGCGGTGAAAGTAAACGACTACTATCAATCGGTGTTTCCGCCCGATGTTCACGCCGTGTTCGACCACGGTCGCCGCGACGTTTCGGCGTTCCCGATCGCGAAGGGAACCTATTATAAAGTGGATTACTCGCCGGGGACGGACATATCGCGGTATCAGAACATTCCGGTGCCGACGTCGTACATGGCGGTTTCGTCGAAGTACGATTTTGTGGGCGGTTACGAGCACGATACCAAAGGCGGCTTGCTGCACGTGGCCAACCACCACCTGTCGCCGGGCAAAAAACAATGGACGTGGGGCAATGGCGAATTTGGCTACGCCTGGGACCGCAACCTGACCGACGAAGACGGGCCGTACATCGAGCTGATGACGGGCGTGTTTACCGATAATCAGCCCGATTTCTCGTGGATCATGCCCAACGAAGAGCGCACGTTCGTGCAGTACTTCATGCCGTATAGTGAAATTGGCATCGTCAAAAATGCGACGAAGGAGGCGGCCGTCAATCTGGAATTTTTAGATAATGAAATCCAAATAAGTGTTTACGTAACAGCTGAATATTTAGGGGCGGAGGTTTGTCTAACTGATGCAGGCCAGATTGTTTTTAAACAAAAAATAAATCTTTCGCCCGCCGAGCCTTTTATTCAAAACATAACGGTGAATCCAGAAAACCAAACTGCCGTCCGACTAAGCGTTACGACGGCGGAGGGCGTGGAATTAGTAGCCTTCCAACCCGAAGAAGTTGACGCTGAACTGACTATCCCGGAACCCGCCATTGCGGCCAAAGCACCCGCCGAGGTTGAGAACAACGAGCAACTTTACCTGACGGGTCACCACATCGAACAGTACCGCCACGCAACGTACCTGGCGACTGATTACTACGAAGAAGCCCTCCGCCGTGACCCAAAAGATAGCCGCTGCAACAATGCTCTGGGACTTTGGTACTATCGGCACGGGCAGTTTGCCAAAGCCGAACCCTATTTTAGAGCGGCCATCCAGACACTTACCGCCCGAAATCCTAATCCTTACGACGGCGAAGCGTACTACAACCTGGGCTTGTGTATGAACAAGTTGGAACGGCCCGCCGAAGCCTTCAATGCTTTCTTCAAAGCCACCTGGAACGCCGCCTGGCAAGACACCAGTTTTCTGGAACTGGCCCGCATCGCCACGCAGCGGCGCGACTACGGGCAGTCACTCGAACTCGTAGAACGCTCGCTGGTGCGCAACTGGCACGGCCACTCAGCCCGGCACCTGAAAGTAGCGCTACTCCGCAAAACGGGCCAGATAGCCGAGGCGCAATGTCTTATCGATGATACGCTGGCCATCGACAAATTTCATTTCGGCTGTCTGTTTGAGCGCGTATTGATTAAGCGTGCCATGGACGACGACGCCCAATCGCGGCAGGAGTTAAACCACCTCATGCGGCACTACGTCCATAATTATCTGGAATACGCGCTAGATTACAGCCGGGCCGGGTTGTTTGATGAAGCGGCTCAAATGCTTCTGGAACTGGAACAAGCCGAAACCGAGGTTTATCCCCTTGTTTATTATTTTCTTGCCCACTTCTATCATCAGCAGAACGAAGCAGATTTGCGTGATTCTTACCTGAAAAAAGCCACCGAAGCCCGTCCGGACTACGTATTTCCTAACCGCCTCGATGAACTTATCATGTTGCAATGGACTACCACTCAAACGGATTACAATCACGCTCGAACCTGGTACTACCTCGGTAATTTTTGGTATGCTAATCGCCAATACCCGGAAGCTATTGAAGCCTGGGAGCGCTCGGCTACGCTGGATGATACATTCCCGACGGTGTTCCGAAATCTGTCGCTGGCCTATCAGAACAAATTACAGCGATCCGATAAGGCGCTCCCGATGTTGAAACGTGCTTTCGCGCTGGATACTACCGACGCGCGGGTGCTGATGGAACTTGACCAGCTCTGTAAGAAGCTCAACCACGATCCCACCGACCGGCTGGCCCGGCTGGAAAAATACGGGACGGCCACTGAACAGCGCGACGATTTATATTTAGAGCGCATTACGCTCTACAATCAGCTAAGCCACTACCAGACTGCCCGCACATTGCTGGCGGCCCGGCAATTTCACCCGTGGGAAGGGGGCGAAGGCAAAGTAGTGGGACAATATCTGCTCTGCCATATCGAACTGGCGAAAGCAGCGTTGCTAGTTAACAACCCTGCCGAAGCGCTTGATTTACTGACCGCTGCCGAAACCTATCCGCTAAACCTGGGCGAAGGTAAATTATACGGGGTGCAGGAAAATGATATTTTTTATCTGAAAGGGCTGGCGCACGAAGCCCTGGGCGATACGGCTGCCGCAACTATGTTTTTTGAGCGGGCCACGGTGGGCCTGGATGCTCCCGTGCAGGCGATTTTCTACAATGATCAGCAACCCGATAAACTTTTTTATCAAGGTTTGACCTGGAAAAAACTACACCAAACCGAACGGGCTGAGGCACTTTTCAGGAAACTGATTGAGTACGGAGAAGACCACCTGGACGATACGATTAAGCTCGATTATTTTGCCGTATCGCTGCCCGATATGCTCGTTTTTGATACGGATCTGAACGAGCGCAACCGCATTCACTGCTACTGCCTGATGGCCCTCGGTAGCCTGGGTTTGGGTAACGGTCATACAAGTCAGGCGGTGGCTCTTTTTGATAAGATCCTGGCAATGGACGTGAATCATCAGGGCGCGGGAGTTCATCGAAATATGGTCGAATTTCTGAACGCGCAGGAAATAGTGGATTAGCTTTTTATACAAAATTTTCCCGGCAGCAGCTTCACCCTGCGCTGACGTGTTATGCCCTTTCAGGGCTGAAAGTTTGCGAATTAATTTACCCATCAATAACTCGGTGGCGCGACCGCCAAGCGGGGCCGACCGTCGCAGACGGTCACTCGTATTTTCGTACGCAGTCTCCCTTAGGAAAACATATGCACAACGACATACTGCGAAGAATTGGGTTATATAAGCAAACCCTGCTGTGACCAAATTATTTAAATAGCGTCTTACAGTCTGATTTTCAGTAAACAGTCTGTATTTTAAACCAATCAAACATTGTTCATTATGCTTACGTCAAAATCAATGTTGGCAATTCTCGCTTCGGGAATTGCACTCACAGCGGGCCTGTTTGCCTGCCAGTCGAACGAAGTCGATAAAGTGTTGACGGAAACCCCCTCAAGCAGCCTTGTTGAGCTGGTTCGGCTAGGCGAAAAGGTGAACCCAACCGATGCGGAGATCAGCCAGTTTAACACAGGCTACAAGCGGTTGTCGCTGGCCGAATTCGTTCAGTATCGGCAGATTCAGCACGCTGACCTGCGCAAAACGTATGGAAACACGAATGCGCTGGATGAATCCCTGACGACTGATCTGGCCTGGTTCAAGCAACTCAACCAAGAGTCGATCAACACCTTCGGAAAACCAACTAACCAACTAAGCGACCAGCAGGAGGAGGCTTTGTTTGCCTCCCGCGATAAAGAGCAGGCCACCAACAGCCGGGCCCGACAGGCACAGACAGGCTGCCCGGCCATTTCTTTCAACACCTCCTTTACGCGGGGAGCCGGCGGGACTACCAATTTATTCGCTACCGGCGCAAGGGAAGTAGATCCCGGCGGAAAGCAGGATTGTGATTGCCAGCTGGCCTTTGCAACCACAAACTCAACGTTCCGGAGACTGCGACCCTTATCCACCAACGCAGCCTCGTTGCTCTCTGAATTTGGGGGCAGACTCGGTGGTCGTCAGCTGAGCAGTGGAGCCAGCAGAGGAAGCTATCCCGTTTTCGGCAAAGGCCGCGTACAACTTTGGTTTCCTTCCCAGGCATGGAGAGGGTGTGCTGTCTTGTCAAGTCAGTACACCCTTTCCAATCGGTAAGGGGTTAAATTGAACCAGACTGGCCCTGATTCTTCTTTTGGCATCAAAGAAGAATCAGGGCCGGTTTTTTGTGCATTACTCACCAGAGGTTTGTCTGCCTAGGCAATCAATACAGTAGTTGGTTGATTTTCAGACGGCGATACAGCCAAAAGAACAAAGTTGACGCATTTGAGTGTGATTTATATCGAACTCGACCAGCTTTGCAAGAAGCTTAATCACTACCCCGCCGATCGGCTGGCCCGGCTGGAAAAATACGGGACGGCCACTGAGCAGCGCGACGATTTATATTTAGAGCGCATTACGCTCTACAATCGGCTAAGCCACTACCAGACTGCCCGTATGTTGCTGTCTGCCCGGCAATTTCATCCGTGGGAAGAAGGTGAAGGCAAAGTAGTGGGATAATATCTGCTCTGTCACATCGAGCTGGCGAAATAAGTGTTGCGAGTCCGGAACTCTGCCGAAGCGCTTGATTTACTGACTGCGGCGGAAACTTTACCAGGCCCAACAAGCTGAGTCACTTCTCAGAAAACTGATTGAGTACGGAGAAGACCACCTGGACGATGCCATTCAGCTCGATTATTTTGCCGTATCGCTGCCCGATATGCTCGTTTTTGATACGGATCTGAATGAGCGCAATCGCATCCACTGCTACTACCTGATGGCCCTTGGCAATCTGGGCCCGACCAACGGTCATACAAGTCAGGCGGTGGCTTTTTTTGATAAGATCCTGGCAATGGACGTGAATCATCAGGGCGCGGGAGTTCATCGAAACATGGCTGATTTCCTGAATGCGCAGGAGGTGGTGGATTAGACCTTCCGTAGCCTCCGGAACTCGCGGGGCGAAACGCCCATGACGTTGGCAAAAACCCGGCTGAAATGGTATGGGTCGGCGTAGCCAATCTCGTAAGCTACTTCTTTGATGCGCAGCTGCGTATTCTCGAGCAGTCGGCAGGCTTCCTGAATTTTCAGAAACGTAAAGAAATTGATGGGGGCACTCTGCACTTTCTCCCGAAAAATCGCCGAGTAATGAGAAGCTGACATGCCTGCAACACCTGCCAGTGTTTCTAGGCTCAGTGACTGACTGAGATTTCCTTTCATAAACGTGATGGTGCGGCTAATGGGGTCGTGTTCCGCCGGATTTGCGGGGTTTGGGTTATAGACCGCATTGTTGAACGTGGCCAGAAAACGCCCCAAACTACTGTTGGCATACACGATATTGTCCATGTTATACGACATCTCTACGTGCGAGAGAATGTCCTCGAACAGGTCAAACCGTTCGGATTGTGGCGACACCGTTATGGGTGATGCGTCGGTCTGCTGCCGGATGAAATCTACGAAGTGCTGCGCCCGTGAACCTGTAAAATGCAGCCAGTAAATAGTCCAAGGGTTTGCGTCGTCCGTGCCGTACCGATGTGAAACGTTGGCGGGCAGAATAAACGCCTGATTTGGTTTGACCCCGTGTTTCTGGTCGTCTAGGAAATACCAGCCTGTTCCCTTGACGCAGTAAATCAGAATATGCTGCGGGCTCCCTTTACGCCGTTCGCGGTCGTGCAGAGCCGCATGGGGGTAATAGCCAATGTCTGTAATATACAGGTTTTCGCACAAGGGGTGGGTGGCAATTTGTTTCGTCAGTTCGCCCGGCAGCACGCAGCTGCGCTGTCCGGCGAAGCCCTCTGTTTTCTTGCGCATACCCTTTCAATATGTACGCCAAATTAAGTTGTTGAGGAAATAAAAGCACTTCTACAAGTGTCGTTTTGGTTTCGCAGCCAAAACGACTTGTAAAAGTGCAAATTATCACTGAACTATTGAGTGTGCTGGACAATCAGTTCAGTCGGTCAAATCTACAAAATTTTGCTTTCATTATTGATAGTATTTTCGGGGTTTCCAATTCTGTGACAACCCGTTCGGTTGCACGGTACAGTTCTTTGAGTTATCGGACAGTCCAACGTTT
>Ga0105045_10004196_pt1 | contig 12488 bp, 12 predicted proteins | sample MAT02_FD_78089 | JGI IMG/M metagenome (GOLD analysis project Ga0105045, IMG submission 78089) | Freshwater microbial communities from Lake Fryxell liftoff mats and glacier meltwater in Antarctica - MAT-02 (megahit assembly) | ecosystem: Environmental > Aquatic > Freshwater > Ice > Liftoff... | reverse complement strand
CGCTGGAGTATGCCGCTGGCTTGCTCGGGCGAGAGGCCCCCGCGCAGTGCGTCGATCACCCGAGTCCAGAGGGCGTTGCCGTGGACCATCTTGCACGCCACGCGAGCTTTGCGGGCCAGTCGCTGAGCGCGCTGGTGGGCCTTGGCGCAGCGGTAGCCACAGGCTGTACGAGGGCGCCCAGGGCAAGGCGCAGCTGAAGCCTTGGTCACAGCGCCACCGCTGCGAGCGAGATCACGCGAGATGGTCTATGCACTGCGGCGAAGCTCGCGGGCGATGGCTCGCAAACTGCAACGGTGATCAAGCATGACTTGCATCACGGCTTGCTCCTCTAGGCTCAGATGGTTGCATGCCTTAAACATTCAGAAAATTTTCCACAAAGAGAATGTTTTACTTGGACCTTAAGCACGGCCATAGAGTTTTGAAGACTGTACCTAGATAACTCATTTAGCTTATCGATTGATCAATTATCAAAGCGCGTCACGTTAAATCCTTATTTAAGATCGGAATACGGCTACGAAAATAGGAGAAATTTGCTGAGCCCAAGCTATGAGATTATTTTTGCGGCATTAAAGGGCGAAAATCAGTAGACGCGAAACATTTGTTCGATTGTCTCAACGATTTTGGCGGGACGTCAATAGCATGAATCTGTGAGTTCGGCAGACGATTCCCACTATTTCTCTTTACTAACCCATAGCTTACAGGATTTTCTGCTTTCACCCACAGGATACGACTCGTTCTATAAATAATTTATTGATTTTCAAGAAATATTATTTTTTGGTAGACTTGACTCATGGATTCAGGAATGATGCAGCTTTGCAGTATTTGCCAGATATAGGTTCCACATCCCGGCCACCGCTTTCTCCAGTTTCGAAACAACTTACATACGCCTGAACTAAATTTGGCGATTCGAAACTGCAGTTAGAATCATAAAACTCTTGGTGCACTCGAACGTAATAGTCACATATTGGAGGGGAGTGGGCACACTCCAAAGCGATGAGCACTCAGCAACTATCTCAAACCAGATAAAATCCCCATTCAGCAATCCATACGAAATCTTGGAAAAAATGTGCGCCCATGACGGCTCGCTGCCCGATTACCTGCCTACGAAACTGGGTAGTGATTTTCGTTTGTTAATTAATCAATTTTGTTTGATTCTGAAAGCAGCACGGGAGACAGTCTCCCCATTAGATGCGAACAAATAAAGATCAGCCAAATCGAACCCAATAGTAATTTCGCGATCTTGAGTAATTTGAGCAATATCGCTTAGCTGAACAGTGACATTCGCTGTTCCGCTGTCAGAACCCTGAGTTATCAAAGGCGATGCATCGGCGTAGATAACTGTTTCGCGCCCTAATTGCTCAACGAGCCGAACAACTGCAGGAAAGCGTCTACCAATGTTTTCGGAGATCGACACGAGTCTCAGCTTTTCTGGCCTTACACCAATCGAGACTTTTGCTCCAGCCTTGAGTCCACTTTCTGGAACAACGTTAATCTCCAGTTCGCCTAAGCCAATCGCGGTTATTACGGCATGTGGGCCGTTCAGCCGAACGACTTCCGCATCGAAAAAATTCATCCTTGGTGAACCCAAGAATCCTGCAACAAATCGATTTACGGGGTGATGGTACAACTCGAGAGGAGAGCCGACCTGCTCGACCAGCCCAGCATTCAGCACAACGATACGAGTGGCCATCGTCATGGCTTCGACTTGATCATGAGTGACATAAATCATGGTCGCGCCAAGTTCCGCGTGCAATGTGCTAAGCTCAACACGCATTTGCGTGCGCAGTGCAGCGTCAAGGTTGGACAGTGGTTCGTCGAAGAGAAAAATGTCAGGTGAGCGAGTGATTGCCCGGCCGATCGCCACTCGCTGACGCTGTCCACCAGACAGGTTTTTTGGCTTTTTTTCTAACTGGTCTGTTATGCGCAATATGTGAGCTGCACGCGTAACCGCCGCATCGATCTCTTGCCGTGGGCGCTTTTGCATCCGAAGACCGAAACCCATGTTCTCAGCAACGGTCATGTGAGGGTATAGCGCATAAGACTGAAAGACCATCGCAATGCCTCTGTCCGCAGGCTCTAGTGTGGTGACGTTTCGTCCTTTAATGACTATTTGACCCGACGTTACAACGTCTAATCCTGCAATCGCTCGCAGCAAGGTGGATTTACCACAACCCGATGGCCCCACCATGACCACAAACTCGCCTTCCTCGATGTCAAGCGTGATCCCGCGAAGCACGTGGACATCGCCGAAGCGCTTCTCGATATTAATCAGTTGAAGACTCTTTGACATTATGAATATTTAGAGTTTTAATTACAGATACGGGAACTTTTGACGAAGACGCAAATTTAGCCTTTGACAGCGCCCATGGTCAGACCGGCGATGAAGTGACGTTGCATCATGAAGAACATCGTTACCGGAGGTATAGCAGCAACCATGGTCGCAGCAGCCACCACGTTCCAGGCTGACACCCACTCACCCTTAAGATTCGCTAATCCCGCAGTAACTGGTTTTACAGTATCGCTCTGAGTCAAAACGAGTGCCCAGAAATAATCATTCCAGACGAATGTAAATGTGAGAACCGCCAGGGCTGCAAGTGCAGGACGCAGCAATGGAACAACTATATACCAAAGGATTTGAGGCGGTGAGACACCGTCTGCCTTTGCGGCGTCGAACAGTTCGCTCGGCAGCGAAGCAATGAAGTTGCGCATGAACAGTGTTGCAAACCCCGTCTGAAAAGCGGCATGAAAGAGAATCAAGGCAAAGAAGGTATCGTACATACCGAACTTGACCATCAAGTCGCGCACTGGAATCATCAGGATTTGGTGCGGCAAGAAGTTGCCTGCAACAAAAATCGCAAATATCAGGGTCGCACCCTTGAACCTATATTTTGACAAGACGAAGCCGCTTAACGTACTAAGAATTAGAACAAAAAATACCGTCGGCACCGTAATTAACAGACTGTTCAAGAAGAAACGGAACATCTTGGTATCCTGAAATACACGGATGTAGTTTTCAGTAAGCGACATTTCCTTCGGCATACCCCAATAGTTGCCACTCATAATGTCCGCGTCTGAACGAAACGATGTCAGTGCAACTGCGACCAATGGTAATAGCCACAGAATCAAAAGGACTATTATAGTTATCACATATATACGTCTATGTGATGTGGCACTTTCTGCAATTGGTTGTGGGTACACGTATCAATTCCTCTCATCGCGTAGAAGCCGGTAAAGATACCAGGTGATAAATATTGCAACACCACCAAAAAGGATGGTGGCAATTGCTGCGCCGTAGCCAAACCGGTAAGAGAAGATCGACTGCTGGTACATCTGATACGCCAAATTCGTCGATGAACCAAACGGCCCCCCCTGCGTCATAACAGAGATGATGTCAAAAGATCTTAAAGCGCCGATCACGCTCACTGCAATTGCTAGGAAATTGACGTGCTTTAGCTGTGGTAGCACGATGTGATACAGCATTTTCCAGCCGCGCGCTCCGTCTACACGGGCCGCGTTAACCACAGACTCATCAATGCCGCTCAAACCAGCGAGAAACAAAATCATGCAGAACGCTATCTGAGACCAAAGCGCTGCAGCGACGATGCTAATCGTGACATATTTTTCGCTGGATAAAAGCGCTGGGGAAGGTGCACCAAACCAACCGAAAATCTTAGCTAACAGCCCAAAGCTAGGATCATAAAACCATACAAATATTACACCTACTGCTACGGGCGCTATTACCAGAGGGACAAAAAATAGAGACTTGATAAGCCGCATACCTCTTATGGGCTGATTTACTGCTAATGCTATTGCAAGACCAATTGCTGGTGCAAGCAAGAACATGAGAACCCAGATCACGTTATTTCTAAGTGAGGTGTAGAACTGAGCGTCTTGAAATAGCTCGACGTAGTTATCTACTCCTACCCATACTTTCGGTCCAATTCCGTCCCAAGTATAAAGACTTATCCAGATGCTCTGCACCGCCGAAGAGACGATAACTGTTCCAAAAATAGCCACCGCTGGTAGCAAAAAGAAGAATGGGTAAAGCCACCCGCGGTGGAGTTTCCAGAATTTCATGTTCAGACTGATTCTCCGAATATTTTTGTAGATTCGCTGTACTGCCTGGCAGTACAGCGTTTGCGATCAGGTTTTGTAGATTCGCTTGCGCGCGGCCTCAAGCCGCTCCTGAATTGCCTTGCGCCGCTCCGGTGCGACCATGAACTCCTGAAATGCATTCAGTCCGACCTGGGCCATGTCGGGATCAGTATCACGATCGTAAAATTGTGCTGAGCCCTTTATGTTTTTAAAGGCCTCTCGTGCTTGATCAAGCAACACGTTTGGTGGCTCCTTAACATCATTGCGAGGAGACAGCCCAACTTCGGATTTAAGGAATTGAACGAGATTCTCTGGACGATAGAAAAAAGCTAGAAAATCGCGCGCTAAACCTTTGTTTTTGGAGCCACTCGGAATATGAATGGAGTTGTAGGATATATTCTCGAACGGCCCTACTCCAGGCACGATCTCAGGGAATGGAGCAAACCCGAGTAGACTTCTTTCATTTTCTGGGAAAATATTTTGAACAAATGGGGGGAGATTCATCATCGCCGCTTTCTTCTGAACCAAAAAAGCCCCAGCTTGCTGCCACCCGAAGGAAGTTGAATTGGGCAGAAAGAAATTGGCTTTGATAAGTTCCTCCCACCGATCAAATACAGGCGTTAGCTGAGGGTCCTGATAACTCATTTCACCATTCATTAATGACATGTGACGGTCGAGACCGTTGATCCGCAAGTTCAGGTGATCGAACCATCCAGCGGCTGGCCACATGTCCTTGGTGCCCATAGCCATAGGTACGAGACCTGATGTTTTGGCTTTATCCCCCATGATCTTGAAATCAGCGAAAGTTCGTGGAACGGTCAGGCCGTTTTCTGCGAAAACATCCTTTCGATACACAAGGCCCCATGGCATCCCATGCGTGGGCAGTCCCCATTGCTTACGGTCAACAGTGACGGCTTCTGCAGCCAATCCTAAAACATTCAGATACTTTTCTTTTGCAAAGAGATCGGAGATGTCGTCAAACAACCCCATCTTGACGAAAGACCGCATCCGATTCCCGGAGAACCAAAAGCAAACGTCTGGTGGACCGACAACCAAATAGTTTCGTATGGCAGTCTTATGAGCCTCAAGGGGAATAAAGTTGATGGTCACACTGACGCCGGTTTCCTTCTCGAAGGCTTTAGCAATCGCCGCGAGGGTTGCCTGCGTGTTGGGGTTTGAACGGTCTGAAATTACGGTCAGCTTCTTTGCGTCTTGGGCAAGAGCAGACAAGCCAAGACTACCCGCAGCGACAGCAGCCAAGCCTTGACCTCCAAGCTTGACAAGGTCGCGACGTGAAGGATTTCGAGAATTGATCACAATTGGGTCCTAAGTGAAGGGGTTCATCTTGCGGAATGCTGACGAACAAGGGTTGTATGACTGACACCGCATGATAGTATTACTATGATCTCGTTCTTCTAAGTAAAAACCCTAGTTTTACAGATATTTGTGCAAGATAGTGTTTGGAAGTTACGCAAACGCACCATGTTTTTCACATGATGAAAAATATTTAAGTGCTCGAATTCGTAAGTTGTTGATTTGTAAGGGTTAATTACATTTATAATATTTCCTTTGCGTAAGTCCTAGTATTGTTAGGGAAGGTTTACAAAACCTCGGCACCCAGTGCCCTAGGCGAGACAGAGACGTCATGAAAAAAATGAGCTTAAGCGAGAGCGGATTCGAAGCCAAAACGAAGAGGACGCGCAAGCGCGTGTTCCTTGATGAGATGAATCTGGTGGTGCCGTGGGCCGAGCTGGTGGCGTTGATTGCCCCGCACCCTCGCATGCCGGGAGTCAAAGGCGGGCGTCCACCGTTTGCGGTTGAGACGATGTTGCGCATCCACTTCCTGCACCGGTGGTTCAACCTCTCGGACCCAGCGATGGAGCAAGCGCTGTACGACACGCGGATGCTTCGTGAGTTCGTCGGGTTGGATGCTGGCGCTTACAACCTGCCCGACGAGAGCACATTTCTTCTGTTCCGTCACCTGCTTGAGGAGCACAGCTTGGGCCTGCAGATGCTGGCGACCGTCAACGCCACGCTCTCGGCCAAGGGCCTGCTTCTGAAGGGTGGCACAGTCATCGACGCCACCCTGATCGCCGCTCCCAGCTTGACCAAGAACTGCATGGGTCAACGCGTCCCGGAGATGAATCAAATCAAGAAGGGCAACCAGTGGCACTTCGGGATGAAGGCATGCATCAACGCGCACGCGGGCTCCGGACTAGTGCAAAAGGCATGGGGCACAGCCGCCAACGGACAAGACATCACGCAGGCTAGCGAGTTGCTATACGGCGACGAGATCGATGTCTTTGCTGACTCAAGCTACCGATGCGTGCACAAGCGCGATGAGGTTGTACAAGAACATCCCCAGGTCAACTGGCATGTAGCCATGATGCCCAGCCACCACAAGGCCCTAAACAGGGATACGCCCATGGGCGAGAACGTGGAGGCACTGGAGAAGACCAAGGCGCAAATCCGCGCAAATGTCGCACATCCATTTCGGGTGTTCATGCGCCAGTTCGGAGACTTCAAGGTCCGAAACAGGAGGCTTGCTAAGAACACGGCGCAGTTGCACACTTTGTTTGCGCTGTCCAATACCTGAATGGTGCGACGAACGCTTTTGAAAGAGAAGAGGTATAACTGCGTCTGAATGCAGCAAAAGGGGCCACAAAGGGGCTGAAATCGCCCTTCAAATGCGTCAAACCGGCTTGTTCTTAACGCCATTTGAGATTCAACGCCACAAATTACGCTCCATCGGGGGCTGTGAAGACCTTCGCTAACTTATTCGTTCGACAAACTTGCTGCAACTTGCAGTTTTTGCTATGACGTCATTTGCCAGCTATCCAAGCTTGATTGGTCGTACTGTACTTGTGACAGGTGGTTCGTCAGGAATTGGTGCCTGTATAGTTGAGAGGTTTGTTGCCCAAGGCGCTAAGGTAGGATTTATCGATATCGACCAAGATGCTGGTCGAGTGCTGGAGCTCTCTCTGTCAGCCGCTCCCCAATGCCCAAAATTTGTTTTTGCAGATTTAGCCGACATCGATGCTTTGGGGGCTGCCGTAGAGTCGATACGCAAGTGCTTGGGGCCTATCGGTATCCTTATCAACAACGCTGCTAACGACCAGCGTCACGCGATTGGTCAAACCACATCTGCCAGTTGGGACTTAGGTATGGCTATAAATTTGAAACAACAGTTCTTTGCCGCGCAAGCTGTGGTCGACGATATGAAGCAGCTGGGTGGTGGCTCCATCATCAACTTCGGTTCTGTCAGCTGGATGCTCAAGCAAGGTGGAATGCCGGTTTATGCTACTGCGAAAGCAGCGATCCAAGGACTTACTCGAAGCTTGGCTCGTGACTTGGGGCCTTTCAATATCCGCGTCAACACCCTCGTGCCGGGCTGGGTGATGACTGAAAAGCAGATTCGACTGTGGCTCGACGATACGGCTCGAGCCGATATCGCAAGAGGGCAATGCATTGATCGCCTACTCGTAGCCGACGATATAGCACGAATGGCACTATTCCTTGCTGCCGACGACAGCGTGATGTGCACGGCCCAAGATTTTGTTGTCGACGGAGGTTGGACTTGATTCCAAAACTCTTGCTCGATGCCCGAGCTCAGTTGGGCGAGTGCCCTGTCTGGTGCGAGCGCATGTCCAGCTTGTATTGGGTAGATATTCTGAGCGCAACCTTAAGTCGCTGGAAGCCCGCAGACGGTAGCGTGCAGGTATGGACGCTACCTGAGCCCGTTTGTAGTTTTGCTCTATGCCAAAACATGTCTCAATTGCTGATGGGGCTGGCGTCAGGGCTTGCCATATATGACCTTGAACGTGGGGCGCTGACCCGGTTGATGTCGGTGGAGGTGGATGAGCTCACCTCTCGTATTAACGATGGGCGTTGTGACCGGCAAGGGCGCTTCGTTTTTGGAATGTACAACCAGGCCGAACTTGCGATCAGTTATTTCTATCGTCTGGATGCAGAACTTCGCCTTGAGAAATTGCCTCTGCCCGCAGTCGGTGTTGCTAACGCCATATGCTTCAGCCCAGACGGTTCGAAAATGTATTTCACAGATTCGCCAACCCGTATGGTTTGGCAAGTTGATTATTACGCCAGCGGGCAGCTAGGCATTCCGCAGGTGTTTGTGAAACTTCCGTCTGAAGATAATAGCGTCGCCGATGGCGCGGCAGTAGACATCGATGGCGGCGTGTGGATTGCCCATTGGGCCGGACAAGCGCTTGTGCGCTACAGCGCAGAAGGCCAAGAGACCCATCGGATCGAGTTGTCTGTGACGCATCCCACATGCCCCGCATTTGGCGGTGCGCAATTCGACCAGATTTTTGTCACTTCGGCTCGTACTGGACTTGACGACGCCGCCCTTGCACGACAGCCACATGCCGGAGGCATTCTCACGATGCCTTCGGATCGGCGAGGCATCCCAGAACCTCGATTTTCGGGCAGGGTCTAAAAATCGCCTTTCGTCTTCATTTCCCAATCGTAGCGATTGCTCTTCAATATCTTCTGATTCAACCTGAGGCTCACGATGATAACACAACCCACTGTCCGCTACCGCGGACTGTTTCCCGTAGTTCCAACTCCCTTTACATCTCTTGGCGAGCTTGACTTGGACAGTCAAAAGCGTTGCGTTGATTTCATGATAGACGCCGGATCCAACGGCTTATGTATTCTCGCCAACTACTCTGAGCAGTTTCTATTAAGCGACGAGGAACGTGAGACGCTAACCCGCATCATCTTGGAGCACGTCGCGGGTAGGGTTCCTGTGATTGTCACCACATCGCACTTTAGTACCCGTGTTTGTAAAGAGCGCAGTAAGCGGGCTGCGGCGATGGGAGCATCAATGTTGATGGTTATGCCGCCTTATCACGGAGCAACCTTTAGAGTTAGTGAGACCCAAATTCATGAGTTTTATAGCCAACTTTCGGATTCAGTGAAAATTCCGATCATGATCCAAGATGCGCCGGCTGCCGGAACAGCGATGTCGGCACCACTTCTCGCTCGCATGGCGCGTGAAATTGAGCAGGTTTGCTATTTTAAAATTGAGGTCGCTGGCGCAGCTGCAAAGCTACGCGAAATCATCAAACTGGGCGAGGGTACTGTTGAGGGCCCTTGGGATGGGGAAGAAGCTATCACGCTTTTGCCAGACCTTGATGCGGGTGCTACTGGCTCCATGACAGGGGGTGGATTTCCAGACGGAATTCGACCAATCCTCGATGCGTACTTTGCAGGCAGGCGCGATGAGGCAGTGAATCTTTACGAGCGTTGGCTACCACTGATCAATATCGAGAATAAGCAATGCGGCTTGTTGGCAGCCAAATCGCTAATGAAAGAAGGTGGCGTCATAGAGTGCGAGCAGCCGCGTCATCCACTTCCTGCTATTGATCAAGACGCCAGGGCCATTCTGATTGAGACCGCGAAGCGGCTTGATGCATTGGTGCTTCGATGGTCGAAGTAGCCTAGAGAAAAATGTTGGACTCGCATGTAGCATTGGTCGTAGACGGCTCAATGTCAGATCGTCATGGCAAAGTCAAATCGCAACATCCACTGCCTCCCGATAATGATCCAGAATTAGCTGGTAAGGATACGCTTGAGCGCAGCGACGGAGTTTCTGTGCGGGTGTATGGATATCTGATCGATGGACGCGTCGTAAAGGCGTACAGGCTGGATAACGGGTTAGGAGTGCGCCTTTGTGTCATCAATCTTGGTGGCATTGTCAATGCTTTGTACACTCCAGATCGCTCAGCGCGAAGCGCAAATATTGTGCTGGGCTTAAACAATCTCGCAGAATATCAGAGTAATTAAGCTAACCTTGGCAGCTTGGTAGGACGTTCCGCTAATCGCATTGCGAGCGGACGTTTTTCTATAGATGGCCATTCCTACCAGCTCGATGTAAACGACGGTACTCATAGTTTGCACGGTGGACGCATCGGTTTTGGAAGACGTTTGTGGAATATCGAAGTTCTCCCGAGAGATCAAGCGGGGAACGTCGCTATCGCTTTGAGCTTGAATAGTGCCCACGGTGATCAAGGATATCCTGGCAACCTGCGAGTACGTGTCTGCTACACGCTGACACCTGACAATTGCTGGAAGATAGACTACGAGGCAGAAACCGATCGGCCGACACTTGTCAACCTCTCTAGCCACAGCTACTTCAATCTTGCGGGTGAAGGGTCAGCGCTAGATCACGAATTAATGATAAATGCCGATCGGTATGCACCAGTCGATTTAGGGCTTATTCCCACCGGTCGGGCCGACGTAGTAAACACTGTGTTTGATTTTAGACGACCTAAAGCGTTGCGAGATTGTTTATCTCTCGGGTATGGCAGCGAAGCACAATTCGCCTTAACGCGCGGATTCGACCACCACTTCGACATCAACCGTAACCAACCATCTGGTTTATGTACGGTGGCGCGCTTGTCAGACGCTGCCAGTGGTCGAACGATGGAAGTTTTAAGCACCGAAAATGGTGTGCAATTTTACACGGGAAACTTTCTTGACGGCAGCCTTATTGGCACAGAGGGCAATCCACTGCGTGCCGGCGATGGCTTATGCTTAGAAACTCAGGAGGCGCCTAACGCCATAAACGATCTGACGCAAGAAGCCCGGATTCGAAACACCGTCCTACGTCCTGGCGAACTTTACTCCAGCAGCACAGTACATTGCTTTACCAATGAGATGTCTAAATTGACGACTACACCAAATATCCATTTTTCTTAAAAGACTAAAGCTATTCACTTGTGCGACCTTTAAATCAGATGAATCCCAAAATGTCTGCTTTGTAATCAGACGCATACTTAGGAGTGAGCGCAAACAATCAATCATAACTTCCAACTAAATGCATTTGCAATAAATCGCGATAATTTTCCTCGCGAGTTAAATTCACAAGATTTCCCACATGAAAGAAATTATGATTGTACAAAAAATGGTGGTTCTCGGGCCAAAATATGAAGTTACTAAGACAAGCAAGAAGATTGATGATGGTGTTCACACAAATGTGGTGGGTGACCCGTCTACCAAAGGCACACGGTATGTTACTCACCCTACGGGTTCTTTAAACATTGGTATCTGGGAATGTGAGGCTGGGCAATGGTCCAGCAACCACCCTATTTCAGAAATGTTTACAGTTCTCGAAGGTGATGTAGTTATCACAGACGAAGAAGGCATTGGTCACCATATAAAGGTGGGTGACTCGATCTATATCCCTCGTGGAACGCCGATTCACTGGAACATTGCGAACCGTTTAAAAAAGGCCTGGGTGATGATGCCTCATCTCGATGTGGCTACTTAAATCACCTTATTGCTTTTGAATCAGCTAGCAATCTCGTTTTCGGGTTGCTAGAGATGGTGTTCAAAACAAGAATGGTGAAGGTCGCTGAGCTGGTCAATATTCCATCTGCACCAACCGGTGAGTAGAAAGAACTGCGAATCTCGACGGAGAATTATGGGCTGCCTCGCTTGAGTATCTCTTACACGACCTAGTTTGTTCTATGACCGATCCGACATCGGAAGGATTCGGATTCTTGAGTTCGGTGAACTTGGCCGCCATCGTCGGGTTTCCTCGAGTCAACTTTTTGATCGTCACGTCCTGAGCTTTGTCGTTCTCAAGACGATGGTTTCGGTCGGTGTCGGGCAGGGCCTCCTTCGTTGTTTGCAGATGGCCGATTGACTTGTCGATCTCTGCGATTGCCCGTTGGAAGTGCCCGGATGCGAGGTCGTAATTTCTTGCGAACTTCGTCTTAAAGGTCATAGGCTCACTTTCGAACTCTGTGATATCAATGTTCTGCGCCCTAACGAGCGCAAGTTCCGACTTGTACTTGAGCGAATTCATCGCCGCATTCCGGCGCAACGTGATGATCGGAATGAAGAATTTCGGTCGGCCAACGTACATCTTCGGGAGACGGTGAAACACGTCGACGATCCCAGTGTTGTAGAGCTCACTGTCGGGCTTCAATAGCGAGACCAGCACTGCATATTCGCACCCCTTCTCAGTGCGATCCTTGTAAAGTTCCTTAAGTTACGGGAGCGGGTAGTGGAATGTTGAATGGCGTTTCGCAGTGGCCTGCTTCGCGGTACTCGACACCACCGTGAAATACATCGGGGCCACCGTGTCGGTGGTGGTGTCGGTCTGGGTTCGCTATGCGTTTCAGGCGCTGGCCACCAGCGCCATCATGCTGCCGCGCCACGGTAAGCGGCTGTTGCACACGGCCCATCCGCGCTTTCAGTTTCTGCGGGGCCTGCTGCTCACAGGCATCAGCGCACTGGCTTTCATCAGCCTGCAGCACATGCCCGTGGGCGCTTTCACCGCCATCGTCATGACCACGCCGCTGGTGGTCACGCTGCTGGCGGCGGTGTTCCTCAAAGAACGGGTCGGCGCGCTGCGCTGGCTG